>OKXB01002637.1_pt1 | contig 13833 bp, 10 predicted proteins | sample 1601731 | NCBI WGS metagenome assembly OKXB01 (sample SAMN04414077, study PRJEB24778) | human gut metagenome | material: faecal | host: Homo sapiens | reverse complement strand
TCAACTATTGCGTATTCAATATCCTTAATGTCATATTCTGTTTCGACAGCAAAATGCTCCCTCATCAGCTTTTTATTTCTACTCATAAGATAAAAATTAGTTCCCATAAGATATCCTCCAAGCTTTTTATTTGATAATACCTTATGCGAACTATTATTTCATTGGACTGTTAGTCCAAAATCATATTGCTGTCTCAAAAAATATTTAATCTCCCAGTGACCACTATATCCATTTGCAACATATACCATATTCGTCATTTGTTTTATTCTTCTCTTCACAGTCCTTACACCAACACCTAACCTTGTTGCAATTTCCGATGTGGAAATTTGAAGATTTTCTTCTATCATATCAAAGATTTGTTTCTGCAATTTGTCTTGAGCGCCACCTTGAGTGCCATTCCTCGTATCACATTGAGTATCGTTAACATTTATCACATAATCATGTCCATAATTCAGATTATACAAAGTCAATGTAAAATCATCATTATCCACCTCAAAGACTGGTATCTTGGTCTCATCAAATTCAACTTGTCCCTTGTAGTCTGCCAATATTTTCTTAAATCCGTTCCTGTATGTAGCCTTATATCTTCTAACATTCAATAAAGAAATGACTTACCTGTACCACAGTCTCCCTCAATAAGTGTAATTATATCATCAAATTAAAGATCGTATAAAAATAGATCTGCCTTAAATCTAATTGTGGCATCACTTGTTACATTAAAAATGTTGGTATGCATAGACATACAAATAATATTGTGAGTAAAATCTAAACTTATATTATTATCATAACATATTCTTTTAATAATTTCTCAAACTATTATATCTGTGGTACTATCAAAACAGGTATCATATAGGTATCACGACAAAGAAAAAGCCCCATAAATGGCTTGTTTACGCCATTTATGAAGCTCTGTTTATTATTCGAACTCTTTTTCGGGTTCGATTTTTCACATAAATCTGTTGTTATTACATTACAAAACCATATCATTTTGATACGGTTTTGTGTGTTATTTATATAGTTGCATTTCTGGTGTACCCAAATTGTACCCACGCTATTTCTGTACACTATTCTTTATTATCAAAGGTGTCATCTTTTCCATAAGTGCATCTGCGATACGTCTGCTTTTGTCATCAAGAATTTTCTTCTTTTGTTCACGTGCCCATTCTACAGCTTTTAACTGATCCTCCGGTCGTTCACTTAATACTACATGTTCTTCCATCATGCTATGCACCTCCTATCGCTTCTCATAGTTTATACCTACATTATAACAGCTTTTCAGAAAATAATCTGCTGCTTCCTGCAAATCTTTTATATTTTTTGCCTTGTTATTTAAGTCTATTGCTTCATTAAGCAAAACAACTGCTTTTTCAAAATCATATTTACTATTTTTTACCAAATATGATACATTTCCTAAATTCGTAACGACAACCATAAGTTTAACTGTCTCATATCTAAGCAAAAACTGGATATCTGACAAGGAAAAAGCCGACAACGATGGGTGATTATGCAGCACCAAGACAACACAATCTCTGGAAGCACGTATCAAATGATACCACGATCGCCGCATGGGATAATACCCCACCGGTATCAGCAATGACGCCTCCGGCTATGGCAAACAGCGGTGTCCACTCCGGATCGATATAGTGACATACCAGAATATCGCCCTTTTTCAGCTTGTAAAACTCCGCAGGGCTTGTGATCACGCAGACCTTTCCTTCTACGGTTCCGGCACTGCCGCTGACACCCTTTAAGGATTCTCCGTCCCCTTTGCAGGCCTCCCACATCTGTTTCTACCAGTAGGCTTCTACCAGCGGTCTGTATTCTTTCCTGCGGGAAATGATCTCTCTTTCCCTGTCTGGAACAGCTCCATTTCTGATCACATTCTGCAGTTCCTCATACCGCAGATAAAGCAGATCCTCCTCCGGCACAGAAAGGATACCTGCGATCCTTTTCAAACGCTTTCTGCAGGCATAAAAGCATCCTTCCCACAGATACTGGGTTCTCTCACGCTGTACATGATAAGTCCGGTAATATTCACAGAGCTGTCTGACCTCTGCCTTTTTCCTGTCACTGAGCCCTGCTGTCATTTTCGTAAAAAGCTCCTGATAATAAGTAAGCCCCTCTTCCTGTGACATTCCCTCTCCTGCCGGATTCTTAAGCAGGGGACGCAGCACCTGGAAAAACCGCTCTTTATCTTCCAGCCATGTTTTGGCGGTAAAACAGTAATCCGGGAAATCTGACTTATATCCGTTCTCCTGCAGAAAATTTTCCAGTTCCTCCCTGACCTCATTATTTTCTGCCGTCAGTTCTTCATAGCTGCAGCCGGCAAGGATCTTCTCTGCTGCTCCGTCTATGGTAAGAAGCTTTTCTGCCAGCTCCTTCATCTGCCTGTTCATCTCAGCCGTCTTATAGGAAAGCCCCGTCAGCAGATTGTAGGGAGACAGCGCCGGGTCCACCTTTTTCAGCAGTTTCCCAAGACTTTTGTTCATCATAAATCCCGGAAATACCGCATACTTAAATCTGATATAAGCTGTTTCTGTGATCAGATTCCTCATTTGATCCAGCTCTGCAGCCGTCTGCTGGAGTTCTTTTGCAGCTTCCTCAGATCCTGCTGCATTACGGATCACAGGTTCTGCCCCGGAAAGGCATTTCTCCAGCCTCTCTACATTTGCCTGATGATCCTTCATCTCTTTCATTAATCCGGGAAAATGAATAAGATTTTTATTCACCTTAAACTTCACAGTCGGCAGGCACAGAAAACCATTGTCATCCAGACGGCAGTCATTGTCCACCAGCATACCGCCTTCTGCGAAGATCTCTGCTTTCTGTCTGCTTATAGGCATACAGAAGTCATAATCCAGCGGGAGGTAAGGCACCGGCATCTTTTCCATGAGAAACATCAGGGTAGCCTTCATCTTCTGGTTGACCGGCTGAAGAGGCGGCATTTTACTTTCATCCACTTCTTTTCTTTCTTCTGCTCCTGCCATAATGGCTCTTGCCTGCAAAATATATAATTTCTGATCCACAAACGCCCATTCAATATCCATGGGTTTGTGATAATGTCTTTCAATCTCTGCTGCAGTTTCTGTCAGCTTCCTGATCTGTTCATCAGAAAGAGAAAGTCTGCTTCTTTTTCCCTCTGCAACAGGCACGGTAACCGTCTGTTTTTCTCCGTAAACAACCTGCGTTTCCTTGGCTCCGATCTGACACTTTATCACATTTCCCAGTCTGTCGCAGACCAGCTCATCCGGACTTACGACGCCAGATACCACCGATTCTCCAAGTCCGTAGGAAGCATTGATCAGCATTTCTTCTTTCTTTCCGCTGGCCGGATTTATGGTAAATACTACACCTGCAGTCTCACTTTCCACCATTTTCTGGATAACGACAGCCAGTGCGACGTTCTCATCCTCATATCCTTTTTCTCTCCGGTAGCTGACAGCCCTGTCCCCCCATAGAGAAGCATAACAGCGTTTTACAGCCTCTGTCAGTTCCTCTTCTCCTCTGACATTCAGATACGTTTCCTGCTGTCCTGCAAAGCTGGCATCCTCTAGGTCTTCTGCTGTGGCAGAGGATCTGACGGCAATCCGTTCTCCCTCTCCGATCCCGATATAATATTCCAGAAGTGTCACATGAAGCTCTTTCGGCATGCTGCCTGTCAGAAATGCTTTCCGGATTTCCTCTGCCGGTGCCTTCAGATCAATTTTATTTTCCTTCACATACAGCCTGTAGGCCTCTGTGGTAAGCACTGCTCCCTCCGGTACCGGTATCCCTGCGTGTACCATTTCTCCGAGGTTGGCTCCTTTGCCTCCTGCTGTCAGAATATCCTTTTTCGTAATATCTTCAAACCGCTGCAACAATGCTGTCATGTTTCCACACTCCTTCCCGTTTCATGTTAGCATAGACTAACTTCTGTTGCAATCCGGTTTTCCGGGCAGAAACATCTTTTTCTGAAAACGCATCTGTTATTTTCTTCTCTTATATTCTCCTACTGTCATACCAGTATATTTCTTAAACTGCCTGCAGAAATAAGATGCGTACTGATATCCCACCTTTTCTGCCAGCACATTGACATTGTCGATTCCCTGATTGATCAGCCGCCATTCGCACCTCCGTCAGATAATCCACGAAATTCTTATGCAGCTCCTGCCTGAAAAGATGGCTCAGATAGCTGGTACTGAGTTTTGTATGTTCTGCGATATCCTCCAGGGATATATTTTCTATATAATGCTCTCCTATATATTGAACTGCTCTCTGCAGATGCAGGCTGCCACTCGCTGCATTGCCCTGTTCCCCTGCATTGCCCTGTTCCCCTGCTTTGTCAGCTCCCTGTCCCTGCAGCTGGAGCTGCCTTGGAAGTCTTTCCTCAATATCTGCGATCAGGAATCCTGCCTTCATTTCCGGAGCCATGCCAAATACTGTCCGACAGATCTGGCTCATCATCTCTTCCACATCCCCAGACAGCTTCCGGTATCCCTCTTCATCCATGGCTGATGAGGTATAGATCAGTATAGGCAGCACATTTCCTTCTGCTGGACAAATGGTAAAATCACAGAAAAGAGATAGCTTTCCTGCTGCTTCCTGTGATAATCTTTTTATTTTTCCTGCATCAGAAAGGCACTGGCTGCCTTCTTTGGCAAAGCATAGAGAAAGAATAAAACCACTGGTAAATTCTCCCCTTTTCCCTCTGCCTGCATCCTGCTTTCTCTCTGCCTCAATCTTTGAAAGGACCTCATCCATCTGTTCCTTTAATTCACTTTTCCTGACAGGCTTTAACAGATAAGCATCCGCATGAAGGTGCAGCGCATCCTTTGCATAGGTAAACTTACCATACGCTGTTTTGACGATCACATGTCCCTCATATCCCCGTTCCCTGAGAATGGTAAGTGCCTGCAATCCGTTCAGACCCGGCATCTCTATATCCAGGATCAGTAAATCAGGATTTTCCTTTGTCACTGTTTCTACTACCTGGGTGCCATCCTGTGCATCCGGCAGGAGTACTGCTTCCGGATAATTCCTTTCCAGAAAAAAGTGCATTGCCTTAAGCTCCAGTTCTTCATCATCAGCAATCAATACCCGATACATAAGCTCTCCTCATACGGGATCCTTATTCTGATCTCCGTTCCCTCTTCCGGTGTGGATATAATTTCCATCGCAAACCCGTCTTTAAAAAATGCCTTCATTCTGTCGATCACATTTTTCAGACCGATACTGTCAGAATGGATCCCCGTCTGGTCTGTCCCCTCTATATAACTTTGGATCAGTCTCCGCTTTTCTTCTTCCATGCCGCTTCCGTTATCCCGGATGGTTATATCTATCTTCCCATCTTTTCTGTGGATCCGTATGAGTATTTCCCCGCCCCGGATCGCCAGTCCATGGACGATAGCATTCTCTATAACAGGCTGAAGTGTAAGAGCGGGAATCCTTCCTTCTGCCGCTGTTTCATCATACTGCAGGTCAAACCGGATTCTTTTGCCAAAACGGATCTGCTGGATATAGATATAATCCCTGCAGTTTTTTACTTCATCTGCTACCGTAGCCACATGATGGATATCCTTCAGATTATACCGGAAGTAATCCGATACCGCTTCGATCATCTGCTCTGTGGAAGGTGCTTCCTCCAGATATGCCATCTGTGCAATACTATTCAGTGTATTAAACATAAAGTGAGGGTTGATCCTCGCCTGAAGTGCCTTGATCTCGCTTTCCTGCAGCAACTTTTCCATTTTCACCTTCTCCAGCCTCTGCTGCTCCAGCTCCAGCTGAAGCTTCATATTCAGTTCCATCTGTCCCATCTGATCCTCAATACGGGAAAGCATCTCCTCAAACAGCTCTGTCAACTGCCCCACCTCATCCCTATTTTGCTTCTGATAACCTTCTCTTTCTGAGCGGTAGGTTGCCGCCTTATAAGACAGTGCCGATATGGGACTGATCACATCTCTGGAAAACCAGAGAACCATTCCGAGGATTCCAAGAGAAAATACAATAACTGCCAAAATGCAGATCCCCGAAATCACCTTCATTTCCCTGTTCAGCTCATTCTGGGCTTCATTGGAATACTGTTCCATAGCCGGATATACATAATCATAATATTTCTCAATCAGCTGCACCACAGTATAAGCTGCCTCATCATATGCCTGCAGCCTTTCCTCTCTTGTCCCGTGCACAGTGGCTGCAATCTCCGGTTCGATCTGTTCATACAGGCTGTCTGCCATATGGCAGAGATCATCTATTTCTCTGATATAGCTGTCTTCAAAAATAACATGCCTTAAAGAGGCACTGTCGGACCGTAGTCTCTCAAGTGCCTCTTTTGCTGCTTCTCTGTCATCCTCCTTCTGCGAAACAGAATAATATTTATATGCCGACAATACCTCACTGAACGTTGTTTTCAGTTCATAGACCCGGTTACTCTTATCAATCAGGTCACCCAGCCTGTCTTTGGTATAATACTGCATACCAAGCAATATCACCTCTGTTGCAAAAAAGATTGCCATAACTACAAACATACAGAATGAAAATTTTCCTTTAAGAGAAAGTTTTTTCATAATTCATCCTATACAACCATTCTGGTCGCAAGCTCCATTACCTTTTCCTGACTTGCATCTTCCTGCTGCAATTCTCCTGATACCTTGCCTCCCGAAAGAACAATGATCCTGTCTGACATTGAAATCAATTCCGGCAGCTCAGAAGATATCATGATAATTGCAATACCCTGTCTTGCCAGTTCCACCATGATCTTATAAATTTCATACTTAGTTCCCACATCGATTCCCCTGGTAGGTTCATCCATGATCAGGACTCTCGGTTTGGTCATAAGCCATTTGCTGAGAACTGCCTTCTGCTGATTTCCACCGGACAGTGTTTCCATATGGACTGTCATATCAGCTGCCTTGATCTTCAGTTCATCAAAATATTTTCTGGCAGACAGCTGCTCTTTTTTGTGATTAATGATACCATATCTGCCGATTGCTTTCAACGAAGCCAGTGTGATGTTCTCTTCTATGGACATTCCACCTACAAATCCGTCCAGCTTACGGTCTTCTGTTACAAGTGCAAGTCCTTCCCGGATCGCATCCTCCGGTTTTCTGATCTGTACCTCTCTGCCATCGATCATTACTGCTCCTGATTGTTTCCCGATAATACCAAAAACTGCATTCACCAGCTCACTTCTGCCGGCTCCTACCAGACCGCCGATTCCAAGAATTTCTCCCTTCCTGACAGTGAAACTGACGTCTTCCACAATTTTCTTTTTGGCATTCTGCGGATGTGGAACCGAGAAATCTCTGGCCTCCATGACAACTTCTCCCACAGGAACTTTGCATTTTGGATACAGATTGTCAATTTTTCTTCCCACCATTTCTGCAATGATCCTGCTCTGGTCAAATTCCTCTCTGTTATGATTGTTGATCACTTTTCCATCCCGCATGACAACGATCCTGTCTGAATAAGCGAATACCTCGTCCAGCTTATGGGAAATAAGCACACAGGTATATCCCTGCTTCTTTAAATTCAGCATGATCTGAAAAAGTGTTGCTGATTCTGTTTCCGTCAGGGATGCCGTCGGCTCGTCCAGGATCAGGATCCTTGGCTTATGGGAAAGTGCTCTTGCGATCGAAACAAGCTGCTGTTTGCTGGCATTCAGATTTCTTAAAATTTCTGTCGGCTCCACATCAAGCTGAAGCTGACCCAGATACTCTGTTGCCGCCTGATATAGCTTATTCCACTTGATCACGTTTCCAAACTGCTTCCAGCCTCCAAGGAAAATATTCTCCGCCACACTCAGGTCAAGATGCATATTCAGCTCTTGATAAATCATGGCAATCCCTGCTTCCTCAGACTGTCTGGTGTTGTGAAACTGCATCGTTTTTCCTTCTACCAGAATGTTACCTGCATAGCTGTCGCAGGAATAGGAACCACTTAGGATTTTCATCAGTGTGCTTTTCCCGGCACCGTTCTCTCCTACAATAGAAAGGATCTCCCCTTCATATGCCTGCAGAGAAACATCATCCAGCGCTTTCACACCCGGAAAGGTCTTGGTAATATGCTGCATTTCCAATACCATTTTAGCCATACCCTCACCCTCCTTCCGCTATTTCGATGCAATTTTCTTTAGCCGGAATGTATCTATGCCGACTGCTGCTACCATAATGATCCCAATGGTGATCTTCTGCCAGTATACAGAAACATGGAGCAGTACCATGGCATTTGAAATAGTTTCCATCAGTGCGCAGCCAAGAATCGTGCCAAGCACTGATCCATAACCACCATACATACTTGTTCCACCGATAATAACAGCGGCAACAGCTGTCATCTCCCAGCCATCTCCTGCATTAGGCTGCGCAGAGCTTAATCTTGCTGCCATGATGATCCCCACAAAGCCAGCCAGCAGGGAAACCAGTACATGTGCAGAAAAGAGAACTCTTTTTACATTAATACCGGATACCCTGGAAGCCTCTCTGTTTCCACCAACTGCCATGAGACTTCTTCCATATGATGTCTTTTTGATCACGAAATGAGCGATCAGTACAATAGCAACTGCAATAAAAACAGAATATGGGATTCCTGCCAGAGTTCCCTGTCCAAGTACCTTGAATTCATCCGGCAGCGGATAATACGGTTCTCCCTTCGTCAGTACATTCACGATTCCCCTTGCCACATACATGGTTCCCAAGGTGGCAATCAGTGCCGGGATCCTGCAATTGACGATCAATACCGCATTTACTATGCCAACCACAGCTGATGCCAGAAGTCCCATAAGAATGGAGAACCAGACAGGAAGGCTGTTTACGAGGCACAATCCGCAGATTGCGCCCCCAAGCCCCATAACAGAGCCAATCGACATATCCAGGCTGGCCCCCAGCAGTACATAAGTAACTCCAACACTGACGATCAGCAGAAAAGAAACGGATCTTGCCAGATCGATCAGATTGGATCCGGCAAAAAACACCGGGTTGATCATACCAGTTACGATACATAATATTGCCAGCGGAACGATCTTGATCAGACCGTTCATGCTTATCTTCTTTTTCATAAGCACACCACCTTATCTGATTACTGGGCATCTTTGTAAGTATCTACATTTTCAGCCGTCACAAAAGTAACACCGGAATCAATAACTGTCTCTGTCAGTTCTTCTCCATTGTTGATCCTGGTCAGGAGTTCTACTGCCTTTCTTCCCATAAAATCAGGCTTCTGCACAATGGTTCCCTTTACTACACCTGTACGGATAAAGTCAAGGCATTCATCTGTATCATCCCATCCAATCACGGTAATTGTTCCAGAAAGCCCCTGCTCCTCCAGTACCTTTCCTGCTGCCACTGCGCCGGTTCCTTCACTGCCGAAGATTGCTGTCATCTCCGGATAAGCCTTCAACATATCCTGCGCCTTCTGGGTTCCTGTCAGCATATCAGAATTGCAGGCTTCTGTTGTCAGGATCTCCATATCCGGCTCATCCTTAATTGCATCCTCAAAGCCCTTGATTCGGTCGTTGTCTGTTTCCTGTCCAATGGTGCCTCTGATGATTCCAATCTTTGCCTTACCACCGGTTGCTTCGATCATTGCCTTACCAGCCTCATAGCCCGCATCATAGTTAGAGGTTCCAACATAAGCTGCCCGCTTGCTTTCTGGTGCATCAGTATCTACCAGTACAACGGGAATTCCCGCATCTACTGCACGGTCAATGGCCGGTCCGATCGCTGCCGGGGAAAGTGCCATTGTAATGATACCATCCACCTTGGATGCGATTGCTGTATCAATATATTTCACCATGGCATCCACATCAACCTTGGTATCTCCAAGCACTGCCACATCCACGCCCTGCTCCTTGGCACCTGCCTGAATTCCTTCCTCTACATCTATCCAATACTCATGACTGACAAGAGGTGAAACAAAGGTATACCGATAGGTATTTTCTCCATTTGCCGTTTCTTCTGCACCGGTATCTGCTTCTGCTGATCCCTCTGCAGCTGTTTGATCCTGTGTCTCTGCTGTCTCCTGTGTATTTGTGTTTGTATTTCCGCATCCCATCAGGGAGATTGCTGTTACAGCCGCCAAAATAAGTGCAATTATCTTTTTCTTCATAGTCTTTTTCCTCTTTTCTATATTGTTGAAATATGAATATATCTGGGTTCCGGCTTCTCCGGTTCCTGATCCCCAAGATATACGCCCTGCTTCTTCAGCTGATCCTGCAGCTTTTTCACAGAAAGCTTTCTGAAAGGAACGTCCTCTTTGATGCTCAGTGCCGCCGCTGCTCCTGCAGCTTCCCCAGTTCCATAGCAGGTGGCCATAACAGCAATTCCATCATGGGCAATGCAGCGTCCCGCTGCAATAATATTTTCTACTTCCAGTGGAAGTAATGCCCTGTAAGGAATGCTGTAAGCGTGTCCGGGAATCAGCCAGTACAATTCACAGCCTCCTCCATTCGGATTATGGATATCCACACCATAGGCATTCATGGAAATCGCATCATCAAATATAGTATAATTCAGGATATCATCTCTGGTCACTTTATACTCTGCCACGATTCTTCTGGATACCATCATACCCATCATATTGGCAACCTTGGTCAGTCTTGCATGCTCTGTTCCTTTATAATTATGATGAAGCCAGTCAAGAACCTCCAGTATCTGCTTTCTGCATGCAATTTCACCCTTTGTGATATCCTCTGCAGAGCAGGGATTGATACCTGTCACTCTGGTCATTTCTGCCCGGAATTCATCTTCCTTCATCAGCGGGAACAGATTGACTGCTCCATAGGCAAGGGACTTATCTACCTTCCAGGTTACTGTATCCGGCGCAAGACCATCCATACAGAACATGGTAGATACCGGACTCTTTACTTCTTCTCCATCCTTTTCTCCTACGCCTGTTTCAAATGGCGCTCCTGTGTAGGCAATGACATCTCCATCTCCGGTACAGTCGATCACACGTTTTGCATATACTGCCTGTCTGCCGGATTTGTTTTCAATGATGACACCTCGGATCGTCTTTCCTTCCATGATAGCTGCCGTGATGTAGGTATGGAATAATACCTTTATGCCATATTTTTCTACCAGTCTGTCAGCTGCGATCTTATACATTTCCGGATCAAACGGGCAGATCGCCGTATCCGGCTCATGGCGGTTGACCGAAAAGTATGGTCTTTCTTCTGCCAGGTGTGGTGGCTTGATACAGCCTCCCATCTCCTCCAGAAGATTTGTAAATTCCTCAAACACTCCCTTGATCACCTGTCTGCCTCCGGTATAGGCTGACATGGACATAAAGGATGTGACAAGTCCTACGGTTCCCTGTCCGCCAAGGCAGTTAAACCTTTCGATCAACAGAACCTCTGCGCCATTTTTGGCAGCGCTGACTGCCGCTGCGATCCCTGAAGGTCCACCGCCACATACCAGCACATCCACATCATAGCTGACAGGCAGTTTTTTTTCAGGTTCCACATAAATTTTCTGACTCTGCATGAATAATCCTCCCTTATCGTTTTGAACTGTTTCTTTGTAAGATAATTGTAGGATTTTATCCGTTTCACAGATATAAGAGGATTTTTTGTTCCTTATAGTTTTTTTCTTTTTCGCATTATACTTTTTTGTGATTGTTATACTCTTTTGCCCTTATCCCTGGAAACAGTATCTGCTGTATCTTTATTATAGAGTAAAGTTTTTGTCAGTTGAATAAAAGAAAAAAAGAGAGTACCAACATCTCTGTTATAATGGATTTGACGAGAATCTAAAATACAGACGATGGAGGCACTCTCATGAAAAACATTATAGCATATTCAATGGAAAAGCTGTACAAAGATTTGGAAGAAGCAGATGAACTTTTTCTCTCATCCGGGATGAAGGACATGGAATTGTACGAGAAGCAGCTTGCGGAGGCTGCAAGAAAGGCTGCAGCAGAGCACATGGCAGCCCTTTACAGCGACATGGATCGTATGCTGTGTGAGGATATTTCCAGAGCTGAAAAATATACCATCCAGAGGCATGATGAACGCCAGCTGCTGACTACAGTGGGACCGGTTTGCTTTACCCACACGCTGTTCCGAAGCTGTAAGGATGGAACCTGCCATTATCTTCTGGATGAATGGATGGAACTGGATGCCCATGAAAGACTGAGCAGCCGTGCGGAAGCTGAGGTGCTGGCCGAAGCGGTAAAGACCAGCTATGCCAGTGCTGCCAGGGTACTGGGAGAAGATTCGTTGATCAGCAAGACTGCCGTCATGGATAAGGTACACGGAATCCAGACAGAACTGCCCTTCCCGAAGCCGGAGAAGAAAAAGTGTGTGGAATACCTTTATGTTGAGGCAGACGAGGATCACATTCACAAGCAGGAGAAAAACGGAACAGAGAAGAAGGGCAGCATGATCGGGAAGCTGTTGTATCTGTATGAAGGACAGGAAAAGAAAGACGGGCGGAAGGAACTGAAGAATGTCTTCTACCTGGGAGGTCTTTGCAGCGGAGGAGAAGCAAACAGACATCTGTTTGAACGGATGCAGGAATACATCGACACGAACTACGAGAGCCGGTATCTGAATGCGGTGTATATCAGTGGAGATGGAGGAGCATGGATCAAAGCAGGGGCGGAATATATTGAAAAGGGAGTTCCGGTACTGGATAAGTTCCACATGATGAAATATATCAACAAGGCGGCCAACCAGATGCTGGATGAGGCAGGGGAAGCCAAAGGACGGCTGTGGAAGGCCCTGTATAAGGGCAAGAAGAAAAAGTTTGTAAAGACTATAAAAGCTATCCGGAAATGTGCGCCGAACGAAAAAGCAGTGAATGACTGTGAGGAATACCTGCTGAACAACTGGGATAGCGCAGTGAGAAGAATGCAGGATAAGAATGTCTATGGATGCAGTGCAGAAGGTCATGTGAGTCATATGTATTCCGACCGGATGAGTTCCCGTCCGATGGGTTGGAGCGAAGCCGGAGCGGATGCGATGTGTCAGCTGAGATGCTATGTGAAGGATTACGGAGAAGAAAAGATCCTGGAACTGGTAAAGTACCGGCGGAGCCATAAGCAGGAAGAAGCAACGGGAACCGAGGAGATATCAGTGCGTCCAAACAGGGGATACATGAGGAGTCTGTTACTCCACAGTCATGACAATGACAGGGTATACATCGAAAAGCTGCAGGCAACCATCCCGAGTATAGACATCCGGAAAAAGCTTGCAATCCGGGAGCGTCTGGGAGGTATTTGACAAAACACTGTGGGAGAAGTAGACTATGAGAAAACGATCTGGGCAAGTTCATAGCAGGGAATCTTCTGCGACTCTCCAACTGACAGTAAGTTTACTCTATCGTATCTTTATTTTGTGGTTGCATAATAAATGTATTTATGATACACTCACTTCATTCCCACCCGTTTCCGGGATTCCGGGAAGATCATGTTGATTCTTTTATTTTTATCTTTTGGCATTTCGCCGGATGTTTTCTAAACTGGTCTGCATGATGTAACTATTCACTTTTGTTTTTTGATGTTGTCCTGACATCCGGAAACTCACATCTTTATTCAAAGGAGGTCTATCTATGACCACAAATCTACTGAAGTCTTATTTTCCTATGATCCAAAGCCGGGAGGAAATCCTTGCCAGGATCTATTCTAACCCAAAGCTACAGCAGCTTTTTGAAAGCTGGACTGTCCTGCAGCAGAAAGAATTCCTCGATTTTTGCTCCGGTGCCGCAAGAGATGTAGAATCACTCAAAGGATCAACATCATGCTCTGCCCCCAGTGCAATTCCAAGATAGCGTTCGCCTTTTTCTATCAGCTGCGCACTTTCAAGACTATATGTTACTGCTACTTCATTGGAATCATTTTCGTCTTTAGAAATTTGTAGAA
>OKXB01002633.1_pt1 | contig 13851 bp, 6 predicted proteins | sample 1601731 | NCBI WGS metagenome assembly OKXB01 (sample SAMN04414077, study PRJEB24778) | human gut metagenome | material: faecal | host: Homo sapiens | reverse complement strand
TCGTTCTTTGCGAGCGATTCGTAGAATTCCTTCGGTTTGCCGTTTGGTATGCCGTGGGCGTTATAGTCGAGCGCAATGTACCCCTGCGCCGCCCAGCCTACTGGCCCCCCTTTGTTTGACGACCTCACTCCAGCCCCGTGCGGGAAAAGTATGGCCGGGCAGCTCTTGGGTTTTGCGCCCTTCGGACGCGCGTAATATCCGGTTAAAAATCCCTTGAAAGTGTCGGCTTTTATGTCGAATAGCTCCACATTTTTATTGTCGCACGGGACCTCTTTCATATCTACATTCATCGGTATTTCGGAGAGCATGCGCTTTTGCGCCTTCCAATACTCTGCAAAATCCGCGGGAACGGGAAGGCCCGGGCGGACTTTCTCAAGCTCGAACGCGGCGCCCGCCATGAGTTGCGTCTCTTTCTTAGTATCGGGATTGTAGACGCCAACGGAGCACCTAAGCACTCCCGGCTCTTTGAGTGTGCCGGCCTTTATTACGGCCTTGCCGTTTTTATCTGTAATGCCGCAGTCGTTTAAGGTCGGGTTTATCCCGTCCTTGCTAACGCTGCTCCAAAAGCGGATTCCTGCTTGCGGCTTGTCGGATTTTGAAACTTCAAGCACAAATTCTGCCGGCTCGCCCTGCTTGTATTGGGAGCCGTCGCGTGAAGCTTTTAGGCGCATTTTCAGGTCGCCGTCGGAAAGGGTCTCGGCCACAAGAGACGCCGTAGCCACGGCGAGCATTCCCAGAATCGAAACAAATTTTTTATTCATACAAATAATGCATTAGCCCCATTTATTTTTTTTTCAACTCTTTTTGGCGATTTGATAAAATGTGATTAACCCATATATCTTGACAAAACCGGCGATTGCGGAAAATATCTTTTAAATTTACAATATAGAAATGAACGCAACAGTATTCCCCCCGCTAAAAGATTGTCCGCAGCCTCCGCTTACGGACACACAAAAACGCATTCTCGAGCTAAAAAAAGAGCGAGACGCCGTAATACTCGCGCACAACTATGTATGTTCGGAAATACAGGACGTAGCCGACTATGTTGGGGACTCGCTCGGCCTTTCAAGGCAGGCAAAAAAAGCCGGCGCAAAAGTCATCGCCTTCGCGGGAGTCGACTTTATGGCGGAAACCGCAAAAATATTAAATCCTGACAAGACAGTCGTAATCCCCGACCGCGCTGCGGGCTGTTCGCTTGAAGAGTTGTGTGAGCCGCTGGAATTGGCTGCGTTTAAAAAGAAGCACCCCGGCGCCATTGTAATATCCTATATAAATTGCGGAGCGGGCGTAAAGGAGTTAAGCGACATAATTTGCACGAGCGGCAACGCCCTCGATATAGTGCGGCAAATTCCCGCCGACAAGGAAATAATATTTTGCCCCGACCAAAATCTTGGCTCATGGATAATAGAGCAAACCGGGCGCGATATGATTCTCTGGGACGGGTATTGCCGCGCGCATGTCCAGTACAACGCCGAAGAATTGCTCGAAGCAAAGAAAGCCTTTGGAGGTGCGCCGCTCGTATGCCACCCAGAATGCCCGAAGGCCGTGCGGGACGTGTCGGACTGCGTGTGCAGCACGGAAAAAATGATAAAATTTTGCCGCGAAAACCCATCGGACAAATTTATAATAGCAACAATTGTCGAGATGATACACCGCCTCAGGCGAGAAATTCCCGACAAGACCTTCATCTCCGCGCCAGTTTTAGGCAAGCCCGCCCAGCATTGCCGCGATATGCTCTCCAACACGCCGGAAAAACTCTTAAAGTGCCTCGAAACGCTCGAGCCGCGGATAGAACTTTCGGCAGAAGTCATAGAAAGGGCGCGGAAGCCGATAGAGCGGATGCTCGAAATGTCTTAAAGTTTCGTGCACGACAAATGGGATTTAGGGATTTTTTGGCAAAAATCCGCTGAGGAGTTGAGCCTTTTATATAATCAGTGTTGGAGTCAAGCAGCAGATACTGGCATATGCCGGGAGAGATTATTTTCAAATAGTCGCTAAAACTCCAATTCCGATAAAAAAATCCGCAGCACGAAAAAAATCCCTTCTGATAGCAAATAGAGCCAATCTAAATCAACCTCGCAGCGATTGAATGCGCGCGCCGGCTCCCCATCGGAGAGATGATAAGGCGCACAGAGTCAACCTCACAGCCATTGGGCATCTGCGCCTACTTAACTTATGGCAGAGAATAAGACTGCCCCAAAACGCAAAGAAAGCATTTCTATCAAAAAAAAATAGATTTCCTCCAATAGCTTAGGGTAAATTTTCCGCCTTTTACTCTAATATTAAAAGGGAGGCAAATTTTCCGATTAAATATCTGGATAATGTGGCGTCTTTCTTGCCAAATTGAAAGTGTGGGACAAAACGCCTCCCCAATCAAAGAACGAGGTTAGAGCCATAGCGAAAAACTCAACTATTTAAATAATAAGCAACTTTCACTGCCGAAATCTAAAATTTTGCCCCAGAAACGGGGGAAAATCCCTAAAAATCATTGGGACAATATAACCCTAAGACATAAAAATTTTGCTTGCGTTAAACGCGGCGCGAATTTAACTACTAAGCCATATGAACTACCCTATTACCTCATCGAAAACCGCGCTTTCAAAGCGCCCCCGCGATAGGAAGGCGTTTGCGCTCGTACTTTCCCTTGCTCTGATGGGATTTATGGTGCTGTTGGTTGTCACCCTTGCGACAATGGTACAACAGCAGCTCAGATTGAGCCGACAGTCCCTGTACGATTTCAAGGCGCGCCAAGCGGCAAAATTCGCCGCATATCAGGCGATGTCGAGAGTCCAAGAGACGCTCGGCCCAGACCAGCGTATAACCGCCAACGCGATGATGTTCGAAAAACAGCTCGCTCCCGGAATCGAGCAGCTTGAACAAGATGAAAAGTACGAATGGTGGAAAAGTCCGATGGAAATAGACCGCGAGGAGGTCGAAAACATCTCCTCGGACGACCCCATTTCCGAAAACCGCAACTGGGTAGGCGTTTGGTATAGCCATATCCGCCTGCATCCCGACAAAATCGGCCAAGACGAAAAGCGCGAAGAATACATAAGGAGAACTGTTGACGAAGCCGTCACTTGGCTCGTATCCGGAAATAAAGTCCGCGACGAAAACGATACAACAGGCTCCCACTTGCAATACAAACCCACGCAAAAGCTAAATCCCGGACAATACGTAAGAGCAGTCTCCGAAGGTTCGTACGCAGGTTATGACGACCCCGCAAGCAAAAACGGACATGTATTGGTTCCGCTTGTGACACTGAAAAACGATCCGAACCCGATAACTAACGAAGTCCGCGAAGACGGCAAGGAAACGAGAATCGCATGGTGGGTATCCGACGAAGGGCAGAAAGCCTCGCTGAATGCAGTGGCTCCCAAGAACTACATCACAACTTTTAAGGAAATCGATTACAGGATCCAAAGTCTTCCGTTCTATTCCGGCATAAACGGACTAACTGTCCCAGTGTCGGGCAGCGCCGGAATAAAAGCCTTTGATCTCAATAACGACGAAGAATCCGCAGACCCGAATTCAATCGCAACATTGAGATATTTAACAGATGTCAAACAGTTAGACATTCTCAAATCTGGAAATGTTCCTGCCACTACCCAACTTTCCAAGTTATTCTTCCATGGCGTCACGTTTAATACAAAAGGGTTGCTGGTAAATGTAAGAGAAGGCGGCTTTAAAAAAGACCTCTCACTAGGTCTAACACGCCTCGACTACGAGAATGAAGAAGAAGATCCGGGAGATAAACTCAATGACAATGCTCCTGAATACTTCCCGCGCCCCTATGGAACTGCCGGATACGAATACAAAACTTCCGCATATCCGCTCCTGTGGAACGATATGATAGGCAAAAGCGTATCCCAAACCCGAATCCAGCCCCGTAGCGAAAAGAGCAAGCTAAACCACGGGCTTGGACATATGTTCCCCCCGCAGATGTTTGTCCACGACGACCTCTCTGGGGGTGACTACGAAGGCGCTTCAACAATCGGCTCAATGTTAAACGAGCTCTTTTCCGACAAATTTTTGTTCAAGGATCCGGGCGGCCCATTATGGAGCCAACTGCGCTCCTACTACAACCTTAGGACAGAAAACGATCCGGAAGAAGGCAAGTTAAAGGACAGAGTACAAACCGACGACAGATTCGGATTTAAACCCGTTGTCAAGCGTTTCCAGATATTCTATGTTCCGACATTCGTTCACTACGGAGACCAAAGATACGGAGTCAGACTTCACATTATTCCAATGCTGATACTCTATAATCCGTACGATACAAGAATTGCCGGAGACAGCTACTACATTTTGCAGATACAAGCCCATGAAGCACATCCGATAGGCTCGTTTAGATTCGCCGTTGGATACCGTTCGGGAGAAAACTTCCAGTGCCTGCGCGATATAAGAACAGAGCTAATTCCGTCGCTTGCCGACAATGTCATAGGCAATGACAACAACATGCGCAGAACTTATATAAAGCTGTCGAGGCTCGGCATATGGAACCAGGGCGTCCAGGGCTACCAAAACCCCGACGATGTCGCAAGCTGGATGTGGGACAGCGGTTCCGCAAACAATTCGCTCACCTATCGTTCCAACACTAACGCCAACGACGATATAAATACGCCCCTACCCTATATAATGTCCACAAAGACATTCTTCTATGCAAATAGAATATTGCCTTTGGGATACGGCGTAACCGACAATAGATCAGGCCAGTTGTCAGTGGCTCCGAGCGAAATCATAGCTCCCAATGCGGTTTCGCAGCAGACAAGAACCTGGAAAAATGACAATACAAATTCCACTTACCACTGGAAGGGGATAATAGGTACCGGCAACATAGTGCCGAGTTTGGACCAAACCAAAGCAAATATGGATAAAACCGGCACATGGTCGGCACGCGTTGCGAGGATTCCGCTATACCTCAACAACTTGTATATGTCCGCCTACCACGGAAGGTTCGTTAACCCGAACTCTGGTGGGAATACTGATAGAAACAACTATCTATTCCGCTGCCAGCGCGGCATAGCAGCGTACGACTCCAATAATGTTAACACAGATTCCGACTCCGGACTTGTAGGCGACCTAAGATTTATGGCCTACTGCGAAAGGGGTATAGATCCGGGTAAAGCCGTGATATTTGTGATGGAAAACATAGTTGCTTACGTTGGAGACCCCGAAAAAGGAAGAGGCACTTCAAGCCTTGTAAAACAAAATGAAATCGGCCCCAACGGAGCTGTTGAATATAAAGGCCAAGACGAAACACCTTATGAAGACCGCGCGCTAATGTTGCCGTACGAAGAAGTCGGAACTTTCGGAGGTTGCTTCTATATGGATATTCCCCATCCGGAATCGGAACACTATCTGAAATATTCAAGCGGTTCCACTTGGGACTACTCCTCGCTTCGCTACGCAAATGTTCTCTTCGACCTTAATCCCGGCTCCAAGTTTTCAGTATGCAATCCCGCATATAACTTGAATATGAGGGACGTCAACAACAACACGCCCCCGACGAGCATATCCCAATATTACATAGATATGCAGGACGTCACCGGTTGGCACTGCGGCAACGGAACCATTGCCCGCCCCCTCAATGCCGGACCGAATATGACGCCTATCGGTTATGGAATGTTCGCATACATGCCCGATTATGACGCCGCAGGACAGAGACTCCCGAATCTTTCGGAAGGGCTGAGGAGATACTTCTATCGCCAACCGAGCTCGAGAAATTACCACAAGCAATTGATGCTTAATGTATGGCTTTGGAAGAGAGACGGATTCAAATTCAATGAAATTCCTACTTCCACGAACAATTCTGGAGCCAGTGTCTACACCGATTATACCCCTGTGATGACGCAGATAAGAGGCTATAGAATATATCTGGGCAACGCGCGCCAAAGCTTCCCCGATCCCACGCTTTCATATAGCGCAACTACGGGGCAACGCACGGGCGACACGTCCAGGGTGAATTTCCACATGCCCGGACATATTCGCAACAACAGCCGTCTGACATCTTTGAGAGCATTTGAAAAGTTCTATGATACGGACCAGCCTGGCATAGCAGAACTAAATGATGTAGCCGCAGAAAGAGACTATATTACTTCCATGCAAGGCAGTGATACTGGCGATATAAGCTCGGAAGCATTCCGCGCCAGGTATTACATAAATTGGCTCGCATTGAATCCGAGGCGCCACTCAGCAAATTATTGGAGGTGGTACGGGCAAAGAATAAACAACGGCCAAGACTTTCTTGGCGACGCTGCGCCCGAGTCGGTGAAGGGCGACCTCAATGGAAGAGTCGTAGAAAGCACCGATTTCGATTACCAGAAGACGCTCCACGACCAAATTACAGCGGGCGGTGATGAAACAACCTTAATTCCCTACGGCTTGATATTTGCCCAGCCCTACGCTGAAAATACGCCCGGTTCGCAGCCTTTCTTCAACAGAAGACTGTTCGTAAACGGCGATATCCGCGCGACATTCTTCGGGCAGGAATACTGCGGCAGAGACGTTCCGTACGAATTAGCGGCATCGGCCACTACTGACGGGAAATTCGTCTACAACACAATAGGCAGAATTTCCAGCAACATGCAGGCATCATCGCAAATATACTCCTCCGATGAAAGCGTAGGAGACGGTATGAGCAACGTTGGCTACAACATAAATATGCCCACTAAAGGCTACGCCTATGTTGGCTTGCGCGACTCTATCGGAGCCGAAACTGCGCCGATACACCACATTTTGAGGCGCACAGAGGTAGTATCAAACCCCGCGAATCTCGCGAGCGCGAACCTCTCGTTCGGTGTCGGTAACTTCCTACCCTCCGACTGGGACATGCAAGATACTTCCACCGCTAACAACTGGTACAATTCATACCACCTCGGTTATCCCGATTCGCTCGTAGCGCCCTTTGCGATTGGTAACTCGCTTTGCCCGAGCCGAATTGTTCCTGACCGTTCCTACCATGTATCTTGGCTTGACGGTGCAAATCAGCGCGACGACGAAGGTTTGATAAACTGGACTCAAAGCACAAAGTACTGGAACGGCAAGCGCGAAAGCGACTTTGAAGAAGACCGCCATGCTATATACGATATGTCCTGGCACCTAAATAATGTCCTGTGGGACGAATACTTCTTCTCCACGCTTCCGTATAGAGTTGACGACAGGCAAGACGCCTCACGTTTGGATCCAGGCAACGCCTATCCGCTCAATCCAAGGATTCAATACACGACATCAAACGAAGACGAATACTTGAAATTGAGCCAGCTTGACTCTATCGACACAGAGGACCACTTCGACGAAAACGCGTCAAAATTGTGGATAAACGGACCTTTCAACGTCAACTCCACAAATATAGACGCATGGAAGGCGATTCTATCAATCCACTATGGAGAAGAGGTGCAAGGATATGCGGGAAGCCCCACTACCGAACCCGATAAAGTACCATTTGTCAGGTGGGAAGCGCCATATAGGGCTGAAGCGTTCCAAGCGGGAGACCAAATGGATTCACCAACTGTCATGCAAGGATACAGGTCGCTCTCAGAAGACGAAATAGAAGAACTTGCATGCGCGATTGTCGAGCACATAAAAGATAGAGGCCCGTTCTATTCGCTGTCCGACTTCGTCAACCGCGTCGTATCAAACGTTGGCGCCGAGCAGAGATATACGGATTCGCTAAACGGCCAAAGCACTACTGCGGATCCCCTGCCCTTGCCAGAAGAGGACGCCGACAGGACAAATCTTGAAAAGGAATTCGAAGACAAAGGCGGTACTCATAAGATTACGCACATGCAAAAAGGCGTATTGCAGGCGGCAATCGACAGCACCACTATAAACTCCGCATTCCACGACGAGCTGTGCATATCAATCGACGACGACAACAATATGACGGACGCCATCAAGAAGTCCGAAGGCTATAGCAACTACGCAAACCCCAAGGATATTTGGGAGAATTGGCGCGGCGCGATTGGCCCGCAGGCTACCGGCGCTCCGACATATCTCATGCAGCAAGACATTCTTTCTAAAATAGGTTCTTTCATAACTGTGCGCTCCGACACTTTCAAGATCAGGGCTTACGGTGAAATAAAGAACTCTATAACTGGGAATGTCGAAAGCAAAGCCTGGTGCGAAATGGTCATACAGAGAGTTCCGGAATATATAGATACGGACACGCTTATCTCCAACGAAGGCCAGAAACCGACCGACACAACCGGAAGGGAACTCGAAATCGGGCATCAAGAAGAAGAAACAATTACGTCTAAGAGAGAATATCTAAACGAGATGACAAACGAACTCAGCGACCTAAACAAGGCGCTTGGCAGACGTTTTAAAATAGTATCGTTCAGATGGCTCAACGACAGCGAAATATAGTTTAATAAATGCGCTTCCCCTAAGGGGAAGCGCGCCTTTTTAATTTTTAAGATTCATACATGACAATAAAACAGACACCATATCTAATTGCGGCTATTTTATTGCCGTTTCTCGCGAATGCCCAGACGCCGGCCACGACCACGACAACATCCGGCAACCAGAGTTCCGCAACAGTAAATGCGACGGTTGCGCCTAACGCGACGGCCGCATCCGGCTCAAATCCGTCCGCAAGCACAACTGAAGGCGGCGAAGCGGAAGAAGAAAAAAAAGGCGAAGAATATGTAAACGTAAATATAAAAATATATAGATGGGGTTTCGCGAACTCGATATCCATGCCCGACTTCGGGACTGGCGTGATTTCGTCGAGGAAAGCAGCAGCAAAAGATTCCAATCTATTCTATAAGTCGGACGACAAATGGCATGAGCTAAAAATAGCTCCACGCCAGATGGTGACAATCAAATATAAGGGTCCCAAGACCATGCGGTTTTCAAGGTTGAAGACCAATCTTCCCAATCCCGAAAAGCCTGAAGCAGATGAGAACTATTCAGGCGCCGGTAGCTTTGAAGTCCCGATTCCGTCAGGCGATATTTTTGCACTTATGATAAAGAGCGGCAGCAACGCGAGATTTTATCCAATGAATATCTCCCCGAAGGAGCTCCCTAAAAACAAATTTGCCGTAATGAATATGACACGCCAATCGGTCGCATTTAACATAAACGGACAAACAAGCATTATTGGCCCCGGACGCTCCTTTATATTCTCGCCCAAAAAGAAAGACGACGCAGGAATAACATGCCAAATAGCCAAGCGCGTAAAAGGCAAATGGATTCCATGCTACAAAAACATAATATCGCTTCCAGATGACTCTAGGACCATGCTGTTAGTGTATGACCCCGCTAACAAGGCTGTACCGAGATTTAACGTGCAGGTTTTAAATCTCAGATAACAAAAGTTTATATTCAGAATAAAAAACCGGCACGGGAAATGTGCCGGTTTTTTATTTTCATGGATAGAATAGAAATTTCTTATTTTATAGAAAATAGCCGCAAAAAACTTTACGCGTTTTAGTTAAATTTCATTTGAAACCATGTTGAAAGCCGCAAGTTATATGTTGGCATAAGAGAGCGGCAATTGCAGGAATATTGCTGTTTGAGAACAATGCACTAAGAATTGCCCGATAATAAATTGGCCAAATTTTTAGGAATTAAAAAAGTACTTTTTACGATATGCAGGCAACAATAAATTTTATTGGCTTAAAGACAAATTTAACCTCCATATTGGGCAATCGCAAAAAACCGGCCTGCTGAATTTTCCATACGGCAAAAAAATGTGCTCGATAAAAAAATCGCAGACCTCACATTTATTGTTTCTGATTCAGTCAATTATACAAAATTTATAGGTTATAATAGTGGCATAGCATTGCGCTAAAAAACTTAGAAAAACGCAAAATGCGCATTTGTGCAATTCGGGATAAGCAAAGCCAATGTAATGCCAATTTTAAATTGGCGCATTTTTCCGCCGACGCCACTATTCACATGGCGCTCGCCACAACAAAGCTCATCGGCTTTTTCATAAATGCCCCAATTCTCGCAATCAGACAAAAAATATTATGAGCAGTTGCGCCGACAACACTCTTAAAAACATTGTAAGCGGATAAACCGTGGCGTATCCGACAGCCGGCATATCGTTGTCGGCAGTGGCGTTTGAATATGCGAGAGCCGGAGGGTTTGTAGTGCTGCCGGATAGAACGCCCATCAGCGTAAAATAGTCGAGCTTTAAGCAAAGCCTCGCAATTATTCCGCCTATGATAACTGGCAGTACAGTTATAACAGCACCGTAGCCAATCCACTTGTATCCGCCGCCGTTTATGACTGTAGATACAAAGTCCTGCCCCGCGCCGAGCCCCACTCCCGCAAGGAATATCGCTATACCGATTTCCCTAATCATAAGATTGGCGCTTACCGTCGTGTAGGTCACCAGCTTAAATTTCGGGCCGAATCTGCTTAGCAATATGGATACTATAAGCGGCCCTCCCGCCAATCCAAGCTTTATGGGCTGCGGTATGCCGGGTATAAAAAACGGAATGCTCCCGACAAGCACGCCGGCCAATATCCCGAGAAATATCGGAACTAAATTAGGCTGCCTTAGGCGCATCATCGAATTCCCCAGTATTTTTTCCACGTTTTTAAGGGAAGTTGAGGTGCCGACAGCAGTGACGCGGTCGCCCATTTGCAACTGCAAGTCAGGATGAGCAACGAGGTCGATTCCAGCGCGGTTTACGCGCGTTATATTAAATGAGAATCCACCGTACAGGCCGAGCTTGCCGAGAGTCTTCCCGTTTACGTTCGGGTTTGTTATCATCACACGCCGCGCCTCCAATGCGGTATCCATCTTCTGCCATTCCATCTCTATTCTTTTCCCGAAAAACGCCACGAGAAAATCGATGTCTTTTGGTTCGGCAACCACGAGAATTTTATCTGATAATTTAAGGACGCTGTCCGCCTTCGCTATTTCTATTTTCCCGTCTTGCCCGCATATTCTGGATATTACAAAATGCCTGTCAGCCAGCTCCTGAACTTCGTCGATAGTCCTTCCTTCAAGCGACGGATTCCCGACCACGAGCGTAATTCTATCCGCCCCGATTTTAAGGCCCTTCCTTCGCTCAATTTCAGCATACTCCCTGTCGGGCGAGATTCTGAAAGCGTATTTTAAAAATATGAGAGAGCCTATTATGCCGATTACTCCAAGAGGATACGCGACTGCGTAGCCGAGTGAAATAGAAGGGTCGTCGAGATTTGTAATGTCTGTGTATGTCTGCGTTGCGGCGCCAAGCCCCGGCGTATTTGTCACCGCTCCCGACAATATTCCTACCATAGTCGACATCGGAACCCCCGTTGCATAGTGTATTGCGACAGTCACCGCCACACCGATTGCGACAGTCGCCGCAGCAACCATATTCATTCCTATCCCAGCCTTTTTGAAGGACGAAAAGAAGCTTGGCCCTACCTGCAAACCTATCGAAAAAACGAACAAAACCAGTCCGAATTCCTTAAAGAAGTTGAGAGTTTGGGATTCCACCCTCACTCCAAAGTGGCTTGCTATTATGCCCACGAAGAGAATCCATGTCACGCCAAGGGAAACTCCCGCAACTTTGACGCGCCCAAGAAGCACCCCTATTGTAATGACGAGCGCAAATGCGAATATGCCGTGCGCTATTCCCGCTCCGAAAAAGAGATTCTCGAGCCAATTCATATGCGGTCCATTTTAGTTCTTTTAGTATAAACTCCGCCGTGCGCGCCTGCAATAATGCGCACTGCGCCAGCCAAGCAATATAAGCTTTCAATAAACAAAGCTACACTCAGCCGCAATAAAATCAAGACTAATTTTCCGGCAATTTACTGAAAGCGCCGGCAGAAAAATACGCGCTTGAATCGCAATTCGGCTTGCAATCGCGAACGCTTTTATAAAAAGTGTATATGCTATGAAATTTCCCCAGAAGTTATTTTCGGCAATACTATCGTGCGTGGCTGCGGCAATTTTGCTCTGCTCATGCAACTCTGACACTGCTGAACGGCAAGAAGCCCCGCGCGAGCTTGTAGGCATTCTCAAATATACTGGCAACACATATTCTCCATTCCGCTCGACCGCCCCGTACAAATATTGCATATACGATATCGACGGCGATTTTGTCGCATACATAGATTCCACAAGGCTCATTACCTCAAACATCGAACGCTTTTTCGGAAGGCTTGTCGTATTGCGAGGTTCTCTCACAAAAATAGACGGAGAACCCGTGGTAAGAGTGGAAAACATCAAGCTTCGTTAAAAAATTATGCCCCAAATTATAGACGGAAACGCAACCGCCAAGATTGTCTGCGAGGAACTCTCGGCGAAACTAAAAAAAATTTCAGCGCCGCGCCCGCCGTGCGTCGCTTTCATAAGAGTCGGAGAGGATCCCGCATCGGTTTCCTACGTAAAGAAAAAGGGGAGAATCGCCGCGGAGACCGGCATTGAAAGCCGCCTGCACGTCCTCCCGGAAAGCGTGACGCAAGAAGAACTGTTCAAGCTAATAGATTCCCTCAACAACGACGACTGCGTGGACGCCATACTCATACAGGCGCCCCTCCCAAAGCATCTCAGCGAGCGCGATACATTCAACCGCGTGCGCCCCGACAAAGATGTTGACGGGTTCAGCAGTGCCAATCTCGGCCTTCTCTGCCAGGAGGATCCGCGCGCCTTTACTGCATGCACCCCCGCAGGCATTATGGAGCTTCTAAAAAGATACGATGTTCCGACAGTCGGGAAAAAAGTTGTCGTGATAGGCCGCAGTATTATTGTCGGCAAGCCGATGGCGCTATTGCTAATGAAGAAGGGCGCCGACGCGACTGTCACAGTCTGCCATTCAAAGAGCGAAAATCTCAAGCAAATATGCGCCCAGGCCGACATTCTAATTGCGGCCGTAGGCAGGCCAATGACTGTCACTGCCGACATGGTTAAAGAAGGCGCGTGCGTGATAGACGTAGGCATAAACAGAATACCGTCTGAAACAACGAAAAGCGGATACAGACTGGTCGGCGACGTCGACTTTGAAAACGTCGCGCCTAAATGCTCAAAGATAACTCCCGTTCCGGGAGGGGTTGGGCCTATGACCGTTGCGATGCTTATGTCAAACACAGTCGCCGCGTATATGAGGCACATATAACTGTTTCGCAAAATTGCTTTAAAGCGGGTGCGGAAGCTCCCGCTTTTTTTTACGCATTTCCTTTGGGCGATGAATTTTATGTTTTGCATGCTCCGCGCAATAGCAAAATTCCGCATCTGAACAAAGCTTAGCAGGACTTAACCGCTCGCGGAATCTTTATTTTGAATCGAATATATTTAATTCGCCAAAAAGTTATGAAATTGACAGACATTTAATACAGTGCCATATTAGTACATAACAGAGTTATACATATGGCATTCAGGAGATTTTTACTACTAATATCTGCGGCGCCAATTCTGCTCGCAGCGGATGAATTTAGGCAAAAGCAAATTCTCATAGAAGATTTTGAGTCTGGCGCGAAATGGGAATGCGCCGGCAAAAATGCGGCTGCAACCCGCGATGCTCCAAGCGTAATTTTTGGGGAATCGTCGCTTGTCTGCCGCGCGCCAAAAAACTCTTCCGCGCGCGCATTTGCCTTTTCAACCTCAGATTTCAATGTTTTGGAGGTGGATTTTGCATATAAAAATCTGAAAAACACGCACTCCGGCCCGATAGTCCTTTTTAAAGACAAAAACGGCAAAACCTTGCAATCTAGGAATGAAAGCACTTTTGCACACTCTCCCGGCGACATAGAAAAATCAAAATGCGTGTTTCACGGCAGAAGAGGCGAAAAATGCACGGTAGAAGTCATAGTACCACGGGGCGGAGAATTTTCATTCGACGACATTTCCATAAAGGGTAGCCTTGCCCCGGCGCGCGCAGACTGGTCTGTCGATACTGA
>OKXB01002630.1_pt1 | contig 13895 bp, 16 predicted proteins | sample 1601731 | NCBI WGS metagenome assembly OKXB01 (sample SAMN04414077, study PRJEB24778) | human gut metagenome | material: faecal | host: Homo sapiens | reverse complement strand
CGGCTTATTCTAACTACTGAATTATCACGTAAATATCTTCTTATTTCACCAATTATCATCGGTACCGCATAGGTAGAAAATTTAACTCCATGAATAAAGTCAAAATTATCAATTGCTTTCATCAATCCCATTGCACCTACTTGAAATAAGTCATCTAAGTCTTCACCACGATTATTAAATTTTTTAATAACACTAAGTACTAGTTTTAGATTACCTTCTACTAACATATCTCTTGCGGATCTATCTCCCGCTTGACTCTTTTTAATTAAATCCATCATTTCCTCTTGAGGAATGACTTTTAATTCAAGGGTATTAACACCTGTTATTTCAACTTTATTTCGCATATTTTCACCTTCCAAAAGGAGTATGCGTTTTTTTGAAACTTTTTATGCAATTTTAAAAAAGTTGTTAAATATACTTGAATTTTTCATTTAAAATAAAGTCTATTTTTAAGCTATCTTCACTAAGTTTTCTATTTCTTGACGCATTTTATCAATGATGCGTTTTTCTAGTCGAGATATATATGATTGTGATATTCCAAGTTTATCCGCAACCTCTTTTTGGGTAAGTGGTACTTCACCATACAAACCATATCGCATAATTACAATTTCTTTTTCTCTAGGTGTTAATTTATCAATTGCATAGTATAAATTTTTAACATCTTCTTCTTCAGTCATTTTAGTAAGTGCTAAAGTTTCGTTTGAACTTATAATATCTGATAGTATCATTTCATTACCTTCTGAATCTATGCTAAGTACTTCATCTAATGAATATTCTTGTCTAGTTCTTTGGGTTTTCCGTAAATGCATTAATATTTCATTTTCTATACATCTTGATGCATATGTTGCAAGTTTAATATTTTTTTCCATTTTAAATGTTTGAATACCTTTAATTAAGCCAATAGAACCAATGCTAATTAAGTCTTCCATATTTATCTTTGTTGACTCAAATTTTTTAGCGATAAAAACAACTAGCCGTAAATTATGTTCAATTAACTCATTCCGTGCATCTATGCTACCATTTTTGACCTCTAATAGCAATTTAGCCTCATCTTCTTCAGATAGGGGCTGTGGTAAAACATTATTACTATTTATGTAATAGCATATATTTTTGCCTTTATTAACAAACAATTTATCTAAAAGTTTTTTAAGTAGTTTTATCATTTCATCACCTCTAAGTTATTTTAACAAAATAATACTACTTATTTTGTTATATTATGGGATGAATCAAAAATATTATTTGGTAGAATAGCTTGATATTCTTTGGTATCTATATTACAAAAGGCGTAATATACATTTAAACTTTTTTTATCAATTACTATTTTAGGGCCTTGATATATTGCGATCTTAGATATGTTATTAACTGTTGATATTTCGATATCAGTTACATATAAAAAAAGTTCACTGTATAAACTTTGACTTAAATAAACTATAGGTACATTTAGATAGTTTGTGTTATTACCAGTATCATACAACCCATTAATTTTTTTATTTTCTATCCTTAAAGAGTATATATTTTTAAAGTGTTTAGCATAACCTTGAATGATATATAAACAAATAACATATATCAAACTTATAATCATTAAAATAATACTTTTAATTTTAAAAACAAATAATGTACCAATAAAAGTCATTGTAAGTAAATAAAAAAGAACTATTTCAATTATCTTTATTTTTATTGATTTATTAGAAAAAGCAATTAAACCAACCAAAACTCCCATTATATATCTAATTGCATAATAGGTTTTATATGGTAAAAAATATAATAACAACATTAAAACCGAAACAATTAAAGCAAGTATCACACGATATACTTTTAGCCTATCATTAAGTAACATTGCAATTGTTCTAATAAAAGCATAATTCACAATTATGGTTGAAAGTATTAATAGATCCCAATATACAATCATCTATATCACCAATAGCTATTATATATTTTTTTATTAGAATATCTTGATGAAAAAAGTAAGATAGAAAAGAAAAAATCTCACAAAATGTGAGATTCTTTAATTAAAATGGATTCATAGGGTTAGTACTATAATCACTAACTGATGTTGGTCCTTGATTTAAAACAAGTTCAGTTTCAACTTTATTTAAGATAGCATAAAGTAAAATGTAGATTGCGGCAGAAACGGCATTAAATAAGACATTAATTACGCCTAAGGCAGTACTACTTGCACTTAAATAAGCAGATATATCCACTCCATAAGCTTCTTTTATCATTTCGGCATATTGTTGTATTGTAGTTTCCCAAGAAGCGATATCAAACATCTTTGAAATGTTATAAAGGGCATTAAGGCCTATAAATATACCCATTATTAGTGAAAATATTTTAGTTACTTTTATGTATTTACCATATCTATGTTCGCCAGTTTTAGCTGCATCTGCCATGCCCTTTAACACTTTTATCAAGTTAACATTATAAATTGTTATGATAACTGTAGCTATTACAAAAACAACTAACACTACTACCATAATCCAACTATATACATATAAAAATAAATCAATTTCCTGTTGATTTCCACCAGATTCAACAAGAATGGTTCTAATAATATCAGTTGCAGATAAAGCATATAGTAATGCAATGATTACTATCCCTAGCAATACCCATAATAAAATTGCGTATACTTTATAAGTTACTGCAATAGCGTTCATTGATTTTTGTAAATCATCACTACCTCTTTTTTTTGCATTAATTGCCAATCCTAAAAATACAGTGAAAAGTACTGGGAATGTTGCATCAAGTGCTAAAGATAAAATATTATTCCCGGCCATTATAGATGATAAAACTGTTAATGATGCATTACATATTAATAAAATAAATAATGCTTTAATTAATTTGTCATCCATAAATTTAACAAATCTGTTTTTCTTTTCCTCCACTGGATTTGTTTGATTTAATTCATTTTGGTTTAATTCGTTTTGATTTTGTTCCATATTATTCCCCTTTTTATCTATTGCTTGTTAGCAATTATATTATAGCATAGTGATTAATTTTTTTGCAAGGAATATTAAAAAAAATCTGTTTTTGAAACAGATTTTTATCTAAAACGATTTTGTAACCAACTTGGAACTTTTGTATTACTATTGTCCTTTGGTTCTTCTTTAGTGCTACCACCATTGACATAAGGTTTTCTTGGTTCTTGAGGTTGTTGTGGTTGTGGTTGTCTTTGGCTATAACTATTATTGTAATTTGAATAACTATTGTTATTTTGACGGTATCCATAATTACTTTGTTGTGGTTGAGAATATTTGTAGTTTCTTCCTTGATCTTGAGGTTGTTGTGATTGTTCTTCATCATCTGACATTCTGTTAGTAGAATCGAAACCTGTTGCGATAACAGTTACAACTACTTCACCATTTAATTCTAAGTTAAAGCCTGTTCCACAAATTATATCGATATCTGTTGATGACGCATTTCTGATTTCTGAGATAACATCTTCAACTTCTTTCATTGTAATATCAACATCACTTGTTATTTCAACGATTGCATCAGTCGCACCATTAATATCTACTTCAAGTAATGGGCTACTAATTGCAAGTCTTGCGGCCTCAATTGCACGGTTAGGTCCACTTGCTATACCTATACCCATTAGAGCAGAACCTTTTCCTTGTAGTACATTTTTTACGTCCGCAAAGTCAACGTTAATTAATCCTGGTAAAGTAATGATTTCCGAAATGCCTTGTACACCACGTCTTAAAACGTCATCTGCTTCGCTAAATGCTTGTAAGAATGGAATATCTCCGCCTACTAATAATTTATCATTAGGTACAATTACAAGTGTATCAACGTATTGACGCATTTGTTCAATTCCGGCTAATGCTTGTTGCATTCTCTTTGTTCCTTCAAAACTGAATGGTTTAGTAACAATACCTACAACAACGCAACCAGCTTCTTTAGCATATCTTGCAATTACAGGTGCTGCACCAGTTCCGGTACCTCCGCCCATACCTGCAGTAATAAATACTAAATCAGTATCTTTTAATACTTCTCTTATTTCTTGTTCTGACTCTTCAGCGGCACGTCTACCAATTTCAGGATTTGCACCAGCACCAAGACCTTTTGTTAATTCACTACCAATTGGAATTCTAACATCAGCCTTTGATAGTCTTAATACCTGGCAATCTGTATTAATGGCAATATATTCAACTCCATGTACATCATTATCGATCATACGATTTACGGCATTCCCGCCACCTCCACCAACACCGATAACCTTTAAAACCGGTTTAGCAGAAAGCATATCTTGTGGTTGATTCATAGTATTCCTCCTTTTTAGTGTATTAATTATAACACGTTTTTTTTAGAATTGCAACAATTTATTTAATATTGCCAATGCGCATTACATCACGTGCAATCATTATTTCTTCATTTGTAGGTATTACTAATACCTTAATTTTTGAATCATCTGCAGAAATTAATGCATTATGACCTCTTGCGGCAAGATTTCTAGCTTCATCAATTTTGATACCAAATGCTTCTTCTAATCTATTACAAATAGCTTTTCTTGTTTCTGAAGAATTTTCACCGATACCAGCAGTAAAGATAATTGCATCTGCACCACCCATATATCCATAGTAGCTACCAATGTAATCTGCAACTTTCTTTTCTTGCATTCTTAATACCAATGCGGCTAATTCATTTGTATCTTCAACTGCTCTTAAATCTCTTGAATCACTTGATATTCCTGAAATACCAAGGTATCCTGATTTTTTATTCAAAATATTTACTACTTCTGCAGCAGTTAAGTTTTCTTTACTTGCAATAAAACTTACAACAGCAGGATCAAGTGTACCACTACGAGTTCCCATTGGTGTTCCATCAAGTGGAGTAAGACCCATTGTTGTATCTACACATTTACCATATTTTACTGCGGCAAGGCTAACACCATTACCCATATGGCATGTAATTAATCTTAATTCTTCAATTGGTTTTCCTAAGAATTTTGCAGCTTCTTTAGAAACATATTTGTGTGATGTTCCGTGGAACCCATATTTTCTTACGCCATATTTTGTATACCATTCATAAGGCACTGCATACATATATGCTTCTGGTTCCATTGTTAAATGAAATGATGTATCAAATACACCTACGTTTGGAACACCAGGTAAAGCTTTCATAAACGCATCTACACCCATTAAATTAGCAGGATTATGTAATGGGCCTAAATCATTAACAGAAGCAACATTTTTAATTGATTCTTCAGTCATTAAAACTGAATCATTATAGAACTCACCACAATGAAGAATACGATGACCTACACCAGAGATTTCTTCTAATTTTGATACAATCTTTTTATCTACTAAAACTTTTAATAACATTTCAACTGCATCTTGGTGATTTTTAATATCTACTCTTTGCTTTTCTTCAATTGTTCCATATTTGATTTTGAACAATGGATCAGATAAACCAATTTTTTCAAATATTCCTTCCGCAATAACTTTTTCTTCAGGCATTTCAAATAATTTAAACTTAAGTGATGAACTACCTGCATTTACTGCCATTATTTTATACATAGTACGCCTCCAATTATTTTAACTTTTTTTATTATAGCACAATTGCTATTTTTTTTCAATAATTTAACTTAATCTATTAAAAGAGGTATTTTTTAATTCAACTATTAAAAAACCAAAAAAGGCTATAAAGCCCTTTTATTTTAGCATGTCTTTTACAATTTGCTCTGCGATTTTTTCCATACCATCTTTGTTTGGATGAGCAGAATCAACTAAATAATTTGTAATATCAACTTTATCCAAATTAACTAATTTATAATTTGTCGCGAATTCAGTTATAACGTTATTATATGCATTTTGATTTTCTTTTGTATATAAATTAGATGTTGGTAAAGTACATAGTACTATTTCTGAATTTGGACATAATTGTTTTAAGTTAGTTAACATTTTTTTATATGCTGATTTAAAACTATTTGCTGTGTATGGAGCATGACAATCATTAGAACCCATATAGATAATTATTACATCAGGAGTTTCACCATTTACTACAAGTTTTGAAAGTCTTTCCATGCTTTGTGATGCACTAGAACCACCAGTAGAAACGCAGCTTCCTGAATATGAATTATTAATAAATAGCTTTCCACCTAACTTATTAATTGCTTTCATCCACCATGTTAGATTTACATCACTAACATCAGCAGTAGGGTATGGATAAAAAGTTTTATAACCTTCTGGCACATATTCTTCGTAAGTAGAAATACTATCTCCAATTATTGAGATTTTTTTACCAACGTACGGATTGCTACCTTCAACATATGTTGCATGAATTTGCGTATCTTCAGTTATATTAAATACATCTTTGTCCCATCCAACAAAAGCAAAACCATCATAAGATAGAGGTGTTGGTGGAATCACTGCGCCCCATTTTTCGGCTTTTCTTACGGCAATTACTTCATCATTTTTTCCTAAGAATGTAACGTTATATAAAATGTGATTGTTTGCTTCATTAACATTTGAAAATTCTATACCACTAGATGTAACATGAATAACACAGTTAATTTTGTAATTATGATTAGTTTTCAATGTTGCGGTCAAAACGCAATATCCGGCTTTTTTAGCAGAAATTGATGACCAAGTAGATACAGTTGCAATGCTACTATCGCTAGTAGACCAATCATATAAAGTTACTTGTGAATTAGCAGTTGTTGGAAAAACTGGTTGATATACATATGTTCCACTACCATTTTCAACTCGTCTTATCCCTGTAAAATTACCACTACTTTCGGGAAGAACAAATTCTTTAAAGCCACTTGTTTGAACGAATTTAGCATAAACTTTGATGTTATCTTCGCAATAGCCACCAACTTCACTACAGCTAGTATTAGATATATCAGATATATACCATCCTAGAAATTCATATCCTGGTTTAGAATAACTTGGTAAAGTTACCTTTTCACCATAAGTAAATTTATTAGGTAATAAATCTACAACTTGACCATCATCATAATATGTAATAGTAGGTTCTAAAATATCATAGCTTAAAGTATATTTTACATAATAAATATTATCAATACGTTCTTTAACTTCATTCCAAACTTGATTTGTTGTTCCCTTAGGGTTGGCTGGAAATTGAGGCTTTTCAAAATATTCAAGATATTGTTCATCAACTAATTTATCATCTATGTAAAAAGTACAATCTTTATCACAGATTAATTTACTAACTACTACTGTTATATTGCTAGTTACATGATTTAAATCACCATCTGAATCGAAATCGTAATAATAGCCTTCTTCTTCACCTAAATTTGGGTATTCAACTTTTGAACCATATTTAACTTTTTCGCTAGAAATGAATCTACCATTTTCATATTCAAAAATTACTTCGAATTCTTCTCCTGAATCAAGGGTGTAAGTATAATAATATACATTATTTACTCTTTCTGTAGTTAATATCCAACTAGGATTAGCTTCGCCTTCAATAGTAGGGGCAGTAGAACTAGCCGTATATTTGATTGTTTCTTCTTTTAATAATGTTTCTCCATCATAATATCTGCATACTTTGTCACATTCTTTTTGGTATGCTGTAGCTTTAATATTTGATTGAATATTTGATAATTCAGCAAGAGTTTTATCAAACTCAAAATAATAACCTTCTATTTCTTTGGTATTAGGATAACTAATACTAGATCCCTTACTAACTTTTACTTCAATTATCTTATCACCGTTTTCATACATGAAAGTAACTTTGTAACGTTTAGCATTCTTACATCCTGTAAATAAAACTAGCAATAAAGTAAATGCAATTATATATAATCTTTTCTTCATATTTTACCTCATTTTTTTATAGTATATCATACTTTTATTATTTTTGCAACTTGAAAAATATGTAAAAAAATTATATACTTATTATAAACAAGTTAAATTACAATTGATAATCATTTTACTTGAATCTTATTTATACAAAATTAGATTAAATAATGTTATTAATATTCAACTCAGAATTATTATTATTTTTTTAACCTCGTCATTTCAAAATTAATTCTTTATCATTAAACATAATTATTTCTCCTCCCAAAATAATTGATCTAAAGTTCTATCCAATGCTTTACATATTTTAATACATAATTGAAGAGAAGGATTATATTCTCCTCTTTCAATCATATTAATAGTTTGCCTTGATACGCCAATAAGTTTTGCTAGAGCTTCTTGCGAAAGTTTTGCTTCCACTCTTGCTAATTTCATTTTCATATTTTCCATAATTATCACCCGACATTTTGTCAAATATATTTTACATCATTATATTTGTTTTGTCAATTGTTTAGACCTAAAAAAGCGAATCCACAAAAAATGTGAATCCGCTTAGTTCAAACTTAGTCCCTTTATCAACAAGTCCATTTAGTAAAAATTCATACTATTTTTTAAAAAGGACTTCAATTCTTTCTTCCATGCAGAACCTTTCAAATAAATAATGTTTTAAGGTTGCATCACTAAAATGCCATATCTTCTGTTTCCCAAAGATATTGAATAGTTTTTTTCCGTAAATTCTTTCTAATGCATCATTATAATCATTGTATGATTCTTCTAAATCAAATTTTCCAGAATCTATTCTTTCTTTTGTAGGAAAAACCGACAATTGAATTATATTGTTATTCTTGAAATAAACAACGACATTGCTAGGATAACTCATTTCAAATACTATCCCTATCATGGAATATTCAAATACTTTATCATATTTTTTTAAATTAGCATTTGGAAAAATACATTCAAATTCCTCTTTTGTCGTTTTAGATGATAACTTTATATTATCAATATCTATTACTATGTTCATGTTATCCTCCTAAATAATTGCTAAATATCTCATTTGAATAAGCCTATGAACAGATCTCCAAGTAAAATATTGGAATCCTCCTCCACCATCAACAATACCAGTTGCCACTTTAAATGGTTTTAACACTTTATAATGATTCAATACTAAATTATTAGAAGCAGGCAAGTTTAGTTGACCCGGTGCAGTTCCTGGATTAGTTAAAAATCGTCCATATTTTGACCCATATCTATCTAACTCCATTCCAGGTTGAAGCGTCATTTTTCCTTCCGTTCCAGGTGTGGCACCTCTCATAAAATATTCTGTTTTTATGAAGTTACCACAAATAGCTGTACCAATTCCAGCCACAGTGCTTGTAATTCCTGAATACCAATTATATGCTGCGGTATTTCCATTAAACAACCCATCTGACATATAATTGTATCCGGTAAAGGAACCAACAGTATCTGCAATACCGTTATTTAAAGTTAGCACTCCAGCGCCCACTGTTATTCCAGCAACGATTAACATTCCAATTGGGGCACCACCAATTAAAACAATGGCTCCAGCTCCAATTGCAAGAGCACCAGTGACAATGTTTCCTACGCCTCTAAAAAACTCCCATAAATCAAAAGTTCCATAAGGATCATAACCCATCACCGGGTTATTTCCGCAGTACGCATATAAATTTAATCCATTAATACTTTCGGGATTTAAATATTCAATAGAATCTGGGCTGATGAACCTACAAAGTTCTGGAGAATAATACCTTGAGGATAACCAAAATAATCCCGTTTCTTTATCATAATAGTATCCTTTATATAGGTAACTATTTATTTCAATTAAATCTTCATCACCATCTATATTTATTACTTTACCCCAGGCATCATATTCATAGCTTACTTTTATAGTTCCATTACTATCTATTATGTTTGTTATGTTTCCTGAGATATCTCTTATGTAGAAATATTCTTTTGTATTATAGTTAAATCCTACTAGTTCTTCTTTTTCATTGTAGTGATAGTATATTTCCTTATTCGTTGGTTTTATTTCTTTTATTATTTTGTTTCCATCTAGAAGATATTTGTATTCTCCTTCACTTGTTGTTTTACTTATTCTTATTCCTTCACTATTATATTTATAAGTGTTTGTTCCATATGAAGTTAATCTTTTACCATTCCATGTTAGATTGTTGTTTTTATATTAATATACTATTTTTTACTTTTTTTCTAAATTTATTAACGATTATAACTATTAACTTAAGACTACCCAAATATATACCTACTAACACGTACAATGTTATACCACCAACAATTATAGTTTTTATTGTCATTCCTTTAGGATTATTTCCAAATGCAGCGCTTATAAATTTACATAGGCAAATTAAACAATATTTAATAAATTCCCACATTTTTAAATCCTCCTAAAAATCATTACTGATTGCACTAATTACCCCACTCACCAATTTTGTAATACCAGTTTTTACTGCAGGAATATTCCATAATGCTGAGCATATATCCCCCATCGTTATCAAATGACTGGGATTTCTAGGCATAATTTTTGACAATATATGTGGTCCATATTTTCCTGCCAAATATCCAGCTCCTTGAACAATACCTGAAATAACTAAAGAGGTACAGAAAGATGCCATAGTTTCGCCAATTGATGCATTTTGATCCCAACTATTTAGTAATGATGTTCCGCCAGCAACAGCAAATTTTCCTACCACTGCCCAACAACTTGCTCCACCAGTTAATCCTACAACTAATCCATATGCTGTTCCAGATAATGTTGAAATGGCTAGTTCAGTCCAATTAAATTCTCCATCGTCACTTAATTGATCTACAACATTTATTCCTGCGGATACAAGACCTCCAGTTAACATAGCGGCCCCTACAGCGGCGGCTCCCGCTCCGGCAACACCACAAGTCAACACTGTAGCTACAACAAGTCCTGCAAAAGCAACACCACCAATAACCCATTTTGCCCAGTTAGGTAACGTAAAATGGCCTGTTGGATCATAATTATTGATAGGATCATTGTTGCAATACGCATAAAGATTTAATCCATTAATACTTTGAGGATCTAGATATTCGATTAAATCAGGCGAAATCCATCTACATATTTCAGGCGAATAGTAACGTGAGGATACCCAATAAAACTGAGTTTCTTTATCATAATAGTATCCTTTATATAGGTAACTATTTATTTCAATTTTTTATAATATTTTTTTAGTTTATTTCGGTTTTCATAATATTTTTCTGAATCAATAGCTAAATAGCCCATTTGTTTATAATATGCAATTAATTGGCTCTTATTAATAGAAAATACAGAATATAAGAACTCTTCAGCATTAGTGAATATAAATCCTTCGATAATACCATGTGTTTCAATAGAGACAATATTATCTTTATAGGGAGAAAGATTATTAAATGCAATTATAACTGATGGAATCAAGTTATCAAATTTGCATTCTACTGATATATAGTTTAATTCAAACTCTTTATCCAAAATTCTAAATATTTTTTCCCTAACAAATGATTGATAAATTGCTTCAAATTCATCATATTTTTTACTTTTGAAATTAATTTTTAAATAAAAATCAGCTATTCCCATATTATTTAACTCCTATGTTACCAAAAAGAATCTTACAAATTTATATCCTAATTTTCTTAAAGCAGCAACTCTATGATGTCCATTTGCAATTTGGTACATTCCATTTGGTAATTTATTTGCAAAAATTTTGCCATAATCACTAGTTTGTGAAATTGAACGTACATAATCTGAAATGCCTCCATCTTTTGGACCAACCTTTACAAAATCATCTTCTGGATTATTAACTAAATTATTAATACTTGTTTTAATAGCCATTTTTCCTGTGTTTTGTAAAGCATAGTGCGTACCACCCCAAGCACCACCAATGACTGCACCAGCTCCTGCGATAGAGCATATCATAAATCCATTTGATGAATTCTCCCATGAAAATCCGTTTTCATCTGTTTTACCACCAATAATAGCTCCTGCCACCCCTATAGTTGCAGCTCCAACTGTTATCGCATTGTAAGAACTTTCAGTTACAATACTTTGTATAACTTTTGATAATTGATGAAGTCGGATTTAATGAAATAAGTCCTCTTGAATCAAAATTATTCTTTCAATTAATTGATATGAGATATACAAAAAGGTCTACAATATTTATAAGTAATATAACATTATAATACATAAAGAAGAGACAACAGTCAGTTAAGATAACTCACTCCTGCAAGTTTGTGTTGATTATTATTTAATACCACGGATCTGTTGAACCCATTGGAATCTCTGAACCGAAAAAACTAATTTTTTTATAAATGTTCTTTGGAACTTTTATGATATTTTCATATTTAATATAAAAACAATACATTTTTTTATTATTAATCTTTTCTTTCAAATGAATATATAAAACACCAGGTGCATACTTCCCATATGCTATTAAAGCAAAATAATTTTTAATAGTAAATTTTGCATAAAGCATTCTATCAACTTTATCTAAGGGAATAACAATATTTTTTTTCCTCTTTTTAATTATTATTTGGTCCGAAGTAAATATTGCTTTTTTTGACTCTATTTCCATTTTTATCATAACTCCTTTCTAAAAAATCAATCCAATTAAATCACTAGCTAAATTTTCAAGTAAGAAATATACTACTTCCATGCCTTTCTTTACGACAGCATTAGTTCCTGCTGCTAAAACATATGAGGAATATGCGTTATTATAATTACCAACAGTTTGTCCTATAGTTCTAGTAATGTTCGCTCCACCAAAAGGAGCATTAGCTAAATTTTTAGTAGTTCTTAACGGTTTACGTGCATTTTTTAATCTAGTTTCTGCTTTTTTAAATCCTGAAGCACTATTTGCAATATTTTTTTGCAGGAAAAAAATATTGAATTCCACCAAATATTCCCCCTGCAATACCACCAGCAATAGCACCAGTCCACGCACTTTTACCAAATTCACTCCAAGAAAAATTTTCAGTTACATTATTTCTCCACTAGCTACTTCTTTAGCTCCTTCAAATAATTTAAATTTAACGCCTGATTTTAATAAATGATGCGGTGCATTTCCCATCAAAAATCCGATTTCAGAAATGGTTTCATACTCTGAAATAAATTGCTTATTAGTCAAACACAAACTCCAATCTATCATTTTATTATCATCATTTATTTTTATCATAGGATAAAATGGAAGTTCTATGGTAGGTATCTTTTTCTTACCACCATCTTCAGGTTTAACCCAAATCACCATTGCTTTTACCATTATTGTCCTCCTTCTTTTTTAGAATACTGTCCATATTTTTGAAACTAATTGATTAACAATATCAATATCAATAAAGTACGCTCTTCCAATTTCATCTAAATATGGAAAGTAATGAGCCGTCCCATTACTTAAAGCATTTTTAAGTCCTGATCGAGAAATTCTAGAACCTATAATTCTATATGTGTCGTCAGCCATACCCATTTCAGAGACAAATGTTCTCGCACTAGATTTAGATGACCAAAAATATTTTCCTTCTGAAAAACCATTTGAGGCAAACTTACCTGTACGAGCAATATCATCATATTCATTCAATCCAACAACACGAAAACCTCGAGTATATTTAATTGCACCTATTCCTGCACTTACAAGGGAGAATATTCCACCCCACATTGCTCCATCAGCTGCACCATCAGCAGCGCCTTGCCAAAAATCATTTCCCTGTATTGCATTGATAGTTCCTTGAATTAATGCACCACTTACAATACTTACTCCCATATTTATAAACACAGGAGCTAAAGCGCCTCCAGTTAATGCAGTTAATGCAACTGCCCCAGCAAAAGCAACGCCTCCAATCAGCCACTTAGCCCATTTAGGTAGATGTCCACTTGGATCTGAACACATAACAGGATTATTCATACAGTATGCATATAAATTAACTCCATTTATAGTTTTTGCATCAAGATAATCTATATCATCTATTGATATCCATCTTCTTATTTCTGGATCATAATATCTATATTTACAATAATATAGTAATGTTTCTTTATCATAATAGTATCCTTTATATAAGTAACTATTTATTTCAATTAAATCTTCATCACCATCTATATTTATTACTTTACCC
>OKXB01002627.1_pt1 | contig 13911 bp, 10 predicted proteins | sample 1601731 | NCBI WGS metagenome assembly OKXB01 (sample SAMN04414077, study PRJEB24778) | human gut metagenome | material: faecal | host: Homo sapiens | reverse complement strand
CTTCATATGCCATTGTATTTTATAGGGACATTTACTGAATATTCCTATATACATATTTATCCTAAATGTAGGTTTATAAGTATAAACAGTATATAACTGCCTAAAGAATACAAGGCTACAAAAAAGAATAAACTTTTTTTGTAACCTTGTATTTTTATGGAGTCGTTATTTAACGATTACGAGAAAATAATTCTTTTTGCCACTTTGGGCGAGGATATATTTTCCGTCGATGAGGTGAGATTCACCGATGATGGTTTCTTCCCCCTGTACTTTTTCTTTATTGATACCGATAGCATTGGATTTCAAAGCTCTGCGGGCTTCTCCTTTGGAAGACATGATGGCTGTTTTATCGGCTAAGAAGTCGACAATGGAGATACCTGCTTTTAAATCGGCCGCCGCAATTTCGTATTGGGGAACCCCTTCGAATACGGACAGGAAAGTATTTTCATCGATTTTCCTCAAGGTCTCGGAGGTTGCATTCCCAAAGAGGATTTGGGAGGCTTCCAGGGCCAGGTTGTAAACTTCTTCCCCATGGATCAGGCAAGTAATTTCTTTTGCCAGGGTTTTCTGCAATTTCCTGAGGTGCGGAGCTTCCCGATGTTCAGCGATCAAAGCATCGATCCGAGCGGGAGGCAGGATGGTGAAGATTTTGACATAACGTGCGGCATCTTCATCGGTGGTATTCAACCAGAACTGATAAAATTTATAAGGGGAAGTACGTTCAGGATCCAACCAAATATTTCCCGATTCGGTTTTCCCGAATTTTTTTCCATCGCTCTTGGTCATCAACGGCCAGGTCAAACCATAAGCGTCGAGCCCTTCTTTACGACGGATCAATTCGCCTCCGGTAGTAATATTTCCCCATTGGTCGGAACCTCCCATCTGCAACATACAACCGTAGTTTTTACGCAGATGAAGGAAATCGTATCCCTGCACCAGCTGATAGGTGAATTCTGTAAACGACATACCCTGGGCCGACTCGCTACTAAGGCGTTTTTTTACGGAATCTTTAGCCATCATATAGTTGACGGTAATATGCTTACCGATTTCACGGATGAAATCCAGAAATGAGAATTGTTTCATCCAATCGTAGTTATTCAGCATAATAGCAGCATTGGAAGCAGTGGAGTTGAAATCGATAAACCGGGATAACTGAGCTTTGATCCCGGCCATATTTTTACGGATAGTCTCTTCGTCCAACAAGTTTCTTTCCTGTGATTTGCCACTAGGATCGCCGATCATACCGGTAGCTCCACCGATAATAAAAATCGGTTTGTGCCCGGCCATCTGAAAGTGTTTCATCATCATCACAGAGACCAGATGTCCGACATGCAGAGAATCGGCAGTCGGGTCGATACCTACGTATGCCGTAGTTTGTCCTTTAGCCAATAGTTCTTCTGTTCCCGGCATGATATCATGAATCATGCCTCTCCATTTTAATTCATCAACAAAATTCATCGTATTCTATTTTATATCGTTTCAAAAGCGGATCGTGTTGTACATCTGTTGTGCAAAGTTAAGAAAAGGATCGAATAACAAACTGTTCTCCCTGGTTTCTTCGCTGATAAAATGGAATTTATCGTTCAAAGCATCGACAATCATTAAAAGTACACAAACCATAATGAAATATTTTGCGATACCGAGGAGGGTGCCAAGCAGTTTATTGACCAACCCCAACGAAATAATATCGACCAGTCTGGTCAACATCTTCCCCAGCAAATAGACAACAATCACAACCAACAGGAAGGTAACGGCCAAAGCGATATAAGACAAGTAACGGGACGTGATATTCAGGAAGTCTTTCAATATCCCTTCGGTAAAAGGGCTGTAGCGTATGGCAATGAAAACCCCCAATATCAGCCCGGCTAAAGTGGCGACCTCGATAATCAATCCTTTCGAGAATCCACGGAAAGCGCCGTATAGTAAAAACAAGAGAATAACAACGTCAATATAGTTCATGGCAAATCCGATTTAAACGGGTTTCAAAGATACGAATTTATCGGGAGCATTTTTTCCTTTCATTTTCTATTATTTGATAAATTCTTAGTATTTTCGCCAATTGGTAAATAGGGTTCTTATGCACCCTTGTTAACATATCACTTTATAAAAACAAAATATAATGTACAGAACACACACATGCGGAGCACTTCGGATTGAAAATGTAAACGAGAATGTCTGTTTGAGTGGCTGGGTTCAGAAAATCAGAAACCTGGGAGCCATGACATTTATCGATCTCCGCGACAGATACGGAATTACCCAATTGGTGGCAGAAGAATCTGCTTCTGAAGAGATAAAAAAACAAGTGGCACAGTTAGGACGGGAATTTGTGATTCAAATTCAAGGTAAGGTGGTGGAGAGAGCCAGTAAAAACAATAAAATACCTACAGGAGAGATCGAAATTATCTTAGATACGGTAAAGATTCTGAGCCGTTCGGAGATACCTCCTTTTACTATTGAAGACAATACGGACGGGGGTGACGAGATCCGGATGAAATACCGTTATCTCGATTTACGCCGGCAAATAGTGCGCAGGAACCTGGAATTGCGTCACCGGATGGCGCATTTGGTACGTAATTTTCTGGATGGCAAGCAATTTATGGAGGTAGAGACGCCGGTATTGATCAAGAGTACTCCCGAAGGAGCCCGTGATTTTGTGGTGCCTTCGCGGATGAATCAGGGACAGTTTTATGCATTACCGCAAAGCCCGCAGACTTTCAAACAACTGTTGATGGTCGCCGGTTTCGACCGATACTATCAGATTGTGAAATGTTTCCGGGACGAGGACCTTCGGGCAGACCGTCAACCTGAATTCACTCAGATCGATTGTGAAATGTCGTTTGTAGAACGGGAAGATGTACTCGGTATTTTCGAAGATATGATCCGCCATCTTTTTAAAGAAATCAGAGGCATCGATATCCCGGCATTTCCGCGGATGACGTGGCATGAAGCGATGGAGCAATATGGTTGTGACAAACCGGATATCCGTTTCGGTATGAAATTCGTAGACCTGACCCGTCTGGCCCGAACCAAGGACTTTGCAGTATTCAACAGTGCAGAATATATCGGAGGGATTTGTGTCCCGGGTTGTGCTTCGTATACCCGTAAGCAGCTGGACGAGCTGACCGATTTCGTGAAGCGTCCGCAGGTAGGAGCGAAAGGATTGGTGTATGTCAAATACAATGAAGACGGCAGCATAAAATCGTCGGTAGATAAATTCTATACGGCCGAAGAGCTGAAAGTATGGCTAGACACCTGCCAAGCTCAACCGGGCGATCTGCTCCTAATCTTATGCGGAGCGAAAAACAAAACTTTACCCCAGTTGTGTGAGCTTCGTCTGGAAATGGGAAACCGGCTGGGATTGAGAGATAAAAATGTATTCAAACCGTTATGGATCGTCGACTTTCCGTTGTTGGAATGGGATGAAGAGACACAACGTTTTTATGCGATGCACCATCCGTTCACCTCTCCGAATCCAGAGGATATCGATTTGATGGAAACACGGCCGGGAGATGTGAGAGCGAATGCCTACGACATGGTGATCAACGGCGTGGAAGTAGGGGGAGGTTCTATCCGGATCCATGATACAGCATTGCAGCAACGGATGTTCAAATGTCTGGGATTTACCCCGGAGCAAGCTGAAAAACAATTCGGTTTCCTGTTGAATGCTTTCAAATACGGCGCTCCTCCTCATGGTGGTATCGCCTTCGGTTTCGACCGTTTGGTTTCTATGTTTGCAGGCCTGGACAGCATTCGAGACACCATCGCTTTCCCGAAAAACAATTCGGGCCGGGATGTGATGATCGATTCTCCGTCGGAGATTTCGGCCGAGCAATTCAAGGAATTAGGCATTAAACTGAATCAATGATTTACCCCTAAATTCATACAAGTGTTTAAGGATGTAATCGGACATGAAGATATCAAGCAAAGACTGATCACCTCTCTCCGGACGGGGCGGATCAGTCATGCCCAACTATTTGCCGGAGAAACGGGATACGGTTCTCTGGCTTTGGCTTTGGCATTCGCCCAATATGTCTTTTGCACAGGTGATAAAAAAGAAGATGCCTGCGGAGAATGCCCTTCGTGTAGGAAAATACAGAAATACATCCATCCGGATCTGCACTTTGTATTTCCGGTTGTCCGGAAAACAAAAAGCCCGGTCAGTGATGAATATATCAACGAATGGCGGCGTCTGCTGACGCGGACGAATTATTTCGGTCTGGAAGAATGGTATACGGAAATGGGAGTAGAGGATAATGCACAAGCCGCGATATATACCGAAGAAAGTGCCAATATTCTCCGTAAGCTGAACCTGAAATCATTCGAATCGGATTATAAGATTCTGGTGATGTGGTTGCCGGAAAAGATGAATCCGGAATGCTCGAACAAACTGTTAAAGATCATCGAGGAGCCGTTCGACAAGACATTGTTTCTGATGGTTTCGGAGCATCCGGAACAGATCATCAATACGATACAATCGCGTTTGCAGCGTATTCACATTCCTCCCCTGCATCAGGAGCAAATACAACGACAGCTGATAGCTGAAAAAGGAATCGCTGCACAAAAAGCGGAAGAATATGCCCATGTAGCTTCGGGAAACTGGTATAAAGCCCTGCGGTTGCTGGACGAAACAGAAGAGCAAATTTACAACCAGGAAAAATTTATCAGCCTCATGCGGCTGTGCTGGGAAAGAAAAATGCTTCCGGTGAATGAATGGGTCAATGAAATATGCAGCCTTGGAAGAGAAAGGCAAAAGAATTTCTTAGCGCATGCCTCACGGATGATCCGGGAAAATTTTGTCCGGAATTTCGGTTTGGAGCAACTGAATTATATGACGGAACGGGAGAAAAATTTCTCACAACGCTTTGCCCCTTATGTACATGAAGGAAATGTCATTCCATTGAGCAACGAGTTCGAGCGTGCTTATAGCGACATCAGCCGGAACGGAAATGCAAAAATCATTTTTACGGATCTCTGCATAAAAGTCATGCAAAATATCAGACCCAATTGAAACTGTTTTCACGTACAATAATATATAATGAAAAAATCAATTTATGAACGATATACACAATAACGAAAATATAAGCCAGGAAGAAGAATTCGTTTCGCCCGGGCAAGAAAAAGTAAACGGCAAAGCGACGCCTGAGCAATCGGGGCCTTCGACCGGGGAGCCCCGTGAACAACCGGGGGAACCGACGGAGGAAGCCGTAGAGATCGAAGAGACGGAAGAGATAGAAATTATCGAAGCCGGGGAATTTACAGTCCCGAAAAAAGAAGAGGAAGAAGAGGAAATTCAGGAACTTCATACGAAGCATCCGCGGCGGGATGTGCCGGTAATCGACCATCGTTTGCTAGCGAGGAAATTGACGGTATACGACTGGCTGGAAGATCTGCCTGCAACGGATTGTGCCCCGGAGATCGTAGAAGTAAGGTTTAAAAATACACGGAAAGGGTTTTACAGTAATCCGTCGAAACTAGCTTTAAAAGCAGGAGATATCGTGGCGGTCGAAGCAGCTTTGGGACACGACATCGGGGTGGTATCTTTATCGGGTGAACTGGTAAAGGAACAAATCCGGATCAAACGGGTGGATCTCGAGCGGAATCCGCTGAAGAAGGTATACCGGAAGGCCAAACCCCACGACATCGAGAAATGGCAACAAGCCATTGCTTTAGAGCACGATACGATGATCCGTTCGCGGAAAATCGCAGCCGACCTGAAACTGAATATGAAGATCGGTGATGTGGAGTATCAGGGAGATAAAACAAAAGCTATATTTTATTATATCGCAGACGACCGGGTGGATTTCCGGACGCTGATCAAGGTGTTGGCGGAGACTTTCCATATCCGTATCGAAATGAAACAGATCGGGACACGTCAGGAAGCAGGCAGAATCGGGGGTATCGGTCCCTGCGGACGCAAATTATGCTGTTCGACTTTTATCACGAATTTTATTTCGGTGTCGACCTCAGCCGCCCGCTATCAGGATATTTCGCTGAATCCTCAGAAGCTGGCCGGACAGTGCGGGAAACTGAAATGTTGTCTGAACTATGAAGTGGATGCGTACGTCGATGCGCAGAAAGATTTCCCTTCGACCAATATTACTTTAAATACGGGAGAGGGTTTGCTTTACCATCAAAAAACGGATATCTTCGGTCAGATGATGTCTTATAGTACGGATAAAGAAGGGAAGGGTATTTTTATCCAGATTCCGGTGAAACGGGTAAAGGAAATCATCGCGATGAACCGGAAAGGAATTATTCCTCCAAAAGCGGTAGAAGAAAGCGGAAATACCCCGACAGATATAAAATATACGGACGGCGTGGGAGAAGAAAGCCTGAACCGTTTCGACGAAAAGAAGCAGAAGAAGCGTCATTCCAGGCAACGAAATAATAATAATCGTGAAAATGGAAACTCTAACACTCCCCGTAACGAAAAAAATGAAAGAAACGGAGAACGGGGAGGACAACGGCCTTTCCGTAACGGCCCGAGACAGGATCAGCGCAGAGATTCGAGACCTATACAAAGGCCCAAGCCACGAACCGATCAGCATTCACAATCCAAAACTGAACAATGATGCAAAACTATCGTCCTTTTACCGGTATTACCCCTGCTGTCAAAATTTTATTGATTCTGAACATCGTGATGTACTTTCTGAGTATGTTTATCGATAGCCGGATGCATGTGGATACAGCCCATCTATTAGGACTTCATTTGCCGCAATCTGTCTTTTGGCGCCCATGGCAATATGTCACACACATGTTTATGCACGGGTCTTTCGGGCATTTGTTTTTCAATATGTTCGCTCTTTTTATGTTCGGCCGGATACTGGAGTCGGTATGGGGAACGCAGCGTTTTCTGATTTTCTATTTTGTCTGCGGTATCGGGGCGGGCTTGCTGAATAGTGCGGTCGGCTGGTTGGAAATCCACCGGCTGATGGAGCAATATTATGCCTTCCAGAATGCGCCTTCTCCTGCGCTTTTAGCGCAGCTTGTGGAGCGTCAGCTAGGCCATCCGGCCCAGTGGGTGTGGGAGGTGGTGGATAATTGGACCAACAATCCGGATTCGCAACAATACATTGTAGCGGGGAAACAACTCTTCCGTCAGATCGTAGAACTGAAAGTAAATGTCCCGATGATCGGGGCTTCGGGAGCGATATTCGGTATCCTGCTGGCATTCGGAATGCTGTTTCCGAATACGGAATTGTACCTGATGTTTATACCTATTCCGATCAAAGCGAAGTATTTTGTATTGGGATACGGTCTGCTGGAGCTTTTCCTGGGCATGCAGAATAGCGCAACGGACAATGTAGCCCATTTCGCTCATCTGGGAGGGATGTTGTTCGGTTTCTTTATGGTCAAATACTGGAGTAAAAACAGGCGAAGGTTCTATTAAGAGATGATGTATTACAACAATTACGGCGGAAATTTTTCAGAAGGAATCCGGGAAGGGATCAAAAATTCTTTCCGGAAGGGTTCTTCTCTCACCCGTCTGATTTATATCAATTGCGGGATTTTTCTTGCTTTGAAGTTGATATATATCATGATGTTGTTGTTGGGGAAAGGAGAAGAATTTTATCCGACATTGCTGGAATGGATCGGCGTGCCGGCAGATCCGGAGTATTTATTGAGCCGTCCGTGGACGATCTTCACCTATATGTTTACTCAGTTCGATTTTTTACATCTGTTGTTCAATATGTTATGGCTTTATTGGTTCGGGAGTTTTTTCCTGAATTATTTTACGGAACGTAAATTAACGGGTGTATATCTTCTGGGTGGCCTATTCGGAGGTTTGCTGTATATTGCGGCCTATAATATTTTCCCTTATTTCAGTGAGCCTCAAATCAGTCCTTTCCCCCGCCCGGCGCTACGGCTGACCTCGTGGGCTATCGGTTCGTCGGCTTCTGTGATGGCAATCGTCTTTGCGGTATGTACTTATCTGCCGCAACATAAGGTCTATATTTTCCTGCTCGGGCCGGTGAAACTGGTTTATCTGGCGTTGTTTACCGCCCTGATCGATATTATGAGTATATCTTCGGGAAATGCGGGGGGACATATCGCCCATTTGGGCGGAGCCCTATTCGGGTGGTTCTTTATCGTGGGAGTGAGAAGAAACCGGGACTTTGCTTCAGGAATCGCGAATTTTTTCGAAGGGATCGGACGGCTCTTCCAGCGGAAGAAGAAGATGAGGGTGAGGTATAAGAAGCATGTCTCGGAAATGAACGACCGGGAATACAATGCCCATAAGAAGAACGAGCAAGAACGGATCAACGAGATTCTGGATAAAATCTCGCGTTCGGGTTACGAAAGCCTGACCCGGGAAGAAAAAGCAATCCTCTTCAAGGCTAAAAACTGATTTTATGGAGGTAAGTAAACCAGAGTACCGATTCTTTATCAAACCAGAAGTGTTTTCCCTACTATGCTGAAAATATTGGATAAGATTGTATATATCGTCAGTTTGATCGCTGCGTTCGGGTTAATAGGAGCATATCTTTCCCCTATAATCAACCCCAATACCTTTGTCTTTTTTTCGTTACTGGGTTTGGCTTATCCTTATCTTCTGATCGGCAATTTTATCCTTTTACTGTACTGGATTTTCCGTTGGAAGCGGAGGGCCCGGCAGATCGTAGTCGTGATTGCGATCGGGTATCCGACTTTCAGGACTTACTACGGGACAGCGAAAACCGAAACGGGGGATGTTTCGTACGATTTGTCGCTCTTGTCGTACAATATCCGTTATTTCGATGTGTATGGCTGGAGTAATCAGAAGAACACGAGGGAAAAATTATTCAATTATCTGAATAAATTCGACGGGGATGTGATCTGCTTGCAGGAATTTCTAATGAACGGGAATCCGGACCGACGGAAAACGGTAATCGAACAATTGCATACCTACCCCTATTATTATATCGAGAAGGATATGGCTATTTTTTCCAGGCTCCCGATTCTGCACAAAGGACACCTGACTTTCGCCCCTGGTTACAGCAGTTCTTGTATTTACGGAGATTTCAAGCTAGGAAAAGATACGGTGCGGTTGTACAGTGTTCACCTGGAATCCTACAAGCTGGGCAAGAAGGAGCGGCAATTTATGAAAGAAATCAGCTCAGGGCTGAAAGGTAACGATATCCCCGAAGGGGTGAAGAATCTCACGACACGCTTAATGATAGCGAACAAGAACCGGGCGCATCAGGCGGAGGAAATTCAACGGCATATCGACGGAAGCCCTTATCCTGTGATATTGTGCGGCGACTTCAACGATACTCCTCTCTCCTATACTTACAGGCAATTAAGCAGGAAGTTAACGGATAGTTTTATTGAAAAAGGCCGGGGCATCGGCAATACTTACATCGGAGAGTTTCCCTCTTTCCGCATCGATTACGTCTTACATTCCCCGACACTATATACGGTGGGTTATATCCGGGAGGATATCACGCTTTCGGATCATTATCCGATCAAGGTGAAGATAAGGAAGGGAAGTTGATTTATCAGAAAATTCCGAAGATTATTTGGTGGATTTGGGGAATTATTCTATTTTTGCAGCGTTAAAGAAAATTATGGGGGGTTAGCTCAGTTGGCTAGAGCGCTTGCATGGCATGCAAGAGGTCGTCGGTTCGACCCCGATACTCTCCACTCCAGAGTTCTTAAAGTTTGTAAAGTTCATAAAGTTTATGACCGAAGGTATTCCTTATCAGGAAACTTTCCATTAACTTTATGGACTTTATTGTTTTATCGAATTCTTATTATTCGTTTTATGGAAGAATCAGATAAAAAACTAACCCGTAAGATCAGTCCCTATAAGATCATTTACCCGGTCATTATCGGTCTGGGCGTTGTGTCGTATATGCTATACCGGGAATTCGATCTCACTGCTTTCGAACAAATTTCTTTCGGCTGGAGCTCGGTGTTCTGGCTTTTCGTAGCAGTGATGTGTATGTTTATCCGTGATCTGGGGTACGTTATCCGTATCCGGGTTCTTTCGGGGGATCGTTTGAGCTGGATCAAGTCGATCCGGATTATTTTTCTTTGGGAATTTACCTCGGCGGTAACTCCCTCAGCGATCGGCGGTACCAGTCTCGCTATTCTTTTTGTCAATAAAGAGGGGATCAAAGTAGGACGTAGCTCGGCTATTGTCATGGCTACTTCTTTTCTGGACGAGCTTTATTTTATTCTGATGTTTCCGATTATTTTGCTTTGTGTGGATTCGAGCGGGTTGTGGGAGATGTCGGGAGTGAGTTCAGGAGTAAGCAAAAGCCTGATCTGGTTTGCAGTGGGCGGCTATTCGATCAAGCTGGTATATCTTTTAATTCTGAGTTACGGACTTTTCAAGAATCCCCGGGGGCTGAAATATCTATTGATGAAATGTTTCAAATTAAAGCTTTTACGTAAATGGCGGCACAGTGCCAACGAAGCAGGTTCGGATATCATCCGCAACTCTTACGAATTGCGTCATATGCCGTTTTCTTTCTGGCTGAAGACTTTCGGAGCCACTTTCTTTTCATGGACGGCACGGTATTGGGTAGTGAATGCGATCTTAATGGCCTTTTTTGTATTGAAGGATACGGATTGGGCGACTCAATTTCTGATTTTTGCCCGGCAACTGATTATGTGGATCATGATGCTGATCAGTCCGACTCCGGGAGGAAGCGGTTTTGCCGAATTCGTATTTAAAGAATATCTGGGTTCCTTTATTATAGGAGGAGGAGCCGGTGTAGCGATCGCTATGGCCATCGTATGGCGTCTGATCACTTATTATCCTTATCTGTTCGTAGGTGTTTTTATCGTACCGAAATGGATAGGGCAACATTTCGGCGGACGTCCGAAACCATCGACAGTTTCTACCCCATCGGACGATTTAAATCATAACCTTGAAAATCAGTAGTAATTATGTTTTTGATATTTAAAAAACCGGAATACAGAAGATTCAATCTGAAACCCCGCTACTGGGATCCTGCCAAAGAAGAACGGGAAGAACGGGAGCGCAGGGTAAAAGCAGAACTCGGCTTAAAGGACGACGATAAAACTTATATCCCGAATATAAAAGGGCAATTCAGACAGGAGTATGAAAAACGGAAGGCGAACCGTAACGGGCTGAATAGCAATTATACGCTGCGTTTGTTTATGATCCTGACGTTGTTGTTCATCATGGCCTTTTATATGTTTGTAAAGAATCCGGACGGTATCCTGCGATTTCTGGGACTTTGACAAATATCCATTATCTTTGTCCTATCATATAACGGCACATTAGCTTAACTACATCAATCAATATGGATATCGTTCATCTTTTACCCGATTCAGTAGCCAATCAGATAGCAGCAGGAGAAGTCGTACAACGTCCTGCCTCTGTTGTCAAGGAATTAATGGAGAATGCGATCGATGCAGGAGCTAAGCATATTCAGGTAGTGTTGAAGAATGTCGGGAAAGCGATCATACAGGTGATCGACGATGGGAAAGGCATGTCGAACATGGATGCCCGGATGGCTTTCGAACGGCATGCAACCTCAAAAATCGCTTCGGCACAGGATTTATTCAGTATCAACACCTTAGGATTCCGGGGAGAAGCCCTTCCCTCTATCGCTTCGGTATCGGAAGTGGAATTAAAAACCCGGCAGGAAGAAGATGAATTGGGAACCTCGATTTTTATCGCGGCTTCGGAACTAAAAAATCAGGAGTCTGTCAGCTGTCCGAAAGGTACGAACATCTCGGTCAAGAACCTCTTTTATAATATTCCTGCCCGCCGGAAGTTTCTGAAATCCGATACGACGGAATTGCGCAATATTACCAATGAATTTCTGCGGGTAGCTTTGACGAATCCGGAGATCAGCTTCTGTTTGTCGAACAACGGAAATGTGATCTACAACTTATCCCCTTCGGGACTACGTCAGCGGATCGTAAATATTTTCGGCAAGTCGATCAATTCAAGACTGATCAATATCGATTGTGCCACGGGTCTGGTAGATATCAAAGGTTTCATTTGCAGTCCGGAACAAGCCCGAAAGACTTATGGCGAACAATATTTTTTCGTCAATAACCGTTTTATGAAGCATCCGTTTTTTCATAAAGCAGTGATGGAGGCCTATTCGGGACTGATCGGTGTGGATTGTATCCCCTCCTATTTCATCTATTTTACGGTGGATCCGTCTTTAATCGATATCAATATACATCCGACGAAAACGGAGATCAAATTCCAGAATGAGACGGATTTTTTCCAAATCTTGTTGGCAGGTATCAAGGAAGCCCTGGGAAAATTCAATATCACTCCTCCCCTGGACTTCGATACGGCAGGAAGTATCGAACTCATTCCTACGGAGAAGCCGGCGGCCCCCTATGTTCCGCGAATCAACTATAATCCGAACTATAATCCTTTCAATTACAGCAGCAGTAAGCTTAATCCACAGGATTCGGATTTCGAACATCCCAGTCGCACGGCAAGCAGTTTTCACCAGGAAAAAGCACCGGCCAACTGGGATATCTTATTCGACGGCTTAAAGGAAAAGGAGGAATCGATTCAGACTTCGATACCAGAAATGACCGAAAATATCAATCCGGTGGTACCGCATACGAATTGCTATTTCCAACTGAAAGGCCGGTATATCGTTACGCCGGTACAAAGCGGTTTGATGCTGATCGACCAGAAAAGAGCCCACGAACGCATCTTATTCGAAAAATATATGACGACCCTGAATACGCAAAAGGTAACGGGGCAGAAGAGTCTGTTCCCGGAAATACTGGAGTTGTCGGCAGGCGATTTTATGCTGGTAGGAGAAATTCTTGCAGACCTGGAATATTTAGGGTTCGAATTAAATGTTTTCGGTAAAAACGGTTATGCCATACATGCCACCCCACCGGACTTATCTTATACCCGGGCGAAGGAAGTGCTGATCGAACTGATCGAACATTATAAAAACACGGAGGGCAGTATCCGGGAGAAGATGAAAGAACGGGTGGTACTGGCTTTGGCAAAGGCCTCGGCAATCAGTTACAATACGGCACTCAGCTGTGAGGAAATGAATGAAATGACCGGTAATCTTTTTGCCTGTAAACATCATAATTTCACTGCAGACGGCAAAACGATCATCCACATTCTGAATTATGAGGATGTGAACAGTTGGTTTAAATAAAAACAGAGTCGCGTTTAATCGAAAAGAATATGTCGGTAATATTAGAGCATGTCAGTAAAGCATATGGCCGGCAAAAGGCGCTGGACGATATCGGTTTCAGGCTGGAAGAAGGTGAAATATGCGGTTTTCTAGGACCTAATGGAGCCGGTAAATCTACTACCATGAAAATCATTACCGGCTGTCTGAACGACTATCAGGGAGAAGTAAGGATCAAGGAGATGAATCTGCGTGAAAATCCACTGAAAATCAAAGCTATTATCGGCTATTTACCCGAACAAAACCCACTCTACCCGGATCTGTATATCCGGGAATATCTGCTTCACGTGGCCCGGCTTTATCGTGTCGGCCGGCCTGTAGCCAAGGTGGATGCGATCATAGAGCGAACCGGACTCGAGCCGGAAATTCAAAAAAAAATAGGACAATTATCGAAGGGATACAGGCAGAGAGTGGGATTAGCGCAAGCTTTGGTGCACGATCCCGAGATTCTGATCCTGGACGAACCGATGACGGGACTCGATCCGAACCAACTGGAAGAGATCAGGCATTTGATCAAAGAAACCGGAAAAAAGAAGACGGTGTTGTTATCGACCCATATTATGCAGGAGGTAGAAGCGATTTGTGACCGGGTAATAATCATTAACCAGGGAAAAATCGTTGCGGACCGACCGATCGGAGAGATCTGTACACATGCAGACGAAGGAATGGTACTTCGCGTTGAATTCAGCCCGGGAAGCGATACACACTGGCTAAGTAAAAGCAAACTGTTCACTCACACCTCACAACAGGCTCCGAACTGCTG
>OKXB01002620.1_pt1 | contig 13932 bp, 9 predicted proteins | sample 1601731 | NCBI WGS metagenome assembly OKXB01 (sample SAMN04414077, study PRJEB24778) | human gut metagenome | material: faecal | host: Homo sapiens | reverse complement strand
GTCGTCGCCGCTATAAGAATCGTCTGCTTTGCAGACGATGAGCGGCTCCTCAAAAAAGCCTTTACAAACCCAGATTTTCTATTTATAATAAAAGAATAGAGAGTAAGGGGCATTTTGCCCTTATTTATGATAGTAACGATTCAGGACAATCCGACCACACATTCGAATTTCGAACACTTCGTGTTCTTTCCGACTTTGCAAGGCGGAAAATACTTCTATATGGGGCGGAGCTCTATTAGGATCTAAATATAGGGAAATCGAAGACTCTTACGTGCAAGCACGACGATCCATTGATTTCCGCATATTACATCCTGAATAGTTGCTGAATAAAGTTATAGTTTTAGAGAGGATTCGATGAGATGAAAAAAATTCGTACAAGATTTGCACCAAGTCCTACCGGACGGATGCATGTTGGAAATTTGAGAACAGCATTATATGCGTATTTGATCGCAAAGCATGAGGGCGGCGATTTCCTGCTTCGTATCGAGGATACCGACCAGGAGCGTTTCGTGGAAGGAGCTTTGGATTTGATATATAAAACCATGAAAGAAACCGGGCTGGAGCATGATGAGGGACCGGATAAAGATGGTGGATATGGTCCGTATGTTCAGAGTGAGAGAATGAAAACCGGAATGTATCTTGAATATGCAAAACAGTTGGTGGAAAAAGGCGAAGCGTACTATTGTTTCTGTACCAAAGAGCGTCTGGAAGGACTGCATAAAGAAGCTGAAGAGCGCGGCGAGGCAGCAGCGAAGTACGATAAGCATTGTCTGCATCTTTCCAAAGAAGAAGTAGAGGAAAAACTGGCAGCAGGAGTGCCTTATGTCATCCGCCAGAATAATCCGACAGAGGGTGAGACTTCCTTTGACGATGTCATTTATGGTACAATTACAGCACCAAATGAAGAACTTGACGATATGGTATTGATCAAGCAGGATGGTTATCCGACGTATAACTTCGCCAATGTAATCGACGACCATTTGATGGAAATTACGCATGTGGTACGTGGAAATGAGTACCTTTCCAGTGCGCCGAAGTATAATCGTTTATACCAGGCATTTGGCTGGGATATTCCGGTTTACGTGCATTGTCCTACGATCACAGACGAGAATCATAAAAAATTGTCCAAGCGTCACGGAGCCTCTTCTTTCGAGGATCTGATGGAACTCGGATATGTGCCGGAGGCCGTTGTGAACTATGTGGCACTGCTTGGTTGGAGTCCGGCAGAGGACCGCGAGATTTTTAGTCTGGAAGAACTTGTAAAAGCATTTGACTACCACCGTATCAATAAATCGCCGGCGGTATTTGATATGAAGAAATTGAGTTGGATGAACGGCGAGTACATCAAAGCGATGGACAATGACAAGTATTATGAGTATGCATTGCCGGTGATCAAAAAGACAATCAAAAAAGATTTGGATCTGAAGAAAATTGCGGATCTTGTAAAGACAAGAATCGAAGTATTTCCGGACATTACAGAGAAGATTGACTTCTTTGAGGAATTGCCGGAGTACGACATTGCGATGTATACGCATAAGAAAATGAAGACAAATTCAGAAAATTCGCTGGAAGTTTTGAAAGAAATGCTTCCACTTTACGAGGCGCTTGACGATTATTCCATTCCTGCCATCGAAAAAGTAGCGATGGATTATGTGGCAGAAAAAGGCTGCAAAAACGGGCAGGCACTTTGGCCACTTCGTACAGCGGTGTCCGGAAAACAGATGACACCGGGCGGTGCTTACGAGATTATGGAAATAATTGGAAAAGAAGAATCGCTTGCGCGTATTAGAAAGGGAATTGAACTGCTTAATGAAGCACAGTAAGGAACAGCAGATTGCGATCGATCATGTTGATGGGCCGATGATGGTACTTGCCGGCCCGGGAGCCGGGAAAACGACGGTTATCACGCACCGGGTAAAGAAACTGATTGAAAAAGAGGGAGTAAATCCTGCGCAGATTTTAGTCGTGACATTTTCAAAGGCCGCTGCCGTCGAGATGCGGGAGAGGTTTGAGAAAATCACAGGTGGCAGGAGACTTCCGGTTCGCTTTGGAACCTTTCATTCGCTGTTTTTTCAGGTTCTGCGCAATGCCTATCATTATGAGGCGAAAGATATTTTGTCGCAGCGCTTGAAATACCGATTTTTGGAAGAAGCCCTGATGGAGACGGAATACGATGATATCGAGGATCGTTCCGAATTTCTGGAAGAGATCGAAAAAGAGATCAGCCGAATCAAGGGCGAGGGCATTGAAGTCGAAAATTATTATTCGGCGAGCTGCCCGGAGGCGATATTCCGGCAGATTTATGAAGGATATCAAAGCCGGGTGCAGAAAAACCATTATTTGGATTTTGATGACATGGTTTGTTATACCTACGAATTGTTTCGGGCAAGGCCGGACATACTGGCCGGCTGGCAGAAACGATTCCGGTACATTTTGATCGATGAATTTCAGGACATCAACCGATTGCAGTACGCGACGATTCAGATGCTGGCACAGCCGGAAAACAATTTGTTCATTGTCGGCGATGACGATCAGTCCATTTATGGATTCCGCGGGGCACGACCGGATATTATGCTGTCCTTTCCAAAACAGTATAAATCCTTGGAACGGGTTACCATCGGTGGAAATTACCGGTGTACAAGTCAGATTCTGCGGGCGGCGACGGCACTGATCAGGCACAATAAAAAACGGTACGACAAAAAGCTGCTTGCGATGAAAGGCTCGGGTGAACTGGTTCACGTCGCGATGTATCAGACACCTGCGGCGCAGGCAGAGGCCATTGCAAAAAAAATACAGCAGGCGATGGAGCAGGGTACACCGCCGGAGCAGATTGCACTTTTGTTTCGGACGGCGCGGCAGATGAACATTTTTTCAAGAAAATTTATGGAGTACAACATTCCGTTTGTGATGAAAGACTCCATTCAGAATATATTTGAGCACTGGGTTGCCAAAGATGTGCTAAGTTATATGAAAATGGCGATGGGTGACCGTTCCAGAAATCTGTTTCTGAAAGTGGCGAACCGGCCAAAGCGGTATTTAAGCCGTGCGGCATTTACGACGGAACCGGTTACCTTTGGCAGCTTGTATGATTATTACCGCGACAAGGCATATATGTGCGAGCGGATCAATGATCTGCAGAACGACTTATTTGCCATGAAACAGATGACACCATATAGTGCAATCGACTACCTTTATCATACGGTGGGATATAAAAATTTTCTTGCCGAATATGCGGCTGAGCGCGGTGTCAATGTAAAAGACTGGGAGGAAATCGTAGAAGAGATTCGCGAAGATGCTTCCGGTTATAACGATTTTGAATCGTGGTTTTCGCATATTGAAGAATATGGAAAACAGTTAGAAGAGCGAAAACAGAAACAAGGCAGGCAGAAAAGCCCGGATGACAAGCCGGGAGTGGCATTGATGACGATGCACAGCGCCAAAGGTCTTGAATTTGATATTGTATTTATTCCCGATGCGAACGAAGGGATGATCCCTTACCGTAAATCCGTCGAAGACGGGCAGATTGAGGAAGAACGAAGATTAATGTACGTTGCTATGACACGGGCGAGGGAGCATTTATATCTCTCATATGTCAAGCAGCGGTTTCAGAAAGAGGAATCTCCGTCCCGGTTTTTAAAAGAAATTGAAAAAAGTATAAACTTTTTATAAATTTGAACCGATAAACACTATAAAAAGAACAAAGGAGGTCTTTATCATGAAACATATTTTGAAAAAAGTAATCGCAATTGCAACTGTAGTAACGATGTTAGCAGCTGTTCCGGCGATGGATGCACAGGCAGCAGTCGTAAAATATGCAACGTACACCAATACCCGCTTTACGTATACGGTTAAATATCCGACTACCTTTCAGCGTGCGGATTATGGTTCCGGAGATGGTACCAAACTGTTTTCCAAAGATGGAAAAGCAAAGGCGACCATTTGGAATTCTTATGGAAAGACCGGCAAGAGAAGCGGAAAGACTGTCGTAGCGACGGCAAAGAAAAATCGAAAAATCAATGTAAAAAAGGCGACAAAGACAGAATGCAGTTATAGTTATAAAATGGGAAAAAATACCATTCAGTACTGCTATGTATTCATCAAAAACGGTGAGATCGCTTTTCAGCTTACCTATCCGACTGCGTCCAAGAAATACTATTCGGCAGCGGCAAAAGGTATGATGGCATCATTAAAGAAAAATAAATCACTTACACTAAACGACTAAAAGGAGGATGGACAGCCATGGGTCTGACAACACAACAAATACTTGCATCTATTGAGAATGGCACAACATCATTAGGAATTGAATTTGGTTCGACACGAATTAAGGCCGTTTTGACGGCAGAGGACAATTCACCGATCGCATCGGGAAGCCATGATTGGGAAAACCGTCTGGAAGACGGTATATGGACGTATACTCTGGAGGATATCTGGACAGGACTTCAGGACAGTTATGCGAAGATGGCAGAAGATGTAAAAGAAAAATACGGAGTTGTTCTGAAAAAGACGGGAGCCATTGGATTCAGTGCCATGATGCATGGTTACATGGTATTTGATGCGGAGGGCACATTGCTTGTTCCGTTCCGCACATGGAGAAATACGATTACAGAAGAAGCATCGGAAAAACTGACAAAATTGTTATCTTATCACATTCCGCAGCGATGGAGCATCGCACACTTGTACCAGGCGATGTTAAATGGCGAGGAACATGTGAAAAATATTGCGTTCCAGACGACACTTGCCGGCTATATTCATTGGAAACTGACCGGTGAAAAAGTGCTTGGTATCGGTGAGGCATCCGGAATGTTCCCGATCGACTGCGAAGCAAAAGACTGGGATGAAAAACGCGTAAAAATATTTGACGAAGAGGCAAAGAAAAAGGGGTATTCCTTTACCTTGCATGATATATTCCCGAAAGTTCTTGTTGCCGGAGAACAGGCAGGAGTGCTGACGGAAGAAGGAGCAAAATTGTTGGATCCTTCGGGAAATCTGGAAGCAGGAATCCCACTCTGTCCGCCGGAGGGAGATGCCGGAACCGGTATGGCAGCGACAAACAGTGTGGCGGTCCGCACAGGGAATGTATCTGCCGGAACTTCGGTGTTTGCGATGATCGTATTGGAAAAAGAACTGAAAGAAGTTTACGAAGAAATTGACCTTGTTACGACACCAACCGGAAATCTCGTCGGAATGGTACATTGTAACAACTGTACTTCCGATCTGAATGCGTGGGTCAATCTGTTTAAAGAATTTGCAGAGAGTTTTGGCATGAAAGTCGATATGAATCAGTTGTTTGGAACTCTTTACAATAAAGCATTGGAAGGAGACGACGACTGTGGCGGACTCCTTGCGTACAATTATTTTTCCGGTGAGCATATTACCGGTTTCAATGAAGGTCGTCCAATGTTTGTTCGTACACCGGACAGTAAATTCAATTTGGCAAACTTTATGCGTGTAAACTTGTTTACGGCACTTGGTGCATTGAAAGTCGGACTTGATATTCTGCTCAAAAAAGAGGGCGTGAAAGTAGACCGTATTCTCGGACATGGCGGTTTGTTTAAGACCAAAGGAGTCGGACAGAAGATGATGGCAGCAGCGATGAATGCGCCGGTTTCCGTTATGGAGACAGCAGGAGAAGGTGGTGCCTGGGGAATTGCCCTTCTTGCCGCTTATATGAAAAATAAGGAAGAAGGCCAGACGCTCGACGATTATCTCGAAAAGAAAGTATTTGCCGGCTTTGAAGGTGTGGAAGAAAAACCGGATCCGGCAGACGTAAAAGGCTTTGACGAATTTATCAGCCGTTACAAAGAAGGGCTTCCAATCGAGAAAGCAGCTGTAGAATTTTTGAAATAAAATCCGGATTTGACAGGAAAAGTCAGTCAATTTGGTATCATATAAAAAGGTCAGACATTTTCTGGCCTTTTTCACTTTAAGGAGGAACCCATGGAAAAAGCATTTTTGCCGATATCCAAAAAAGATATGAAAGAACGGGGATGGGATCAGTGCGATTTTGTCTTTGTGATCGGAGATGCCTATGTCGATCATTCGTCGTTTGGACCGGCGATCATCAGCCGTCACTTGGAGGCGTATGGCTACAAAGTGGGGATTATCTCGCAGCCGGACTGGAAAGACGACAAGAGTATTACCGTGCTTGGCGAGCCCAGACTCGCTTTTTTGGTGTGTGCAGGAAATATGGATTCCATGGTAAATCACTATACGGTCAATAAAAAGCGACGTCATCAGGATGCGTATACACCAGGGGGTGTATCGGGAAAACGGCCGGATTACGCGACGGTCGTTTATTCGAATCTGATCCGTCGTACATACAAAAACGTGCCGATTGTCTTAGGCGGGATCGAGGCAAGTTTACGGCGCTTATCGCATTACGATTACTGGTCAGATAAGGTGAAACGGTCCATTCTGCTTGATGCGGGGGCAGATCTTATCTCGTATGGAATGGGAGAACATAGTATGCTGGAAATCGCCGATGCACTGGCGAGTGGCATGGATGTGAAAGATATTACGTATATCGCAGGAACGGTCTACCGCACGAAAGAGGGCGCAGAGATTTATGACAGCATGGAACTTCCTGATTTCGAGCAATCGGTGGCTGAGAAGAAAAAATACGCCGAGAGTTTTATGAAGCAGTACGAAAATACGGATCCGTTTACGGCAAAAACATTGGTCGAGCGCTATCCGGGAAAAGTTCTTGTTGTGCAGAATCCACCGGCCAAACCGCTTACGATGCAGGAAATGGATGACATTTACGATTACCCGTATATGGGAACCTACCATCCGAGTTACAAAAAGCAGGGCGGTGTACCGGCGATTCAGGAAATTAAGTTCAGTCTGACGAGCTGCCGCGGGTGCTTTGGCGGCTGCAGTTTCTGTGCGCTGACGTTTCATCAAGGGCGTATCGTGCAGGCGAGAAGTCATGACTCCATCCTGCGGGAAGCAAAGCAAATGACGGAAGATCCGGAATTCAAAGGATATATCCACGATGTGGGTGGACCGACCGGAAATTTCAGGAAGCCGGCCTGCGACAAGCAGATGAAATTCGGGGTCTGCAAAAACAAACAATGTTTATTCCCGAAACCATGTAATAACTTGAATGTAGACCACAAAGATTATGTCGAATTGTTACGAAAATTGAGGAAACTTCCGAAAGTGAAGAAAGTTTTTGTGCGTTCGGGAATCCGTTTTGATTATGTGATGGCGGATGCGAAAGATACGTTTTTGAAGGAATTGTGCGAGTACCATATCAGCGGTCAGCTTCGTGTGGCGCCGGAACATGTATCGGATGCCGTCCTTGACGCGATGGGAAAACCTAAAAATGAGGTTTACGAAAACTTTTTAAAACGTTATGCCAAAGTGAACCGGCTGACCGGAAAGCAGCAGTATGCGGTGCCTTATCTGATGTCATCGCACCCGGGGTCGACGTTGAAAGAGGCGGTGGAACTTGCCGAATACGTCCGGGATCTCGGCTATATGCCGGAGCAGGTGCAGGACTTTTATCCGACACCGGCGACCATCTCCACGTGTATGTACTATACCGGTCTTGATCCCCGCACGATGCAGCCGGTCTATGTGCCGAAGAAACGTCATGAAAAAGAGATGCAGCGCGCTCTGATCCAATACCGCAAGCCGGAAAATTATGCGTTGGTAAAAGAAGCCCTTTTAAAACTGGGACGAACGGATCTTATCGGATTCGACAAAAAATGTCTGATTCCACCGAGACCGTGGAGTGAGAAAAAGAGCGGTAAAAAGAATGAGAAGGACCGTGGAAAACAAGCTGGAAAGCCGCGTGCACGGCGGCAGGAGAAAAGAAAGAAGCAAAAAAGGTAAAAAAATGTTGACTGTTACCATACGTCATGGTTTATAATAGAGATATAGAAAAATGGAGGAAACAAAACGATGAAAATTATTGTAACCGGCGGTGCCGGATTTATCGGAGGTAACTTTGTACATCACATGGTGAATAAATATCCGGACTACGAGATCATTAATCTCGATCTTCTGACTTATGCCGGAAACCTCGAAACATTGAAACCGGTTGAAAATAAACCAAATTATAAATTTGTCCGCGGTGATATCGCAGATCGCAAATTTATCATGGATCTGTTTGAAAAAGAACGCCCGGATATAGTTGTGAACTTTGCAGCGGAAAGCCACGTGGATCGTTCCATCACAGACCCGGGAATCTTTGTACAGACCAATGTGCTCGGAACCCAGGTACTTTTGGATGCGTCCAAAGAATACGGAGTAAAACGTTATCATCAGGTATCTACCGATGAAGTGTACGGCGATCTGCCACTTGACAGACCGGACCTCTTTTTCCGCGAAGATACGCCGATTCACACGTCCAGCCCATATTCTTCAAGCAAGGCAAGTGCTGACCTTTTCGTGCTTGCTTACCACCGTACTTATGGACTGCCGGTGACGATTTCCCGCTGTTCAAATAACTACGGACCATATCACTTCCCGGAGAAATTGATTCCGCTTATCATTTCCCGCGCGCTGGCAGATGAAAAACTTCCGGTTTATGGAAAAGGTGAAAATGTGCGTGACTGGCTCCATGTATCGGACCACTGCGAAGCCATTGATCTGATTCTTCACAAAGGGCGTGTCGGCGAAGTTTATAATGTCGGCGGACACAACGAACGTACGAATCTGGAAGTCGTTAAGACGATTTTGAAAGCACTCGATAAGCCGGAAAGTCTGATCGAATTTGTTACTGATCGTCCGGGACACGATCTCCGCTATGCGATCGATCCGACGAAACTGGAGACAGAACTTGGATGGAAACCAAAATACACATTTGAGACAGGAATCAAACAGACGATTCAGTGGTATCTTGATAACAAAGAATGGTGGCAGAATATTATCAGCGGCGAGTACGCGAATTATTTTGATAAAATGTATGGAAAGGAACTGGCAGAATGAAAGTTTTAGTAACCGGAGTCAAAGGACAGTTAGGCTACGATGTTGTGAGTGAACTGCAAAAACGCGGACATGAGGCAGTCGGCGTGGATATCGACGAGATGGATATTACCGATGCGGCAGCCGTAGAACGTGTCATGACAGAAGTGCAGCCGGATGCAGTCATTCACTGTAGTGCCTATACCGCCGTCGACCGCGCAGAAGAAGACATCGAAATCTGTCGCAGAGTCAATGTGGACGGCACAGAGAATATTGCTAAAATATGTAAAAAATTGGATTGCAAAATGCTTTATCTGAGTACCGATTACATCTTTTCCGGCGACGGCGAGAGACCATGGGAGCCGGATGATGAGGCTTCGCCACTCAATGCCTACGGACAGAGCAAGTATGACGGAGAACTGGCACTCAAAAAGTATGTGGAAAAATATTTTATTGTCCGCATTTCCTGGGTATTTGGAATCAATGGCAATAATTTCATCAAGACCATGCTCCGCCTCGGGCGTGAAAATGGCGCGGTGAAAGTGGTGGATGACCAGATCGGATCGCCAACCTATACGTATGATCTTGCGAGACTGCTTGTCGATATGATCGAAAGTGACCGCTATGGTGCTTACCATGCGACCAACGAAGGAATCTGCAGCTGGTACGAATTTGCCAAAGAAATCTTCCGTGCCGCCGGCATGGATAACGTTTCCGTGACACCGGTGAAAAGCGGAGAATTTCCGGTAAAGGCAAAACGGCCGAAAAACAGCCGGATGAGCAAAGAAAAACTCGTCGCAAACGGTTTTTCCCTGCTCCCGGCTTGGCAGGATGCAGTAGAACGATATATAAATTTATTGTAACTATTCAGGGCCACTGTAAAGGCGGTGGGGAGTCCTGAATAGTTACAATTATCAATGAATCGAACACGTTTCTTCCGGTACAGTTCCCTTGGCGAAATATTCCTTTTTGCTTTGGGAACTGTAGTGGTTTTCAGCCAATGGTTTTCCGCATACGGTGCATATCCGCACAGAAACGACGGAAGACGGCATCGTGAATTTCGCTTTCTCATCTTTATGTTTTTTGCTTAATTTTTCCATAATCGCTTTCCAGATCGCTTTGTGGTAGGTCGTATTGCTCTGCTTTTCGCTGGCGTCATACCCGCCCCAGATTCCGGCAGTAAGATATGGCGTATAGCCGACAAACCACAAGTCTTTATTTCCGGTGGAAGTTCCGGTCTTACCGGCAACCGGTACATTGATACCACGCAGTTTTACGGCGGTTCCGGTACCTGAATTTACGACATCCTGCATTGCGCTCGTGAGCAAATATGCCGTCGAATCTTTCATAACCTGTTTGCTCGAAGACGTTGTGACGACCGTTATGTCCTCGCCTTTTTTATTTTGCGTCTTTGTGACAACCGGTGTTTTGTCGAGCAGAACATTGCCATCGTGGTCAACGATCTTTGTGTAAAATGTCGCTTTATTGTAGACACCGCCATTGGCAACGCTCGCGAAAGCGGTGGTCAGTTCGAGGTTTGAAACTCCTTTTGTCAGACCGCCGAGTGCCATTGGCAGGGAAATGTCACTGTAAATCTTACCGCTTGCATCCGTATAACTTTCTACAAGAGAAGTAAATCCAAGATTTAACAAATAGTCATAGGCAACTTTCGGGGTTACCTGCTCCAATGTTTTGACGGCGATCACATTCATGGAATCGGCGATCGCTTTGCGGATCGTTACGGTGCCGCGGTATCCGCGATACCAGTTTCTGACAAGACGCTTCGTGCCCGGATAATAATATGGCTCGTCTTTTTGCTGGGTAACCAGTGTCATGCCGGAAGTGTCGAGAGCAGGCAGATACGTGGAAAGGATCTTGTACGTGGAACCCGGCTGACGAAGCGACGTGCTGGCGCGGTTCAGAGTACGGCTGGCTGTCTTTTCTCCACGGCCGCCGCAGATGGCCTTGACCTGTCCTGTCGTCTGATCCATCACAACAAAGGAAACCTGTGGCTGGATGACAAAATCAATCTTTTCGCCTTCCACTTGGCATCCGGTGCCTTTTGACATTGCTTTTTTGTATACTTTAATATACTGATTGGCTTTCTTTTTATCCGTATAATAAAGAGGGATTTTTTTCTTTTTCTTCTTGGCAAACCAGTTTTTCATCGTTCCGGCATTGTAATTGTGGGCAACCCCTTTGGCATCGGTTACAGTAAGCTGGTAACTGAGCTGATACGTGGATCCTGCCGGATAATACGAAGGATTGTTGATCACATTGTCGCAGACTTTCTGGATCGAAGCATCCTGCGTGGTATAAATTGTGAGTCCGCCGCGGTAAAGAGCGTTGTAGGCCTGAGTCTCTGTGTAACCAAGTTCATTTTTCATATCTGAAATGACCTGATCGATCAAAGCGTCCGTAAAATAAGAAGTCGTCGTCTGCGTGGCGGTAGTTTCTTTGTTTACGGCTTTGATGCGGGCATATACTTTGTCTTTCATGGCTTTGTCATATTCATCGGAAGTGATATATCCCTGATCTTTCATATAAGAAAGAATGGTTGTCCGTTTTTTGGCATTTCGTTTTGGATGTGTAATCGGATTGTAGCCGGCGGGGTTCTGCGTAATTCCAGCGAGCACGGCGGATTCCGAGATGGTAAGTTCCGATACATCTTTGTCAAAATAGCGTTTGGCAGCTGCCTGAACGCCGAGTGTATTCTGTCCGAGATTGATCGTGTTCAGATAATACTCGAGGATCTGCTCTTTCGTCAGACGGTTTTCGAGCTGGATGGCGAGGTACTGTTCCTGCACTTTTCGTTCCAGTTTTTGAGCGAAAGTCGTTTCTTCGCCCCCGTTGAAAACCTGATTTTTCAAAAGCTGCTGTGTGAGCGTACTGGCACCCTGATGAAATTCTCCGCCATTGGACAGTCCGCTGAATGTCGCACGGAAAATTCCCTGCAGATCGATTCCGTCGTGAACCCAGAAACGTTCGTCTTCAATAGCAACGAAAGCATTTTGCAGGTGCTTTGGAATGGTATCGAGCGTCGCATATTGACGGTTTGCCTCTTTTCCTACGAGCGTCTGAATGGTCTTTCCCTTACTGTTTAATATAGTGGTCGCATAACCGTCCGGGATGACATTGATGGTGTCAATGCTTGGAGCGGTTTCCATCAGTCCGTTTACGATGCCGGACACGCCACTGAGTGCGACAGCGGCGATAACGACCAGCGAGATGAGAACAACTCTTAGTGCCATAACTTTGCATTTATTCAAACGGTGAGTGGCAGGTGATTTTAATTTTCTTGCCCGCTCAACCGTATTTCTTCGGCTGAAATTCATAGAAAATATCCTTCCTTTCTGAATTTTTATTCAATCCTTTTCTTATAGTATACCAAAAAGTCTTGCAAAGGGAAAGAAAAATTAGTACACTATTGTAAAAGGGGCGAAAGGATAATGGAAATGCCAGAAGCGATAAAGATGATATATCAGGGCGGAAGTGCCGAAGTAATTGAAAAGAAATCCCGGTTTATCGGAGAAATCTATCCCATCGGATCGGAGGAAGAAGCGCAGAATATCGTAAATCAGATCCGGAAAAAACATTATGATGCCAGACACCATTGTTTCGCATATGTACTCGGTGAAAAAAATGAAGTGGAGCGCTGCAGCGATGACGGTGAGCCGTCGGGAACTGCGGGGCGGCCGATGTTAGACCTGCTTGTCGGAGCCGGGGTGCACGATGCGCTTGCTGTCGTGACGAGATATTTTGGCGGTACGCTGCTTGGAACCGGCGGTCTTGTGCGGGCATATTCAGCGGCGACAAAAGAAGCGCTTGAAAACTGCGAGATCCGTCAGAAGGAAGTCGGGTATCGTATGACAATTGCCACGGATTATGTGGATCTTGGTAAAATCCAATATCTGGCAGCTGCCAGAGAATTAAAAGAAGAAAATGTCGATTATGGGGAAAATGTGTCGATTACGTATGAGGTCCCTGAGACGGAAATCGATGCCTTTGAAAAAGAACTGGTTGACAAAACCGGTGGAAAATGTAAGATAGATAGAGGAAGTAAAATATGGATCTACTCGAATATATGAATGAAATGAATAGAGAAAAAGAGTCTCCGCTGGCTTCGCGCCTTCGTCCGACGACACTGGATGAAGTGGTGGGGCAAGAGCATATCATCGGGAAGGATAAATTACTATACCGCGCAATTAAGGCGGATAAACTGAGTTCTATCCTATTGTATGGTCCTCCGGGGACAGGTAAGACGACACTTGCGAAAGTGATCGCGGCGACGACAAAAGCGGAATTTTTACAGATCAATGCGACATCTGCCGGAAAAAAAGATATGGAAGAAGTGGTCGCAAAAGCAAAAGAAAACCGCGGAATGTACGGCAAAAAGACGATTTTATTTATCGACGAGATTCACCGTTTCAATAAAGGCCAGCAGGATTATCTGCTTCCTTTTGTCGAGGATGGAACGATCATTTTGATCGGGGCAACGACGGAAAATCCGTATTTTGAGGTAAATGGAGCGTTGATTTCCCGCTCCATCATTTTTGAACTGCATCCACTCTCCAAAGAAAATATCAAGGCACTTTTGACGCGGGCGGTTACGGATGTGGAAAAAGGACTTGGCAGTTATCATGCCGAGATGGATGAAGAGGCGCTTTCTTTTTTGGCTGAGATCAGCGGCGGAGATGCCCGCATGGCGCTGAATGCAATTGAACTTGGTGTCCTGACGACACCGCGCGGCGAGGACGGAAAGGTGCATATTACGCTGGAAGTGGCGCAGGAATGTATCCAGAAGCGCACGATCCGCTATGATAAGACCGGAGACAATCATTACGATACGATTTCCGCATTTATCAAAAGTATGCGGGGATCCGACCCGGATGCGGCAGTATATTATCTGGCGCGGATGCTCTATGCCGGTGAAGATATCCGATTTATCGCGCGCCGCATCATGATCTGTGCGGCGGAAGACGTGTCCAATGCGGATCCGCAGGCACTTGTCGTGGCGAC
>OKXB01002591.1_pt1 | contig 14113 bp, 15 predicted proteins | sample 1601731 | NCBI WGS metagenome assembly OKXB01 (sample SAMN04414077, study PRJEB24778) | human gut metagenome | material: faecal | host: Homo sapiens | reverse complement strand
TCATCTTCAATACATTTTACAGTTCCGTCCTGAAACTTCTCATAATGTAAATTATGAATTCTATTTTTGAATGATGTTTGTTATAATACTTGAGGTGAGTCGAAAAGTGGAGCACCTTTTAAAAAGTGACTCCAAAAAGTGACGCACCTATATAAATATCAGAGGTTTTAGGAGAGATTCCTCCTAACAGGATGCATTTTGGCGTGGATATACAAAATGTGTATCTTGCAAAAGACACCATGAGAAATTTATAGAAGAAATTAGCTGATAACAAGTTCCGGGAATATGTGAGCGGAATTTTTTGAATTGAAAATATTGCCTTTTCCTTTGCGTGACTGTATCATCAAGAAAAGAAACAACTGACCGATATGTGGCATAGAAATGGTTGGGTCGAAAGTGTTGTTCTCCACTGGTAGCGGTGGAGATTTTTTGTTGTAGATATTAAAAAGGTACTCACACAATGGAGCACTTTCATTGTTTTTGTACAATTGCTTATTTGCGATATATATGTACTAATTTTGATTGCTGGGTTTATAGTTCTTAGCTGCATCCTCCAAGAGTTTAAAATCACAAGATGCATTTACAAGTGCAGAATCTTTACCAGAAATAACTCTATTATATGTTTCTTTTGCCATTTTTTGTATGTCGTCTGTGATGGAGTTGCAGAAAACCCATTGCCTACGAAGAAATTCTTTGCGCCCGGGAGATTCTTTGTTGAAATTACGTTTGGATATATAGTGATCATCCACTGGGAACATGTAGTTAAAACGTAGAGAGCCTTTTACTTGATTAAAAGTATCATCTTCCAAACGGATTAGTAAATTATTCGGTTGTTTTTTCTTGTAAGAAGATACAGGTACGTAATATTTATATCCATTCATTTCCAAAACGACACCACAAACCATTTTGCGTTCGTGCCCATATTCTACATCAGGAACGCGGGTAAAACCACGTTTAGCTGTTTCGGTTGTTTTGAGGTATTTTACATAATCTGTATCTACATCATAAAAAAATAGATCCATATTGTTTCTCCTAAAAAAGTAATGAGTAAGGAAGGATATCCTTACTCATTCATCATAATTCGCCCTTTATGGTGGCGGAACACCAATCATAATTCACCTTTAAGGTAGTGGGACACCTGAGAAGACACTCTTCCTATTTACATACTATGCTATCTATCTTTTTTTGTCAAGGATTATCCGGCAGTAAATAAGAAATAAGATTTTTTTTACTATGCCTGCAAGCACAGAACTTTTGTGAATGGTCATAAATGCACGTATCGCAAGCAGTGGAATGAGGATAAAATCAATGCAGCGGTGGAAGAAGTGATCTGTAAGCTTGTAAATAATCCTAAATTCAAAGAAGCGATTCAAAAGCATATCGACAGTAGCATTGATATGTAGGAGCTTGATAGGGAGCATACAGGTTTACAGGAACGGTTAAAGCAGGTGACCGGTGCCAAGAATAAGTTGGCAGGTCAGATGGATAACTTATCTGTATCGGACAGACATTACGATAAGAAATATGAGAATATGCGGATGCGTCTTGGCAAGCTGTATGACGAAATAGAGGAAATTGAAACAGCGATTGAAGCTGTGGAGAAAAGGCTGTATAATATCATGCAGGAAAAGATATCCAGAGAAAGTGTGACTGTTTATTTATCGTAAAAATTGTATATAGAGTATAGAAAAACACAGAGGTGCAAAAAGTAAAATCTAAAGTTGTGGTCGAAATTGTATCGATGATAATTGAGAAATCGCAAATGATTGCACCTTTTGTAAGAATTGATAACAAATGAGAGAAGGTGTAAAATGTCAGCCATTAAATTAGGAAGACTTGAAGAAGTTGATGTAAGAAAACTGTGGAGCCATGAACAATATGATTTTTCCAATTGGCTTGCAAAGGATGATAATATTGAGCTACTAGATGAGGTGCTGGGACTGACACTTATTGATATTGAAAAAGAGGTTTTTGTGGGCTCTTATCGTTGTGACCTAGTTGCTAGTGATGAAACAACAGGTCAAAAGGTTATAATAGAAAATCAATTGGAAGCCTCAAATCATGACCATCTTGGTAAAATTGTAACTTATGCATCAGGTTTGGATGCAAATGTTATAGTTTGGATAGTTAAGGAGGCACGTGAGGAGCATAGAAGTGCTGTGGAATGGCTGAATAATAATACGAACAAGAATATCAACTTCTTTTTAATTGAAATTCACGCATACAAGATAGGTGACTCATTATATGCACCAAAGTTTGAAGTTGTTGAAAAACCTAATGATTTTATCAAGAACGCAAAGATACAGATTGGTTCAGGGGAATTGAATAAGTCACAATCTGAAAGATTAGTATTTTGGACAAGATTTAATGAAGTAATTGTAGAACGGGGGAAGCCTTTTAATGTAAGAAAAGCCACTACCGACCATTGGTATGATGTAGCAATTGGCATAAGTGCAGCACATGTTGCAATTACACTTGTTAACAAGGAAGGATGCGTTGGAATTGAATTATACATAAATGATGATAAAGATTTGTTTGATTCACTTTATGGTTGTAAGAGTCAGATTGAGGCTGAATTGGGATTACAGTTAGATTGGCAGAGACTTGATGAAAAAAAGGCTTCAAGAATAAGGTATCATCTTTCTGGTCTGAATTTTGATGATCACTCAAATTATGATGCATTAATGAATGATATTATTGATAAGGTTATATTGTTTGTTATGGTGTTCAGGAAATATGTAAAATAGATCGATAAAACGAGTGGATGTTTAGAAAAGATATACTTGTTTTTATAATATAAAAAGTTTATTGGTAAAAATCTGTGAAGATAATGGGGTGGTATATATACAATTGATCGAGAAAATGGTCTGTTGATTAATAACTAGAGTGGTGAAATCACAAAAGTGAATTATATGCAGATTCTGAAGAAAAATGCTCAATTTTGGAAAAATAATCGCAGTATTTTTTTATAAATAGTGTAATTGAAAATCAAAAATTCGGATGTAACTAAACTTTTATATTTGAAATAAATGTACATTGAATATTGAAAGGATAGTTAATTTTACTGTTTTTTAAATTTATTATAAACTAATTTTTATATATGACGATATATAATGTATAATTTTAGTGAAAGGAAAAAATAAATGACAGCATTAAAAGATGATAGCAAATTGTATAAACAATTAATAGAAATTTATGATAAGAATAAAGATCATATTTCTTTAGAAGTTTTTACTAAATGCGTAAAGATTGCTAAGAAGGCAAAAAGAACAGAAATTAAATATATTTTATTCAACTTGAAATCTTTATATTCTGAGACTGATACAGGAGTAGCGAAAATTAATACAATACATAAAATTATTAGATTATTTGCAGGTGATGATTTTAGGTGCTCTTTTATGATAGCGGTATTAGAAACAGCATTGGAAGAAATGTGAATTAATAATGAAGGTACCAACCATCAAAATTATGATGGTTGGTATTTTTTTACCCCAAATTACAATTTTTCTTAGCAATTCAACTGTATATATGGCTTTGTTTGAAATAATGCAGAAAATTTTAGCGGTATTTGTAAGATTGAAAGCTGAAGAAGTATGAGTTGATTGTAGATTACAGAAGAAATGTTACCTGTAAATTGAATATTCTTGTGTAATGAAACCATGATTCCAGAGCAATGGAAACCTACATTCTGTATGCGGAAACCGCCTTTGATTGGCTTGACTATCATTCATAAGAAATCGAGTCAATGTCAAGCCCATAGCCGCTTTGCGGGGCACTAGCCGGCTTTACTTTGGAGAGGTTTCTTGTATTCTGGATGTTTGCCAATCGGTTTCCTAATCACCGGACAGCATGGACATCAAGACCGGAATATTCATAAATTGGCAGGTTTTGATTAAAGGCCTGTAGTTATTCGTGAATTAGATGATAATCAGGCAGTAATTGTCATTGTACTTATTTTGTGTATTGACAAATAAACAACTAAAGAGTATATTAAAGACAATAAAGAAAATATTAAAGTGAATTAAAGGAGGACAATTATGTATCAAAGAAGCAAAATGCAAGCAAGGGCTCTGGATAATTTGGCGCAATATACTGAGTATTATTATAAAGGGCAGAGAGTAACTAAAGGATATGTATTATCTCAGGTCTTAGGAAAATATTCTATTCACACATTTGATAAAGGAATGTTGCTTGAAGCTATCAAATTATCTGATATTAAGGAAGAAGGACCTGGGACACCTGTAAATTTTAATATTACATATGAAGCAAATGAACAATTGAATCAACTTAAGCAGAGTCTTGATGCTATTACAGGACGTTCATTTTTTCCAGCACAGGTGATTGATATATTATTAATTTATGCCACAAAAAAGCTAGGACATAAGGAAATTGAAAAGAATGAGATTGAGGTCGGCATTGAGATTAATACTTTGAGAGTAGAGGCTATATCACTGCTTTTACATGCTTCTGAAAATACACTTATAAACGTATTAAATGTTTTAAAAGGAGGAGATGAAAAATGAATTTAGAAAATTGTATGGCATATAGAAGAGAATCTTATTTCGCACTGTAAAAGGGGAAAAATTTGGTTGAACAGCGGTTGGAATGATGATAGAATTTTGTTATTACAGATGAATGAACAAATTCTTTTATGAGCAGAATATTATTTAATTCCATGGATACCGGATTAGCGGATGAACTTACGAAAGAATATGGAAAAGCTTTCAAAAAGAAATCTGCAATATTTCCCTAAATTTTATCTCGCTTTTACAAATGAACAGATTGTGAACGCATGCGTTCACAATTTGAATTGGACACATTTTAGGGCACTTTTACGTGTGTCGGATGAAAATGCCAGATTGTGGTATATGAATGAAGCTACAAATTTACTATATTGAAAGTGATTTGGAGTCAGCTATTTTAACACATATCAGGGACTTTCTTATGGAGATGGGAAAGTGATTTGCATTTGTTGCCAGACAGCAGCATATTGTTACTGAGGCAGAAGACTATTTTATTGCTTTTGTTTTTATAATATTGAGTTAAAATGTTATGTGCTTATGGATTTACAAATGGGAAAAATTACTCATCAGGATGTGGGATAGATTGATATGTATGTCTGGATGCATGATGAACTGAAATGTAAAGAGGGAGATAATCCTACACTTGGTATATTACTTTGTGCGGAAACAGATGAGGATATAGCAAGATATTCCGTGTTACATGATAATGACAGATTTTTTATGTCGAAATATCTTACATATCTGCCAACAAAGGAGCAGCTGAAAGCAATCAACCTCCATGCAGGTAGAAAGCTACAGTCTTGATGTACAGAAAGACAAGTTTAAGAAATACGCAGACCGCAGTTTAAGTAGCTGATTTCTGATATAAAAATGGTTGGATATAAGGAGGAATCCTATTTGAAAAAGAAAAAAGACGAAATAACCATCCGTTCCAGTGCAGCAGAATACTTAACCTATGTTGCCTCTGTGGGTGATCAGCAGGACAGTATTGAGATGCGCTATGAGGATGAGAATATATGGCTGACGCAGAAAATGATGGCCACATTGTATGATGTAGGAACAAATACAATCAATTATCATATTAAAAAGATATTCGAGGACAGTGAGTTACAGGAGGATTCAGTTATTCGAAAATTTCGAATAACTGCTCTTGATGGGAAAGGATACAACACAAATCACTATTCCCTGGAGATGATCATTGCTGTAGGTTTCAAGATCAATTCCGAACGTGCGGTACAGTTTCGTAAATGGGTAAACCAGATTGCAAAGGGCTATACTATCAAAGGCTGGGTTATGGATGATGAGCGGCTGAAACGCGGAACGTATCTGACGGAAAAGTATTTCGATGAGCAGCTTGAACGCATCCGTGAAATCCGTGCCAGCGAGAGAAAATTCTATCAGAAGATAACGGATCTTTATGCTACAGCTATTGATTATGATAAGAATTCCGCAACAACGAGAAGATTTTATGCGACGGTTCAGAATAAAATGCATTATGCAGTTCACGGACATACGGCAGCAGAACTGATTGTGGAAAGAGCAAATCACACAAAAGAGAATATGGGCTTAACTACATGGGCAGATGCTCCGGAAGGAAAGATTAAGAAAAGTGATGTTACGGTTGCCAGGAATTATCTGACTCAGAATGAAATGAAACAGTTGAACCGTATGGTGACTGCATATCTGGATTTTGCTGAAAATATGACATTGCGACATATCCCACTTACAATGCAGGACTGGGAAAAAAGACTTAATAGTTTCATTGAAATGTTTGATTATGGCATTTTACAGGATGCAGGTAAGATAACGGCAGAAATTGCAAAGCTTCATGCTGAAACAGAATTTGAAAAGTACCGTATTATTCAAGACAGATTATTTATGTCTGACTTTGATAAATATATGCTTGAATTAGAGGAAAACGCAAAGAAATAGATTTATGACATATAAGCTTTATATGGAAAAAGTGGCTAATATGGAAAATTAAACTATCCGGAAATTCCGGATAGTTCAAGCGAAAAATTATTGCAGAGTTATGCGTTATACTAATTATTGATATGTGAAATTTTAAGAAAGAGAGGTTAGGAATATGCTAGAATTTATAGAATTATTTAAGGGAATAGATGCAAATAACATTACCTTTTTAATTGTATTATGTGCAGGAATAATTATAGTATTTGCAGGTTGCATAAGACCATTTTTTGCATCTCCTAAAGAAATTTTATTTATGAATAAAAAAGATGAATTGAAGAGATTAAGCTTGTCATATATTATAATGTTCATAATGTTTGGAGCAATAAATTATTTTTTTATTTCGTATGTTCCCTATATTGCTATGTGTTTGATGGCAATGATTTTAATATTGATGCTTTATTTTATTTTGTGGATTATTAATAAATTTGGAAAAATGAAGCCTGTTTTCTTGCGTTATAAAAAGAGATTCGGAATTATGTTTATAGTAATATTCTTTCCGATAATTGCTTATGGATGTTTAATGGAAACAGGAATAAAAATAACGATATGTGCAATCATAAGTGCACTAGCAGAGACTATTATTGCACCAATAATATACTTAAATCCGACACCAAGAGATTCTATGGTTTTTGTTAAAGTAGATAGTATAAAATGGTATGTTCTTAGGAAACTGGATGATGAACATTTTTTGTGTGGAGATAGAAATAACATTGAAAAGTGTAAAGAAATTAGAATTTTGGAATTGGATACAATAATGCAAAGCAACATTATTTTTGAAATAGAAAATGTTTAGGATGAAGAATGTCAATACTGTAAACATTATGCATTAAAAAGGAAGGTTGGTATATACCTTCCTTTTTGCTTGTTATAGTGAACGGAATGCATCTTGAATTGATGGAGAGAAAAAGAAAATGTATAAGCTATATAAAGTCATTCAGTATACTAAGTTCACTGTTCAATCTTTAAAAAATATAATATAAAATACACTAAAATGAGATAAAATCACATTAGAATGTTGAAAAAAATTAAAAAGTGTATATAATAGATGGTAGAGAAAGGTAAGGTAGAGTTTATGTTAATTCAATTTAATTTCAAAAACTTCAAGTCATTTAGGGAAGAGGCTACTTTGGATTTGTCTGCAACGAAGATAACTGAATTCACAGATCGGGTAGTGACTGTTGGGAGCGAGAAGATTTTGACAGTTGCCGCCATTTATGGTGCAAACGCAAGCGGAAAGTCTAATATTTACAATGCTTTTGAGTATATGTCTGAATATGTGGTAAATTCTTTTAAGTATGGGGATGAAGATGAAAAGTTTGAAGAATTCAGACCTACGCCTTTTTTGTTTGATTCTACATCCGCAGATGCGGAATCTAGCTTTGAGGTATATTTTTCGTTGCCCGGAGATAAATCTGAGAGATGCTATAATTATGGTTTTTGTGTCAATAAGGAAGGAGTAACCGAAGAGTGGCTTAATTCTAAAGCAAAGACAGCTAGAAAGTATAGTACTGTATTTTATCGTGGAACCACAGATGAAGAACTTGATTTGTCTGGTTTCCCTAAGAACAGCAGGGATAATATTCAAATAGCATTGGAAAAGCAGGTACTTATTATTTCCCTGGGAGCAAAGTTGAAGATTAGTAAGTGTAAGCAAATCAGAGATTGGTTTCTTGCAAATGAGTTTGCAGATTTTGGGAATCCTTTTACCAACTTCTTTATGTCCCATAGATTGCCAAAGGGATTTGTTGAAGATAAGAATGTACAGCAGAAGGTTGTAGAATATTTTGCATCGTTTGATGAACATATCAAGGATTTCAGAATTGAGAAGGTTCCTCAGGAAGCAGAAAACATGGAGGAAAGATATAAAATTAATGCGCTTCATAAGATGATTGATTCTGATGAAATGGCAGAACTTCCTTTTGGTATGGAGTCTGCCGGAACTTTGAAGATGTTTGCATTATATCCGGAATTACAGGAAGTATTGGAAAAGGGTAGCGTATTCTTTATTGATGAGTTAAATGCCCGTTTGCATCCGTTATTAGTTAGGAATTTTCTTCTTACATTTTTAAATCCAGAAATTAATATTAATCATGCACAAATTGTTTTTACAACGCATGATACATGGCAGTTATCTAATCAGTTGTTACGACGTGATGAAATTTGGTTTGTGGAAAAGGATGAAAGGGGTGTGTCCACTCTTTATTCTCTTGCTGACTTCGTGGATGAAGATGGTTCCCGTATTCGTAAGGATGAAAGTTATGAGAAGAATTATCTGATTGGAAAGTATGGTGCAATTCCTACCTTAAAGAATATTGATGTTCTTAAGGAGGATTGAGTATGGCGAAAAAGGACAGAACAGGTAATAGAAAAACGAGAGACCAAAGAAAACAATTCAAAACACCGGAATTAGGCTACTACTTGATTGTGACTGATACAGAAGCTACGGAACGCTGCTTTTTTACCGGTCTACATCAGGCAATGCCGAAAGATGTAAGAAACAAGCTTGTAATAAAAGTGATAGAAACTAAGACACGTACTATGATTGATAAGTGTATGGAACTTATGGCTTACGATGCACAATATCGTATACCTTGGATTGTGTTTGATAGAGATCAAGTACAGGGATTTGATGATATTATTGCAGGAGCAGTGAATAAAGGAATACAAGTAGGATGGTCCAATCCGTGTTTTGAGATATGGATGTATGCTTATTTTGGTTCTATGCCGGCAATCCAAGATTCCTGGACTTGTTGTTCGGATTTTGGACGAGTGTATGAAAACAAGACTGGGCAGAAGTATTCTAAGGCTGATGAGCAGATGTATGGGAAATTAAGTAAAGCTGGTGACGAAGAGAAGGCAATTCAGATAGCACAGTATAAGCTGGAACAATGTATTAGGGAGGGTAAAACCAAACCATCGGAGATGTGTCCGTGTACAACAGTGCATGAGCTGGTGGGAGAAATTAATGGTAAAGTAAGTTTATAGTGGAGGTATATATGTATATTTCAGATGTGAAAATTGAGAACTTTAGGGGAATCGGAAAAGAAACAACATTTAAATTTAATCCCGGAATAACAGTTTTAGTTGGAGAAAATGATTCAGGAAAGTCTACAGTAATAGATGCTATACGATATGTTTTAGGAACAACAGATCAGAATTGGTATAAGGTTGAAATTTCTGATTATCACAATGAAGATACAGGAGATGAAATTCGTATATCTATAGGCTTTTCAGATTTATCGTTGAAAGAAAAGGCTGCATTTATGGAATGCTTGACATATACAAAAACTGGCGAAAAGTTATACTTGAATTGGACGGCAAAATACATGAAAAATGTAAAGCCTAATAGAACATTAGTTAATTTGACATGTGGAAAGAATGGTGATGTGTCAGCACCTTCGCCTGAAGCAAGGGAATTATTAAGAGTAACTTATTTGAAACCTTTAAGAGATGCAAATGCTCAAATGAGAGCTGGTAGAAATTCACGATTGGCTCAGATTATGAGTAGTATATCTGGATTAAATACGGGAATTGATAAATACAATTCTGGTGTTGATGTTAACGAGTTGTCATTGTCAGGAATATTTGATTTATCTAATTATTTACTAGCTAACCATGAACGGATAAAGCAAGTAAATGATAATATAAATAAGATATTAAAACAAAAAATGATGTTGAATGGTGATACATTGGACACAGAAATTGTTGTTTCGGGTTTAGGTAATACAGAGGAGAGAAAAGTATATTCTTTATTGGAAAAATTGGATTTACAAGTGCATAATGAGAATTCAAATAATTATGGTAATGTTGGTTTGGGCACGAGTAATTTGCTGAGCATGGCGTGTGAAATGCTGTTAAATAGTGATAGTGAAAATAGTTCTTTTATGTTAATTGAAGAGCCAGAAGCACATATACATGCACAACGACAATTAAAAATGATGCAATCATTACAAGGTGGAAAGAAGAATCAACAAATAATTATGACAACGCATTCATTGATGTTAACATCGGTGGTTGAATTAAAAAATTTAATTCTATTACAAGAACACAAAGCTTATCCAATGGGAAAAGAATATACTCTCTTAGATGATAATGATTACAAGTATTTGGAGAGATATTTAGATGCAACTAAATCAAATTTGTTCTTTGCAAAAGGTGTATTAATAGTTGAGGGACCAGGAGAAGAATTGTTGTTACCTTCAATAGCGAAATTGATAGGAAGAAAATTGACCGATTATGGAGTTTCAATCGTTGATGTAAAAAGTACAGGATTAATGAGATATGCAAAGATATTTCAAAGAAAAAATGATGATTGGCTGAAGCTGCCTGTGGCATGTATTACAGATAGAGATATTCTTCCAGACTGTGCACCAGCGATATGTATAAAAACTGATTATAGCGATAAAGCAAAATGGCCTAAGAGTCGTAAATGGAAAGTAGAATCGGAAATAACTGATAAGAAAGCTTGTTTAGATGAAATAAAGAACAAATCAGAAGGGCAGTATGTGAAAGTCTACATTCCTGAACAATGGACACTTGAGTATGAATTGGCTCTATCAGGTTTGGCAGTGGATATGTTAAATGTTATTGCTGAAATGAGAGCTACGGAAGAATCAAATAAGGAAGAATTAATAGAAAAATATACTGGTAAATATGCTACATATAACACGGATGAAGAGAAAGCATCATATGTATATTCTTTTTTTAGAAAGAAATATATATCAAAAGCAGAATTCGCACAATACTTTTCCATTTATATAGAAGAGAAATATGCGAGTAAAGCAGCAAATGAAATGGAAAAAATTTTCCCGTGTTATTTGATTGATGCAATAAAATATGTTACTTCTACATTAACTGTATAGAGGTGTTTTGTTATGAGTGGAATTGATATTGTAATTTCTGACGAAGATATTGAATGGGTTAAGAATATTATGCCAGATATAGAATTTGACGAATGTCGAATAAATATTCTGAAAAATATGTCTGGCACAGATGTGCATGCTTGCCCCGGAAGTGGAAAGACAACCTTGTTAGTGGCGAAGCTTGCAATACTGGCAAAAAAATGGAATGAGGAAGGTAGAGGAATCTGCGTTTTATCTCATACAAATGTTGCAAGAGAAGAAATTCAAGAACGTTTAGGTACATCGGATATTGGTAAAAAGTTGTTATCGTATCCACATTTCATAGGCACATTTCAGTCATTTATTGATACATTTATTTCAATACCGATACTTAGAAGTTGTGGTATTCCAGTGAATATTGTGGATACGGAATTTGTAACGGAACGTAGGTGGAATAGTATATATACAAAAGGGTGGCTAGAGCGTAATGGAAAAGATAAAAAGGTATGTGATCCTGTAAAATTGCCCTGTGAATTTAATGTGTCATGCAGTAAAACAAGTCCTACATATAAGGCACTAATTAAGGTTACGATGGATTCTCGACAACGAGGAGAATTCACATTCAATGAAATGGAAATGTATTCTTTTTATGGACTGGAGAAGAAGCCGGTTATACGAGAAATATTTCAACAGAGATTTCCTATTATGTTTATAGATGAAGCACAGGATACAAAAAACAAAATTTGGGATTTGATAAATAGACTGTATGAAGAAGCTCCTGAAAATGTATTTTATCAAGCATATGGAGATAGTAATCAAGCTATTTTTAATTCTTATGAAAGAATGGAGGAGGTAAATGTTTTTCCGAGAAAAGCATGTTTAGAAATGATTAATAGTAAAAGATTTGTAGAATCTGTTGCAAAATTATCTAATGGTGTAGCTTTAGATAAAAGGAAGATGCTTGGAGAAGTAAAGGGCGTATTTAACACAAATCCTAAGCATACAATTTTTTTATTTAAACATGGACAAGAAGAGAAGGTATTACAGAAATATGCTGAATTATTGTTGCAGACTTTTTCTGATGCTGAAATATCAAAGTATAAAAAGTATGGATGTCATGTTTTGGGTATGGTTCATAAATTAGATAATAAAGAGAATGAAATTGCTGTTAGAATAAGCAACTATTATCCGGAATATAATCCAGAAACAAATAAAAGTGCTCCAACACAATTAATAGATTATTTTTACATAGCAGAAGAACAATTATGTAAAACAGGTGAATTTGCTAAAAAAATTGATTGGATCTGTAAAGGCATATTGAAGTTAATAAAAATATCCTCCAAGAAGGAGATGAAATATTCGAGTTCTGCTTTTAGAACAATTGTAAGAAATGTGCCATCTAATCATATAAGAGAAAAGTTATTAGTAATTTGTGATATGGATTATTCTTCGCCAAAGGCGTGGGACAAAACTTTAGAATGTATATATGAGCTTTTCAGCGATTATATTAGCAAAGAAAAAATGAAAATGGAGAAATTTGTTGAATGGAAAGGGGGTGTAGAAAAGGAAGGACATAGGTTGGATGACAAAAGCATAAATAAAATACTGTATACGGATGAAACAAGTGGGAGAAGTGTGGAATTACAATTTGGAAGCATACACTCTTCTAAAGGAAGAACACATTTAGCAACATTGATTTTAGAAACAAAATATTACGAATATAACTTGAGTTCTATTTTGCCATGGATAGCTGGGAAAAAGGGAAAATTAGGTCAGAGAAACAAACAACGTTTAAAATGTAAATATGTTGCAATGACTAGAGCAAAAGGTTTGATATGTTTAGCTATGTTAGAAGATAATGTATCAAGTGAGATGCAAAAGGAGTTAATTGACTATGGCTGGAATGTAAAAATTGTATAAAGCGAGAAAATATATGGATAAAAACTATATTTATCAAATTTTAATCAGAGATTGACCTGAAAAATCATTGGGAACGGATATTATGGTTCAAGTTCCAGACTACAGGAAAAATGAGTTATTCGAAAATTTCGAACAACTGCTCCTGACGGAAAAAACTACAATATGTTGTACAGACCATTTGAAGTCTAGTTCAGGTGATTGAAGTGGGAATGTTTTTGATTTTTCTTTATAGTAAATAGTAAGAGTGCAAAAGATATTAATAAACCCTTTAACCTTGAGAATATTAAAAGAGTTGATGATACGCTAGTTTACAAAACGGTTCGGGAGGATTTGGTTAATTGCTTGGTTAATACTGATTATTTCCTGCCTTGTAAATTTGTGATTAAGAAGGAAGATGATAGGTTGGTTATTGATAATCTTGGAAGTATCCGTACGGGCAAGAAGTAGATGCTTCGTAGTGGTATCTTGGATATTATCAAGTTTGGGAGAATAAAAGTAGGGCAGTTCAAGTCGTAGAGGAAAGTTACAATCCAAATAGAACTTATTTATCGGTTGAATTTACTAAAAACAGACGGAAAACTGAAAATTATATGGAAAAAGTAAGAGAGAATCAAAATGAATTAGCAAATGCTAGAGATATTGCGGAAATAATAGAAATAAGCACAGAAAGAACTAGTGTAATACTTTCGAATATGGATGGTATTGAGCCGGTTGGTGAAAATAGGAACCGAATGTATAAATTCAAAAATAAGTGACATTATAACCTTAGTTGAACTTTGTTTTGAAATAGTCTTAATCTATATCTAGTGTATTGGCACATTGATTTTTAGCATTACAACAACTTCCTATTCGGAAGCT
>OKXB01002588.1_pt1 | contig 14133 bp, 15 predicted proteins | sample 1601731 | NCBI WGS metagenome assembly OKXB01 (sample SAMN04414077, study PRJEB24778) | human gut metagenome | material: faecal | host: Homo sapiens | reverse complement strand
GGGCATGCAGATTGCGGGAATGATTTTTCAGACACGCTCTAGATCTCAATCATCACAAGAGAGAGGAAATAAATAACCGGTGCTGTGAAGATCACACTGTCAAATCTGTCAAGGATTCCTCCATGTCCCGGAATTAATTTTCCATAATCTTTAATCCCCTGATTTCTCTTGATCGCAGATGCAGCCAGATCGCCTACCATGGAAATCAGCGCTCCGATTGCACAGATCACAGCATATTCCAGCATCGGTCCCTGAGTGGCTGCTGCATAGATCACACCAAGAAGTGCAGCTCCTGCCACACCACCCACAGCTCCCTCCACAGATTTCTTAGGGCTGAGGACAGGTGCCATTTTATGTTTACCGATCAGCATTCCCACACAATATGCGCAGGTATCACATCCCCATGAGCACAGAAAGATCAGCCATACGTGGAACTTTCCACCGGGAAGCTCTCTGGTAAGATAAATAAACGACAGCATAACTGCCACATACACAATACCAAACAGTGCAGGCATTACCTGCCCTGCCTCATAGGTTGGATAAGTGAACACGTATACAAACATGAGCAGCACAAGTCCGAAAATGATTGCCAGCACTCCATACCTCTCAAAATCAAGCAGTACTGCCAGATAATATAATACTGCGCCTAAATAGCCTGCTGCTGCCAGCAGATTTATCTTCTCATCCTGCACCTTCATTGCTCTGTACAATTCTCTCATTCCAATGAGAGAAACCGCAAGAAGTGTGAAAAACAGCACATAATCACCGCTGATAATAGTGGCAAGCGCAATAATCACAAGCAGGATTCCGCTTAAGAGTCTTGTCTTAAACATTCTTTACTCCTCCTTAACTCCGCCGTATCTTCTGTCTCTCTGATTATATTTCTCAATAGCCTTAATCAGCTCTGCTTTATTAAAATCCGGCCATGCCACATCTGTGAAATAAAATTCTGTATAAGCCATCTGCCATAACAGAAAATTGGAAAGTCTCAATTCACCGCTTGTGCGGATCATCAGATCCGGATCAGGGATTCCTGCCGTATCCAGGTAATTGTCAAAAACATGCTCATCAATTTCTTCCGGCTTTACTTTTCCATCTGCAGCATCCTGAGCAAGTTTGCGGATACCTCTTATGATCTCATCTCTGCTGCCGTAGTTTAATGCAATCTGGAAATAGATTTCATCATATTTCTGAGAATATTGTTCCAGACGTGCAATACTTTCCTGAATATCCTGATCAAATGCCGAAACCTCTCCGATCACCCGGACACGCATTTTGTTCTTATCTGCCAGTTTAATACATTTTTTCAGATAACTTCGGAACAGTTTCATCAGACCGTCCACCTCATCTTTGGAACGTTTCCAGTTCTCTGTGGAAAAAGCATATACAGTCACATATTTAACTCCCAGCTCCTTCATATAGTCACAGACTGTTTCCAGATTTGCACAGCCCTTCACATGTCCGTAGCTTCTGGGCATTCCCTTTGCCTTCGCCCAGCGTCCATTACCATCCAGAATAATGGCAATATGATTTGGTACATTCATACTCTTGTTTCCTTTTCTTATCCTATTATTCCTTTAACCTTACTGTCTCATCATAATGAACCACAGTTTCCGGTCCATTATCTCATTCAGATAAAAAGAGAGCCCGCATTCATGGAGCTCTCCTTTTCGTTTCCCTTATACGGTCATGATTTCTTTGCTCTTTGCATCCACTGCCGCATCAACTTCTTTGATATATTTATCTGTGCTCTTCTGGATTTTCTCCTCAAGTTCTTTGATCTCATCCTCAGATACATCCTGTTTTGCAAGTTTCTTAAATGCATCATTTGCATCACGACGAATGTTGCGGACTGCTACTTTGGCTGCTTCGCCTTTTTTCTTGACATCTTTAACCAGTTCCTTACGGCGTTCCTCTGTAAGTTCCGGGAATACAAGGCGGATTACTTTACCATCGTTGCTTGGATTTAATCCAAGGTCAGAGGTAAGAATTGCTTTCTCAATTCCTTTGATCAGGCTGCTTTCCCATGGCTGGATCTGGATCATACGAGCTTCCGGGACAGTGATATTTGCCACCTGCTGAAGAGGTGTCGGAGCTCCGTAATAATCTACGGCGAGTTTGTCAAGGATATGCGGGTTCGCACGTCCTGCACGAATCGTAACCAGTTCGCTCTCAAGGCTTGCCAGTGTCTTTTTCATCTTCTCTTCATATTTCTGAATTCTCTCATCCATTAGGTTCGTCTCCCTCTTTTTATAGTTTTTATATTACACTTTCTCTGTAAACTGACTTATAAGCCTTACTTATACAGTAACCTTAGTTCCGACAAATTTGCCATGTACTGCATTAATGATGCTGTCTTTTTCATCCAGTGCAAATACCAGCATCGGCATCTTCTGTTCCATACACATGATCGATGCTGTCAGATCCATAGCTGCCAGTTTCTTTGCAACTACTTCTTCAATGGAAATTTCATCATATTTTACTGCATTCGGGTTTGTCTTCGGATCACTGTCATAAATTCCGTCAACAGCTTTTGCAAGAAGGATTGCTTCTGCTTCGATCTCTACTGCGCGAAGTACAGTGGCTGTATCTGTGGAGAAGTAAGGATGTCCTGTACCGCCTGCAAAGAATACGATCTTGCCCTGTGCAAAGCTTGCTTCCACTGCATCCTTAGAGTAAAGGCTTGTAAATGCACCGCATACAAATGGTGTAAAGATTTCTGTCTTTAATCCAAGGTATCTGCAGATATCAGATACATAAATACAGTTCATAACTGTTGCAAGCATACCAATCTGATCAGCCTTATTTCTGTCGATAGTCTCACTGGTGCGTCCTCTCCAGAAATTACCTCCGCCGATCACAATGCCGATTTCCAGTCCTTCCTCAGCAATTGTCCTGATCTGCTTTGCAACTTCAATAACAGTCGCCTCGTCAAATCCGGTCTTCTTCTCACCGGCAAGGGCTTCACCGCTTAATTTTAATAATACACGTTTCATAGTAACTGTCTCCTGAAATTAATTTTATCGCAGGTAACAGAGGATTGGAATACCTCCTCTGTTACATTCGTAGTTCTATTCTACCATATTCCGGCAACAATTTCATTACCATTTTCATCAACTGTTGTAGAAACTGTGAAATTGCTGTAATAATGGAATCCTGTTTTACCTGTCTCAGGATCATCCTCATAGCTGCTGCCCTGTGGAGAACCGCATGCGCCTTCCAGTGCATCCAGAGACTGACCGATATACTGTTCTGCTGTGGAAATCATATCGCCGCCATTTCCCGGGTCATCGTTACTGCCCGGATCATCATTAGTACCCGGATCGTCTGAGTTTCCCCCATTGCCCGGATCATCTGAATTATTCCCGGTTCCATTGCCACTGTTATTATTCTGATCAGAACTGTTGTTACTATCTGTGGAATCAGAATTATCTGCAGACTTCTTATCACTGTCGTCTGTGGAATCTGATTCTGACTCACTGTCATCTGTAATGCCAAGACGTTCCTTTACCGCATCAAGCGTGGATACTTCTTTTGTTGATGTACCTGTCAGATATTTTGCATATGGGATCGCATCATCATCTGTGCCATCCATACATAACGTAATCTGCGAAATTGTTCCAAGCGGAATATCGCGGAAAAAGCATTCATTCGTGTCCTCATCAGTATATGCAATACGGATATCATAGGAAGCTGTACTCTTGTTGGATGTTGTCTGTGTATCTGATGTCTGTGTATCTGATGTCTGTGTACCTGATGTCTGTGTACCTGATGTCTGTGTATTTGCAGTCTGCATATAATATAGTGCCTTGTCCTTATCTGTCAGGGTAAACATTCCATTGATGAGATCATCTCCCCATCCTCCATCCTCGTCTGCATCATAATCCTCACTGTCTTCATCCACATGAGTCCGGATATAGAGTGACTGGATGTCATCCCCTGTATTATTTACAAACACAATCTTAGATGCTGTGGAAGTTTTCTCCCCCATTACATTCTTTATGTCTTCATCTGCTGTCTGCTGCATATCCACCATATCGACTGCCTTGGTTACTTCAGGAGTCGGGGTAGCTGTTACCTCTACAGGTGCTGTCTCTGTTGTCTTTTTCTTCCCACATCCGGCAGCTGCCACTGTCATTACCAACAGACCTGCCAGTATTAAATAACGTTTCTTCATAATATATTCCCTCCTGCTATATGGAATATCTTTTTTCTTTTTAACAATGTCATTTTTTCAATTCCCTATTATTGCAGAGTATCGAAAACTTGTCAACTAAGCCTCTGCCGATTTCATACAATTTTAAGACTTTCAGATTTTTAAAATCTCTGCCTGCGGACGCATTCTTATGAAAAAATCACATTTTTCCTACTTCATATTATTGCACAAAAGGAAACGCTCACTGTAATCAGCGGATACTCACCAGAAAGGATGTTACTGTGACTTTCACTCGCAAAAAACACCTCGCGGAATATTACCAGTGAACAGTAACGAAAGGACTACCATGTTGCTCTGGCAGTCCTTTCTCATCTCTTTGTGGTCATATTTAATATATTTCTATTCTGCCAGCTTCATCAGAAGTTCCACGCATTCTTCCTCTGATAAAACCGAAGTATTCAGGCAGATATCATAATTTTCCATTTTTCCCCATTCATGTCCTGTATAAAAGTTATAATAATCTCTTCTCTGACGGTCTTTATATGCAATCCTGTCAAGTGCTTCCTCCTGAGAAATATGCTTATTTTTCTTAATCCGTTTAATACGGTCTTCCATATCAGATGCATAAATATACACGCGAAGCAGCTGATTATCATCCTTCAGAATCTGGTCTGCACATCTTCCCACAAAAATGCATGGACCTTCCTGTGCCAGGCGCTTCACTGTCTCTTTCTGCGCATGAAACATCTTCTCCGGAATCGTCAGGCGTTTTTTATCCTGCGATTCTTCTGACATCATTACTCCGATTGCATAAAGAAGACTGGTCTTGCCTTTAAATTCATTGATGATTTCCTGACTGATTCCATGCCTCTCTGCTTCCTTCGGCAAAAATTTACTGTCGTAACAGGGAACTCCCATTTTTTCTGAAAGCAAAGCTGCAATATATCTTCCACCGCTTCCATACTGTCTGCTGATCGTGATTGTTTTCATAGGGCACCACTCCTTTCAGCTCATCTGCCTGAAAATGAATTGTTATTTTTTTATCTATATGATAGATTATAAGAATTTTCGAATATTTTTGCAATATCCATTAATTTTTTCATAACATTTCACAATTTTGAGCCAAAGGATTTAGTAATATTATCAATATAGATTCTTAACCTTAAATTCACGCTCTGCTTCTCTTCTCTGGTCTTTCTTTGCGATATCCTGTCTCTTGTCATAAAGTTTCTTGCCTCGAGCCATTCCAATTTCCACTTTTACCAGACTGTCTTTGAAATAAACTTTCAGAGGTACTAAAGTTAACCCTTTTTCTTTGAGCTTTGCTTCAATCTTATTGATCTCATATCTGTGAAGCAGAAGCTTACGGATTCTCAACGGGTCTTTGTTGAAAATATTGCCTTTTTCATAAGGGCTGATATGCATTCCGTAGATGTAAACCTCTCCGTTCTCTACACGGATAAAGGATTCCTTGATGCTGCATTTGCCCATACGCAGGGATTTTACTTCTGTTCCTGCAAGGGCAATACCGGCTTCATAAGTATCTTCTATAAAATAATCATGAAATGCCTTTTTATTATTGGCAATCAGCTTCATTCCTTTTTTCTTTGCCATAATATCCTCCAAGCCATTTTTATTTAATTCTCTTCTTCATCATTCCAGATATCAGCAACCAGCTCAAAATCTACTGTTTTGAGCATTTTATCTGCATCTGCCACACGGACACAGACTTTATCTCCCAATTTGTAGACTTTCTTTGTCATCTCTCCGCGGAGTTCGTAGGTTTCCTGGTCGAAGATATAGTAGTCATCCCGCAGAGTGTTGACATGTACCAGACCTTCTACTGTATTTGGGAGTTCTACGTAAAGCCCCCATCCGGTAACGCCTGAGATAATTCCCTCGAATTCCTCTCCCAGATGGTAGGACATATATTCTGCTTTCTTCAGCTTGTCTGATTCACGTTCTGCCTCATCTGCACGGCGTTCACATACACTGGACTGTCTCGCAACTTCATCAAGGATTTCAGCATAGTGTTCGGTTCTGCCTTCACGCATCAGTCTGCCTCGTAAGTTATCCTTAATGATCCTGTGGATCTGCAGATCAGGGTATCTTCTGATCGGAGATGTAAAATGGCAGTAATATTTTGCTGCCAGTCCAAAGTGACCGCTGCATTCTGTTGTATATTTCGCCTGTTTCATGGAACGCAGCACCAGACGGCTGATCATTGCTTCATTCTGAAGCCCTTCGATACTTTCGATGATTTGCTGAATTTCTTTTGGAGTGATCTCTTCTTTTGCTTTCTGAATCTTCACACCCTGATTGTGAAGTAATGTCAGAAGACTCTCCACTTTCTCCGGATCCGGATTATCATGGGTTCTGTATACAAACGGAATCTCTTCTGTGCAGTATTCCTGTGCCACAGTCTCATTTGCCATCAGCATGAAATCTTCAATGATTTTGGTTGCCACATTTGCTTCATATGGCTTAACATCGATTGCTTTTCCTGCTGCATTAAGAATAATCTTGCTCTCCGGAAAATCAAAGTCAATGGAACCCCTGTGATGACGGCTGTTTCGTAAGATTCCGGACAGTTCTTTCATCATAAAGAACATCGGGATAAGTGCCTCATACCGTTTCTTTGCTTCTTCGTCTGTGTCCTCAAGAATATTCTTTACATCAGTATAGCACATTCTCTCATTTACGTTAATCACTGTTTCCGCGATCTGATGGGAAACTACCTTACCCTTTTCGTTAATGTCCATCAGGCAGCTCAACGCCAGTCTGTCCTCTCCCTGATTCAGAGAACAGATTCCATTGGAAAGACGTTCCGGCAACATTGGCACAACGCGGTCTGCCAGATAAACACTGGTTCCACGTTTCAGTGCTTCCCTGTCCAGAGCACTGTTGTACTGTACATAGTTGCTTACATCTGCGATATGGACTCCCAGATGGTAAATGTCCCCCTCTTTTGTCAGGGAAATCGCATCATCCAGGTCTTTGGCATCTTCGCCATCAATAGTGACTGTCTGCAGATGTCTCAGATCCAGTCTTCCATCTCTGTCTGCATCCAGCACATGATCCGGAACACGCTGAGCCTGCTTCATTACTTTCTCAGGAAATTCACTTGGGATTCCGAAGCTCTTGACGATTGCCAGGATATCTGTACCCGGTGTTCGGATATTTCCCAGATTCTCCTTAATTTTTCCTTCAGGATTCTTATTTCCGGAGCCATAATCTGTAATCACCACGATTACTTTATCACCATTTTTTATTCCTGCCGCTTCTTTTCTCGGAATGAAGATATCTTTGGAAAATTTCGGATTATCACTGATCACAAAACCGAAATCCCGATTTAACTGATAAGTTCCTACAATTTCAGGCATACCACGCTCCAGAACCTTCACAACTACGCCTTCCTGGCGTTTTCCCTCTTTTTTGTCATTTCTGATGATGATCCTTACTTTATCCTGATGCATAGCTGTTCCTGTATCACTTTCAGGAATAAAGATATCCTCATCCTGCCCTTCAATTTCTACGAAGCCGAAACCTTTGGGATGTCCGATGAAGGTTCCCTCAGCCTGGATTCCCTCCGGCTGCTCTTTTTTATTTTTATCTTTTTTATTTTTATCTTTCTTCTTTCTGCCATACTCTGATCCGTATTCTTCTCTTCGGTCATCGTAATAACGGTCATCTTTTTTCTTTTTCCATTTTCCTTTGACCTTTTCATATCTGCCCTTGCGGTCTACAGATACCTTTCCTTCCTCGCAAAGTTCGTCCAGAACATCATACAGCTCTCTTTTCTCTTCTTTTGAAAGTCTCAGAAGAGAAGAAATCTCGCGGAGTCTCATTGGCTGATAAATAGGATCTCCCATCAGTTCCAGGATAAACTTTTTTCTTCTGTCCATATCTTTTTTACTCATATTACTCCTCACAGCCTCCGCAGAGGACTTTTATCTGATTCAGCTCTTTATGACACAAAAAACACTCTTGCACATAACAAGAGTGTTTCAAATTTCTTTTCTGATTAACCAAGCATATTTAATGCTACAGAAATTACAAAAAATAAAATTCCCATAATAGTGGTTGCCTTAACAAGTCCGCCCTCCATGGAACGACCTTTGTTCTTACCCCAGTATGTTTCTGCTGCTCCGGCGATAGCACCAAGTCCCTGCTGCTTACCTTCCTGCATAAGAACTACTACTGTAAGAGCGATGCAATCTATTATGAAAATGACACTCAGAATGATCTTAATAATCTGCACTTCGTTACACCTCCTAATCAACTGAGTTTCATTGTAACATAGCCGGATGGGGATTTCAACCACAATTCAGAGTTTTTGTCAGGTTTCTTAACAATTTTTTTCATTTTCTTTAAAAGGATTTTCATACACTGCCAGTTCTCCCAATGCCTCATGGATACGAAGAAGCTGATTATATTTGGCATTTCGGTCCGAACGGCAGGGTGCACCTGTCTTAATCTGGCCGGCACCTGTGGCAACTGCCAGATCTGCGATAAATGAATCTTCCGATTCTCCTGATCTGTGAGAAATTACTGTCCTGTATCCCGCTTTCTGTGCCATTTCCACTGCATCCAATGCTTCTGAAAGTGTTCCTATCTGGTTTAATTTTATCAGAATGGCATTTGCCGCTCCCAGTTTGATACCACATGCAAGACGTTTGATATTCGTGACAAACAGATCATCACCTACGAGCTGTATTTTGTCTCCCAGTCTTTTTGTCATCTGTTTCCAGCCTTCCCAGTCATCTTCCTCAAGTCCATCTTCAATGGAAACAATCGGGAACTTCTCTGCAAGTTTTTCATAATATTCTATCATCTCGCCGGAATCCCTGAGAACTTCTTCCCCTTTCATTTTTCCTTCTCCGGGGAAAACATAAACGCCTCTTTCTTCATCGTACAGTTCACTTGCCGCAGCATCAATTGCAATGCTGATATCCTTTCCGGGTTCATACCCTGCCTTTTTTACTGCTTCCAGAATCACTTCCAGGACGCTTTCTGAATCGGAAAGATCCGGTGCGAAACCTCCCTCATCTCCGACTGCTGTTGACAGACCTTTTTGTTTCAGGATAATTCTGAGAAACTGGTATACTTCCGCACACATTCGAATCGCCTGCTCCATATTTTCCGCTCCCGTCGGCATAATCATGAATTCCTGTAAATCCACCGTATTGTCAGCGTGACGTCCCCCTTGTGTCAAGCTAATGACACAAAATTTTTGTAATTTGTCCATCATCACTTCAACTGCAGATTTTCTGCACCTGCTCTACATACTTCACCAGCTCATCAGCAAAATTCCATTCAATTTCTATTCGCTTATCATTATATACCTTGATACCACGAATAAAAGTTACTGCTATCTCTCTGGTTAATTGCTTATTTCCTTCGATCAGGTCTGTCAGGCACTGTCTGCCATCGGGCGGAAGTTCAAATAAACGTTCAGCCGCTTCACTCTGTTCTGTCTCCATTTGCGCTATCGCTAAGGTTTCTTTCTCAATTTGTTTATCCAGCTTGTCATTTTTTCTGGTGAACTCTTCTTCTGAGATTTCTTCCATTGCATATCGCATATATAGTTCAGTCTTCTGGTGCTTGTATCTGCTAATACTGTCTTTGGCATCCCGAATCTTTTTTGCAGCTCCATTCACTTTTGATTTTAATTCTGCTTTCTGTAATTCGAGTACCGGTTCAGCATCATCACTGATCTTTGCAAACAGCTTTATTGCCCTGAAAATCATCTCATTGAACTCGTCATCATATAAATTGTCTGTTACACAATCTTGATTTGCCGCATTAAATTTCCTTGGGCACTTAAAGTGCGGATTGCATCTGGTTACATGCTGTAGATTCTGACCGCATCCCCCACATTTTATCAATCCTTTCAGCGGATAATTATTATTGTGGGTTTTGCTCCTCTTTCTGGAATTTAATTCCAACTTTTCCTGTACAGCATCAAACACCTCTTTAGAAACAATCGCTTCATGCGTACCCTCAACCACAATCCAGTCTTCTTCTTTTGTTTTCAAATGCTTATTACTTCCTACCGAAGCAACTTTCCACTTGCCGCCAATCGTAGTTCCCGTATACGTTTCTGTCATCAGTATCAGTCTTACAGTTACTGGATACCAGATATATTTTTCTGTTGTTTTCTTCACACCAGTTTTCAGAACTTCTCTTTTATATTGACCTGGACTCATAATTTTCTGCTCATTCAGGTAACGTGCCAGCTGAGTAATATTCATTCCATTAAGATATTTCTGAAATATCATCTTCACAACAGGCGCTGTCTCCGGATTAATCACGAGGCTGGTCACATCTTCATCAGGCTTCAAATATCCATACGGTGCTCTCGCTCCCATATATTTTCCAGCTTTCTGACGCTGTATCAAAGTTCTTTTTACTTTAACGGAAGTATCAATGCTATGATGTTCGTTAATAATATTTCTGAAACCAACATCTATTCCCGGCATACCAGATTCATATTTCATACTATCAACATTATCATTGATCGCTATGAATCTCACATTCATAAATGGAAAAATTTGTTCCAGATATGTGTCAACCTCTATATGATTCCTGCCGAATCGAGAAAGGTCTTTCACTATAATTGTGCTGACTTTTCCATCTCTTACTAATTCCATCATACTTTGGAATCCTGGGCGATCGAAATTCGTTCCACTATAGCCATCATCTTTGAATTCTAACACTTCCGTATTTTTGAACTCATTTTTACTGGCTATGTATTGCCCAATCACAATTCTCTGATTGGTAATACTATTGGATTCATCCAGCATATCCTCATCTTCCAGCGACAATCTTAAATACTTTACTATGCATTTACCATCTGACATCTGATCACCCCCTCCTCTAAAATATCTGATAGTGCCTGTATTTCATCTTGAAATTTAAATTCGATCTCTATACGTTTGTCTTCATATAAAGAGATTTTCTTTATATAAGAACGGACAACATCTTTTGTAAGGAATTCCAAATTCTTTCCTTTACTGAATTCAGCAAGCCACGAGAAGTTCTTTTTACACAATTTTTCTGTAATTTTTCTACTCTTCTCAATTTCTTTCTGTCTTGTAACCAGGTCTTTTTCGACCACGGTTATTCTTTCTGTCATACGATTATATGCATCCGTATCAATCTCGCCCGAAACATATTGCTCATATAATTCAAATCGTCTTGCTTCGTTCCTTTTATTGAGCTGAACAATTTTACTCTGTTCCCTGTTCAAATATTTTTGGAATGTTTCAAAATATTCATCATTAAAGCGTTTCAGTTGCGTTTTTAATTCACATACTGTTTTTAGCTGCATGATGAGTGCCCGATACACCAGTTCATCAATTACTTCTTCTTTCCAGCGATTACAGTTATATTTTTCCTTGGAAATTTTTGCATAATTACCACAAATGAAATAGTAATTGTAATACAAAACACCATTCTTTTCGCTGTAATAGTATCTCCGAACCATATTAGCGCCACAGTCACCACAGTATATCAATCCAACATACTTATTATCCTGTTTTCCATGAGTCTGCATATTCGATAAATCTTTTTTGGGCAATGCTTTCTCCTGCTTTAATTTGATTACATTTTGTACTTTTTCAAATAATTCAGCACTCACTATAGCCTTATGGGTATTCACATGTTCAATCCATTCTTCTTTATCCAACATTACATTTTTTTCTTTTGTAAGAAGTGAAGTTCTTGTTTTATGTGAATAAGTATTTCCCAAATAGTGCCTATTTTCCGCAATCTGTTTAATTACAGATGATTGCCAATGCATATCCGTTTCGTCAATTCTATCCAAGAATAACTTCCCAGTTCTTGCGTATACCCTTGGCGAAGCCAGCAGCATGGTATTAAACTCTCTCGAAATTTTCAAATATGACTGCCCTGCAGCAAGTTTTTCAAATATTTCTACTACATACGGTGCAGTTAAAGGATCAGGAACAGTAGTAGATTTTCCTTTTTCATCTCTAGCTCTCTTATACCCATAAGGAGCATCTCCACCACAATATTCACCTGACTCCATCTTAATTTTCATGGCACTTGTCATTTTTACAGATGCATCTTTTGCATACATATCATTTACAACAGACATAAATGGTCCAATATCATTATTGCTATTTTTAGAAAATGTATCTATTCCATCATTTACTGCGATATATCTTACATTTTTAGCAGGAAAATATTTTTCTAAATAATAACCTGTATCTATGTAATCTCTTCCTAAACGAGATAAATCTTTGGTTATTACCATATTTATTTTTCCTTGTTCAATATCTTCTTTTAATCTTATAAATGACGGTCTATTAAAGTTTGTCCCTGTGAATCCGTCATCTACGTAAATATCTATTACTAACCAATTAGGTTGTTTTGCTACATATTTTGTTAGAAATTCTTTTTGATTTATTATGCTTTCTGAAGTTCCGACTCCCCTCGTCATCTCTTGAGATCCTTAAATAAAGTCCGTACTTTATATATTTTACTATCTGATGTACTCGTATCTGAATCCATTTGTTCTCCTCCTTAAGCAATAAGTCATTTTTGAATTCTTTGTTTATCGCATTTTAACTCTTCTTTATTTATATCACAAATCTTTTCTTGTATGTAAATTGGTAATAGTATTTCCATCATTTCTTGTAATGTTTTTCCTTCGTGCAAAAAAGTTCTTGTAACATTCATCTTTACCTCTTTCTTTTTAAATGTATATGTTCTGAAATATAATTTATTACCTAATTTTATACTAATAGTTATTGTAAACAATACAAAAAAAGTCTAGCTTTTGACTAAACTTTAATTCTATTTTGTATTATAATTTATTATATAAATCTTCTATACTATACTCAATAAATCTTTCATTGAGCTTATTTTATAATCAGGTTCTTGTAAAATCTCTTCTTTTTCCATTTATTATTTATATTTTGTTCAAACCATATAGTCTTTACACCCAATATTTTTACTCCCAACAAATCTTCTAGTAGCTCATCACTTACAAATGCAATTTTATTATATTCTTCTTTTGGAATTTCTTCAAATGCTCTCATATATATTTTTAAATTTGGCTTTCTCTCTTTAACTGCTTCAGAAATAACTATTTTTTGAAAATATTTTTTTATATCTTCTCTTTCTAAAATATATTCTACATTTCTAACTGAATTATTACTTATAATCCCTAAATAATAACCTCTTTCGTGCAATTTGATAATGGTCTCTCTTGTCTCATTATCTAAAATGTGAGATTCTAATAATAACATATCAATTTTTTCTAAGTCTTCTTCAGATATATTTAAAATTAATGATAAATCTTTATATATTTCTTTTTCTGAAATCCTCCCTAACGAATTTAAAATTTGATAATTCTTCCATTGTTTAAATATATCATCCCATCTTAAATTGTATTTGGCTAATATCATGTCAATTTCATCATCAACATTTCTGAATTTACTGATTAAAGTATACCCCCAATCAAAAAAGATATATTTATATTTCATGGTTTTCTCTTCCTCCTTTTATCTGATTTGCTCCAAATTCACTAATTCTTCTTTCCTTATTTTATCATATTCTTATAAAAAAACAATGATATTTCTTATAATATCATTGTTTTTCCTTCAATTTGAAATCATTTTAATTTCTATCACAAAAGTAATTGTTACCATGCACAATTCATTGTAAATGCAATCTTATTCTCTTCTGTCTTGACATTATATATTGGCAAATATTTTTGCATTGCAGAAGTAGGTATTGTACTTATATTACCAATATTAGCCACTGCTATCAATATTGCTACTGTTAATATAGATACAGCATACGTTTGAATTTTTTCTTTGTTAAATACTAAAAACATCTTTTACCTCCATATTTTAATACTTAATTTTATGCAGTTCAGATGATTTTATTCTTTTATTTCTTATGAAAGAAATTCAATATTCTATTGAAAATTTTACTAATAAAAC
>OKXB01002576.1_pt1 | contig 14213 bp, 18 predicted proteins | sample 1601731 | NCBI WGS metagenome assembly OKXB01 (sample SAMN04414077, study PRJEB24778) | human gut metagenome | material: faecal | host: Homo sapiens | reverse complement strand
CAGGATATGAACCTGAGACAGCACAGAACAGTATCGAACTGAAAAAGGGTGAATACCATGATTACCATATTTATCTGAATGCGACAAGATATACGGTAGAGCCTGGACATAGCCTGGCACTGGTCATTACGACAGAAGATCCGATCAACTGTCTGATCCACAAGACCTATTCTGTGGAAATCGAGAATGCATCAGTGACAGCAGAAGTTCCGATGACTGAAGCGGTAGAAAATCGCGTGATGACGAGAAAATAAATTACATAAAAGGATAGTTATATAAGTATTTCATGAAGGATCACCAATTCCCGAAAACAGGTTTTGGTGGTCCTTTTTTCGTTTCATAGGAAATTCTGAAGGAACTTCCTATGAAACAAAAGGCACTGCGTGCCGGAGATGCACATTCTTTCTATTTAATGAAATTCCTAATCCCATTTTTCAGCAGGAAATCATAACGGAATATTTACATAAAATCAGGAATCTTTATACAATCTTTATACTAAAAATACTATCATTGATTTACAAAACAGGAGAGGAAAAACAGTGAGAGGAAGGAAAGGTTATGTTCGAGATTGAGAGTATTATTTTATTTACAGGGATCCTGAGCTTTCTGCTGATCGCCGGATTGCATCTGATGCGTCAACTCGACATTTTTCTGAAGAAGGATAAAAAAGAGAGAGAGGAAGAAAGATATAGAGGAGAAAGGAAACGAAACAAATGACAGTAATATATAAAAAGATGACACAGACACAGATGATTGTTGTCGGGTATTTGTTGTTGATCCTTTTGGAAGAGTTAAGATACAAGAACAATTAGGATATATAGAGACTTCTTTAGAAGATAATTCTAAGATAATTATGAGAATTAGAAAGAGTATTAATGAAGGAAGTAATAGACTGGAAGAATTAATTAATGATAATAGTACTTTTCTTAGTGAACTTAATACTCAAGATATGGAGTTTATTTGTGATAAGAAGAAATTTGAAGATATAAATACTTCTTTTGTAGATATATTTGATACTAAAGATGATAATGATGATGAGAAGATGGTTTTAGATAATCAAGTAGTTAGTGTTAGAGATACTTCTCAAGAATTTAGAACTAATATTGTAAGAGAGAAGACTTCAGGAGTTATTAGAAGGGTATATGAGATGATTATGAATGAAGAGATACCTGATAGTAAGATGGAAGAAGCACCACAGTTAGTTATGGAAGAAGTAGATAATGATATAGAAGATATACTTGATGATAAGACTACACAACCAGCTGATGATATGTTTGAATTAGATGATATATCTAGTGATACTTATGATAGTGATAAGCATGATGGTATTATTAGTAGTGGATCTTTTGTAGATAAAGATAATTCAAATATTAAGGAAGAAAAGCCTATAGTTAGTATTCCACATGAATATTTAGATAAGATAAATGATCAGAGTCTATTTGAAAATAATGAAGGTAATCCTTTTGAAAGTATTAAGTTATTTGATGATAAGGCTAGTAATTCATTAGATAAGACTAAAGGAAATAGAGAGAACATGTCAATGGAAGATGTAGTTAGTCTTAGGGATAATAAGGATAATAGTGCTAGTTTTAAGTTAGATAGCTTTCCTCAGACAGAGAGTCAAGAATTAGAAGATGAAGGAATGGAAAAATTAGAGAGTGAATTACCTGATGCTTTTTGGATAACTAATAGTAATAGTAGTCCAGCAGAAGATAATGTTACAAAGATAGATAGTATTGATGAGCAAGTTAAAAAACTTAGGTTAGTAGCGTAGGAGGATATATGAAATTAGAATTAAATAAAATTATAACTTTAGGTAATAATGAAGAGTATTTAGTAGTTGATAAAGTAGAGAAAGATGATAAAGAATACTACTATATAGCACAAGTAAATAAAGAAGGAACTGATATAGAAGATAATTATAAAATAGTAGTAGCTACTTATAAAGATGGAGAAATATATCTAGATGAAGTACTTGGAGAAGATAAACTTAAGGAGATATTACCATTATTTGTGAAAGATTAATGCCAATTTTGGCATTTTTTCTTGACAAAATGATAAATATTTAATATAATCATAATCGGTACATTTTATATTGGATTGTTTTTCGTATTGGGAACACGAAGGGCATGAAGATAAATCAAAAATAAACGAAGGAGATAAAAAATAAATGAAAACATTTATGCAAAGTAAAGAAACTGTTGCTAGAAATTGGTATGTTATCGATGCTAAAGACGTAGCATTAGGTAGAGTAGCAGCAAAAGCAGCATCAATGTTAAGAGGTAAACATAAAGTTACTTATACACCTCACATTGATTGCGGTGATTATATCATAATTATTAATGCAAAAGACGTATTATTAACTGGAAATAAGTTAACTGGAAAGAAATACTATGATCATAGTAGATATGCTGGTGGACTTAGAGAAAGAACAGCTAAGGAAATGGTTGAAAGTTATCCAGTAGAAATGGTTGAAAGAGCAGTTAAAGGTATGCTTCCTCATAATAGATTAGGAAGACAAATGTATAAGAAATTATTTGTATACGAAGGTAGTGAACATCCACATATGGCTCAACAACCAAAAGAAATTAAGGTAGGGAGAGAATAATTATGGCAAAGAAAGATAATAGTAGAGTATTTTTAGGAACTGGTAGAAGAAAAAGTTCTGTTGCTAGAGTTAGACTTGTACCAGGAAGTGGAAAGATTACAGTAAATGGTAGAGATGTAAATGAATATATGCCATTTGAAGTATTAGTTATGGATTTAAAACAACCTCTTGAACTTACTAACAATTTAGAAACATTTGATATTGATTGTAATGTTACTGGTGGTGGTTTTTCAGGACAAACTGGTGCTATTAGATTAGGTATTACAAGAGCTTTACTTGAGTATGATAAAGAAAATGAAAAGAATGAAGATAGTTATCGTAAAGTACTTAAGACTGCAGGAATGGTTACTAGAGATCCTAGAAGTAAGGAAAGAAAGAAACCAGGACTTAAAGCTGCAAGAAGAGCTCCACAATTCTCTAAGAGATAAGATTTGGTTATTAAACTTCATAAACTTAGTTTATGGAGTTTTTTCTTGAATATAGAGAAATTTTATGAAAAGACTTGCATAATATTTAAAAATAGTGTATTATTAATATGTTCCTATGTCTTGGTGTAACGTACTCCTTACGTATACGAGGATATAGGTGAAATAAATATAAAGGAGGAAATAGAATGGCTTTAACTAAAGAAACTAAAAGCAAGATTATTAAGAAATATGCTAGAGATGAAAAAGATACTGGATCTCCAGAAGTTCAAATAGCTATTTTAACTGAAGAAATCAATGCTTTAACAGAACATTTAAATAATAATAAACAAGATAAACATTCTAAAAGAGGACTTTTAATTAAAGTAGGTAAGAGAAGAAGTTTACTTAACTACTTACTTAAGAACGATGTTAAGAAATATCGTGAAGTTGTTAAGAGTCTAGGACTTAGAAAGTAATTTATTGATTAAAGTAGGCACTCTTTTTTGGGTGTCTTTATTTTTTAGAAAAGAGGTAATGTATGGAAAAGAAAGTGTTTAAATTTAATTTCAGGGGAAGAGAATTAATTGTAGAACATGGAGAGGTTGCTAAACAAGCACATGGTGCAGTACTTGTTAGATATGGAGATACAGTAATATTATCTACTACTGTTGTATCTAATAATGCTAATTTGTTATCTGATTTCTTTCCTTTAATGGTACTTTATAATGAAAAATTATATTCTGTAGGAAAGATACCAGGAGGATTTATTAAGAGAGAGGGTAGACCTACTGATGCTGCTACTCTTGCAGCTCGTATGATTGATAGACCACTAAGACCTTTATTTCCTGAAGATTTTAGGAATGAAGTACAAATAGTTAATACAGTTTTATCAGTTGATCAAGATAATTCACCTGAACTTACGGCTTTATTTGGATCTTCACTTAGTGTATCTATTAGTAAGGCTCCATTTAATGGACCTGTAGCAGCTGTTAAGGTAGGAAGAGTTAATGGTGAATTTGTAATTAATCCTACTGTTGAACAAGCTGAAGTATCTGATTTAGATTTAACAGTAGCTGGTACTCGTGAAGCTATTAATATGGTTGAGGCAGGAGCTAATGAAGTATCTGAAGAGGATATGTTAGAGGCTTTAATGTTTGGACATGAAGCTATTAAAGAACTTATTTCATTTGAGGAAGAAATTATTCAAGCTATTGGAGAACCTAAGATGGAATATGAAAGATTAGAGATTAGTCCAGAACTTAGAAGTGAAGTAGATGAATTTTGTCGTGATAGAATAGATTCATCTTTAAGAATACTTGATAAGATAGAGAAGTATGAAGCTCTTGATAAGGTTAAGGAAGATTTGGTTAATAAGTATAAAGAATTATATGAAGATGAAATGAAACCTGATGAATATAAGGAACTTATTACTAAGGTATTATTGGTATTTAGTGATATTGAATATGAAATATTTAGAAATATAACAGTACTTGAGAAGACTAGAGCTGATGGTAGAAGAATGGATGAGATTAGACCATTATCTACAGCAATTGATTTACTTCCAAGATGTCATGGTAGTGCTTTATTTACTAGAGGACAAACTCAAAGTTTAGCTACAGTAACTCTTGGAGCTTTAGGAGAGCATCAAATATTAGATGGACTTGGTATTGAAGATGAGAAGAGATTTATGCTTCACTATAATTTCCCAGCATTTTCAGTAGGAGAAACTGGAAGATATGGAAGTCCTGGTAGAAGAGAGATTGGACATGGAGCTTTGGGAGAGAGAGCATTATCTTATGTAATTCCTTCTGAAGAAGAATTTCCTTATACGATAAGAGTAGTATCTGAAATACTTGAATCAAATGGATCATCTAGTCAAGCTACTATTTGTGCAGGGTGTATGGCTTTGATGGCAGCAGGAGTTCCTATTAGAAAGCCAGTTGCTGGTATTGCGATGGGACTTATTACTAGTGGTGAAGAGTATACAGTACTTACTGATATTCAAGGACTTGAAGATCATTTGGGAGATATGGATTTTAAAGTAGCAGGTACTAGAGATGGTATTACAGCACTTCAAATGGATATAAAGATTAGTGGAATAAATAAAGAGATATTAAAAGAAGCTTTAGCACAAGCAAAGAAAGCTCGTATGGAAATATTAGATGTTATTCAAGCACAAATTTCTGAACCTCGTAAGGAAGTATCTAAATATGCTCCTAAGACATGTATCTTTATGATTAATCCTGATAAGATTAAAGACGTTATTGGACGTGGAGGAGAAATGATCACAAAGATTATTCAAGAATGTAGTGGAGTTGTGTCTGTTAATGATGATAAAGCTGTTAAAGTTGATCTAGAAGATGATGGTAGAGTAATGATATATCATATGGATCAAGAAGTTATTGATAAGACTCGTGAGAGAATTGAAAATATTGCTCGTGAAGTAGAGATTGGTAAAGTATATAACTGTCGTGTAGTAGATATTCAAGACTTTGGAGCTTTTGTAGAAGTATGGCCTGGATGTGAAGGATTAATTCATATATCTCAATTAGATATTAATAGAGTTAATAAAACTAGTGATATTGTTAAAGTAGGAGATGAGGTATTAGCAATAGCTACTGGATATGATAAGAAAGGTAAACTTAACTTATCAAGAAAAGAAGTACTTCTTAGAAATAGACCTAGAAAAGAAGAGCATCAAGAAGTTAAAACTCAAGAGAAAGAAGAAGACCTATAGTGGTCTTTTTTTGATAGAGAAAATTTTAAAATGGACTTTTTGTCATGGACTTTTCTACGGAAATGTACTTGGATAATGAAGTTTCTACAGGATCGGTTATAGTTAATGCTAGTTCTACAAAGGTAATAGCAGTAGTATCAGCGATAGATAACCATAGTGGAATAGCTAAATATGGATATTATTTACAAAAAGATAATAGTAGTTGTCCTACTTCTGGATATATAGTATCAACTAATGCTAATTATAGTTTTTTAGATTCATATACTAGTGGAGAATATTATGTATGTGTACAGTTAATAGATGCTTTAGGTAATACTAGTATAGTTATGAGGCATACTACTTTAACTACTAGAGAAATACCAGTAAGAGGAGCTATAGGAGAAGTTATAACGATAAGTGATAGCTTTTATTATAATATTCATTTACTGGGTAAAGGAAGTACAGTTAATTTTAAACAAACATTAGATATGTATGCAATATGGATGAGTGAGTAAATGCGAACAAATACTTGACAAAATTAAAAAAATAAGTATAATATTAGTAATTCTTTTGACTTATAGGTATTATCATGTTATACTTTTATCATAGGATGAGAGGAGTTATAAAGATGGATACTAAGTTAAATGTAATTAGTGAAAATGGAGAGGGATTAACAATAGATGTAATAGATATATTTTCTCCTGAAAATACAGATAAAGAATATATTTTGTATACTATAGGGGATGATATGTATGCATCTATATTACTAGAAGATGATAGTACATTTGCGCTTGAAACTATTCAGGATAGTCGTGAAATGGAATTAGTCAAAGAAAGAATTAATGAACTTATTTCATAGTTAGGGGGATAAAAATGGAACAAGAATTAATTAAAGAATTAAATAAGCAAATTATAGAAAGATTTGAAGAGACTAAGAAAATACTAGAAGAGAGAATTAGTAGCTTAAAGAGTATTATTGAAAATGAAAATATTAATGAAAAACTTAAGAGTAATGTAGAAATAGTTCTTAAAGATATAGAGAAAGCTAGAGATAATATTACTACTGAGATTGATAGAATGAAAGATCTTGATAGTGAAGATAAAGCTGTATTCTATGGAGAAGATACTTTTGGTGAAGAGAGTAAGTATAGTGATAAGTTAACTAGTAGTATGGAAAGAAATGCATCTATTGAGGAAAAGATTGGTAATATTAGTGAACTAAAGGATAGAGTAAGCTCTTTAGGATCAGGAAAAACAGTTAGTTCAGTTAATAAGAGTTTAGAAAGTAGAATTGAAAAATTAAAAACTAAACAAGGAAAGATAGCTGCTAAACAAAGAAAGATAGTTAATAAGGCTACTGAACAAAAATTAAGAGAATATCTTGGTAGAATTAATACTAAGGATATTGAAAGACAGAATAAGAATGAAGAGAAGATAGCTAAGAGAGATGAAGAAATAGATAAACTTAATACTGAGAGAGAGACTTTAGGTGAGATTAAAGGTAATTTATTAGGTGATAATAGTTTAATATCTAAAGGATTAGGTATTAAGGTAGCATTTAATGAAAAGCTAACACAAGCTAGAATTAATAGACTTAAAGCTAAAAGAGGTATATTAAAATTTAGAAGTAGACATATGATTCAAGCTAATGTTAATAAGAATTTAATTGCTAGAATGAAAGATAAAGTAGTTAGATTTGGTAAAGCTTTAGGTGAATCAATTAAAAGTGGTATAGCTGGATTTAAAGAAACATATGAAAAATATATGAATGATGGTTCTTATACTTCTGGTGCATATCGTGCTAGTGTTAGATAATAAATATAAAAAAACTGTATAGATTACTATACAGTTTTTAAGTGGTTAATAACCTTTTTCTTTATATTCATCATATAGTTCTTTGAAACGATTAAAGTGAATGATTTCTCTTTGTCTTAGATATAGTAAGACATCAATGACATCTTGATCTTTAGTAAGATTGATTAGGTTTTCATAAGTAGCACGAGCTTTTTGTTCAGCAGCCATGTCTTCGGATAAGTCTGCTAGAGGATCACCAGTAGCAGCAAAATATGCTACAGTGAAAGGAACACCATTTACGTCAGTAGGATATAATGCATAGCCATGTTCTGCATAGTGAGTGCCAAGGCCAGCTTCTTTTAATTCTTCAAGAGTAGCATTTTTCATTAGTTGATATACCATAGTAGAAATCATTTCTACATGGGCTAATTCTTCAGTACCAATATCAGTTAAGAGAGCTTTACCTTTATCATCTGGCATAGTGTATCTTTGATTAAGATAACGCCATGCTGCTGCTAGTTCGCCGTTGGCGCCGCCATACTGAGTGATGAGATATTTAGCCATCTTTAAATCTTTTTTCTTGATATTGATAGGGTACTGTAATGTTTTAACGTATTTCCACATTATCTTGTTCCCTCCCATGGCCAAGGACTTTTTAACCATAGCCAACTATTACTTTTTAAATAAGGACTATTTAAAGAGATAGGGCCATAATTCTTTTCATATTCAAGTAAATATTTATTATATTCACTTAGATAATTATTATATAGATTAATCATATTTTGATTATTAGGATATATATCAAGATATAGATCTAACTCTTGAAGAGTAAATAGATAACTTAATACACTATATAATAATTCCTCCTTTTTATTAGATGGATTTAATCTACGATATTGATAGTTTTTATATGGATCATATAAATTATTGAATAGATTACCACGATCTAGAGCAGTTTTAGGATTAGATAATTCAGGGATAGTACTAGTAGTATTAGACTTATAAATATCAGTAGGATTAAATGTAGTGTTAAATTCATTATACCAATTACTTGGTATTTCATAAAAATTATTATTCATATTTCCTCCTAGTGATATATTATGATAATGGGTATAAGTTGTATAGATAATGGCCTATATCATATAAAGATTAGTATCTGGTTCATTATAATTAGAATTATTATCAAGAGAAGATTCTAATCTATTAAGACGAAGTTCTATCTTTTTAATTCTATTTTCTAATTCATTAATCTTATAATTAATATCTTGAGGGAGCATATTATTCATCATAGGATTATTATTCATCATAGGGTTTTGAGTAGGGGGATAATTATTATTAAAATCATATAAGTTCATATAATCACTTCCGATATATTATATGCTAATTAATAGAAGTTGTTAATTGACTTAATGATAAAAATTATTTATACTAAGTATATGGAAGGTGAATTATGAGACTTAAGAATGTTAAAGGAGCTAATGAGATAATTATTAAAGGAAAGTATTATATAGATAATCCTTATGAATATATAGGTAAATGGAAGAGAGTATTTGATAATGATAATCCTATATATATAGAAATAGGTATGGGTAAAGGGAATTTTATTATAGAGAATGCTAAAAGATACCCTAATATTAATTTTATAGGGATAGAGAAGTATGATAGTGTTATAGTTAGAGCTATACAAAAATCTAATGAATTAGAATTAAATAATTTAAAGATAATAAGAATGGATGCTAAGAGATTAGGAGAAGTATTTGATAAAGAAATAGATACAATATATTTAAATTTTTCTGATCCTTGGCCTAAAGATAGACATAGTAAGAGAAGGCTTACTAGTCCAGTATTTTTAAGTATATATGATAAGATATTTAAGGGTAGAGAGAGAATTATTATGAAGACAGATAATATACCATTATTTAATTATTCATTAGATAGTTTGAGAGAATATGGATATAAGATAATATGTGAGACTAATGATTTAAATTGTTTAGATGAAAATAATATAATGACAGAGTATGAAGAGAAGTTTTATAAACTAGGTACTAAGATTAGTAGATTTGAAGGAATAAAAGATTAAATAGATATTTATCTTTTATTTTTTTTAATAATTATGATAAATCTGTTGAATTTTAAAATTAATTATTGTATAATTATGATAGATAATAATATAGAGGAGGTATCGTTATGGCCTTTGGAAAGAAAATAAAAGAAATAATGACTGATGAAGATAGTAATGAAGAATCTTATTATACTACTGATAGTGTAGTTATGCCTAGTGGAAGTGGTAAGATGATATTACTTGAGCCTAGAGCTTTTTCTGAAAGTCAACAAATAGCTGATCATTTGAAAAAAAGAAATACAGTAGTAGTTAATATGAAGAGAGTTACTTCAGAACAAGCTAAGAGAATTATAGATTTCTTATCAGGAACTGTATATGCTATAGGGGGAGATTTACAAAAGATTGGTTCTGGAATTTTCTTATGTACTCCTAAGAATGTTAATGTAGAAGGTTCAATATCAGAAGAAGATAACAATAAAAAACAAGAAGAATTAGATAATTAGTGGTGAAATTATGAAAAGATTTAGTATTGTAGAACATGGTTATGATATTGATGAAGTTAATAGATTTATTGATATAGTTATTGGAAGACTAGAGAAACTTAATACTGAGAATGCTACTTATATAGCAAAGATAGATAAACTTACACAAAAATTACAAGAGAAGAATACTAATAATTATGATATAAATAAATTAGAGAAAGCTATTTTAGCAGTACAAGAGACTAATGATAAGTTAAAAGCAGTATCTAGAGAGGAAGCTAGAATAATAGTAGAAGAGGCTAGAAATAATGCTAATTCTATAGTACATGAAGCTTTAGTTAAAGCAGAGAAGATAGAACAAGAAAGACTTATGTTAGAGAAGAATATGAGAATATATAAAGAAAGAGTTAAATCTTTGATAGAGACTCAGTTAAAGATAGCTAATGATTTAGATAAAATAGAATTATAAAATATACCACATGGCTTATAAAACAAGTCTTGTGGTTTTCTATTGGGGATATTTTAGTAAAGAAAAAATGCTTACTTTTTAATAAGCATCTTTTTAATATTGATTATTTATTCAAAATGTAGTATTCTACTAGTCGATGAAGAAAAATTAATATTTTAATTCCATGCAAAAAAAAGTGACGAAAATGACATTTTTTAAAAATTATAAAGTTAAATTCTCGTCATTAAATTTTAATTATGAATGATTTTTTATATTTCATTTGTCATTTATAATTTAATTTTTAGAACAAACTAGTTTGTTCTAATTCATTTATTTTAGATTCTAGTTCTAAAATATAGTTGTTTATGTTATCTATTTCAGAAAGTGATGATTCCAAATAGATAATAATTTCTTTAATAATTTCATAACTAATGAAATTATATTTAACATACTCTAATAGTTATGTGGAGTATGTTTTTATATTGTTTAAAAAGATAATATTTTCATTAACCATTATTGTTTTCTCCTCTTTAATAGATTTGATGATAAATTAACTTTATCAGCCTCAATAAATTCAATATCGAATTTATTTATCATTTCTTTATTCATTAAAGTGGTAATTGCTTCATATGGAGTTTTATTATTTAGAATAATTCGACTAGTCGAATTAATATGTGATGCAAGAAGATTGCAATCTTCTTGGGTTAAATGATTAAATGAATTTCCTTTAGGAATTACATATCTAATATACTCATGATTTTTTTCTATACTTCCTTTTTGATAAGAAGCACTTGAATCACAATAAAATGTATGTACTAAGAGTTCACCAGTTTGATAATCAGCTTCAATACTAATTGGATTAAAGAACTCACTTCCATTATCAGTAAGAATTACTTCAAATAATCTTTTAAATTCGTCATTTCCAATAATTTTCCGAATATTAATAAATACTTTTTCTACGTATTCCATTGTTTTACTTTCAATTAAAAATATTAACATAAAATTATAATTTCTAAATAATAAAGTGAGAAAAACTTTTCTACCTTTAATTCCTTCAACTGTATCCATTTCAACTATTGATGCATAAGGATTTAAAGTTAAATAATCCTGGAAATCTTTATAAGTTCTTCCGATTCTTATAATTGACTCTGTTCTAGTTCGTCTTTTTTCATCATTTTTTCTAGGTTTATAAGATACTTTTCTAGCTAAATCTATATTTCTAAAAGAAAATAGATTACTATTTACATATGAATAAAATGTAGGTTTAGAAAAGTATAATAAATCTGGATGATTAATAAATACATGATTAATACTTTGATTTTTATCCCTAATAAGTGGGGTAATAACATTATTAATTTCGTAAATTCCTTCTTGTGAAATTCTTATTCCAATTCTAGATTCAGTTCTAAAAGTTTTATATTCAGCATCAGCATCTTTTGCACGATAATAAAATTTTGAGAATTTACAATGAGATTTTTTCTTACAACCGTTACAAACATATGGTGCTTTATCTAAAATTTGATATTTCTTTTCAATAAAATTTTTACAAGATTTTTTACATGACTTGCAACCAGCGAACTGGCAAATATTAATATTATTAGTGCAATTAGCAAAAGTTGTTCCATATTGTATAGATTCTTTTTCAAATCTATGATTTAAGATTTCTTTTGAAATAGTGGTTCTATGTTTCCGATAGTTTTTCCTATTTCAGTTAAATTAAAATTATTTTTTAGCATATCTTCAATAGTTTCTCTTTTTTCAAAAGTTAAATGTTTTTGTTTCATTATAATAAACCTTCCTTTCACGGCAAATGAAACGAGATTTATTATAAACTATAAATTTGATTTACAAAACCAAATTCTCTATAATTTGAAAAACGAGAATTTAATAATTTATTTAATAATATTAAAAAAAATAAATAATTTTGCTGAAAAAAGTTGATTATTCCTTATATTTATGGTATTATGTAATCATAGATATGGTAGTAAAGTATAATACTTTAATGTCATTTGATTAAATTTATATAATAAGGTAGGTAAATATTGTATGGAAGAAAAATTAAAAAGTTCGTCAAAAACGTTATATGGTGTTTGTGTTTGTATTATCGTTTTGATGGTTGTGTGTTATTTTGGAAATAATGGTGCTAAAGGAACTTATAGTGCTGGTGTTTGCCCTACAGGCTATACTGATAATGGAACCAATTGTTCTAGAATAGTAAAAGGAGTTTATGATACAAACTATACTAATAAAAGTATCCCATGTACTTATGGAGGGAGTGGAAAATACACTTCGTGTTCTGAGAAAAAAATTTATAATGACGATGGCGATGCGGTAATTAAATATGAATGTGTAGGGACATGCTATACAAACTATTATATAGAAGAAGGCTGCTATACTGCTAATAATAGATATAAATGGTGGACTTTTAATCCAGGTTCTCCGTGGGTAAAAACAAGTAAATTTCAAAACAAGGAAGATTGTACAGGTTGTGCTGATGGATATTCCGAAGATTCTAATGGTGATTGTTCTCCTACGGTTACAATAGTTTTTAAGAATGGTAGTACTGTGGTTAAGACTCAAAGTTGTACTATTCCTTCTGGCAGTCAAACTTGTACAACAGATATTATAGCTCCTGGTCCACAAACTAGTAGTGATAGTAACAAGGTATTTAATGGTTGGGGAGAAACAAAAACTTGTACTTCTGGTTCTTACACTGCTAACGCTGCGTTAAGACCTGCTAGTAGTAGAACTTATTATGCTTGCTATAGGGATGCTAGTGATGATGATACTCCATCAAAAGATTTTAGTACTAGTAAGTGTACTTATTCTTCTTTATATACTGTTACAAGAGATACAAGATATTTAAATTGTAAATATACAAATATAACTTATAATAATTCAGCAACCGAAGACACAGTGGGTAATATTAAAGCTTGTTGTAGTGCTAAAGGATATAAGTGGATTGCTGAAAATTTCACTTCTAGTGGTTATGGAAATGAATACTGTATAGTGTGTGGAGGAACTACTCCAACTAATCCTGGTAATCCATCTAATCCAAGTTCTACACCAAGTTCAACTCCATCAAGTACACCAAGTAGTACTCCTAGTAATCCATCAAATATAACTGATAATCCTAAGACTGGTAGTGTAGCTATATTTATAGTATGGATAATAGCTTTAGGTACTTTAGTATATGCTGGAGTATACTTTAAACAAGCTAGAGAGAATAATTAATATAAAGATAAAGACTTATAGATAGATATTTATTTATAAGTCTTTTTTTGATATAATGATAGTGGTGATATGATGAAGAAGTATATTAGATATATTGTACCTAGTATTATTACTTTTGTGATACTTAGTATTCTTTTTTATATGAATGGGTTATATCCTTATGGAGAGGAATCTATTGTACAGGTTGATGCTGATTATCAATTTATTCCAGTATTATATAATATATATGATTTTTTACATGGATCTAGTAATGTTATATATAGTGATATGGGACTTGGTAATAATATATATATTTCAATGATAATACAGGGAAGTTTATATAGTCCAGTTAATTTAATGTTATATTTTACTAGTAGAAGTAATATAGTTAATTATTTTAATGTTATGCTTATGGTTAAGTTATGTTTGATAAGTCTTACTAGTTATATATATATTAATTATAAGTATAAGAAATTAGATTAT
>OKXB01002563.1_pt1 | contig 14297 bp, 10 predicted proteins | sample 1601731 | NCBI WGS metagenome assembly OKXB01 (sample SAMN04414077, study PRJEB24778) | human gut metagenome | material: faecal | host: Homo sapiens | reverse complement strand
CGCATGATTTCTTTCAGTGTGGCATGGAGCCAATGAGTAATTATTGTACGGGCATAAATGAAATGATGCTTCAAAGCAACGAGGGGAAAATCAGAGTATTTCCTGCTGTGCCTTCTGTATGGGATTCTATTCCTATGGCATTTACTTTGTTGGCAAGAGGGGCATTTGTAGTTTCTGCCGGTAGAAATGGCCAGGCTGAGGTAACACAAGTCGGCATAAAGAGTTTGAAAGGAAATCCGTGTAGGATACAGAATCCTTGGGGCAATAGGAAATGTGAGGTGTTGCGATACAGAGATGGCAAGAAAGTACTTGCTAAGACAGGAAAGGATAACGTATTGACCTTCTCCACACAAACGGATGAAGAATATGTTGTCCGACTTGCAGGTATGGGAGCTTCGGTTAAGGAAATATATTCCGGTAAGCCCAATATGAAAGTGAAGCAACTGGGGAAAAGAGTACTAGGGAAAGTTAGTGGCTGGAACGATTTCAATGTAGAGACGAAAAAATAACTTATACTCTGTTCGGATTGTGCTATAGAATATCAAACGATGGTTTTTAATCCATTAAAAAAATATATATGTAAGAAGTACTAGGAAGCATAAACGGACTTTTCGATAAATAAAAAATAAAGTTATATGGTCATGAATAGTACAAGAATTTTATTAGCATCTATGTTGTCAATAAGTATTGCCAAATATTGGGGAAGATAATTAATAGGTGAAATTATAGAATAAATAAACAATGAAAATAAGAAAAATTATATTGGCAGGCTTGCTGCTTCTTTCTGTTTGCGGAATTTCTGCAAATGATGTAACTTTTTATGTGTCTCCTAAAGGAAACGATTCTGCCGAAGGCACTTTGTCACATCCTTTGAAGAGTATTCAAACGGCTCTTGAAAGAATTAAGGAAACAAATTCTCCTCAGAGTGCTGAAATCATACTTCGTGCAGGTACATATGAACAAACCGCAACTATAGAAATAAACCGGGATAATATTTCGATTCACCCTTATCAAGATGAGAGAGTCATTATTTCAGGTGGTACACAGATAGCCGGAAAACATTTTAAATCAGTAAAAGACCAGTCTGTATTGAATCTTCTACAACCGCAAGTCAAGAAATTGGTGAAAGAAATAGATTTAAAAAAACTTGGAATAGCTATGGCTGATTTGCACGCCACAGGATTCGGACGTCCTAGCGAGGCGGCATGGACTGAAGTTTTTGCAGATGGACAGCCTTTGCATATTTCTTGTTGGCCGAATGACTCTACCGTATTGATTGGTAAAATAGATGAATCGGGCATTGCTAAAGATGGGAAGGAAGCACCTTATCCCATATTTGGTTATGCCGAAGAGCGTCCGTCTCATTGGAGAAATATAGAGAATATGTGGATAAGCGGATATTTTGCACATGGTTATGCCGATGATATGATTCGTGTGGCAAGGATAGACACATTGCGGAAAACTATTCATACGGCACAGCATACGGTATATGGCTTTATGACCGGAGCGCCTTGGCGTCAATGGTTCGCCTTGAATTTGTTGGAAGAACTGGACAAACCGGGTGAATATGTAATGGATGCCACACGGGGGAAGATGTATGTTTATCTTCCCGATGAAAAGGTGAATAATCTGCAAGTTTCTATATTGGAAGGCCCATTGATGGCGATTGAGAATTGTAAAGATGTCGTAGTGCAAGGCATCACTTTCCAGTATGGTCGTCACATAGGTATTTATATGGAGAATACTCATCACGCTTTGATAAAGAATTGTGTTATACGCAATATGGGTGGAGTAGGCATATCCATAGGGAAAGGAACTTTGTTGGCAGGTAACGAGCAAGGGCATAAGCTAGGAGGAGAACCTGTTTCTCGTGTGGTAGGTGATTTAATGGGAACGATTTATCAGAATATATTGTTTGACCGTGAGGGTGGAACAGAGAATGGTGTGGTGGATTGTCATATTTATAATGTGGGTGCCGGAGGTATCAGTTTGGGAGGAGGAGACAGGGCTTCGTTAACTCCTGCCGGAAACTATGTGAAGAATTGCCGGATACATCATTATAACCGGATTGAGAAGTCCTATCGCCCCGGTATATGGATAGACGGTGTGGGCAATCATGTTTCTAAATGTGACATCTATGATGCTCCCAGTATGGCAATCCTGTTTCATGGTAATAATCATGTCATAGAATTGTGCAATATAACGAACGTATGTAGTGAAGTGGATGATCAAGGTGCGGTATATTATGGCCGTGATCCTTCAGAACAAGGAAATATAATCCGCTATTGCTATTTTCATGAATTAAGTCCTCGCCATCGTGTTACGGCCACTTATCATGATGATGGGGCTTGTGGGGCAACCGTTTATGGGAATATTTATTATAAGGCCGGTTCTTTGCCTGTACTTATAGGTGGAGGGCATAATAATCATTATTCAAATAATATTTTTATTGATTCTCCGGTCGCCATACATGTAGATAACCGTATGCAGAACTGGGGAAAAGGTATGATAGCCCCCGGTGGAGTGATAGACCAGCGCTTGCGGACAGTAAATTATCAGAATCCACCATATAGTGTTGCCTACCCTTCATTAAGCAAATATTGGGAGAATGATGCTTCCTATCCGGAAGGAAATGTGATAGAAGGAAATCTGTTCTATAAGATAGGTAATGTGGTACATGGACGCACGGAGTGGCTGGATTTACATAATAATTGGGTAACAAATTCAGATCCGGGTTTTGTGGATTCTTCAGATCCATTAAAAGGATTCAAACCGGATGCTAAAGTGTTTCAATATATCAAGAACTTTCCACGGCTGCCTTTTGATGAGGTAGGGTCCAATCTGCCGGAAGAAGAGTATTTGTTTTAATCTTTTTATTAGTGGCGATTTTAAAATAGTAAGGTTTAATCTATATAAATAAAGGGAAGATGAAATGTGTATTAATGTGTTTATTGTGCGTTTTATGTGTGGGGAAAGCTTATGCTTTCGATCATGGTGACAGTTTGCGTATCATGTACTATAATGTGCACAATTGCCCGAGCACGAAGAAGCTCGTGTGCTATTAATTGTAGAATATGAGAAATATATATTTTTAGCCACTCATTTTTCATTGATTCCTGCCGATCAGGAAACTTCTGCTGAAATGATATTAAAGGAAATCGCTTCTATGAAGAAACCTGTATTTATGGCCGGGGATATGAATTCTATACCTTCTTCCAGCCAATCCGGATTCAAAAGTGTTTACCCATGACGGTAAGCGATATTATATGCCTTTTGAATCAACAGTATGCGCAGGTGGTTGTAATTGTATTGATTCTCTCTATTAATTTTATGTTTGTGTTTTATCTCTCATGCTCTCACCTATTTCTCTGAAACCCATATATACAAGGCGTTTCAATGATGAGAGATGCAGGTGAGAGATAAGGGAAAAAGTGAGGGCATTGCTCTCATTTTCCACTAAAAAGGTATCTTTTGTGCCATTCATGTCTTTCATCTGTGTAACACATGCGAGATTGCGGCTATCTACTATGTTTCGTAGGCACAGCCGGTTATCAGGAAACATAGGAAATACTAAGGCTTTTTTGCCTTATCGTTAACTCTTTCTGTCAGGCTACCTACTACAGTCTCCGCTAGTGGACTGTAGGGTCTACTATAATGGACTGTATAGACGACTGTAATGGACTGTATAGTCCACTGTCGGAGACTATAGTATATAACCGCAAGAAAGGATTTACCAGTAAGGAAGAAAAGGCTTGCTCATAAGGCGAAGAAGCATAACTTTTATATCCTTTGCAAGTCTCTTAAGACTATACAATAGAGGCATATAATGTATTTATTCGCAACATCATGATACAATCATTATAGAAATGCGCTATATTCCTTCTACAGAAGGTTGTGTAAATTATTGAACGTTTGCCCTGTCTCAAAATACAATTTTCAAAAAAACATTTTATTTTTTTAGGAACATCCCTTTCCCGATTGCCATATAAATAGAAGGTCCGATTGTTTGGCGACAAAGGAACCTCTTATTTTAAAACTTTAAGTCATTACCATTTATGGAACATTGTAACAAATTACTTTATGGCGGGATATTGTCTTTATCCGCATTGACCGGCTGTACGGAGCCGGTAACAGAAAAACCTTTGAATATTGTCTACATTATGACAGACGATCATACGGCTCAAATGATGAGTTGCTATGATAAACGTTATATGGATACGCCCAACTTGGATTGGATTGCCAAGGATGGGGTACGTTTTACAAACAGTTTTGTAGCAAATTCGTTGAGTGGGCCCAGTCGGGCTTGTATGATTACAGGCAAGCATAGTTGTGCCAATAAATTCTATGATAACTCTACCTGTGTATTCGATTCCTCGCAGCAGACTTTTCCGAAACTATTACAGAAATCGGGTTATCAGACGGCATTAATCGGCAAATGGCATTTGGAAAGTTTGCCGACAGGCTTTACTTATTGGGAAATAGTTCCCGGACAAGGTGATTATTATAACCCTGATTTCATCACACAAACCAATGATACTATTCAGAAACATGGGTATATCACTAACCTGATTACCGATGATGCCATAGAATGGATGAAAAATAAACGGGATAAAGACAAGCCTTTCTGTCTGCTCATTCACCATAAGGCAATTCATCGTAATTGGATGGCGGATACCTGTAATCTGGCCTTATACGAAGATAAAGAATTTGCTTTGCCCGATAATTTCTTTGACGATTATGAGGGACGTGAAGCTGCCGCAGCTCAGGAGATGAGTATTGTGAAAGATATGGATATGATTTATGACTTGAAGATGCTCCGTCCTGACAAGGAAACACGTTTGAAATCATTATATGAAAGCTTTATTGGACGTATGGATAAAGGACAGCGTGCGGCATGGGATGCATTCTACGGTCCTGTGATTGATGATTTTTATCAGAAGAATCTGCAAGGAAAGGAGTTGGCTAATTGGAAATTCCAACGTTACATGCGCGACTATATGAAAACAGTCAAATCACTGGATGATAATGTAGGGCGTGTGCTTGATTATCTGAAAGAAAACGAGTTGTTGGATAATACATTAGTCGTCTATACATCAGACCAAGGATTTTATATGGGAGAGCACGGATGGTTTGACAAGCGTTTCATGTATGAGGAATCCATGCGTACTCCGTTGATAATGCGTTTGCCGAAAGGATTTGACCGGAAAGGTGATATAACCGAAATGGTACAGAATATTGATTATGCACCTACCTTTTTGGAATTGGCAGGTGTAAAAGTACCCGAAGATATTCAAGGCGAGTCTTTGTTACCTTTATTGAAAGGAAAGAAGCCTGCGGGCTGGCGTAAATCATTATATTATCATTTTTATGAATATCCTGCCGAACACATGGTGAAACGTCACTATGGAGTACGTACAGACCGTTATAAATTGATTCACTTCTACAATGACATTGATGCATGGGAACTTTATGACTTGGAAAAAGACCCTGCCGAGATGCATAATGTAATCAATGATCCTGCTTATAGTGGCGTATTGACCGATATGCAGGCAGAACTGAAGAAATTGCAAATCCAATATAACGATACAGACTTTGTAAAATAAAGACAATGAATAAGACATTCTTATTAAGTGTCATACTGGGAGTTTTATGCTTTCCGGTAAAGGCACAGATCTTGCCTGTACCTACACCGGTACAATTGCAATGGCAGCAGATGGAAACAACGGCATTTGTTCATTTTAGTGTGAATACTTATACGGACATGGAGTGGGGGTATGGCAATGAGTCCCCTGCCATCTTTAATCCGACTAAGTTGGATTGTCGTCAATGGATACGGACTTGTAAAGAAGCGGGACTGAAAGGAGTGATCCTTACTGCCAAGCATCATGACGGGTTTTGTTTGTGGCCGTCGGCTTATACGGAATACAGTGTGAAGAATTCTCCATGGAAGAACGGAAAAGGCGATTTGGTACGCGAATTTGTGGATGCTTGTCATGAGTATGGGATGAAAGTGGGGCTGTACCTTTCTCCTTGGGATTGTAACCATCCTGATTATGGAAAACCAGAATACATCACTTATTTCCGCAATCAGTTGCGCGAATTGCTGACTAATTATGGGGAATTGTATGAGTTTTGGTTTGATGGCGCCAATGGGGGTCGCGGTTATTATAGTACGGATTCCTTACATACCCGAAAGATTGCCGCAGATTACTACCCATGGGAATCTTTGACTGAAATGGTATATGAATTGCAACCCAACTGTGTGGTGCATGGGGGAAGTGTACAGAACATCCGCTGGGTAGGCAACGAGGAAGGGTACGCTTTGGAAGAGCATTGGAGTACAGTGAGAAAGCCGGAGCTTTATGATAAGGGAATACCAAATGGTAAGCAGTGGATGCGTGGACATGCGGATGGTACGTTATGGATTCCTTCAGAAACTGATGTATCCGTCCGTCCCGGTTGGTATTATCATGCTTCGGAAGACCATAAACTGAAATCATTGTCCCAATTGACTGACATTTATTATGAGAGTGTGGGACGTAACAGTTTGTTATTGCTTAATCTGACCCCCAATCAAGAAGGATTGATTCCTGAGCAGGATTCCTTGCGCTTGGTAGAATGGCATCGGCGATATACCTCTGAACTAAAGAAGAATCTTGTTGATAAGAAGATGAAGGCGATAGGCGGGAACAGCAAGAAATTGAAATATGCTTTGGATGGTAATCGAAGTACATATTGGGAAGCTGATACAAAAACACCTGTACTGGAAGTGGATTTTGGAAAAGAATTAACTTTCAACCGTTTGTTATTGCAAGAGTTTATTGAGAAAGGGCAAAGAGTAAAGCAGTTTGTTGTAGAATATTTTGATAATGGGAATTGGCAGAAATTGGATGAACAGACTACTATCGGTTATAAACGGATTCTGCGTTTTCCCGAAGTTACTGCTTCACGTCTGCGAATACGGATAACAGATGCATGGGAGGCACCTTGTCTGGCAGAAATACAGGTCTTTAAAGCGGAAACTCCGCTGGATGCTCCTGTGATTACCAGAAATAAGAATGGAGAGGTGAAGTTGGTATGCAGCAATAAGGATGTTTCTATCTATTATACTACAGATGGTAAAGAGCCACAACCTGGTGTAAGCCCTCGTTACCAGTCGCCTGTTCCGGCAGACGGTGATCGGATTATTAAAGCGATAGCAGTGGACGGAAAGAAAAAGTCAACAACTGCTACGCGTACTTTTACCGGCAGTAAGGCTCATTGGAGCACCTTGCCTGATAAAGCCGGTATGCTTGTTTTTGATGAAAACCAGCATACAACTTGGGTTGGAAAAGATGTGCTTGAGGTTGACTTGCAATCAGCAAAGGAAATGACCGGTATAAGCTATCTGCCTGATCAGGCACGATGGGCTAATGGAATCATTGTAAAATATAGGGTTGAAATTTCTTTGGATGGAACCCGATGGGAGGAGGCAGCCTGTGGAGACTTTGCCAATATTCAGAACAATCCTGTAGAACAGCAGGTGATTTTCCGGCAGACGCATAAAGGACGCTATATCCGTTTCCGTGCATTGTCAACAGTAGGTGGCCAAAAGAGCATGGGGGTAGCGGAATTGGATATTTTATTTTCTAAAAACTGATAAGTAATGAAAAAGTATAACTATGTAGGATGGTGTATGGCCGGTAGCCTTGGTTTGTCCGCTATGTCCGGACAGGCTGCACAACCGGAAAAAAAGCAACCGCATATCATCTTGATAATGACTGACCAACAACGTTGGGATGCATTGGGGTGTGCGGGAAATGAAGCTGTGATTTCTCCAAATGTGGATCGCTTGGCAGCCGATGGACATTTGTTTTGTAATGCCTATACTGCTGCTCCAAGCAGTACTCCGGCACGTGCGGGTATGCTGACGGGTATGTCTCCCTGGCATCATGGCTTGTTAGGATATGGACAGGTGGCGGAGCATTATCCTTATGAAATGCCGCAGATGTTGAAAGACTTGGGCTATCATACATTGGGAATAGGAAAAATGCATTGGCATCCGCAGAATGTGTTGCATGGATTCGAAGCGACTATCCTGGATGAAAGCGGACGTGTGGAGTCTCCTTATTTTATGAGTGATTATCGTAAATGGTTCAATACGCAGGCTTTCGGCCTGAATCCCGACAGTACAGGGGTGGAGTGGAATGCCCACGGAGCGAAAGCGTATGCTTTGCCCGAACGGTTGCATCCTACTGTATGGACAGGAGACAGGGCGGTGGAGGCGATAAAAGGTTATTCTTCTGAACAGCCTTTATTCCTGAAAGTATCTTTTGCCCGCCCGCATAGTCCGTATGATCCCCCTCAGCGAATAGTGGATAAGTATGAGGGCAGAAAAATACCCGCTCCCGTTGTAGGTGACTGGTGTAAAGATCTGGCAATAGATACTCATCCCGAAAAAAATCCTGAAGCGGCTGTAGGAAACTATGGAGTGGAATATGCCCGGAATTCTCGTAAGTATTATTACGCTTCGGTTACTTTTATTGACGAGCAGGTAGGGCGTATCGTGGATGAACTGAAAAAGAAAGGAATGTATGACAATGCGCTGATATGCTTTGTTGCCGATCATGGCGATATGTTGGGAGATCATCATTTGTGGCGTAAAACGTATGCTTATGAAGGTTCGGCAGCTATTCCTTTTATTGTCAAGTTGCCCGAAAACATGAAGAGTAGCCTGAAACCCGGTGAAAAAATAGAGGCTCCGGTGGAGTTACGCGACTTGCTTCCTACTTTCCTGGCATTGAACGGCTGCCGGATTCCGGAAGAAATAGACGGTCTGTCTTTACTTCCTTTATTGGAAAAAGGGAAAGCTCCCTGGCGTGAATATATTGATATAGAACATTCCACCGCTTATTGGGCGGATAATTATTGGTGTGCTTTGACGGATGGGAAAATAAAATATATCTGGTTTTTCCGTACAGGTGAGGAACAATTGTTCGATTTGTCAAAAGACCCATACGAATTGCATGATTTGTCAAAAGCCAAGGCTTCCGGAAAGACATTGGAAAAGATGCGGAAAGCGATGGCCGGACATTTGCAGGAAAGAGGGGAAGAGTGGGTGAAAGACGGCAAGTTGGTCATCCGCAATAAAAATCTTTTATATAGTCCGAATTATCCAACAAATAAAAAATAAACCATGAAGAAATTAATTCTAACCTTTTCATTTTTAGTGTTGTTTTTCGACACTTTGCAGGCATCGGTATCCATTATCCCAATGCCGCAAAAGTGCATCGAAAAAAGAGGCAATTTTACGGTAAATGACAAAACTGTAATTACGTTGTCAGTAGATAACGAGGAGATGCGTAATGCTGTATCTTGCTGGAATGAGTTGTTTGACACGGCTGCCGGGTTCTCATTGGAGGTCTCTTCCACTCCCCGTTCTTCCAATGTGATTCGTTGCCGGCTTAACACAGCTCTTCCCAATGAGGAATCATACAGGCTGACAGTCTCTTCATCTTCTATCCATATAGATGCCAAGACCCCTAAAGGCATTTTCTATGCGTTTCAAACTTTGCGCCAATTATTACCTTCTGCCATTGAAAGTGACAAGCAGGTGGCGGAAAAAATAAAATGGAACATCCCTTGTGTGGTGATAGAAGATTCGCCTGCATTCTCTTATCGCGGAGTGATGCTTGATGTTTCCCGCCACTTCATTCCTAAGGAAGATGTAAAGCGTCACATCGACTTGCTTGCTTTTCATAAATTGAATATCCTTCACTGGCATTTGACTGATGACCAGGGGTGGCGTATCGAAATCAAGAAATATCCCAAACTGACTACCGTCGGAGGTTACCGTAAGAAAACGATTGTGGGATATATGTGGGATAATCCTACCGAGTGGGATACCAAACGCTATGGCGGATTCTATACACAAGAAGACATTAAGGAGGTAGTAGCATACGCAAAGAAGCGTTTTGTGGAAATTATTCCTGAGATAGAAATGCCGGGACATAGCGTAGCGGCACTGACTGCTTATCCTGAATATTCCTGTACGGGAGGCCCTTTCGAAGTGGAAGGCCGTTGGGGTGTTTTCAATGATATTTATTGTACCAAGGAGTCTACTTTTACCTTTATGCAGAATATTTTGGATGAGGTAGTGGAACTTTTCCCTTCCAGCTATATCCATTTAGGTGGGGATGAGGCTCCACGCATCCGTTGGAAGAATTGTGTACACTGTCAGGAGCGAATGAAGCAGGAACATTTGACAAAGGAAGCTGAATTACAGACCTATTTCATCAATCGGATTGAGAACTATCTCAATGCTAAAGGAAAGAAAATTATCGGTTGGGATGAAATATTGGAAGGAGGCATTCCGCAACGTGCTACTGTGATGTCATGGCGGGGAGAGAAAGGGGGAATTCATGCCGCGAAAGCCGGATATGATGTCATTATGTCTCCTAATATTTATATGTATTTCAATTGTCTTCAGTCTAAAGTCAATGAAAAGAAAATTGGAAATCCCAATCGGGTGATTACTTTGGAAAAAGTTTATAATTATCATCCGGTTCCCGAAGTCCTGAGTGCGGATGAGGCCAAACATATTAAAGGAGTACAGGCCAACTTGTGGACGGAGTATATGTCTGCGCTCGATGAGATGGAGTACATGCTTTATCCGCGTGTGGCAGCTTTGTCCGAGGTGGCGTGGAGCAAAAAGGAAAATAAGGATTATGAAAGATTCTGTACCCGTTTGGAGAGCATCCGGCGGCATTATGATGTGTTAGGAGTAGATTATTGCAAGAAAATCAGTAATGAATAATCTGTCAGTGATGAATATGAAAAGAAAAATACTATTTGTTTGTTTCGCCTTCCTTGCTTTGTTGCAAGGGTGGGCGCAACATACCTGGCAGGCTGGTCCGGTCAATTTGGAATTGATTCAACGGGGAGATTCGGAATTTCCGTCCGGCTTTTCCGCTTTCTCATTGAAGGATCATTTTATTTGGTGTGGTTCGGCTATTCAGGCAGAGGAAGATGGAAAGTATTATTTATTTTATTCCGCTATGGAATCAGGACCGGAGCACCCTAGATTTATAGACGCTTGGTTGCTGGGGTCGATGATTGGAGTAGCCGTATCCGACTCTCCTTATGGGGGATATAAGGATATAGGTATTGTCTATAACAAAGATGGATATCGTCCGGACAGCTGTTCATGGGATGCACAGTCGGTTCACAATCCGCATATCAAAAGATATAACGGAAAATACTATTTGTATTATTGTGCTACGGTGGATCCGGGTGGAAATGCTCATGTAAAGGGAAAACTAAGCAGAAGAGACAGACTCCAGCAAAATCAAAAGTTGGGAGTGCTTTGCTTTAATTCCATAAAAGAATTGCTGGAAGGTAAATTTTCATGTAATGAGCAACCCCTGCTTGCTCCGCGTACAAGGGTGAAGCCTGATAATGTGCTGGAACCTTCACCTGAAGGAACCGTAACCAAGCCTGATAATCTCATTTTGGTCAATCCGGCAGTGGTATATCATCCTTTAAAAAAGAAATATTATCTTTATTTTAAAGGAAATGTTTATGATCCTACTTGGCGTGGTGTGCATGGAGTGGCTATAGCCGATGCTCCCGAAGGTCCTTTTATTGTGCAGGATGACTATGTGTTTGAGTTTGAAACGGGGGATAACCAGAAGTTGAATGCCGAAGACCCATTTGTATGGAATCACCGGAAAGACAACTGTTTCTATGCCGTTTTTAAAGATTTTACCGGTGGATTTACAAAAGGCAAACCGGGGTTGGCTATGATGTATTCTGAAGATGGCATACATTGGAAACTTCCTGAGCATTCTTTGTTTATGAATAAAGAAATTATCTTGAAAAATGGAAAGCGTATGGAGGTGGATCGGTTGGAACGGCCTCAATTAGTGTTGGATAAGAATGATGATCCGATTGTTCTTTATTCGGCTTGTTCCATTACTCCATTGAATATGAAGCAGGATGGAAGTTCGTTCAATATTCAGATTCCAATTCTTAGAAGGAAATAAAAGGAGGCTCATAACAAAAGAAGTCCGGCAGGTTGATGAATAACTGTGCCGGACTTGTTTTGTTAATAATCCTATTAAACTAAAACAATGTAGTTAATAACTAATAATTATAGTAGTATAACTAATTAGATTAGTTGTTTATTGATTTTAATTAGTTATATTCGCCTCAGAACTTTAAACCGTTAGCTTTTATGAAACGTTTAGCCCCTAAAGAAGAAGAGATTATGCGGATGTTCTGGAGCAAAGGCCCTATGTTTGTCCGTGATTTACTCGAATTGTATAATGAACCGAAACCGCATTATAATACCGTATCCACATTGGTGCGCGGACTGGAAGAAAAAGGCTTTGTGGGATACAAAGTTTATGGGAATACATATCAGTATCATCCTATTATAAGCGAGTCCGAATACAAAGGTTCTGCATTGAACGAAGTGGTTTCACAATTTTATGATAATTCTTATATAAATGTGGTGTCTCAATTGATAGAAGAAGAACGGATGCCACTGGATGAATTAAAGGACTTGATAGCCCGCATCGAAAAAGGCAGAGGATAAGGAGGTGTTTATGGGAATTTTCTTGTTTTTCATTCTAAAGAGTAGTGTTTGCCTGTTTCTTTTTACAATGTTGTATATCACATTGTTGAAGGACATCACTCATTTTCGTTTTAGCCGTTGGGCTTTTTGGGTGGGAACAGTGCTTTGTTGGCTCATACCTCTAATTCCTGTATCGGTCAGTGTCCCCTCGCCGGTTCAACAGTCAGTCATGATGGTAGGGGAAATACTTGAAGAAACGCCATCGGATGGAAAGGTTGTTGCCGGATTCCCGACAGAAAGCGGATGGGATACAAGAGCAGAATATTTATCGCTTCAACAAGGAAAAGCAGAAGAAATATATGGTCTGTCTCTTTTGACCGTTGTGAGTCTCTTGTATGGTATGGGTGCCGTTGGCGTATTCTTGTTCTTTGCTTATTCCTTCGGGCGGTTGTGGCATCTTATCTATGGTAAGCCGGTGCAGAGAGAAGGAAAATTTCGATTAGTGATTATTCCCGGGAAAGTATGTTCTTTTAGTTGGTGGAAATATATTGTGATGTCTGAAGAAGATTACCGGCAAGATGGTTCACTCATTCTGATACACGAAAAGATGCATTTGTCTTACTACCACACATTGGATTTGGGATGGATGCATTGCCTGCTTATTTTCCACTGGTTCAACCCGATGACGTGGGTATTGTGGAAGGAATTGCGTGACTTGCACGAATATGAGGCCGATGAAGGAGTAATTTTGTCGGGGGTAAATATGGTTCAATACCAATTATTATTAGTAAAAAAAGCTGTTGGCACAAGGCTCTACTCTATGGCCAATGGCTTCGATCATAGTAAACTTAAAAATCGTATTGGCATGATGCTTAAAAAAAGAAGTAACGGATGGGTACGGCTACGTATATTGCTGGCTGTTCCCGTGGCAGCAGGGGTGGTATATGCTTTTGCACAGCCCGAAATGAGTGAAAAACAAATGTTGTCGCAAGTGGAAGTTGTGGCACAGGATGCACTGCTTCATGACACGGCGGCACAAAGCAGGATGACTGAAGAGATTGCTTCAATGACTAAATTCTTTAAAGAGAAATCGGATGCATGGTGGGAGCATCATCGCACCCCGGAGGGGCGCTATGTATGGCGTACGACGCAAGTGCATCGAATCTTTATCAATGGTAACAATGAGGTTTTGTTTGATAATGATTATCGCAAGAGCCCCTTTGATGTTCGCCGGGCAGTAGCGGAACGATTGCGTTCTGCTCGTGAAGCTGACGTTCGTCAGAATGGAAAGGATGAACCTCATTTTCTGCGCTTAGTGTATGATGTGAAGTCGGACAAGCAATTAGTGCTTCAGATGCTGAAGGATATAAAGTCGGCATTAGATGATTTGCGTGAAGAATATGTGGCAAAAGGAGTTAGTGACGTGGATGAAGTTTGCCCGTATATGGTAAGTGTATTTGGTCCGAGAAAGTTTGGTATAGATGGCACCGAGTTATTGATTGGTGCCGTAGGTAATGAGCCGAAAGAACGTATATATAATATCAGTTGGAAGACATTGAAGCATTATCAGAAAAAATATGGTAAGAATGCTTCCGTTATGTTTCGTGCAGACGACTCGGTAGGTGAGGAAAGTTATGCATGGATGTGCAAGCGGATAAAGCAATATTTCCCGAATGCAAAAAACAATCATGTGAGGTGATTCTTCCTTCCTCCTTTCATTGACCGCTGAAACGCCTTATTG
>OKXB01002554.1_pt1 | contig 14350 bp, 16 predicted proteins | sample 1601731 | NCBI WGS metagenome assembly OKXB01 (sample SAMN04414077, study PRJEB24778) | human gut metagenome | material: faecal | host: Homo sapiens | reverse complement strand
TCAGTCCCTTTTTCCTAGTATCGGCTTTGGATGTGGACAACAACATCGCCGTGTCCCGGCTCTGGCCCTTGACCGCAACCACCGTCCTCGGCTGGCTTGCTCTCGCGCCGTTGCCTCCCCAAACGGCTTGGCTGAACTGCCTTACAAAAGAATAAACATCCTGCGTGGCATATCCGGAATCAACGCACATCACCCGTATCGGCAATGTTACGCCGCTTTCATGCGGATAATCTTTCATCAGTACATTTTCAAGTTTGCGCCAGACTTCCGGTCTGGCAGTGTCTCCGTCTAAAACAAAATACGCCACCGACCAGCTCTGCTTCTGCCGTCCCCAAGCCACAACTTCGCATTCAATACGGTCTTTTTGAATATCAACACCGGCGGTTAAGAACAATCCACCGTAAGGAACAGTCCCGATCGTATAAGTTTCTCTGGCTTCATACAGGCGCTGCCATTCCGGCGCATCGCTTTCCGCCTCAAAGGTCTCACCCAGGATGGTGTTTTGAAAGCCCTGCATCAGGCTTGGATTTTTCTTGGTTTTCTCATAAATAGCCACGCATTCTTTCCACGACAGCCACCCAATCGGTGAATACAGGGACGATAAATGGAAACCCGCCGTCACACCATCGCTGGATGCGGTTGCCTGCCAGCGGCCGTTGGCCAGCATCTGGGTTTTGTAATGTTCACCGATATGTCCGCCGCAATGCTCGCACGTATAGAACACATTGCCGTCTTCCACCTGTATCTGTTTCCATTCCAACCGCTGGTAAGCGCCGCAGAAAGGACAGGGCACAAAAAAATAGCGCTTGTCGGAGTTTTCAAACTCCCGCTCAATATTGGACAGGCCTTTGATCGTCGGCGTGGACACCAGAAAAATCTTTTTTCTTTTGTTGAATGTGGCGGTTCGTCGTTCCGCCAGCAAAATCGGATCACCTTCGCCGTTAATATCCTGCGGATAGCCGTCAATCTCATCCATAAACAGATACCGTGCGGCATGGAACGCAGCCCCACCGCCGAGTTTGCTCCAGTCATCACCAATACGCCTCCCGGAAAATCCTTGGACAGCATGGTGTTGCCGCTGTCCCGGGAGCGCGCCGGAGCCACAAGTCTTTTTAATTCCAGACAATCCTCAATCAGAGGATCTATGCGTTGTTTGGAATTACGCTTGGCCATTTCCACTGTTGGCGACACCGCCATAATCGGCCCTGGCGCTTTGTGCATGACATATCCCAGCCAGTTATTGCCGCATTCTGTGCCTCCGATCTGCGCACCTTTCATAAACACCACCTTTTGAATAGGGCTTTTCGGCGACAGGCAGTCCATAATCTCTTTCAAATACGGCGTTCTGTCTGTCCGCCAGCGCCCAGGTTCCGATGCCGACTTGCTGGAAAGAACACGGTATTTATCGGCCCATTCCGACACCGGCATGTATGAATCTGGTTCCACGCCCTTGAAAAATTCATCCTCAATATAACCTTTTGCGTCAAAGCTCCCGGTCGATAAGCTCTCTGCTTTCGGAGAGGAGTTTCCGTATGTATTCATCCAACACCACCGCCGTCTTATGTTCATCCGCGCCGAGTTCAGCCGCGATTAACGCCCCGTAGCGGGTGGAAAAGCCGGAAAACAAATCCCGCAAAGCTCTCCCGAGGTTAAATGCGTGCTGTCCGGCCTTTTTGCGGTCGATTGTTTCTCCCGTTACCATTTTGAGTTTTGCTTTGGCCAGCATCGCCCGATAATAAATATCCGCTGTTTTGGCCTGCTGAAAGGTTGAAAAATTCTGCCGCCCGCCGCCGGATAATTCCGGCTGAGCCTCAAACAGTGGGTCGGCTTTGCGGCTTTTGGCCGGATCTGTATTCATAAACCATTCCCTGTTGGCTTCATCCACATCGATTTTACCGTCCGGCGTTTTATGAATACGCCCCGAGGCAATCGCCGTTTGCACGGCATTCAACCGTACGCCCCGAATTCTGGCATATTCCCGAAGTGACACCTTCCGTCCCATTTATTTTCCTTAATTTGCTTTAGCCATATATAAATAAAGCGTACAATAATACCGCCGGAATTAATTTCAGCACACCAAAGCCGACATTCAGGCATTGTCAGGCATTTTTGCGCCAAAAGGGAAACGAGGCAGATAGCCTCGTTTCCTCAAGCCTGCATGCGGTTTTAGAAAGAAAGGATAATTAATTAAGTCCCCGCATCGGCTTAAATGTTAATATGACACGGATGGAGGGGAGCTTACGCTCCCCATTCCTCATACGGCTAAAGCTTACTTACATCATAACCAAGAGCTGTTAACACCCGTTTTTTCTCCTCTTCCGAGGGATTATCTTCGTACCAACACCATGCGTCACTTTCCGATAAATAACCTTTAGGCGGAATTTTGACTATGTTTAATTCTTTTAAAACTTCCAAAAGTTCATCCAGTCTGGACAATTCATGGCATATTAACTCTTCGATAATGTTCTTATTTTTCATGACTTAATCCTTTCTTTTAAGTTACCGCTTCAGCATCCATACCTCTGCTTACATTACAATGAATGCTTGGAAAACAGCGGAAGTCCAGTTAATTCTGCATTATTTTTTCAGGAAAGTTGCGGGGCGGATCGCGCCCCGCTTATCTCTCAGTCCTCCCATTCGGGTATCAGGTCGCCGCTGTCAAGGTCGGGATTGTAGCCTGTAAAGTTCTCGGTGCTTAATCTGACCCCCGCCGACCGCTTGGATAACTATCCCGTATTTTAAGCTCAGCGCCTTTAATTCTTTACAAAAATCCCGATACTTTTGAGGGATGATATCCTGATAGGCCGTCTCATCAACATAATACCTGTAGTCCTCGATAATGCGTTCTTTGGTTAACCGGCGGTCTGCTATTTTTATAAAGGTTCCGACATTCGTCCTGATCTCCTCCATGTAGCTGTCGGCGATATGTCTTCCCCAGCGGCTGTCCATAAGTTTCTGAGTTTCCTCTGGAGTAAGTTCTGAATTCTTCTGGATAAGTTTGGCAGTCTCATTCCATAATCTGGTCATGTCCTTTTTATGTTTAAGATAACCTTTCGCCGTTCCCCAAAATCCCCATTCTTTATTTTCTGTTTCTAAAATCGTAGTCATTATTTTATCCTTTCTTTCAATTTATTGTAGAGTTTTTATCCTCTTTACAACACAATGAATGCTTGGAAATAAAGGAAAGTCCAGTTAATTCTGCATTATTTTTGAAAAAAGTTGCGGGGTGCGACACACCCCGCCGGACAAGCCGTTATTTTAGAAACCACTCTTTGACTTCTTTCCATGTTCCTTCGACAAGAGGCTGTTCAAATTTATTTTCCCTGCCATAAACCTGAGCTTGACCATTATCGCAAACATGTCCTGACTTCGGCACAACACAGTAGACGACACTGCCGGTTTCAAGGTCGCAAATTCTAAAATCGTCATATAAAGTACCGTTAAACGGGCAATTGTTCTTAAAAAATACATAAGTCTTGTCATTGTCAAATTTGGGAGAATTTTTTATGGCATTTAACCGGCCAAGCAATCGTAAGCCTTTATTTTTCAAACTTGTCTCTTTACAAAACCAGTCATACCATAATCCTTCGACATTTAAATTTCCGGCTTTCCATTTATTTAAGGTTTCCGTAATTGTCATTTCCTTTTCCATTAGTTTATCCTTTCTTTTCAATTTATTATAGAGTTTTTATCCTCTTTACAACACAATGAATGCTTGGAAAACAGCGGAAGTCCAGTTAATTCTGCATTATTTTTTATTATAACAAATTGAATTATAATGATATTTTTGAAACAGCAGGTTTGCTGGCGATAATTCGGCCGCTTAAAGGGATGCAACTTTTTTCTCGTACAATATACCGCTTGATTGATTATTCAAACTTTCTGCATGACTTTCAAAGAGTTGCGCTTTTTGGCCCGTGTACTCTTCCCAGCGGCGGACAATCACATCGCAAAACTTTGGATCAAGCTCAATCAAACGAGCTTTACGCCCGGTTTTCTCGGCCGCAATAACTGTGGAACCGGAGCCGCTAAAACCGTCCAATACGATATCCCCTAATTTTGAACTATTATTTATAGCTCTTTCCACCAGTTCCACCGGTTTCATCGTTGGATGCAGATCGTTTTTGACCGGTTTGTTGTACGCCCAGACATCGGATTGATCACGATCGCCGCACCAGTAGTGTTTTTGATTGGCATTCCAACCATACAAAATCGGTTCATACTGCCGTTGATAATCCGCCCGTCCAAGTGTGAAAGTGTTTTTGGCCCAGATGATAAAAGTCGACCATTTGCCGCCGGCAGAGATAAAAGCATTGTAAAGAGTATGAAGTTCACTGGAACTCATACAGATATACACTGCTCCTTTGTTGAACATCATAAGGTTGGACAGGCTGTCGGTTAGAAATTGTGCAAAACCATCACCGAGATTATCATTCATAATTTTACGCCCGCCAAGCGTTCCGGCATGATAACGCAGACTGTCTTTCATGGTTGAGCCATAGTTCACATTATACGGAGGATCGGTAAAAATCATGGCAGCAACGTCATCTTGCATCAGTTTTTTGACATCATCATACATGGTGGTATCGCCGCACAGCAGACGGTGTTCGCCTAAAAGCCAGATATCACCGGGCTTGGTCACTGCTTCTTCAGGAACTTCCGGTACTTCGTCTTCATTGACATCAGAAGACGTTTCCGGCTCTCCGAAAGCATCCAGTTCTTTTAATTCCTCTTCGGAAAATCCCAAAATATCAAGGTTAAACTCCAGCTCGCCCAGTTCTTTCATCTCCAGCGCCAGCATCTCCTCATCCCAGCCGGCATTTAGAGCGATTTTATTATCGGCGATGACCAACGCCCGCCGTTGTGTCTCTGACAGATGCGGCAGACGGATGACTGGAACTTCTTTTAATCCCATGCGTTGAGCCGCAAGCAGTCTGCCATGCCCGGCAATAATGACATCGTCCGCGCCGATCAAAATCGGATTGGTAAAACCGAACTCTTTGATACTGGCGACAATCTGAGCGATTTGCTCATCATTATGTGTGCGCGAGTTGCGCGCGTAAGGAATGAGCTTATCTATCGGATAATTCTCTTGGAATTCCATAAATTTCTCCGTAAAAAAAACAAAAGTGACCAGACAAAAGACATGGGGCGACCAGCCGCCAAAAACAAAATATCTCTGAAAACCTTATTTTGCTTGGTTTTCAGAGATATGCCGACCAGTAAACAAAAACGCCTGACGCTGGAATTGCGCCGCGGCTTGCGCCCCCGCATACGTTTTAATCACGGGAAGGACCCGCTAATAAAGTTATAGAAAAGTCTGAAAGATTTTGCAATAATATAGGAACATCTCGATTATTTAAAATATGATGTGTCATATTTGTTGAATAATCAATAGAATTGATATTTAAAAAAGCGTTATATTTATCTAATTCTTGCTCCTTTAGAGTAGCACTAAATATAATTTGATTTGGCAATTCATTAAATTTCCTTATAATAATATTTTCTTTTGCTGTTGATATTTCGCCTTCTCTAAATGCATCAATAATTACAGGAAATGGATGTTTTAATATTTTAGCAAGAGCATATAATTTTACTAAATAAAACTCACACTCTTCACTACCAGAATAATTAACATCTCTTTTAGAAAACAATCCATCAAACACAAAGCCACCCGTTGGTTCCAATATTTTATAAAATGAATTCATTTCTGATAATAATTTATTCAGCAAAGCATCTCTTGAAGCTACATTCAAATTTTCTTTATCTTTTTCCATTTTTAATAAATTATCATATTTATTTAATTCACAATCAATTTGATTAATACGTTCATCGGCAGCTTCAGATGATTGAATACTATCTTTATAAAATACAAGGCTTTCAAAAGATATATCTTCATCTTTTAATAATTCTTTTAATTCCCTTTGCGTATCTAAAATTTTTTGATTAATTATATCTAAGTCTTCATTTGCGCTCTCTATTCTATTTTGGATGGCAAACATAACATTATTTCTTATCTCTTTATCAGAAACATCAAAATTGACATCTTTGTTAGCATTCTCATATCCTATATGCTGTCCATGACAATCTAAACAAATAAGTGCACCTTCAGTTAAAGAACGACTTAATGAACGTAATTCACTAATTAGTGCTTCATTTTTCAATTTGCGATTTTGAATTCTATTGCGATCATTTTTTAATGATATTAATTTATTATTTAATATTTCAGCATCATGAACTTTTTTTAAATACAAGTCTCTATCTACTGTATATGTTGCAAAACCTGCTGAAGATGAGTACTTGTTTAAAAATTTTTCCTTTTTTCGTATTTGCTCTCTCTCTTCCTTTAAAGATTTTTGTTTTCTTCTTATTTCTTCTATATCTATATTTGAAATTATTTTTGAACAACCTGCATATGAATACAACATATTCATAAAATCTTCTTTATTATTGTATCCGCTATTAAATATTTTAGAAGTATCTCTTTTATCTTGTCCGACAAAAAATAATTGATAAAACAAATCTAGATCAGCTATTTTTTCTCTATCCTCCTTTATTATTCTGGGTATAGTATATATATGCTCATCAAAAAACCTCTTAAATTCAGAACTACTATTAAAAATATTAAGTGTCTTCTTATTTCGAAATAAAAAAGTTTTATTTTTTCTACATACTGAAAAAATCTCATTTTCCAAAGATAAATCAACAATAAAATAATAATTTTCATAGTCAAAAGTGCTTGGAAAAATAGGTGTATTACCTAAAGCATAATAAAGTCCTTGTAAGACAATAGTCTTACCCTTGTTATTATCATCGCTATATATAATATTAATACCGTCATCAAACCTTGATTCACAAAAGGCTTCTTTTTCATTACCAATGTAAAGACTTAAAAATTTAAGCATATCGTAACCCATCTTTCACTAATGCAATAAAAAACTTTGTCGAGGAGATATTCAAAAATTGAATTTTATTAATTTTATCAGCATCCAACAAATTATATAAATCATCAACATTATACATTGGATATAAAGAAACATATTTATAAATATCTTCAAATAAACTCCAATATGCTGCACTATTATTTTTATCACACATAATACGAGCCATACAATCTTGACACTCTTCAAGAAGGTCTTGCTGGTCTAAGGTATTAAGATTTTCTAGAACAGGAAAAAAACTTATTGGCGTTTGATTTATGCCATTTCGATGAATTAAACGACTTAAAACTAACATTTTCACTTCGTGACTCGTTAAATGTTTTTTATATTTTTCAAATTCTACAAGAGCATTAATTGTTACGTTCTCTGTATTTATATTTTTTTTATCCGTTTGTTTCTCTCTAATTTGGTCAAATATTCGATTTAAATAATCATCAGAAGGTAAAATATCTGGATTAATTTTTATTATTCTTTTGATATAATTTGCTTTTTCTGTATCCGCTACAACAAAAACAACTTTTGATAAAAAATCACTTATATTGTTATCAGAAATTAAATTATTATCTATATAGGTCTTTTTTTCTGCTTCTTTCTTTAAGTATTTAAATATTGCTGTTTGAGCTTTCTTTGTAAAATTACAAATATCAAATTCACACAAATTATTATCGACTAATATCGTAGAAGAAAAACCATTCGTAAACAATATATATGAATTAAATTTAAAATCTGATAAATAATTTTTATATAAAGTTACTAAATACCTTCCCGTTGCAGATTGTGATAAATTAGTACAGGCCTTTGATTGAACATCCCAACCACATGATCCTGCTCTATCCACCCCCGTAACATCATTAAAAAAATCAACAACATAGTAAAAAATATCGTCACTATCCTGTCTAAAACTCATAAGATAAAGGAGCGCTTTCGTTTCTTGTGTAGAAGCACTTTCATTATTTCGTTCAGATGCTGTTACTGTGTAAGACATAGTGTTTTCCTAAGTTCTCGTATACTGTATAACAGCAAAATATAAAAAAACAATGAAAATTTAAATCAATCCATCCCGACATAACCTAGCGAACACAGGCTTATTCAGCCCAAGCTCGGTAATAATTTCGGACGGTTTCTTATTAATCTGCAAAGAATGTTCAGTGGCCACACCATGTTTAACTGTCTTCACGATAGTGCTCGGTAGTTCTGACCGGCCGATACAGGAAGAGAGATAAACAAAACACTCGTCATTGTCTTGCAAATATTCCAAGGCCAGTTTGCGGGCATAAAAATTAAGTGTCACATCGGCTTTGCTGGCATCCTTTGTCCATGGACTGCCGCCGCCAATCGGACAAGCCGTTCCATAAAAATCACATGCCAGCTTCCGACCGGTCACGCCGCAATCAGCCACGGATGAATGATATTTATATGTTCCCGTGCCATTGAAAATAATATTTTCCGGCTCCTCTCTCAGCGCCAAAACAATAAAAGTCGTCAGGTCAACATCTTTAAGCATCGGAACAGCCACAACCACCGTTTCCACACCGCCAAGCTCATTCAGTGTAATCTGCGTTTTGATGTCAATGCCCAGATGGATATTTTGCAAAGCATACTCATATAAGGCGTTACATAATTTTTTGGCCAGATATTGTTCGCGGCTGATATTGCCCGTATCCTGACAAGCGTAACCGACAAACACCCCCTGATCACCCCAGCCGTCTTGTTCAACTCCTTGTGAAATATCTGCCGACTGTTTGCCGATAAGATTGATAATCTGCAGTTTCTCGGGATTAATGGCGTAATTTCCCCAATGATGGCTGTAAAACTTATCGTACCCGATTTCCGCCAGCGCTTCGGCAACATAAAAATTAATTCTTGCCAGGTTTACATCACCCGTGATTTCACCGCCTAACACAACCGTGTTATCTTTTACCATTACTTCAACAGCATATTTGACCGCCGCGTCTTGTTCAATAATCCTGTCTAAAATATAAGACGAAATATAATCCGCCATTTTGTCAGGGTGTCCAAGCGACACCGCTTCCGCAGTTTTTTTCATCGCCGCTCCTTTATCAAGTATAAAAAAGGCCCGTAGGCGATATACCTGCGGACTCTAAAAAATATCAAAAAGGGCGGATTGTTCACCTCCGCCCCGATTATACCTGTTTTTGTAATCGTTTTTTGCTGATTTGTAAACCACGAAAATGTCAATGACATTTTAGGCATCCATATTGAATTTTAATAAGGGCTTTTTCATGGCGCAAGGCCAATATCTGCCGTGAAACGCCAAATTCCCGGCACAACAACTTCCAGGGAATACGGTTGGCTCTTTTCCAAACCAGCCGGCGTTCGTCAACCGATAATATGGGCAGCCACTCCAGCATCACCTGTTCCCATAAAGATATCTGCTCCTGATTCGGACGGACTTTAAGAGGACGCTTGTCCATAAAAACAATTTCCTGCGGCGTGTAAATAATATCCGGCATACAACACCGGTATTTGGGAGCGCGGACAGCCGGCAAAAGCCTATCCACATAAGCGGCGGTTTCCAAATCTTGCTTGATTTTTTCAATTGTAATATCAGCCATTTTGCACCACCTTTACCTTGCCGAGCACATCCGAACAAACATTCGCCAGAGTCTCCATCTCCGAATAAGCGATGCCGTTTTCCTTGCAAAACCATTTCCGAACCGCCTTTTTCCAGTCCACGGCAATGTATTTTTTACCGTTCATCCAACCGCGTGCCTCATTCCAGCGCACAAAAGCAGCCGGATCTATCGTGTAACCGCTTTCCTGACAATACGCCGCCACGTCATCTACAGTTGGTGCACCGGCGTAAACAGGCTTATCCACAACCTCCGACCCTTTATCTTTATCTACAGATTCACATACATATACCGATTCATTCTCCGATTCATCTGATGGGGATGTTGGCACATTTGCTTGCTCTTTGTTGGAACTTTGCTTTGATTTTGCTTGACGTTTGCTGTTTTTTTGCTTGGCGCTGGCTTGACGCTTTTCACGGATTTCCAAATATTTGGCATTGTTTTTCTCAATTGTTTCCTGAATTAATGAAAAACGCTTTTTTACCGGGTCTGATAATTTAAAAGAAACATCTCCGTAAAAATTTTTTTCACACAGCGCAATTATTAAATCAGCTATCTGACTTTTCTTAAAGTTATGCACAGCCGCAAGGAAATCCGCCGGATACAAAACAAAGGATGTTTTTTTATCCATTTTGCCCTCCGTCTTTGGAAGCCTTCTTTATATTTTTAATGCCCTGTATCCATTCCAGCGCCAAACTTGTGCGTTTGACCTCGTCTTGTATCATTTTTTCCAAACGGTCGAGAGCAGACATTTCCAGATCCAACAAATAAATGACTGGAATTTTGCGTATCTCTTCCGTGATATAAACCGTGCGATCGTTTTTTCTCATGGCTGTTCCTTTCAAAGTTTGTTAATGACAACAGGAACACCCGCTGAAAATCAAAAATCGTTTCCGTTATTTTAATTTTTTTCTCATTTTTTCAAAAAAGCCGTAAATAGTCTTTTTACTGACATGCAGATCTCTGGAAATCTGATCAATGCTGTCGCCGCATAGAATATGCTTTACAATCTCTTTTTCCTTAGGTTCGGCACTATTCATAATTTCACTGACAATCAACCGCGTTTCCGTGTTTTCCGCAAAAGAAAACTCCTCATCAGCGTCATAGTCGGCCAATGAGGAGTATAAGAAATCGCGGCGATGGTATCTTTGCGTTAACAGGTTCGTGGCGTATTGCTTTATGGAATGCACCACTAAAGCCTCGTCCACATCATGAGCGTTGTAAAACCGCTTCAAATAAAAAAGCAACAGCTCTTGAATTAAATCTTCCCGATCTTCATGAGAAAAGATCGGGGTTGACAACAATCTGCGAATTTGCGATAAAATTGTTATGCGGACATACGTAGGCAGTCCGTTAAAAATATTCAAGTTCATTGATAAGCCCCGTTAAATAATTGAATAGAGGCTTATTTTCAGGTTTAATACATTTGCGTGCAATACACAGATAAAACAATTACAAGTTGAAAGCGTGTCATAGATAAGGACTTGACATTATTTTAATAAAATATCGCTTGTGTAAAAATCTGTGTACAATCAAAAACTGAAGCCATACTTTAATCGCTGCTGAGACCAAAGCAATGGAATTTCCGTTTCTAAAATTTTACGAAGAGAAAGTGTTTTGGGATAAACGCCATCCACAATGGCCGTCACAATATCCGGAGCAAGATACGTCATGCGCAACACTTTGCCGACATATTCACGGCTCAGACCTTCGCTCTTTGCCAAATCTTCGATAAACAGGTTTTCTTTTTTCATTTTATCCTGCCAAACAAAAGCTTTTATCAATGCCAAATATAATGGATTATTTTCGTCAGGTTTATATTTCTCGGGAGCGAATATTTTCAGTGAGCCGCGTTTCCGGCGTAAGCAGACGCGGTATAAAATCTCGTTTCTTTCACCGTTAATATTATTGGGAAACAAATCGTCTTTCATTTTATCGTCCATCAAACTGACGGCCAGTTCTGTATACATAATTTTGATACGATCAACATCCACGCGGATTTTTTGAACAAGCATAATCAATAGTTGGCGTAAAGTAATAGAAGACAGTCTCTGAATAAAATCATCACCGTCCTTTAATTTGGAAATAATTTGCACATCTTTAATATCAGGACGTATGATTTTTGCCTGTTCTATCAATCCGGAAAGGATTTTAGGCGATTTGATAATGCCTGCGATTTGCCGCAAGACGAAATTATCCATCTCGCCGGCAGGAATGCTTCCTATCTTGCAATTATTAAAGCCTTCTTTAACCGCACGGAAAGAGGTATAATATTCGTAAACTTTATTCTTTTTATTGGATTTAGTGGAAATCATCGCCGCCTGACAACAATCGCAATAAATAAGCCCTTTAAGCAGAGCATGTTCAACAAAACGGGACGGCGCAAGTCTGCCGATGCGGTTCTGGCTTTTGATTTTTTGAACTTCATCAAATAATTCCTGTGAAATGATTGCATGATGCTGACCATCGTAAACTTTGTCTTTATGAGGAACTTTGCCGATATAAAGCACGTTTTTCAACATACTGCTCACGCGTATATGGGTGAATTTCCCATTTCCCTTGCTTAATGTGGTGTAACCATTGTTGTTTAGCCATTCCGCCACCGCAATTTCTGAACGAAAAATCAGATATTTTTCAAAAGCTAAACGCACAATTTTCGCTTCCTCGGGAATAATCTCCAATTTTTTATTCACGGAAACATAACCAAGCGGTAAAACACCACCCATCCACATGCCCTTCTTTTTGGAAGCGTCCACTTTATCCCGGATACGTTCGGTAATAACCTCCCGCTCAAATTGAGCAAAAGAAAGTAAAACATTCAGCGTCAGGCGCCCCATGGAATCATAAGTGTTAAAATGCTGCGTCACTGACACAAAAGAACATTGATTACGGTCAAAAATTTCAACAAGTTTTGAAAAATCAATCAGCGAACGTGTCAATCTGTCGATTTTATAAACAACAATCATATCAACCATTCCAGCCTCAACATCCTTTAAAAGCTGTTGCAAGGCCGGACGTTTCAATGTGCCGCCGGAAAAACCGCCATCGTCATAATGGGTGGGGATGATTTCCCATCCTTGATAAGCCTGGCTTTTAATGTAGTTTTCTCCGGATTCCCGTTGCGCTTCCAGCGTGTTAAATTCTTTTTCAAGACCATCTTCCGTTGATTTTCGGGTATAAACAGCACATCGTATGGTTTTCATTTATTCTCCCCCAATCCAAAGAAAAAGCGTCCGGAAATTCGTTTGCCTGTGATTTTTAAAGCAACCGCGGACAGACTTTTGTAATAAATCCCCTCAAATTGAAAGCCGGCGGTAGAAACAATGACATTATATTCTTTTCCTCGGTAGGTCTTAACCAGACGGGTTCCAACCGGAGGAAGGCATGTGCCATCGTTGTCCTCGGCGTGTTTCAAAACCGTTTTGCCAAGCAATAGGCTTTTAATATGTTCCGGAACGCCGCCATAGGCAAGTTCCTGCATTCGATAGGCAAGTCTGGGAATATAAAAACGCTTGGTTTTCCAAATCGGCTCGCTGTCAAAATATTGCCGCCACATTTCTTTTAACTCGCCAACACTCATATCGTTGAGCCGTAAAACGTCAGTTTCCACCATTTTCAACTCCTTTCTCAACAACATGAATGCTCTTTATTCTCTTATTATCCAGTCCTTTCTGCGGCAAATCCGGACTATTTTTTCCATCAATCAAAGTCAAAAGTTCCGGCAGTAAAAGTTGTATGATTTTTTGAATGTCTGTCATTTTGAACCTCCGACAGGATCACCCGTATAAAATCAAAAACCGTTTCCAAAAATTTTCAAAAAAGCGCATCGGATTGAAATTACAAGAAAAATATTTGTATCAATATAATTGCCTCTTATACAAAGAGAACCAAAAGAGGAAGGTGGGCCCAAAAGCGCCTGTGGAAACAATAAAAACATGGTAATCTCTTGAAGGGCGTTGTTTGGGCTGTTCAGACCTTCAAAAAAGTATATATTTGGGGTGTTTTGAACCGATTTTGGCAAAAAAACAAAGATACTGGAGAATAGGGTACGACCATCAAAATAAAAAATGAATCCCGCAGTTTCTTTAACTTTTCAAGGTATTGGAAAAACAAAAAAAGAGGAAGTATAAACTTCCTCTTTTATAACTGGTTGCGGGGGCAGGATTTGAACCTACGACCTTCAGGTTATGAGCCTGACGAGCTACCGGGCTGCTCCACCCCGCGATAAATGATGGTGCATAGATACGCTTTTTCTCCATTGATGTCAAGACAAAAAAACAAATTTCTCAAAAAAACAGCGAAATCAGGATCGCAAATATGAAAACCGCCACCACCAGCCAATGCCAAAGTTTCATTTCCATCTCCTTTTAATTAAAAAGAATCAGCGCCAAAGTCACCAGCAATACGACTGCTGCGGCGATTTTCCAATGTTTTTGTTCCCACATGCCGTTCTTCCCGCATCTGTTGTCTGCGGTTGATATAGTCCGAATTTTCGGCAAAACAAGAGGAAATGCGTCTATTTTTCAAACCGCCCGCAAAAATCCGCGGCATCCGGCATTTTATCCCCGGATCCGGCAAAAAAGCCGCCTGCTTGCAGACGGCTCACAACACCTCTTACAGATAAATGGAAATAACATAAAGTATAACCGCCGCGTAGACGCCGGCAAAAATATCGTCCAGCATCACGCCCCAGGCGTTTAAGACCTTGGAATCCGCCCAGCGCGCCGGCTGCGGCTTGGTAATGTCAAATCCCCTGAACAAGCCGAAACCGAACAAATACAGCAGAAAGGCCCGCCAGTCCGCCGCACCGGTCAG
>OKXB01002543.1_pt1 | contig 14424 bp, 1 predicted proteins | sample 1601731 | NCBI WGS metagenome assembly OKXB01 (sample SAMN04414077, study PRJEB24778) | human gut metagenome | material: faecal | host: Homo sapiens | reverse complement strand
TTGATTGTCTCCTACTTTCTTCAAAAATACTATATATTTATCTCCTACAACTGATGCTTCTGGTTGTTTAATTTCCATATTTGTAACTTTTTGCCATTCAATTTCATCTGCTAATTTTGAATATAAATTATAGAAATCTTTATTTATTTGCAATTTTTCATACATATCCATGTCATCATATTCTTTATTAATTTTTTCAGACATTTCCATTAATTTTGCAATTTCTGTTGAATCTTTTGTTTTAATCTCTTGATAATAATATGTAGCATCTTTGCTATCTGTGATCTTTACATATCCTACTTTTGCTGTTTCTTTTATTCCATCAACCTCTTCTTCCCTAATTGGGTTAGTTGAATCTGTTGCAGTCTTTGTCTCTGCAATTTCTACTGATATTCTTTTTGTTGTTTTTTCTACTAAATCTATATTCTCCTTGGTTAATGAGTTCGTGAAATCTAATTGAACTCTTTCTAGAATTAAATTTTCATTTTCATCTTTTGCCCACATAAAAATTGGCTTGTTTTCTTTAGATAATTTTTCGTAAGTTTGTGCATCTATAAATGCTGTTTGATTTCCTCTCAAATCTGAGATTGAATTAATATAAATTAAATCCATTTCTTTTGGATTTGCATTGTTTGAAAATGCATATTTAAAATTTTTATCTGTGTAGTCTTTTATATAAATTATATATTCGTCTTTTTCATTATTTACTACAGAGATATTTTCATTAGTTGCTAAAGCCGCTATTGGTATTACTGCTATGAAAAGAAATATAGCAAGGATACCTAATAGCTTGGAGCTAATTTGGTTCATTATATAATCCTCCCCCTATATATATATTTAATTACGGTCGTATTATATAACAAATTTTAACTTTTGTAAATATATTTTTTCAAAATTTGTTAATTTTAACAAGGGCAAAATGGGGTCGGTTCTTTTTTTGCCCTAAATAAAAGGGCAAAAATGGAACCGACCCCATTTTGCCCACATCAACTTTTATTGCCCAGTTTTATTTAGTTTAAATGATGTTCTATTTGAGTATATTGACTCAGGTGCATAAATTACAATTCCAGAAGCACCGCAATTTGTTGCAAAATCTGTATTTGCAGATGCTATTTTTGTAAATGCTGGACCCAAATCTAAAGCTACCATTGCTGTTTGGCCACATCCATTAAACATTCTTGTCATATCTGTTACAGATGTTGTATAGAATGAATCGCCTAAATCTAAGCTTGTCATTCCAGTTGATGATTTTGCAAAATCTTTAAACATTTGGCTCATATTTGTTACTTTTGTTGTATCAAAATTAGTTCCCAATGTTAATGTTGTCATTGCATTTTGACCACATCCATTAAACATATTGCTCATATCTGTTACTTCTGATGTGTAGAATTGTGTTCCTAAATTTAGAATTCCTAATTTATGTGCAAAGTTTTGGAACATTCCACTCATATTTGTTACTTTTGTTGTGTCAAAATTGCTTCCTAAGCTAAATGTAATCAATTCGGTTTGACCACATCCATTAAACATATTGCTCATATCTGTTACTTTTGATGTGTAGAATTGTGTTCCTAAGTTTATACTTGTCATCTTTGTTTGTCCGCAGTTTTGGAACATTCCAGCCATATTTGTTACATTTGTTGTGTCAAAATTGTTTCCTAGATTTAGTGATGTCATCTTTTGATATCCACAATAATTGAACATGTAACTCATATTTGTTGCTGTTATTATATTCAAATATTCTAATCCATTTATTACATTTTCAGCAGTACAACTTGAATCATATCCTATATATGAGAATAAGTATCTTGAATCTTGGTTTGCACACATAAATTCATCACTGCCTATATATACTTGATATGGTCCTGAGCCTGTGTACCAAGCCCAAATTGAACCGTCTTGTGCTGCTGATACATCCCATTTATTGTTTGCTGCTCCTTCTATGCCTGATACAAATGTTACACTTTCTATGTTTTGTCTTTGTATGCTAGAATTTCCTAAGAACGCACTTGTTGCTGCTGTTTCTCCTGCTGTTGATTTTAATGTTGTAAATAATCTTGTTTCATATTCCTCGTTTGTATTTCCTGATTGGTCTGTTAATGTTCCTGCTGGTATTACAACTTTTACTTGATCTTTGTCTATAGGAATTCCTGTAAGTGTTATTGTATATTGAACTCCATATTGTCTTGTTGATGTTACTCCATCTACTGTTACAGATTCGTCTAGTCTTGTTGCAGTACTTAATGCTGGACTAACTAAACTTGTTATGTCTGTTGGTGTTGTTCCTGTGTATGCATATACTTTTATCTTTCCTGCTGTTAATGAATTGCTTGCATAATAAGTATCTGTTCCTTTTACTACAAGACTTGCTGTTTTTGTTGTTAAATCTAATGATCCTCCTGTTGTTCTTCTCCAAATTGGTTTTACAACATCTACTACAACACCATCTCCTGTTTCATCTGGGATACTAACACCTGATGTTATTGTTTTTGCTATGTTTTTGTTACCTGATCTATCAGAAATCTTATTTGCATCAACTGCTACTGTTACAATACCACTGTAATCTAGTGTTGTGTTTCCTTCTGCTATTTCTAGTTGCTCTAGGTTTGATATTGTTAAAACATATCTATGTCCTATTGTTGTTGATGTTACTGTTTCTACTTCTCCTGTTGTTTTATTTGTCATTTTTACATTTGGTGCTGTTATTGCTTCATCTGAATTTAGTGCTATTGTTACTGGTGTGTTTTTCAAGTCATAAGTATGCTTACCATCTGCAATTTGAATTGTTAAATCATCTATTGATAATTTTCCACTTTCATAATATTTGTCTGTTACTTCAAATGCCATCTGGAATGATTTGCCATCTGCATCTGCTCCTGTTCTGTCAATATCTGTTGTTAAATATTGATATGTTAAATATGGTGTTATAAAGTCTACAAAGTCTCCTTTTAGTGTTGTTAGTTCATTTGTGTTTGCTGTTGTTCCACTTATTTGGTCTTTTGCTGCTCCTTCTGCCACATCTATTGAAATTGTTCCACTCCAGTCTTTGTATTTTTTGCTGTTGTTTGTTGCTTGCTCAAAGTCTGATAGCACAAGTTTATATTGTTGCCCTATAACTTTTGATGTTCCATTTATTGTTGTTGTAATATTTCCGTTTGTTTCATATCTTAAGTCTTCTTCTGTTGCAGGCGTTGTTCTTGTATTCTTGCTAAATGTTTTGGTTATTCCTGTTACAATTTCTTCGTCTGCATATATTGTTATTTCGTCTGCTGTTATTTCTTTTGTTGTGTCTATATATTTGTCTATTACGTTTATTATTATTGTTTCTGTTTTTGCTGTTTCGTCTTTTGTTGCTGATTGTTTTTCTATTCTTGGTTTTATGAAGTCTACATGGCCTAGTTCAAATTCTTGTTCTTTGCTTGTGTTTGATTGTCCATCTGTTGTTCCTGAACTTGAACCTTCTGCAATCGCCCAACAGTTGTATGTTTGGTTTCCTCCATATGTATCCATGTTTCCACCTGTAAGTGTTTTTGTTCCTGTTTTTTGTGAATTGAATAGGACGTCAGATGATAGAGTAACTAGGACACGCACACCTAACGCAGCGTTGTCGTTGTTGCTCACATAACGGCCGCCAGAGTATAAGTACCACACGTATTGGCTTAAACGGGCACTTGAAAGCCAGTAATTCGAGTAGTTGTCGATTATGTTTTGGTATTTTATGTATGGTTCACTATATATCTTTCGGAAAATGGCATCTGTATATGTGTTCGCACTCGAACCTGCATCTGTATATTTACTATACCACCTATCTAGCTCGCTCTTTGTTAGTACTGTCGCACTTATTGCCTTTTGTCCTACATTTACGTAATTACTCCAATTTCTTTTTTGATATCTACTTGTAGGTGTTCCACTCCAACTCTCATTTAAATCTCCTGTTAATATGTATTCACTTACCCCTCCATAACCAGTTTCAAATGGATGGTAATAATCTTCTGGATTTCCTGCTGATATTAATGTTACATTATCTCCTTCTATGTCATATACTCTCCATCCTGTTACTGCATTTCCTGTTTCATCTTTTATATAATCATATGAGCTATTCCACGGTGTCGCATTTCCATTTCTACTTGTTCCAGCTGCAAATCCTCCAAATTGGAATCCACTACTTGGCAAACTTGTACTTCCATTTGCTGTCTGTAAATTAGTCTTTAATCCTGTTTGTATTGCATTTAACTCCTCTTGCGTCCAAGTTCCTGCATCATAATTTACAAAATCTCCTATATGTAATCCATTTGTATTTGTTCCATTTGCATCAAACATTACTGATGGTCTTACACCATTTCCGCTACCTTCTCCTGAAGTATCATCTGTTATTGTACCAGCAGCAATAGTGATCTTTACAGTACCACTATATTCCAAGAAGCTCTTTCCAGTCTGTTTTGTTGCTTGCTCAAAATTATCCAATGTCAAAGTATATTTAATCTCTTTCATTCCTGTTGTCTCATTTGTTGAGAAAGTTGGTTCAGTTAATGATTTAGTTATTACAGTATTTGCATTTACATCATCATCTACAGAAACTGTTATATCACTTGTTGCTAATGTGCTATTTTCTACTCCTGTTAGATATTTATCTGTTGCAATCAAATCTGCTGTTACTTTTTTATTTGTTTTATCTATGTTTATATTCTCAACTTTCCAAATTGGATCTACAACATCAACTATTACACCTGTATCGTCTCCATCTCCTGTTGTTGGGTCATCAATACCTATTGTAATTGTTTTTGCCAAGTTTCCATTTGTAGACATATCTGTAATTATATCTGCTGGGAAAGCTAATGTCATTATTCCACTGTAATCGTTTCCTCCGCCTTGGTCTAAATTAGTAATTACTAATTGATATCTTTCTCCAACTTTTTTTGATGTTCCATTTACTGTTGCTGTTAAGTCTTGAAGTTTTGTCAACTCTTTTGTTGCATTTGTTGGTGTTGTTCCACCTACTACCACATCTATATTGCTTGCTGTTGTATCTGTTGTAAGTGCTGACTCATTAAAATATTTATCAGTTACATCAAATACAACTGTTACTGTTTTTGTATCATGGTCTATTATTGTATTTAAATATTCATAAGTAAATTCTGGTTTTATAAAATCCTCAAACATTGTTCCATCAGTATTATGGTCTGTATCTTCATCTTTGAATTTCACATCTATCCAGCTTCCTGTAGCATCTGTTTCCATCATATTTTGATTTCCATAAACATCTTTTAAAACATTTGCTGTATATGTGCTTGTGGCTTCTCCTCTTCCGCCTATCTTTATTGCTATATTACCACTCCACTCTTTAAAGTTCTTTCCTTCTTGACGTAATGTTTCTTCAAACCCTGATAATGTTATTGTGTGTGTTACCTCTGCCCCTGTTGCTGATGGTGTTGCTGCTGATACTTCTTTTGCTATACTTGCTGCCTCTTCTCCATCTATAAATACTGTTATGTCTTCTGCTTGTAGTGTTGATGTTACATTGCTGTTGTAGTTGATGTTTACTCCTCCTATTGCTTGTGTTTTGCTTGCATTTCCTTTTACTGTTACACTTAGTGTTTCGTTTGTTTCGTCTATTGCACTGGATACTTTTGTCCATTCTGGTTTGTATATTGGATTTATTGTTCTTCCTTCTGAACATGCTATTGCTCCTGTTGCTGTGCTTGTGTCTCCACTATTTAACTTAAATGATGTTAGGTCTTTGTATATTGCTTCTGGTGCATATATTACTGCTCCTGTTGTTCCACAGTCTGTCATAAAATTTGTATTTGAGTCTGCTATTTTTGTAAAGTTTGGTCCTAGGTCTAGTGCTGTCAAAGCTTCTTTTCCACAGTATCTAAACATATCCTCCATGTTTGTTACATTGCTTGTATAGAACTTATCTCCTAAATCTAGGCTTGTCATTGATGTATATCCACAGTGCCTAAACATATCTCCCATATCTGTTACACTACTTGTGTCAAATTTATCTCCTAAGTTTATCACTGTCATTGATTTTACTCCACAGTTATTAAACATAGAAACCATATTTATTACATTTTTTGTATCAAATTTATCTCCTAAATCTAAACTTGTCATCGCATTGATTCCGCAAGACTGAAACATAGAAATCATAAGTGTTACATTACTTGTATCAAATTGTTCTCCTAAATCTATACTTTCCATCATTTTTCTTCCGCAATCATTGAACATCAAACACATATTTGTTACAGCACCTGTATCAAATGCATCTCCTAAGTCAAATGATTTCATAGTACTAAATCCAAAGCTGTTAAACATATAACTCATATTTGTAACACTATCAACATGTAATAATTCAATATTTTCAATTAATGGCTTCTCTGTACCATCTGTTGCTCCAGTATTTCCTGTTACCTTACAACTCGAATCATAACCTATGTGTGAGAATAAGTAACTTGAATTTACATTTCCATTAACAATTATGTAACTTCCAATATAAACTGTATAATTTCCTGTTGTAGCATCTGTTGTATACCAGCCCCAAATTGAACCATCTTGTAATTGTGACACATCCCATCTTGTATCATTAATTCCATCTAAATTATCTTTAAAAATTATTTTTTCAATTTTCTGTCTTTGAATATTTGTATTTCCTATAAATGGGCTTGTTGCGTCAGTTTCAGTTGAAGTTTCTTTTAAAGAGCTAAACAATATAAAAGATGTTTCTTTACTTCTGTTTCCAGAATTATCTACCATTAATCCTTCTCTTAAAGTAATTTTTACTTGATATGCATCTCTTTCATAACCATTTACTGTAACTCTATATTGTTTTCCATATGCTAATGTTGTTGATGTATCTTCTACAACACTTACTGTTACTCCATCTGTTGATGTTTTAGCAACTCCATTTACTTCTACAGTAATATCACTTGCTGTAAGACCTATTGTTTTTAAATATTTATCTGTTCCTTTTATTGGAATACTTGCTGTTTGATTAACTGGTTTTGCTGTTGCAGTTCCAGCAACCTCCCAAAGTGGGTCTACAACGTCAACTATTGTTCCTGTGCCTGTACCTCCTGGTATATTAACACCTGATGTTAATGTTGTAGCAGTATTTTCATTTGCTGTTGTATCTTTTGCAGTTCCCTCTTTTATTGCAACTGTAATAACACCACTATAATCTAAATACTCATCTCCTACTCCAACAACCTCTTGCTCTAAATTAGATATTTCCAAAGTATAACGTTTTCCTATTATTCTATGCTCTTCTAAAGTTGTGTCTGTTCCATCTAAAGTTTTTACATCTCCATCAATAGTTTTATGTAATGGGTATGAAGTTGTTCCTGCTTTTATATCTTCTATTGCAATCAATTTTTTAGTAACTTGATTATTGTTTGTTATATCTTCTCCATCAATTTTTATTGTTAAATAATTTTGCAATACTGCTAGTTTTTCCGCTTCTGTTGTTGCATTTGCATATTCAGTTGCCAATGTGCTATTTACAAAATATTTATCTGTAATGTCAAATACCATTGTAAAAGTCTTTCCAGTGTAGTCTATATTTCCTGTAACATATTCATATGTTACATTTGGAGCTATATAATCTACAAAATCCCCATCTATTGATGTTTTGTCATTTATATTTGGATTTGTACTATCTCCTTTTGGACCTTTGTCTTTTACTGCACCTTGTGCTACTTCTATAGTAACTGTACCACTCCAATCAGAATATTCCCTATTTCTATTTATTGATGTTCTTGTTTGTTCAAAATCTGATAATACTAATTGGTATTGCTGTCCAACCACATGTGTTGTATCTCCATTTACTGTTGCTATAAAGTCTTGAACTTTTGTTAATGTTTTTGTTAAAGTTGTTGCTTCTTCTCCATCAACATATACTGTTATTTCGCTATCTTCTAGTGCATCAGTTGTATCTAAATATTTATCCATAACATTAAATGTTATTGTTTCTGTTTTTGCTGTTGTATCTTTTGTTGATGATACTTTTCTTACTACTGGTTTTATAAAATCAACAAAATCCCCACTAATTGGTTGTAAATCATTTTGATTTGGATTTACATCATCTCCATTTAGGCCTTTATCTTTTACTGCTCCTGCTATCACTTCGATTGAAACATTACCACTCCATTCTGTATAGTTTCTACCTGATGCAGCAAGTTCTTCTTCTGTTTCTTCAAACCCACTTAATACCAATGTGTATTCATGTCCAATCGTATATGTTCCTTCTATTACTGAACCATCAACAGTCTTCTTAAATGTTTTGTTTATTGGTGTGTTTGTCAAATTCTTAGCAACTGTTGTTGTTTCAACTCCATCTACATATACTTTAATTTCTTCTGGTGTTATTAAATCTGATATATTCATATATTTGTCTATTGCTGTAAATTTAAAAGTATATGTTTTATTTGCTGTATCTATAGGATTTGATACTGTAACTTTTTCTATTTGAGGTTTTAGAAAATCTTCAAAATCGCTAATTGTTGTTGTTGCTGGATTTAATGTATTTCCTTTTGTATCTCTTGAAGCATCTTCTGCAATTTTTATTGAAACAGTACCACTCCAATCTTTATATCCATTTGCATTTTTTGTAGCACTTTCAAAATCGCTTAATACTAATGTGTATTGGTGTCCTACAATTTTTTCTGTTCCATCTATTGTTGTTTTTATTTCTACAGATGTTAGTGAAGATTTGTTTATTCCATCAACTTGCTCTCCATCTACAAACACTGTTATCTCATCTTTTGTTACTAAATCTGTTGCATCATAGTTTTTATCTGTTACGTTAAATATTATTGTTTCTGTTTTAGCTGTTGTGTCTTTTGTTTTTTGTACTTCGTATACTTCTGGTGCTGTAGCATCTACAACTCCCATGTTAAATGTTTGAGTATTACTAAAGTTTTGATATTGGTCTTCGATTGTTCCTTGTTCTATTTCTATTGTCATGTTTCCACCATTTTCATTTCTGAATTTGGCTTTTCCTCCAACAATAGGACTTGTAGGTGTAAATTCAGTATAGTTTCCAAGTCCTGTGCCACCAGTTCCTTCACCTGTTGAAGGCTCTAAGTTAGATAATGTTAGTGTATATTCTTTTCCTACAACCACATTATCAACTCCATCTACAGTTTCTCTTATATCTGTAGGAGTTGATAAGCTTTTAACTATTCCTGTTGATTCTACTCCATTTGCATAAATCTTTATCTTATCTGTTGTCAATGTACTTTCTTTAAAATATTTATCTTTACCAGTTAGTGTTATTGTTGCATTTTTTTCTTGTTCATTTGTTGAAGATGTTCCTACTGACCATATTGGGTCTACAACGTCAACAACTTGTTGATTTCCATCTTCATCTGTATTCATGTTTCCGTCAGTTTCGTCTATACCAACAGTTATTGTTTTTGCTGAATTTAGATTTCCACTATTATCAATTATTCCAACTTTTAATGTTCCATCTGCATTAACCTCTCCTGCTGGAAGTGCTATTGACATCGGACCACTGTATGTATATCCATTTGGAAGTCCATCTGCACCTAATTGCTCCAAACCTTCTAATACAAGTTCATATCTTTGACCTACTTTTTGGTCATTATAATAAATACTTCCATCTGTTTTATACGTTATTCCTGTTGTTGCATTTGTTACATCTGAATCTATTGTTTTTAGAGCTAGACTTTTTCTAACATCTACATTTACATTTGATGTTTCATCTCCAATCATTGCTATAACAATGTCATCTACTGTAAATTTTGAACTTGTAAAATATTTATCTGTTACATCAAATACTATTGTTACTGTTTTTGTTTCATGGTTTATTGTTGTGTTTGAATATTCGTAAGTAAATTCTGGTTTTACAAAGTCTGCAAACATTGTTCCATTTACATTGTGGTCTGTGTCTGTGTCTTTGTATAATACATCTATCCATGTTCCACTTGCATCTGTTTCCATCATGCTTTGATTTCCATATTCATCTGTTAAAACATTTGCTGTGTACGTGTCTGTGGATTCTCCTCTTCCTCCTATTTTGATTGCTATATTACCACTCCACTCTTTAAAGCTTTTTCCATTTTGACGTAGTGCTTCTTCTAACCCTGATAGTGTTATTGTGTGTGTTACTTCTGCACTTGTTGCTGATGGACTTGCTGATGTTACTGTTTTGGTTATGCTTGGTGTTTCTCCTGCATCTATTTTTCCATTTTTGTTTGTGTCTCCATCTAGTTCTCCATCTATGTATACAGATATATTGTCTTTTGTTAGTCCTGATGTTACTTGACTATTGTAGTTTATGTTTACTCCATTTATTGTTTGTGTTTTACTTGCATTTGCTTTTACAACTACTGATAGTGTTGGATTTTCTGGGTTTGTTGTTGTGTCTAAACTGCTTGATACTTTTTCCCATTCTGGTTTGTAGATTGGGTTTATCGTTCTTCCTGCATCAACTGGTATTGCTCCTGATGCTGTGCTTGTATCTCCACTGTTTAGCTTAAATGATGTTATGTCTTTATATATTGCTTCTGGTGCATATATTATTGCTCCTGATTTTCCACAGTTCATCATAAAGTTTGTGTTTGTGTCTGCTATTTTTGTAAATGCTGGTCCTAGGTCTAGTGTTGTCATGGCTGTTTCTCCACATTGTTCAAACATTTGCTGCATGTTTGTTACTGATGTTGTATAGAATAAGTCCCCTAGGTCTAAACTCGTCATTGCTGTATATCCACATCCATTGAACATATGCTCCATATTTGTTACATTACTTGTATCAAATTTATCTCCTAAATCTAGGCTTGTCATCGCTGTATATCCACATGAGGCGAACATATTTCTCATATCTGTCACATTACTTGTATCAAATTTGTCTCCTAAGTTTAAACTTGTCATCGCTGTATATCCACATTCATTAAACATAGCATACATATTTGTTACATTACTTGTATCAAATTTATCTCCTAAATCTAAGCTCGTCATCGCTGACCTTCCACAGACCGCGAACATACTACTCATATCTGTCACATTACTTGTATCAAATTTGTCTCCTAAATCTAAACTTGTCATGGCTGCAAATCCACAACCAGAGAACATAGCATTCATAGTCGTTACATTACTTGTATCAAATTTATCTCCTAAATCCAAACCTGTCATGGCTGCAAATCCACACCAAGAGAACATCACATCCATATTTGTTACATTACTTGTATCAAATTTATCTCCTAAATTTAGACTCGTCATGGCTGTATTTCCACATCTATAGAACATAGCATTCATATTTGTTACATTACTTGTATCAAATTTGTTTCCTAAATCTAAACTTGTCATAGCTGTACTTCCACAGTTCCCAAACATACTAATCATATTTGTTGCACTACTTACATTTAATAAATTAATATTTGTTATTGTTTCTGTTGCTGTACATATATCTGCACTTCCTATATATTTAAATAAACAACTTGAATCCTGATTTGCAAATATTTCATGATTACTTCCAATATATACTTTTAATGCCCCACTTGCTTGTGTTTCATACCATGCTATTATTGATTTATCTTGTATTGCTGATACATCCCATGCTGTACTGTCAACATATGTTCCTGTTGTTTCATTAAACACTGTTTCTGGTATATTTGAAACAAATGTTACATTTTCAATGTTTTGTCTTTGTATTGTACTATTTCCTAAAAATGCACCTGTTTGTGAAAATTCTGACGCTGCACTTCTCAAAACATTATAAACCATCAAATCTGTAACCTTATTACCATTTCCAGATTCATCTATAATAGTTCCAGCAGGTAATTGTACTTTAATTTGGTTAGCATTTTGAGCCCAGCCCTTAATTGTAAGAGTATATTGAACTCCATACTGTTTAGTAACAGTTGTATCTTTGCCAAACTCTTTTCGTTGTTCTTCCAATGATGTTGCTTCACTTAAAGTCTTTGTAACTGTAGACGTTACATCTGTTCCATCTACAAATACTTTTATATTATTACTTGTCAATGTACTATTTGCAAAATAACTATCAGTTCCTTTAAATGTAACTGTTGCTATTGAAGTTGTTTTATCTGTTGGGTCAAATGCATATGCTGATGAACTTATCTTTTGCCATATTGGGTCAACAACGTCAACTGCTTGAGCATCATCTGGTGTTGTTCCACCTGGGATGTTAATACCAGATGTTATTGTTGTTGCAACATTTCCATTTTGTGTTCCATTAACTGTTCTATCTAGCACCTTATTTCCTTCAACTGCCACTGTAATTACACCACTGTAGTCTGCTGTTTTAAATCCTTCTTTAACTTCTAGTTGCTCTAAGTTTGAAATTGTTAATGTATATGTGTGTCCAATTAGTAAGTTTGAAACTGTTTCAATATTTCCTGATGTATTTGTAATTGCTACATTTTGTGCTTTTAATTCTTCATCTTGTAATGATATTGTTACAGGCTCATTTTTCAAGTTGTAAATTATTGCATTTCCATCTGCATCTAATTGGCCATTTTCCATATTTATTGTTAAGTCATCAAGTGTTAATTTTCCAGAAGTATAATATTTGTCTGTTACTGTAAATGTCATTGTGTATGTTTTTCCAGATTTATTAATGTCTGTTGATTGATGTACATATTTTAGGTCTGGATTGATAAAGTCTACAAAGTCTCCTTGTATTGTTTTTGCATCATTTGTGTTTGGATTGTTTCCATCTCCTTTTGGTCCTTTATCTTTTACTGCGTTTCCTGCAATTTCGATTGAAACTGTACCACTCCAATCTTTGTAGTTTTTAGCATTTCTTGCCTTTTCAAAGTCTGATAATACTAATGTGTATGTGTGTCCTACTACAACATTTTCTCGTGTACTGTCTGTTATTTCTGTGTTTGTTAGGTTTGCTGTAAGTTCTGTTGTTTCTACTCCATCTACAAATACTCTTATGTCTTCCATTGTTATTGGGTCTGTTGTGTCTAAGTATTTGTCTGTTGCTGTAAATACTATTGTTTCTGTTTTTGCTGTTTCGTCTTTTGTTGCTGAGATTTTTTCTATTTCTGGTTTTATGAAGTCTACATATCCTAGTTCGAATTCTTGCTCTTTGCTTGTGTTTGAGTGTCCGTCGGTTCTTGTCCCTCCTGCTTCTGCTATTGCCCAACAGTTATATGTTTGGTCTCCCCCATATGTGTCCATATTTCCACCTGAAAGTGTTTTGGTTCCTGTTTTTTGTGAATTGAATAGAACGTCAGATGATAGAGTAACTAGGATGCGCAAGCCTTCCGCCCTACTGTTATCGCTGCAATATACATAACGGTTGTATTCGTTGAAAAAGTACAACCCTTGCTCACTATCAGCTGCCTCACAAAGCCAGTAACTTGAGTAGTTATCAATTACGCTTTGAAATTTTATGTATAGCTCCGTATATATTCTTTGGGAAATATCAGCCGAAGACGTATCAGCACCTGCCCCTGCATCTGTATATTTACTATACCAACTATCCAACTTGCTCTTTGTTAACACTGTCGCATTTATCGCATTTTGTTCTGCATTTACGTAATCACTCCAATTTCTTTTTTGATGATATTCACTTATAATATTGTCCACTTTATTTGTTAATATGCCTTCAGCAATTCTTCCATGACCGTGTATACGTATTCGCATCAAGATTGCCTATTCCATACACGCTGTAATAAGCTTCTGGATTACCTGCTGATATTAATGTTACATTATCTCCTTCTATGTCAAATATTCTCCACCCTGTTACTTCATTTCCTGTTTCGTCTTTTATATACCTCCTACCGATTCCGGGTGTTTGGCGCATTTCCATTTCTACTTGTTCCAGCCGCAAATCCTCCGAATTCAGTGTCATAACTTGGTAAATCTGTACTTCCACTTGCATGCTGTATTCCATTTATCTCCTCTTGTGTCCATGTTCCAGCATCATAATTTACAAAATCTCCTATATGCAATCCATCTGCATTTGTACCATCTGCATCAAATAATACTGATGGACTTACACTATTTGGTCCTGAAGCATCGTCTGTTACAGTTCCAGCTGCAACTTTTATTTTTACTGTACCACTATATTCTAAAAAGCTCTTTCCAGACTGTCTTGCAGCCTCTTCAAAATTATCTAATGTTAAAGTATATTTAATCTCTTTCAAACCTGTAGTTTCATTTGTAGAGAATGTTGGTTCAGTCAATGCTTTATTTATAGTTGTATTTGCATTTACATCTCCATCTACAGAAACTGTTATATCATTTGTTGTCAATGTACTATTTTGTACCCCTGTTAGGTATTTATCTGTTGCAATCAAATCTGCTGTTACTTTCTTATTTGTTTCATCAATGTTAATATTTTCAACCTTCCAGATTGGGTCTACTACGTCAACTATTACTGCTGAGTCATCTCCATCTCCTGTTGTTGGGTCATCAATACCTACTGTAATT
>OKXB01002540.1_pt1 | contig 14435 bp, 3 predicted proteins | sample 1601731 | NCBI WGS metagenome assembly OKXB01 (sample SAMN04414077, study PRJEB24778) | human gut metagenome | material: faecal | host: Homo sapiens | reverse complement strand
AATCGGCACGGTTTTTTTATAACCTTGCCGATATGCACAAATGCTTTTTGCCGTTTTTGTGAGTTTTGACAAACATCATTTTTTCTTGCGCTTTTCCCCCTTTTTCGTGCTGAATCAAGGCTCTCGGAGTGTCGATCGCCGCACTCCCCCGCCCCGCCGACGGGCAGATTTTTGTAGGTAAATCGTACAAGCCCAAAGTGAATTTTTAACTGTATATTCACCGAATATTTACATACTGCCGACAGCGCAGAATTTGCGCTTTTCGGATTTTTATCCCCTTTGTGTGTCTTTCCATGCCGCCATCCGTGCCCTCCTCAAGCAACACTTCACTGTAATATCAAGGACTTTTTGCATTTTGGCTTCCGCAAGCTGTGTTGCCGCACGGATACGCGCCAGACGAGACGCAGCCGCAGCTCGATGCGGTGCATTAAATAATTATGCATATTTATACATTAACTTTCAGACAGAAAAAGGCCGCAGGAGCAAGCCCCTGCGGCCCGGAATTATTCAGTTACAGACTGAGGCGAACCGTTGATCAGGCAACGGTAACATCTGCGCCGGCAACAGCGGATGACCAAGCATTGCCGCGAGCCTGAGCAGTTACCGTGGCGGTGCCAGCGGTAGCGAATCTGTACTTAACGACCCAAGTGGTGGTGCCGTCGCCGTTATCGGTAACGGAAACGGTGTTCTGCGAGGTCTTGAGATAGGTGCTGGACCTGCCGGCAACTGTCAGACGGATCCTCGAAGCATCACTGGTGGTCACGACGGTAACCTCTGCGAAGCTGCCCTTAGCAATAGCGTCGGTGGGAGTCGCAACGGAGATTACGCTGAAGGGATCCTTACCCTCAACGGGGGATACGGTCTCAGCATACTTCGTGATCTTGATGTCGTAGTTATACTCGCTGTCGAGCCACTTATTGCCGTTAACCTTGCGGTACTGAAGCTTCCAATTCTGGATCTGATAATCGTCGTTGCCGACATAGGAGAATCTGATCCTGATGTTCCAGGTTCTGACGCCGTCAGCGTCAGTGATGGTAAGGTTGTCGGGATTCTTAGCGGTGGTCGAGAAAGCGACGGTGGCAAGAGTGCCATCGGCCTCGGTCTTAGCGATCCTTACTCTGTTGACGTTGGTCGAGGTAACGACGGTCAGATAGACATAGTCGCCACGCTTAACGGTAGTCTTGGAGATGGTAGCGGAGGTGAGATCGTTGGGATCGATAGGCTCAACGTCATAGGTGTTGACGAAGTCGTAAGCGATATCCTTAGGCTCCCAAGAATCATCACTGTGAGCGACCTTAGCGCGGACCTTATAAGTGCCCTCGGTGTAGATAGCTCTGATGCTCCAAACCTCGTAATCGGTGTCAGCGGAGCCAAGTGCAACTTCTTCGCCGGCTGCATTGTAAGCCTTGATGAGGAAGAGACCGGTAGCCTCGACATCGTTGAGGTCGATGATGGGATCGTGTCTGTCATACTGCCAGTAGACCTCGGAGCCGCCGGTGTAAGCAAACTCGATCTTGATCGGGCTGCCCTTAACGGTGACTTCGTAATCAGCAACCTGTCTGCCATAGACGTTAGGAGTAACTCTGGTAACGTTCTGGATGCGGCAGATGCTGAGATCCTGCTTCCACTGAGCGGTGAAGGTGATGCCCTCAGAGGTCATGTTGCCGACTGCGGGTGACCAACCGTTGAAGGTGTAGCCATACCTGGTGGGCTCTTCGGTGGGAGCAACGATAGCAGTGTCAAATACGGTGGGAACGGTAACGCTGGTCTTGCCGTCGGCGAAAGCACCGCCGTTAGCGTCGAAGATAGCGTCATAGGTGTTAGCCTTGAACTGAGCGGTGTAGGTAACATCCTCAGTGCCCATTGCTACAAGCTCCTTATCCCAACCGGTGAAGGTGTAGCCGAGCTTGGAGGCCGGAGGAGCAACGGGAACCTGACCGAACTCGGTGGGAACGATAGTCTCAACGCCGTCAATTACGAAGATAGCGTTGTGGCTGTCGGTGGACCACTTAGCGGTAAGGGTGATGTCCTCAGCGGGCATGGTGGTGAAGGTGTAAGCAACACCGTCCTTATACCAGCCTGCGAAGGAGTAACCGGCCTTGGTGGGAGCTGCGGGAGCAGCAACTGCGGTGCCGTAATCCTGAGTGATAGGAGCGACATCGGAGCCACCGTCGGTATTGAAGGTGATGGTGTACTGGTTAACAGTCCACTTAGCGGTTATGGTCATGTCCTCAGCGGGGATGGTCTCGGGGATAGCCTTATCCCAGCCTGCAAAGGTGTAACCGACCTTAGTGGGAGCTGCGGGAGCAGTAACTGCGGTGCCGTAATCCTGAGTAATGGGAGCAACAGCAGTGCCGCCATCGGTAACGAAGGTGATGGTGTACTGGTTGATCTTGAATACTGCGGTAACGGTGACGTCTCTTGCGGGCATCGTTGCGGGGATGGTAGCATCCCACTTAACGAAGGTGTAGCCTTCCTTGACGGGAGCCGCAGGAGCCTCGATATCAGCGCCGTAGTAGTAGGTTACGGGAGCCTCAACGCCGTCAACGACGGTCTTGAAGGTGTACTGATTGCGTGAATAGTAAACAGAGAGGACGAGCGAGCCGTCGGGAGCAACGGTGCCGGAAAGGACGCTGTTGTCTGCGATGGTGAAGCCGGTCTTTTCTGCTGCGGGGTAAGTGACGGAGCTGTCGGCAGTAGCGGTGTAGCTCAGAACCTCGGGCTCGCCATAGTTGCCGTCAAGACCCATGGTGTAAACATTGACCTTGTAATCAACGTTCTGGGCAACATACATTGCGTCGTATCTTGCGCCGTCAACGCCGATAGCGGTAAGGGCGGGATTCCAACCGGTGAAGGTGTAGCCGACCTTTTCAAGGCCCTCAGTGGGAGCAACGGGAACCTGACCGAAGTCGGTGGGAACGGTTGCGAAAAGTACGCCATCCTTATAGAAGGTTGCGTCATACTTATTGGGGGTGAAGCTACCGCTGATAGTGATATCCTCAGCGGGCATGGTTGCGGGAGTTTCCCTATCCCAGCCTGAGAAGGTGTGGCCTTCCTTGGTGGGAGTGTCGGCTGCGGGAAGCGCTGCGCCGAAATCGTAGGTATTGCGGCTGTAAACTTCGCCGTCAACGATGTAGGTAAGGATGTAGCCGTTGGTGGTGAACTTGGGAACGAAGGTGGTGTCGCCCTTTACGGTGTAGGGGAAGGTGACATCAACGCCGTTAACGGTCCAACCGACGAAACGGGAGCCTTCCTTGGTAACTTCGGGAGTCTGGTCGGCGGTGATGGTATCACCATAGTAGCCGATCCAATCGGAAACGATAGTGCCGTCTGCGCCTTCGAACTCGATGGCGTACTCTTCCTTAGCCATGTTGGCGTAGATGTTGAGAGCCTGTGCGGGCATGGTAGCCGTGCCGAGATTCTCATAATCCCAATCCTGGAACTGATAGCCGGGAACTGCGGGTTCGTCGGGAACGGGGATCACGTCGCCGTAAGAAACGGTGAACTCTGCGTAAGGCTCGGTGTCGCCCTCAAAGAGGTAATACTTAACGAAGTAAGAGTTCTTGGTGAGAGTTGCGTCAAGGGTGATGTTCTCTGCGGGCATGGTCTCGGGAAGATTCCAGCCGGTGAAGCTGTAGCCCTCGGGAACCGTATACGCAGGAGCGGTAACGGTCGCGCCGTAAGCAAAGGAGAGCTTCGTGTACTCCTTGCCGTTGACGTTGAAGGTCACGGTGTAGGTGTTGGTTTCGGTGGTGCCGTAAATGTTAACGTCATTGGCGGGCATGGTCTCGGGGATTGTGGTAGTCCAACCGCCGAAAGATTCGCCTGCTTCCGGAGTATAGGTATAAGCGGTGACCTTATCGCCGTACTTATACTCGTCGACATTAACGATTACGTTATCAACATAGTAAGTGATCTTATAGGTGTTGACCTCGAATATAGCAACATAGGTGACGCCGCCGACGGGAACCGTGGTGTTGTCGTCAAATGTAACTATATCGGTAGTGCCTTCAACAGCCCAGCCCTTGAAGGTATTGCCGACCTTGGAGGGAGCGTCGGGAGGAACGATGGTGCTTCCGAAGAGAGCTTCTCCGGATCTAACGGTCTCGCCGTCAGCCTTGAAGGTGACGTTGTAGGAAGCCGCCTCATACTTGGTGTAGTACTTTGCTTCAGCAGCGGGGACGGTTGCGGGCATTGCATTGCCGTTCGCGTCGACCCAGCCCACGAAGTTGTAGCCGGCCTTGACGGGAGCCTCGGGAGCCACGATAGCTTCGCCGCAATTCTGCTCGCCGCCGCTAATGAAGTTTGCGCCGTCATAGAACTCGATGAATATCGGGTTCGCAGTCCACTTAGCGTAAACGCTGATGGGGTCAAGGCCAAGGGTTACGGGGAAGATAACGTCAGCGCCGCTTGCGTCAACCCAACCTGCGAAGGTATAGCCTGCCTTGGTGGGATTGTCGATAGCGTTGATCTTATCGCCGAAGTTGCCGGTCTTGGTTTCGAGAACCGTGTCGCCGTCATAGAAGGTCACGCCGGAGCTGAGAGCCTCAAATACAGCGATGAAGTCCTTACCCTCGGTATCCATGGTGCCGAGATCAGCGAGGACGGTGGAGCCGTCAAGCGACCAGCCCTTGAAGGTGTAACCGGTCTTTGAGGGTGCTGCGGGAGCGGTGATAGCTGCGCCGAACTCAACACTCTTAGTGTCGTAGAGATCGGTCTTAGCAGCGTCAAGATAGAATTTAGCGTCGAAAGCGGAGGTGACCCACTTAGCATAGAAGGTCACGTCGCCGTCGGTGGTGTGGGTTGCGGGCATTGCGTTGCCTTCTGCGTCAACCCAGCCTGCGAAGGTGTAACCGTCCTTAGTCGGTGCTGCGGGAAGGGTGTAAGCGCCGTCATACTTAACGGTGTTTGCATCGTGCTGAACTTCGCCGTTCATGAACTTAACATTGTAAGTCTTAGCTTCAAACTTTGCGTTGAAGGTCATGTCAGCGTTGCCCATGGTGCCTACTGCGGGATCCCAACCGGTGAAGGTGTAGCCGGTCTTGGAAGGATCTGCAGGTGCGACGATCTGCTCGCCCTCTGCATAGGAATTAACGTCGCCGTAGGCTGCGCCGTCAACAAGGAATGTTGCCTTATACTTCGCATTCTCAACGAATACTGCGGTGTAAGTTACATCGGCAGTACCCATGGTCTGCGGGAAGGTAATAACGTTAGTGCCGTCAAGTGACCAACCAGCGAAGGTGTAGCCATCCTTGGTGGGAGGGGTTGCGGGGGCAGCGATCTCTGCGCCCTCGGCGTAAGTTGCGCTGCTGTAAACAGCGTCGTTAGCCATGAAGGTTGCGGTGTGCTCCTGAACGGGAGTGCTGCCGCCGTCGTCAATGTAGAAGATCTGATCAAGGCCTTCATTATCAAACATATCAGCGGTGAAGAGCGGGCTCTTCTCAAACGACTTGGAATCCGCAGTCTTACCTGAATCGGTATCGCAAACGCAGACATAGCCGTTTGCAGCAGAGTTGTTGAGCTTAACATCTCTGTCATGCTGGAAAATCTTGCCGGAAGTGCCGGGGGTAAGATTGTCTCTGACGGTAAGAGTGGTTTCGCATATATACATATCGTCGGTCATCTTATAACCGAGCTTGCTATCGCCGTAGAAACCGCTCAGCTTGTAGAAGTCGAGACCCTTAGCGGCTTCGATTTCTTCCGCAGTCTCAAATATCTTACTGGTGTATCCGGTCCTTGCATTATAAACCAGGTACTTACTACCAACGGTAGCGAACTGTGCTACAAGTGAAACATAGGGGCCGTTGCCGGTCTCTTCGTTATAATTGGGATTGACATCCGAAAGAAGAGCCTTGGGGATGGGCGTGGGGTAGTTATTGGTAGGATAGCACTTGCCCTCCACAAGGTCGGGGCCTCTGTTTGCAATCCAGCCGTTAGCCTGGCCGTTAGTGATATCAAAGAAGTTTCTGTCAAGGTTGAACTGCATAACCTGTGCAGTCAGATAGAAGCTGGATTTGATATAGAATCTAACGGTAAGAGTATCGCCGGGTGAGACGATATGGTCAGTCGGCTGACCATCCGCTTCAATGAACTCAACACCAAAATAATAGAAGCCGTTGGGGTGCTCTTCTTCGAGCTCGGCATATGTCTTGATGTGAGTGGTATACGGCGTAGCAGCCGCAGATGCGTCAACGGCAAAGACGCCGCCGAGCATCGAGAACATTCCGAGCACCATTGCAAGAGCAAGGAATGAACTCAAGAAACGCTTAAATTTTGACATTAGCTCATTTTCCTCCTTTATTATGATCACAATTTCACAATTGTGCTTCATCCTAATCATTATGGATAATTAAGAGCTGATCTTGCAGTGCCGGTGCCGAATTTGACATCGGCACTGCGCTTTTGATAAGTTGCGAATGATTATTCGATGAATGAACCGCCGGCGTCGATAGCGCCGCCCTGCTCAATCTGGCTGATATCAATATCGTATGAGAAATACTGGTCAAGATACATGGTATCTATCGAGTCTGCCTCAAAGTCATAGTTGACATCGGCTGCAAAGTACTTGTACTTAAGAGTTTCGTCGCCTGTCCAGTCCTCTTCATAGCTGAGGAACGGGTCAAGTTCCATCTGGTCGATTGCGCTGATCTCGCCGTCGCAGTTGATATCGCCGCGGAGGATCACCATATAGATGCCGATTATCTCCCCGGTCCCTGCGTTGCGGATGATGATGAGCGAGCCTGTACCGTAAATGCCGCCGGCATTCTCTGTGATCTCAACGGTTACATTCTCAAGAGAACTCTCGTTGATGATCTCGCCGACTGCGGAAACGCCGCCTTCGGGGATACCGAAGATAAGACCGGTAAGGTCTGCGCCGCCATATTCCTCAAGATAAACGCTGCCGATATAGTCGAGCAGCGCTCTGCTCTCCTCGATCCAAGGCGAGTAAGGCTCTGAATATGCGTTGTAAGTGGTATATCCTGCATCGGCAAGAAGTGCCCATACGGGGTCTGTTCCGCCGCCCTGACCTACTTCCTTAATGTTAGCTATTGCGTCAACAAGGTTCTGAGCTATCTCAGCGATCTTCTTGTTGTTTTCGACAGTATCAGCAAGGTTTCTGTCGATTTTCTTTGCAGCGGTATAAGCCGCATAGAAAGCGTCATAGCTGTCCTTGGTGAATACCTTGTAGGTGTTGTTCTCCTCGGGGGTAGCCGCCTGGTTAAGGATGCTCTGCGAAGCAGTAACAGCATTATCAAGAGCGGTGTAGTCGCAGCCCTTAACAAGTCTCTTCCAGCTCGAGATCAGGTTGACCATAGCAACGTTGACCTTGGAGGGGGTAAGATCGGCGGGATTCTCCGCAGTGCCGGTGGCCTCTGCAGCAACCTTCAATGCGAAGGTCTTAGCATGCTGATAGTTATTCCAGGATTCTGAGGTGTAGTAGGAAGCGCCGCCTGCGTTGATATCTGCGTTGGTGATGCACATATCAATGACCTTTTCAAGCTTGGACTTGTTGGCAACAAGTCTGATCAGACGTTCGCCGGTAAGTTCAAGCATATGGATCGCATAAGCCGATTCGATCGAGCTGACTGCGCTCTTATTCGCGGTATTTTTGTCATAAGCCTTGATAGATTCATTGAACGCCGCAAGCTCTTCATCGGTATAGTCGCCCTCAAGCGGAGTATTGATGTAGAATACCTGAGAATTAATGATCTTGTTAGCTCTGTCTCTTGCAGTCCTGAACTGATTGTAAGTATGAGGAACATAGTCACGCATACCGAAGAACGGGAAGCCGTCCTCATAGTAGTTCATGGGCTCGCGATAATTATAGGTCTTGCCGTTTGCGGTATAGGTCTTGGTGACAAAGTCATGACCCTTGTTGATTGCAGCGAGAGCCTGCTCGATACCGCTGACACCGGCGTCTATAGCATGCGCTTCAAGAGCTTCAATAGCGTTGGTAAGAGCCTCTGCATACTGCTGATAAAGGTTCTCAAACTTGCCGTCGGTTGCTCTGATGTCACTCTCAAAGGTGCTGCCGGTCTTCGGCTTAAGAGCAAGTGTAGCAGCATTATTCAGCGCGGTGGTGTAGTCTGACCACAGAGTCTGAGTAACGGTGTCGCTGTTATAGTCGCCCTGCTGGCGGTTAGCCGCAACAGCGTTTGCAAAGATGGAACCAAGGTTATAATCGTTATAGATGTGGACATTAATGGGGACGTTGACATTGGTGCCGCCGACATTGACAGCTGCGGTAATGGTATACTTACCGACCGGAACGCCGCCGTTGTTGCCGATGACGATAGGATCGCCATTGTCGTCATATACAGTGTTGCCGTTTTGATCCAGCTGATAAGTGGGCTCTATTCTCTCGTAATTCTTGCCGTCAGCCTTCTTGGCTATCTCGAACGGGCTGAGGAAGTAAGTACCCTCTTCACCGGTCATGCTGACACTCAGAGCGTTAGCATCACTGTTGATAACTGCGAACGGATAGGAGCTGTTGCCGTTGGTAACGCCGGTAACGGTTGCCGTGGCAGCACTGCCGCCGTTGTTATCCTTAATACGGATACCGTGGCTGCCGATGCTCGAGAGAGCCTTGCCGCTCTTGATATAGATTTCAGACTCGTACTTGACGGAGCGGCTGTTGCCGGCGTCAATCGACTTCTCAATGGAGTCGTCATCCTTATCTGCACCTGCGGGAGCAACATAAGAATAGGTGGTGTTTACAAGCTTGGTTCCCTCACCGCCGAGGTAAGTACCGTCTTCGAGCCTAACTTTATACTCGATAGTGAATTCAAGAAGCTGACCATCCTGGAGGTTGGAGAGCTTAACCTTCTTCTTCTCGCCGCCGGCAAGGGTGTTACCGGAGCCAATGCCCGCAATTGAAACGGACTGCGAAACACCGCCGTTCTTATAGGCCTTAACGGTTGCGCTGACTATTTCATAAGTATAAAGGCTATCCTGGGTGAAGGTGCCGTCCTTATCTGTATAGCCGGTATTAACGCCGCTGGAGCCGTTGTAGACGAGGAAGCCCTCATCGTCGGAAGCAGAAATAACCGAAGGCATGTAGTTCTCAAGCTCTTTGAACGACTGAGCGTCGCTGAGGCCAAGGATCATGCAGACAACGGGAAGAGCGACATTAGCTATCTGAACGCCTCTACCGTTAATGGTAGTACCGTTGGTAGCGCCGCTGAAGGAGCTGGTGCCGAGGGACTTAAGAATGTCAGCGACCATGGAGCCGAGAAGGTTATTCTCAAGAATACCGTCGATGGTCGTTACGCCCTGCTTAAATACGTTGGGGAAGAGAAGATCAAAAACATTATTAATTATGTTGATGATAACAGGAATACCGGTCATCGTTGCAAATGCGCCGTTGGGATTCCTCTTGAAGATTTCTGCGAAGCCGCTTGCATCAAGGTTGGTGAGCGGGTAAACAATGTTGTCAAAGATAAAGGACTTTGCAACATATTCGTTACCGGCAATTTCTTCAGAGATCCAAGGATTGTTACCTGACTTGATGGGGATTATCGCATCAATAAGGGTATCAAAGTCGGACCAAACATCATTAGCGGTAAGTCTGCCGACACTGCCGTTGTAATCGTCGCTCTTGAAGTCAAGGGCTAAGATCGAGCCGTAAGTGCTGACTGCCCAAGCCGCTATCTGAACGAAGTTATTCTCATAGGAGCCGGTGTCGCCCTGATACTTAAGAAGGCCGTTTGCCGTGATGGGGTTCGAGGAGGTCTTGCCGGGAACCATATCAAGGCCCTGATTGAGGTTGTAAACCGCAACATCAAAGAGGATGTCAAGGCACTTGTTGACTATTGCAGTGTTATATTCGCCGTCGGTGCCGTAGGCAGACCTATTAGGCTTCGTGTAGGTGATCTCGGGAATATCCTGCCATGCAAGCTGCTCAACTGCACTGTAGCAAACATCAGCGATGGTCTGGCAGCTCTCATCAATGTAGATCCACTTGACCGAGCCGTTGAAGATAGCTCTGAGGACGTAAGAAACGACCTGCTGATCATTCATGGTTGCGATTTCCGAAGCGGGAACCGTCTTGAAGTATGAGGGGAAGAAGAGATCGCCGCTGATCTGGAGCACGAATTTTGCAACAGAGCAAACATTCTGGAAGAGATACTGGTTGCCGCCCTGAATCCAAGTCCAGCTATAGTTCTGATCGCCGATCTGGACGTTGTTCTTCAGGATCGCATTAGCGAACTCGCCTGCGATATCGTTTAACTTATCAACGAAAGTATCATTCGCACCGAATGTGCTGAAATCGACCTTGGGAACTACGGCATTAAGGTTGAAGAGCTTTGCTAGGGTGTTTGTCTTCATAAGCTCAGCTTCATCAAAAGCTTCACCGTCGTAGTTGGGGTCATAGGTGGGGTTGTTTTCCCAAAGCTGAGTATTCTGGTTGTATACGGTCTTATTTTTCTTTTCGGCGAGATACTCAACGCCGCAAAGCTGACGGAGCCAAGGTCTCGTAAGTCTGTTGAGAACAGGAACAGCAACATAATTGTATGCCTGACGCATAATAGCCTCGATAAAGTCGTAGGCCTTTACATTGCCGGTTATGTCGACAAGTGAATAATCCGGATTATGGCCGGTGGTTTCACCTTCATTAACTCTCACGCATCCGCCGAGGCCGAAGGTGACCCACTGATTGGGATGAACCCAGCCGTAGTAATCATATTTTGTAGTGTCGGGAGCAGTCTCGCCATACTTCTCGGAGAAAGCATATTCCTTGTAAAGAACATATGAATACTTGTCCTTTGAATTCGCTATGTCACCGAACTTGTCATCAAGCTTCTCCCAAGTACCGAGAACGTAGTAGTTGAGAAGATCCTGAAGAAGGGTGAGCGTTGCGTTATCGGTCTTATACTTAGCGGGGAGCTCGTCCTTGAGGGCATTGAACTTAGCGGTCTTGCCTTCCGGAGTGAGACCGTAGAGCAAACCGATAAGAAGCTCACGGACATTGAACATATAGTCCTTGACGAAGCCGTTGGCAATACCGAGGTCAAGCGTCTGGGCTGCATACTTCTGAACGATAGGTGAAAGATCGCCGAGAAGGTTAAGCAGCGCATAAACGATTTCGAGATCGGTCTTGGTGCCTCTGGTATAGCCTTTCAGTTTAAGGATGGGGGGCTGAAGCTCCTTGGCATCCTTAAGCAAGGAAAGAAGCGTTGAGGGAAGGCTTTCGACCAGAGAAACGGCACTGGTGAGTGTGCTGTCCACGCTGCGGAGATCAAGAGAACCGACATATACATTAAGAAACAGGTTCTCCTCCGCAAGCATACGGTCAAGCTCATCAAGGCCCATAGACGCATACTGCTCCGTAGTAAAAGTAGGAGTATCAATGTCGTTGTATGAGTCCTTGATTGCTTCGCCCTTATAAGCCTGATAAGCGCTGCCGACGACCGAGAATGAGCCGATAAGCATCGCAAAAGCCATAAGGACCGCGAGGATTCGGGTTGACTTTTTCAAATCTGTGCACCTCCATAAAGATTTTCACATTGAAGCCTTAAAACGAGATAACAGCCCCATGCGCCTTTCCTGATTTAGGCCGCCGCTCGGCTTACACCATCGCCGTAAAACAGCGGACGCCGCACGGGATATTATCGTAACGGCATGGCCGAGGCGCACAATGTCATTTAAAATGGCGACACTACGCCCACGGACACACCATATGGTCATATTAACTATACCTAATTTGCAGGTCAATGTCAACGATTTTCAAAATCTCATTAACATTTTGTTAGAAATCAACAAGCAAATTCGCGATTTTTTGTTCATATTTACAACGCTTATTTTTCCTTCGTTGAACTAAAATCAAAAGTTTTCCTATAAAGCTCTTTTGCTTTACATACGGAGGTAAAACCGTTATGTGTTCGCCGACGGTTTGCCTGTCGCCGAAAGGGTATATATTTAAAATGTATAGATAAATTCTCATAAAATTCGAATTATTATTCATATCAAGAATTAAAAGCCCACATGTAAAGCTTATAAGCCTTACGGATTTCATTATCTGTAGTTTATTCTCACGACCTTAGAGCTGCCGAAATTCTTGCAAAATCAAAGAAAAACCGCCCATGCCGGTCAATAAATGACCTGCATGAGCGGTTTGTAAAGTCTAAGCCTTTTACAGTATTCTGCGCATCTTATTCTTCACTGCGGCCGATGTCGGCGAACGTGCGATACAGCCAAGCCGCGGAACCGGTGTAATTTGTCCACCTCGCTCTTCCGTTGATACCGTTGCCGCAGGAAATATCGCCTGCAAGCAGGTAGGGTTCAGCTCTGTAGGCTGCTGCTGTTTCGGGATTATCATATCTTCCGATAGGCACAATTCCGTCAAGCACCTTCATCCCCTTTTCTCTTTCACCGATTTTCAAAAGCGCCCTTGCCAGCCACACCGCAGCATGAGTGTATTGACCCGAATTCTCTCTTATACCCTCGGGGTACTCGGCAATATAGCCGACCTTTTGCGCTTCCGATTCGTCGAAGGCGGGCGCAAGTAGCCTTGTGACGCCGCTTTCGGGGCAAAACAGTCTTTCATAGGCCGTATTTACGGCGATTTTTGCTTTTTCGCTATCGCCGATATTGAAAAGTACGGCAAAAGCCTGCGGAAGGATATCTATAAAATCCTTCTCCTCGCCGAGAGCACTGCCATCTGCAAAAATCGCTCTCGCGTAGCGGTCTCCCCTCCATGCAACGGCTTCAATTTGCCTTTCGAGTTCCTCGGCTGTTGAAATATACGCCTTTTGCTTATCTTTCATATCAAATTTGCCGCAGATATCGGCCATTCGGTGCAAAACTCCTACCTGAAACATGGCGAGCCAAACACTTTCGCAATCATTATTGCTGCCGAGTCGACTGAATCCATCGTTCCAATCGCATGAGCCGATCAGCGGCAGCCCGTGAACACCGAAATTCAGCGAAAGATCGACCGCCTTAATACAGTGCTCAAGCATTGTACCTTTATATGCGGTGCGAGAGGGTGTCATATAAAGCTCGCTTACCCCGTCGGGCAGCGCTGCGCCACAGATATACGGCACTTTTTCGTCAAAGATGTCATAATCACCCGTCTCTGCGGCATACTCAGCGCAGGCATACGGCAGCCAAAGCATGTCGTCGCTGCATCTGGTGCGGACACCGCGGATCTTTTGCCCACCGTTTACAATAACGTGCCACCAATGCAGTACGTCGCCCTGCTCGAATTGCACGGCGGCGCAGCGCAGCAAGTGAGTGCGGGCAAGCTGCGGCTCGGTTTTGAGGAACGCGAGGCAATCCTGAAGCTGATCGCGGAAACCGTAAGCGCCGGAGCATTGATAAAAGCCCGTACGCCCAAAAAATCGGCAGACCTTGATCTGCGAATAAAGGAACGAATTTGCAAATAAATCAAATTTTTTATAGCCGCTGTGCAGCCTCGGAGGTCTGTATCCGTTTGTGAAACAGGCGATCTCGGGCAATTTCAGCGCCGAATCGGCATTTGCACCCCATGAAAGCGTAAAATCAAGCTTTATTCTGCCTCCTGCGGCGAGGGAGAATCTCTTTCCGACGGCAGCGCAGCAGTCTGCGGGCACATTTTCGTTTGAATTGAGCTTACCCTCAAAAAAATCTCGGCGTGAGAAGGTGACATATTCGGGCACGGCGGAACATTGAAGATACATTGAGCCCGGAAATTCGGCAAGCGCATTGCGAAGCAGCGCACCGTGATCGGTTCGTCGCGCAAAAAACACGCTCGGCGAATTCAAACCGACACCGAGAACAGGTAAAACATAATAAAACAGGTCAAAACTGCGAATCGAACCTGAGCGATTGACAGCCTCGACCGAACAGCGCTTCGCGCAGCCTCTGTCAGCTGTCTCAACGACGGCTTCAATATCTACGCCGCCGACAGTGACCCGCCAAACCGCTTTATTGGGAGTAAATGTCACCGTGCCGAGGGCTGCAATGTCGTATAAAGCGCCCTCATATTTCATTATCAGCATTTCGCCGCAGTTGTCGGAGAGGGTATCATTGTACCAAGGGGTCAATTTGTTCTCTCTCGAATTCAACGCCCATGTAAAGCCTAAAGACTTGTCAGACGGCATTGTTCCGCAGCTTTTGTTTGCTAAGACAATATTCCAAGGTATATCAACGGTTGCAGGTTCTTTTTCTATGGTTATTTCACTATCTGTAAAGCTATACCGCTTTACATCTCTAATTGATATTTCTGAATTCTTTTTATCGGTAATGCGATGCAATGGCAGAGGTTTAAACGGCTTTTGCGGCTCTTTTTCGGTGTTTTCGGCACCGTGCGGAACGCAAATGCTCATATGCTCGAGGGCGAGCCTCTGTCGGTAGCTGTGACGGGCAATATCAACGAGATGAATGCCGCCTTTTATGCCGATCATCAGCTCGCAGCCCTCCTCGGCGGCGAGGCTTCTCAGCTTTGCGGCGGG
>OKXB01002539.1_pt1 | contig 14436 bp, 11 predicted proteins | sample 1601731 | NCBI WGS metagenome assembly OKXB01 (sample SAMN04414077, study PRJEB24778) | human gut metagenome | material: faecal | host: Homo sapiens | reverse complement strand
TGGGAAAGTTCGGACTTTTACATAAAAAAAGAGGGTACCCTTTTCGGACACCCTCTTTGGTAGCATCTATCTTTTTTAATTTAATGCAATCTTTCTTTGTAAAGCCAAAAATAGGTAATCCATTTTCATTGAGAACTTCTACAATCAATGAAGAGTTTTTATTTTTTTACATCAATATTTACCATCAAATGGCAATTTTTCAGTTATAAGAAAACCTTCTTCTGCATCTGCATGCATAGAAACAAAACCATCACGACGCAACATTGCTAATCCTGTTGATGTGTAACTATCCCACATTATTTAATTCAACCGACGTCTACTGGCATAAAAATAAAGGGAATCTTTTACAATCAACGGTGTTCCAATAACGGATTACATATTTCCCCAGTTCCAAGCTCTATCTACTTCATTGACATTCATAAATGGTTGATAGGTTGGACGTGAGAAATAAAACTCATCAAGGCTATATCCTAAGTGAGACTACATTACGTTTCTGAATCCCCAATTCTGAACAATCCTTATTTCCTGGGCCAGACCAAACTGTATATAATCCCAACAAAACGCTTTCATAAGGAATTGCATCAAAATTATAGATACTAGAATTTACATTAGGATATTTTGCATGTCTTATTTCCTTATCATCAGGACTAAACCAATATACTATATGTTTATCGTCTGCATCTTTATGAGCACGATGAGCTAAACTAACCAACATCTCAGGATCTTCATGTTCAATATAAAATCTTGAACGTCTTGATATAGTACTACCACGCATACTTAAAACCCATTTTTTTGTAAATGGATTATAAAAAGCAGTTGTGCGATCTCCTAAATCGCCCGACTGTGCAACACCTTTACTCCAATGAATTCCATCTGCTGAATACTTTAATACAACCTGCCAATTATGCTTATCGTTCAGTGATTCAATGTTGAATGATTTCCATCATTTTGATGGGTCTTTTTCCTCTCTACTTAACCAAATCGTAGAAGCATCCCGATTACAAGTATTCACAAAATTGGTTTCCTACAACAATATCTTGATTCTTTTTCGTCCATATTTTATCATCATCAGATTCTGCATAACAAGTATAAAATGCCATTTTATCATCTTTATAGATGCTTCCTGCTTCGGTTAAATATCACATTCTAAACTTTTTCTCTTTCTCATCATACCAAATTCCATCAATGAATGAAGCGGCATAGGGAGTTCCATCTATCGTTTTTTTCACAATTTATCTGGCTCTAGAACAGGATTTCCTTCATAATAGGTCGGAGTATGATAAACCGGTAAAAGGGTTGTTTTTTGTAGTTAAAAATTGTTAGCAAACAATTAGCATCCCGTATTGATTGAAATAACATCCGGCATTTCAAACAGATAAGGGACCGGCATTTCTGTAGGAACCTGATGCTCAGGATATATAGGTGGCTATTGTCCGGAATTCTAATCCCATTATGTAATGTCTGAGCATTTATACAAGCAGAATAGTTCAATAACAATATTAATAAAAGACGAAATATCATAAGTAAAAGAATTATTTACAATTCAATTGATATTATTAAAGGTGGAATTCAACATCCCACCTTTTTAATACTAATAATTAACGATGTCTATTCTCGGAGTCCAAATATTGAATCAAATCTCTTGCATAGTTTGTTTCCAATATACGAAAACCTTGCTCAATTAACCATCCCCAACCTTCCGATGGACGACTGAAAATAGAAACTCGGTCGCTATGATTGGCCGTATGTGCATCCCACGTTGCTGCAACAAAAGCTCTCGAACCGCTTCCCAATACCTTAGGAAGCAATTGATATGTTTTTGTATCCAAAGAATCAAATCTAAACTGGAATGCAACTGGAGATAATTTTTGAATGTATTCATCCACATAAGCTTCCAAATCGGAGATTTTATCTTCAATTACAGGACAATAGATAACCTTTTCCAAAGTATCCCCAAAAATTCTCTTAGCTTTTTCGTATGGCCAATTCAAAACAAAAACCGTTTCTTCCAAAACATCATGTTTTTCCAATATTTTCAGCAATTCCTTTACCAAATGACCTTTTTCGTGTTCTGGCAAATCATAACCAGCTTTATCCAAATAAAGACAAACCTTTCCTTTGGCCACTTGAATAAACTCTTCCAGTGTAGGAACTTGATAATCGGTAGAACCGCCCCAATTATTTCTCAAACGCAATGCTTTTATTTCTTTCAAAGTCAGTTCAGAAACACGTCCTGTTCCATTGGTCATTCTGTCTACAGTATAATCATGCATCATTACGACATGACCATCTTTGGTTAAACGCACATCTGTCTCGATCAAATCGGCTCCGAAATAAATGGCATTTTCCAAAGCCTGGATAGAGTTTTCCGGTGCAAAAACATAATCAGCTCTATGTGCAGCTACCCAAACGTAGTCAGTAGATTCTTTTGACCTCAATAAGCTAAGCTTACTGTCATTCTGAGCTCCAGCAAATATATTAGAACCCAAAAATATTGATATTAGAAATAACACTTTCATCATTAATAACCAGGATTCTGTATCAACTTGTTACCGCTAGCATCAATCTGACTCTGTGGAATAGGGAACAACAATTGATGTTCTTTTGCATTAACAGTCAAAACAGAACTTCCGTCATTCTTATTCACCACTTCCAATGCCTTGCCTGTTCGAATCAAATCAAACCAACGATGGTTTTCAAAAGCCAATTCCAAACGTCTTTCTTTTTCAACCGCATTTCTAAATGCAGACTGATCAGCCAATTCCGCATAGGTATATTCTAATGCATGGCTACGAGTTCTTACCATATTCAAATATTTCAAGGCGTCATTGTCACCATAATCAAGCTCGTTCATTGCTTCAGCAGCCATCAACAAAACATCAGCATATCTCAATACAATGATATTGAAGCCCATGCCATAACTAGTTTTAGTATCATGCCACTTATAAAGTCTCATACCTTGTGTACCCATATTGATAATAGATGCATCTTTACGGTCATCCACATTTTCATTGAATAATCTTTGAAGATTTTCAGATGGCAAGTTATTCACATCACTACCTGCTTCCAATGGGTCTCCACCAGAATATCCTTCGCCTTGAATTGAATTGTCAAATTGAACTTCAAAGATTGATTCAATATTATTTTTGTTGTTAACAGCAAAAACATCAGCGAAGTTTGGAACCAAATCATAAGTACCACTGGAAATTACACTTTTCAATAAAGATGCAGCTTGACCCCAATCTTTTTTAGTCAAATACACTTTTGCCAATAAAGTCTGTGCTGCCCCTTTGGTAACTCTACCCAAATTTTTTCCTGTATAATTGCTTGGAAGATTAGCTGCCCCAAATTCCAAATCCTTAATTATCTGGGTATAAATTTCATCTGGCTTCGCTTGAGTATGATTAAATGCATCATTAACATTAACAACTTCTTCGGTCAATAATGGAACATTTCCCCAAATACGAACCATATTGAAATAAGTCAAAGCTCTTAAGAAATAAGCTTCACCCAAAATTCTATTTTTTGTTTCTGCAGGAATTGATTCAGATGCACTTGCACGGGTAATCACCAAATTAGTTTTTTGAATTCCATCATAACATGAAATCCAAGTATTTGAAATCTGAGCATTAGTAGCATCAACTACAAAATTGTCGAAAGCAGCAGCTCTACCACCATTTTGTGTCGTATTCAGATTCCAAGTATTATCTGAAGGAACTTCCATAAACGAAGGATAACCGATTCCACCATATTGGTCAGTTGACTGCAAAGCACCATATGCAGCAGCTAGCCCTTGCTCCAGTTCATACTCAGTACCATAAAATCCATCTGAACTGGACTGGGAAATTGGATTCAAATCTATAAAATCGTCACAACTACTCAATGTAATTGTTGAGAATAGCATTATAATATATTTTTTCATAATATTTTTAATTAGAATGAAACGTTAATACCAAAAACATATGATTTAGAAACTGGATAGTTACCAAAATCTTCACCTGCGATAATTGCACTACCACCTTTATTAGATACTTCCGGATTGTATCCTGAATAATCGGTGAAAGTAAATGGATTTGTTGCAGATGCATACAATCTAATCATATTGATACCGAATACATTTCTAAAGGTATATCCCAAAGAAATATTACGAATACGGATAAAAGATGCATCTTCTACATGCCAACTAGAGGCACGGGTATGACTCTTGGTTCCATATGCCCATACGGTACGTGGAGCTTTATCTGTTCCATAAATAGCCAAGTTATTTCCCCAAGCTTCCGCCAAATAACGATGAGTGGCATTAAAAATTTCACCACCATGCTTACCTTCAATACCGAATCCCAAGTCTACATTTTTCCAACGCAATGTATTGTTGAACCCCCATGTAAAATCTGGATTTGCGTTACCAATGATGGTACGGTCATTTGCATCTACTTTCTTATCCCCATTAATATCAGCATAAATAAAGTCACCAACACCTTGCTTCTGACCTTCCAAATGTGGAGTTGAATCAAATTGTTTTTGAGAAGTAAAAATGCCGTCTACTCGGTAGCCATAAAATGATCCCAATGATTCACCTACCTTTACAATATATGAATCATCACTTAAACCACTACGATATAGAATCTGTTCTTGTCCTGGAGCCAATTCCAAAACTTCATTTTTATTGGTAGCAAAAGTCAAAGAGCCATCCCAACTCCAATCATTACCGAATTGCTGACTAGTTGACAACATGATTTCCAAACCTTTGTTACGAATCTTACCCAAGTTTTGAAGAGCTGATGTAAAACCTGAAGATGCAGGAACTGTTACATTCAGTAACAAATCACTTGTTTCTGACTGATATGCATCAACTGCAATATTAAGCTTGCTATCGAAAAGACTAAAATCAAAACCAATATTGGTTGTAGCTGTACTTTCCCATGACAAGTCTTGGTTTGGTGAATTTCCTGGAGCAAAACCTTGAATCATAGAACCATCAAAAACATAATTGTTGGCAGACAATACGGCGGTACCTCCATAATAGGGGATATTGGCATTACCAGTGATACCATAGCTCACTCTAAATTTCAAATTGTTTACAAGGGCATTTTCTGGATAAAATGCTTCACGGCTAATGTTCCAACCTGCAGATACTGAAGGGAACCATCCCCAACGGCTATTCTTTGCAAAACGAGACGAACCATCTCGACGAAGAGAAGTGGTCAACATATACTTGTTATCGTACGAATACATCACACGTCCCAAGAATGAGATCATGGCAGCTTCTTGTGCATAACTGCTACCGTTTGTCACTGAAGCAGCATTCAATGTGGTTACATTATCGTTCGGGAAGTTAGTGCCATGAAGATAGGTATATTCACTTCTTTCCTTCTGAGCTGAGAAGTTAAGCAAAGCTTCCAACTCATGTTTATCAAAATTCTTGCTGTAAGTAAGGTTTGTTTCCGAAATCCAGTTAAAAATACTTGAACGGGTATCATCACCTACGTTATAAGTAGTTGTCGGTGCCATTTCATATCTAGCTGACAAACCTTTTGGACGATAATAAATACGATGCATCCCAATACTTTCAACACCAAAAGAAGTCTTCAACTTCAAGCCATCCAATATGGTATATTCCAAATCTGCATTTCCGCTGAAGTTACGGGTTGTCAATTCATTTTTAACCATCATGGCCAATGCAACCGGATTCTGAATCTGTGCCACATTCACACCATTCTTGTTTTCAATAAGCATATGATCAGTTGCAATGGTACCGTCTGCATTATAAGCCGGAAGATTCGGATGATACATCAAAGTTGTAATTACCAATCCTTCTCTTGACCACGCATCTTCTGAACGTACTAATTTATTATCCGATTGAGTAGCACTCATGCGCAAGCCAAATTTCAATCTGTCAGTTATGTTCGCATTCAAGTTGACACGAACAGAATAGCGGCTCATACCTGTGTTGATAATGATACCATTTTGGTCTGTAAAATTAGCTGAGACATAGTAATTCATCTTTTCAGTACCACCACTGACATTAACGTCATAGCTTTGTTGGAATGCAGAACGATAAATTTCATCTTGCCAATCCGTATTAGTCAAGCCCTTTTGACCATTAATATAAGGAATCATATAAGCCGGATACTTATGATTAGAATTGGTACGCATTTCCATTGGATCATTAGGATTTCCACCAGCCAATTCATAAGACAAGTCACGTGACATCTTTGTAAAGTTTGCCAATTCATAAGCATCCATTACATCTACTTTTTTGGTCACTTCTGAAACACCTCCATACATACTGAAGTTAACTTTGGTCTTACCAACTTTACCTTGCTTGGTTGTAATGATAATAACACCATTGGAACCTCTAGAACCATATATTGCAGCTGATGCAGCATCCTTCAACACGTCGATACTTTCGATGTCTGCAGGGTTAATCATTGACAATGGATTAGAACTATACTGATAACCAGTTGTTTCTCCCTGCATTGTTCCGCTTGATGAATTTGCACTTAAAGGAACACCGTCTACCACAATCAAAGGTTGTCCTGAATAGTTAATTGAGTTTGACCCACGAATCTTAATTTGGACTCCTGCACCTGGGGCGCCAGAAGATTGTTGGATATTTACACCAGGCATTTTTGAAGCTAAAGCTTGGTCAAAACTACTAACATTCATATCGTTTACAAGCTTAGAACCATCAAGCTTTGAAATTGCACTAGTTACTTTTGCTCTAGATTGCTTACCGTAACCTACTACAACAACTTCGTCCAGTAATTCGATATCGTCCACCAGCTTTACAGCCATCTGTTTGCCAAATTGGGCAGTCAGTACCTGAGTTTTGTAGCCGATGAAAGAAATTTCAATTTTGGCATTTGGGGTACTCAAATTCAGTGTAAAGTTACCGTTGATGTCGGTCACAGTGCCGTTGGTAGTACCTTGCTCTACTACTGAAGCACCGATTACCGGTTCACCAGTAGAATCGATAACGTTACCTTTGGCTGTTTTCTTGTCTTGTTGAGCAATTCTAGTCGCTACGTTAGTAATTTTAGAGAGAGTTATATTGTTACCTAGCACCTTGCAATCAATATCGGTGTTGTCAAAGATGCCTTTCAGCAGCTCTATTACATCGGTATTGCTTCCATTTACATATACGGTGCGTTTTACGTCCACATCGTTCTTGTCATATACAAACAAATAATCCGTTTGTTTCTCAATTTGTTGAATCACAGATTCAATGGTATAATTCTGTGTCTTAAGGGATACTTTTTGATCCATGTACTCGGTTACACTCGCCAGAGCAGTATTTACGCCTAAAAAAAGAGCATAAGCCGAAACCATACCAACTTTAACGATATGGTTACAGTTTGAAATAACTTTTTTGTAGGAATTAAAATCCATAATTTACTTTAATTTAATCATTAGTATTTTGTTTAAAATCAGATGGCTTCAAGCCACGGGCGGCATTATTTTCGGAACTGCCTTACGTTACGCTACAATAGGGTGTTTTACATAGGCATTTTATAATTTATAAGTTACACAATTTATAAGATGATAATTTTTTTATTTTCGTAATCAATTTGATAGTCAAAATGATTGGTTTCTTTCAGCACTCGTATGATGTGTTCCAGTCCATCTTTGGCACGGAACTTACCGGTGCAGTAGGGTGATTTTCTGGTTAAAGAAGTATTTCTGATTTGGAATTCAACATCATAGTATTCTTGCAGTTTGTCGAACACTTCCAACAGAGGTTCGTTAAAATAGAGTATCCCTTTGCGCCACAGATAATTGTTAGTATTTTCAATCGGTTTGACCTTCAATACTCCTTGGCATAGCGCTGCACGCTGGTTGGGGGTAAGAATCACGACCGATGATTTTTTTGCATTAGTAGTGACTTCCACTTTACCGTTCAATAGGGCCGCTTCAAATTGAGGAGAATCCTGATAGTCGTATACATTAAAGGAAGTACCTACCGCTTTTACTTGATATTTAGAAGTAGAAACGATAAAGGGATGCTCCTTGTCGGATTTTACTTCGAAGAATCCTTCACCGTCAAGTTCTACCAGGCGTTTTTTTCCGTTAAATTTCGAGGGGAAGGTCAGGGTACTGCCGGAGTTCAGCCATACCTTGGATCCGTCGGCCAGCATTATTTCTACATGCTGTCCAGTTGGTACATGGATTTGGTGTTGTAGTTCGTGGTGGGTTGTTGTTGTCTGCCAGTTCAAGAAGAAGTGCAGGGCAAAGCCCAGCACGAAGATAGCCGCTACCTTCATGAAAGATATGGTATAATGTTTCCACGGGAGGATTTTAGCTTTTGGGGGGAGGGCAAATTCTGTTTGTTCGGGCATGTCCTCAATCCAGTAACTCATTTCAAACAGACGGCAAAGCTGTTGGTAGTAACGCTGGTGTTCTATCTCCGCTTCTATCCATTCAGTAATTCGTTGAGTTTCTTCATCCGAAACCTCTCCTTTGAAATAAGCTATTAATAATTCGTCGTCCATAATTCTTTATCGTTTGTAATAATGGCGACTGAAGGAAGGGATTCCCTAGTGTAGATTTATAAAATTAACTTCTATTAAGAAATCCACCCTTTATTGATTGGGTTCATAAAACAGAGCCAAGTTAAGATAGGGAGGTAGTCTTTGAGGGCAGCACGAAGTTCCTTAAGGGCCTTGTTCATGTGATAATCTACCCCTTTGACCGAGATGCCCAAAGTTTGAGCAATTTCCTTTCCCGATTTATTTTCAAAGCGGCTCATAATGAATACCTTTTTGGTTTGTTCCGGTAATTGGTTGAGAGTTTTCATTACGATAGATTTGATTTCCTGTGAGAAAATATAACTGGGATTACAGCCTTCCAAGTTTGAGATTCGGATAGCTAGTTCGCGCTGTTTCCATTGTATAAGATCATCTTTGGTATCTTCCCGTCGTACTTGTGTTTTGAGATAATCCAACGATTTATGTTTCACGATGGTGATAAGGAGAGCCATGGGATTATCAACCGATTCCACCTTCATGGTTTCGAGCAGTTGCAGGAAGGCGTCCATAGTGATGTCTTCAGAAGCTTGCTTATTGCGCACATAAAAGCATGCAAAGTTGCAAACCTTATTAAACGAACTTTTATACAAAAGATTGAATCGTTCCACTTCCGAAAGGCTACCATGTGTCGACATTCTATGTATTTTTAAGATAAACAATTCGCAAAAATAGTTTTTTTTTGCAAAAGTAACAATCTGACTGCATATTTCTTTCAGTATCCATTCTTAACTAGAGGAAAGTAGTATTACCTCCTAAAAACGTTTACATGTATATGCCTTTTCCCTATTGTTTATTATTCGGTGATATCAAGCGGCTGACAATTGAAGCTGTTGCGATGCCAATCATTGGGGGCGCTCACAAAATTTTTTCTTATAACAATATATATTACATTTTTGTATAGAATATGATTCAATCTAGGATCCACAACAGTTTGGAAAAACGATCGCGAATTGTAGAATAATAAAAAGATACCATAAAAAATATCATTAGGCAGTAAGTTCAATACCTTGCCGTTTTTTGTGTCCGGCCGGATAGGCTCAGGCATTTTTTATTATCAGCCAATTACGGAAAACTGTTCTAACGATAAAAATGCTCCTTTCCTGAGAAAAAACGCATGTCGCAATATAATTGCAACGAACCGCCGTATCTTGCCCCCGAAATCATAAATGTATAACCCCAAACAAACCATGTTATGTTGAATGAAAACAACCGGTCCTCGGACCGGATCCTGACCGAGAGGATCCTGGACGATCCAGACATGATCCTGAAAATTGATAATCCTTCCCTGAAGCAGCAGATGGCTGCCGTACAGAAGAAACCTGAGCTGATCGCCAGCTTGCCGCTTGCGGGAGAAAAGGTGCAGCTTGCGGCGGTTATCGCCTGCCCAGAAAGCATCCTGCTTGTAGATACTCCCGCACCTGCCGCCTGCTTCATGGCCGTGGAACGGATGCTCAAGGAGGAACTTCTTCCCGTGCCGGGTGTCCTGAATGCGGCAAGGGAGTTGATACTGCAGATGAAGAAGGATAAAGCCGATGGAAGATCAAGCGGAGCCGCCATTGAGAAATTCCTGGATGAAGTCAAACCCATTAAAAACTAATCGTCATGCCTACCATTTTAGAACGCCTGACCGCATTGTTCAGCCGGGATATGCGGGCCGTACTCCGCAATCCGCGTGCCATCAGTATGATTGAGAATCCTTCCATACGGGTCCAGATGGCTGCCATCCGGAGGGATAAAAGTGTCATCTGCTTTATAGACAAGCCGGTGGAAAAAGTACAGCTCGCTGCAGTCAGGAATGCACCACATAATATTCATTTCATCGCTTCGCCCGGTGAGAAGGTACAACTATCCGTCATCCGGCATAAACCGGGCTACATCGGTTTTATTTCCAACCCTACGGAAAAAGCGCAACTGACAGCCGTTGAAAGGAGGCCTGAATGTATCTCCCTGATAAATAAGCCTGCGGTAAAGGTACAGTTAATGGCTGTCCTGAAAGATCCGGCACATATTGCCTCCATCAAAGAACCGGCCGAAAAGGTACAGCTGGCAACCGTGCAGAAGAACCCGGAATACATCCGCCACATTGAATCACCTACGGTGAAAGTACAGCATATGGCTATCCAAGGCAACGCGGATACCCTGCGGCACATCAACTCCCCGGCAGATACCGTACAGTTGGCGGCAGTCCAAGCCAAAGGAGAAACCATCAGGTATGTGTCCGAACCATCGGAGGCTGTACAGCTGGCCGCTGTCAGGAACAATCCAATGAATATCCGGTATATTGAGAACCCTACGGAAAAGGTTCAGCTGTCTGTCCTGCATGCCGACAGGGAGGCGGCTGCGCTTATCAGCTCTCCTTCAGAGGCAGTCAGGAAACAGGCTGAAGAGATGTACGGGCTGAAGCTGGAGAAGCCTGCGGACCGGGAAGCGGAGCCGTCATCCGAAGCGCCGGAATCTTCCGCGACACGGCGCGCACCCAGAAAAAAGACCGAACAGAGTACGCAATCCACGCGAAAACCTTCCGCCAGGCAGGTTAAGACGGCAATAGAGAAGTTGGACAAGGACCTTCGGGAAATCCAGGAAATCCCGCAGGTTAAAAACAGGGATAAAAAACTCATCAAGGCTTTAGAGGAATTCAATTCATCCGCTGTCCCCGAAAAGAAAGGATGTGACGTGGAGAGTATCCTCAAGGACCTTCGCGGGAAGGGAGTCAAGGTGGAAGCCATGAAAGCCGAAGAGTGGCACTCCCTGATGAATGGAAAGGCCATACAACCCTCCCTTATATCCGGAGCGTCCAAGCCGGCCGCAAAGGGAGCCTCCTTCATGCTTACCAAGACTCCGGTCGGGTATGCGGTAAAAGCTGTGAATACGGTCAACAGCCTTACTCGGCAGGCCAGTGCCGACATGTAACGTACCAATGTACGACCGATAAAAACATGTTTTTTGAATTTACTTGTTTACTTGAGTCCTGCTTAAGTAAACAAGTATTTCTCTTTAATGACCAATCAAGTAACATACTTATTCTTTCATGGGATGAAACAGATATCCGAACATCTTTTCACAACCGAGGAGCAGGCAATCATAGCCCGCAGTAAGGCGGAAGGCAGTTACATGAAAGCTCCGAACGGACAGGCAACCAACCTGAATGAAAAGCAGTGGGCACAGGTACGTACCCGGGCATTCAGGGAGTGGTTCGGGGATTGGGAGAACAATCCGAATGAAGCATCCAAGGTCAGAGATGCCAATGGGGAGCCTCTGGTGGTGTATCATGGCACTCCGATTTCACGGGATCAGGCGGCTGACAGGAGTAAATTCAGAATTGCCGATGATTGGGAGATTCAAACAATTAACGCACCTTTCCATACGTTCAGGGGTGGTGCATACAATGGACTGATCTTTACCTCTTTGACGGAAGAAAAAGCCAGAAGTATCGGTGAAACGCGCAGCATGAGTATCCCGGACAGTGAAGACGGAAGGGAACAGTGGACCACAGACAGTTATGTGTATGACCTCTTCGTCAATGCCAGGCAACCGTTTGACGTAAAGAATCCAAATGCCGTAAAAGATATCCTGGACGCATTAGAAGGACAGCTCACGGCCTATGATTTCTATCTTGGCATGGAAGTGCCCGTTTCCCGGAAAGAGGCGGAAAAGATATTGGAAGGGGGAAATTCATGGCGTGTGGTTGAGACACCTTCCATGCAGGAAATCATCCGGTCACGAGGATATGACGCCATCCATGCCTTGGATGAAGGTGTTCAATATATGGCGGTATTCGCTCCAAACCAATTAAAGGCATCCGGTAAATATTTATATTCCGAACGGAACACAGGTGTTTTTTCACCGGGCAACAACGACATACGTTTCCGGGAAGTCCATCATGGCGTCCCCGCTTCCTTTACCGGTTACAGGAGTATGAAAACGGAAACGGTCCGCAATGACAATATTCCTGCCGTCTTAGCTGCCCTCCGTGAGAAGCTGGAGGATACGGAACAGGAATGGCAGGACAGGATTCTTGATTATATCGCAGAGAATTATCCTACACAAACAACCGTTTCCGCACAGACAAGATCTCCGGAAGGACTGAAGGAGAGGGAGGCAATGAAAAAAGACAAAACACTCAGGAAGATGAAAGAAGAAGCCGTTGCAGCATTGAATGCCGCTGATGAAAAAGTAATGGAAGCGTTCAAAAAAGAGAATGGTGATATACTCTTTCGTGAGGTCAAAGAAAAAGACGGCGGCAAGTCCTTGGTGGGCCTTCATAATATCAGTGAGGAGAAGTTGCTTAAAGCCTTGAAACTTGGAGGACTTGCCAATCCCAGCGCCGCCGTGATCGATATAGCCAGGCAGTCACATGAAGGATACGGCGAGATCTCCCTGATACTCCCTTCTTCCATGATTGACAAACGTACCGGAAGGAATGCCGGAACATTCAGCACAGATGCGTGGACCCCCGTCTATCCGCAAATAGAAAGGCAGTTTTCCGGTGACGGCAGCGGGCGTGTCCGGGATGCCATTTCCAGGCTGCCACAAGAGATGCAACCGAATGTACGCAGTGCCTGGAACAGCTACATGGACGGGCGCGACGAGGGGAGTGCGTTCGCTTATCAGTTTTTATATGAAAGAGGCGAGGCACCCGAATTCAGGAAGATAGAGCCGCTCTTTGGGGAACATCTGCGGAACCGGATATCCGCCATCGACGCGCTCGATGACTATGATGAACGCAACACGGCCCTGTTGGAGGTTTATATAGAAGAGAACTTCGGTGGTGATCAAACAAAATTCAAAGATTATATCGAAACAAGGAAACGGGTATTACAGGATAAAATACAAGCGTTCCCGGAACAAAAACAAAAAGGTTTGGCTTACAGAAAAGCTGTGGAGAAGCTGAATGATATAGAAGAAAGGGGCTATGAATACAGTTCCGTACAAGACTTCTATGACAGGGTGAAGACCGATATCCGCCAGGCCGGCAGTGTTGATACCTACCATACCCTGCAGGATGCCTTGGATAAGATCAACGGTTCGGAAGCGCTGAGCAGGCAGTATGCGGAGTGGAGGGAAAGCCTTGCGGGCAAATACGGTATCAAGGAGGTACTTTTTAAAGGTTACACTCCGGATGGTATCAGGATCTATCTTCCCCATACCTTGGAGAATGTCTCCGGGTTAATGAAACAGCAGGGCCTGGCCGCCGCAACCGGCTGGGGAGGCTCCTTCTCTAAATTTGTAGCCGCTCTTATGAAGCCGGTCGGCACACTGGACGGTATTCGCCGGCAGAAGGGGAAACTGATCACTGACCATAGTGATCTGGAGGCATTCAGGGACAAATGGCAGGAGGTCTATTTTGATCTGGGAATCAAGCTTAACCCGGGCGGCGGCACCTTTGATGATACCGGCCTTTACCGTGTGGAGGATATCGCGTTGAAACCTGATCCCGGAAGTTTTGCCAAACGTGAGTACGGGGTGGAACTGACTGGGGAGGATGTACGGCAACTTAAAGAGATGGTTGCTGCCATACAGAACGAATGTCCCGCCATGTATTTTGAGACCAAATTCGAGCGGCCGGTCTATTTGAATGAATTTGTAGCGGCAATCGTACCGGAGAATGTAAGTGAAGACGTTTCCAAATCGATCCGTGAAAGCGGGCTGCAAGTGTTTGTTTATAAACCCAAGGATGAATCCTCGAGAAACGAGGCTGTGAAACTGGCGTCGGAAATTAAAGGTGTGCGGTTCCGGCTTGCGGGTGGGACGGGAGCCTTCACTCCTGCCTGTACAGCAAGCGGGCAGGTTTTCCTTTCCGGGGATGAACGGATGGCGGAACTCTCCCGCCATGCCGCTTCCCTGGCCCGCAAACAGCATATCCCCGTGAGCATCATCCATTCCATCGGCGAGGTGGATTCTCCCAAAG
>OKXB01002522.1_pt1 | contig 14511 bp, 10 predicted proteins | sample 1601731 | NCBI WGS metagenome assembly OKXB01 (sample SAMN04414077, study PRJEB24778) | human gut metagenome | material: faecal | host: Homo sapiens | reverse complement strand
GTACTACGGTAGCACGATGAATTTTTCCTTTTAACATCTCAACAGTCATTTCTTATTGGTCTCCTTATAAAAAAAGCCCGGCTCTCTCAGATGCACATGAACATCAATAAAACCGGGAAAAACAAAGCAGCCGTTTAAATCATAAACGGAACAATCTGCCTGAGGTGTGCGGTTGGAAATTTCGTGAATCATACCGTTGGCGATAAATACGTTGGATTTCATGAATTTGCCATGAACAAATACAGTTGCATTCGCTAGAATATAGTCCACTGTCTTCTCTCCTTTCGTCGCTAACTTGGTTCCAAACTTATTTTTATCTAAATCTTCAATACTATATCATAAAGGAATAGTAGTGTCAAGATATAGTTTTTTCGGAATTTTCCGTTACAAGAGAAAGTGTTTTGGGAATTTGTTGACACTGCAATTTCGTTGTGTTAGACTAAATTTGTAAATTTATGCGGTTTTTTGCAACTGACGGAACAGGTGGGCAACCACAGGGGAGCAAAGGACTTAAGAAAATTAAGCAGTGCAGAACTGCTTTTTGTCGACCGTCTGGGCAGTCTGTTTCTGTAATACGGAAGTAATGCGGAATCGGACTGCCTTTTTCTGTTTGTTCCGTAGGGGAAAAAAGACAGGATGTTTTAGATTTTTTGAGGAGGTAACCCATGAAGAAAATTGGTATCGTTATGGGCAGTGACAGCGATCTGCCTGTAGTGGAAAAAGCGATGGCAACTCTGGAGAAATTCGGTGTTCCCTTTGAGGCGCACGTTTATTCTGCACACAGAACGCCTGTAGAGGCAAGCGAATTTGCAAAGGGCGCAAGAGCAAATGGCTTTGGTGCCATCATTGCGGCAGCAGGAAAGGCGGCACATCTGGCAGGTGCCATGGCGGCAAATACAACCCTTCCTGTAATTGGTATCCCTATCAAATCCTCCACATTGGATGGATTGGATGCTCTGCTTTCCACCGTACAGATGCCGGGGGGACTTCCTGTTGCGACCGTAGCCATTGACGGTGCGGAAAACGCAGCACTTCTGGCAATCCAGATTCTGGCTGTGGAGGATGCGGCTCTGGCAGAAAAGCTGGATGCGGCAAGAAAAGAGGCAGCCGAGAAGGTTTTGGCAAAAAATAAGGCTCTGGAAGAAAAATACGCAAAATAAAAAATCACTTTTCATATAAAAAAGGACAAAGCGAAAGCGCAGAGAGGAGAAAAAGAATGAAAAGCCATAGTGAAAGCTATAAAGCAGCAGGTGTAGATATTACAGCAGGGTATAAAGCGGTGGAGCTGATGAAGGAGCATATCGCAAAAACCATGTCCGCAGGGGTAATGGGTGATATCGGCGGCTTCGGCGGTCTGTTTGAACTGGATATGACAGGCATCACAAAACCCGTACTGGTCAGCGGTACAGACGGCGTTGGTACAAAGCTGAAGTTGGCATTCCTGATGGGTAAGCATGATACTGTAGGGATTGACTGCGTGGCTATGTGCGTAAACGATATCATCTGTGTTGGCGCAAAGCCCCTGTTCTTCTTAGACTATATTGCAGTCGGCAAGAACTTCCCCGAAAAGATTGCCTCCATCGTAAGCGGCGTGGCAGAAGGCTGTGTGCAGTCCGGCGCAGCACTGATTGGCGGCGAAACAGCGGAAATGCCCGGCTTCTATCCTGAGGATGAATACGATTTGGCAGGCTTCTCCGTGGGCGTTGTCGATAAGGATAAAATTTTGAACAACAAGACTATCCAGGAAGGCGATGTCATTCTGGCTCTGCCCTCCAGTGGTGTGCATTCCAATGGCTTCTCTCTGGTGCGTCGTGTGCTGGATGTAGAAAATGCGGATATCAAAACACCTCTGGAAAGACTGGGCGGCAAATCCATCGGCGAAGCACTGCTTGCACCCACAAAGATTTATGTAAAGCCTATGCTGGCACTGTTTGAAGAAGTGAAGGTAAAGGCGGTTTCCCATATCACAGGCGGCGGCTTCTATGAAAATATTCCCAGATCTATCCCCAAGGGTTTTGGTGCGAAAATCAATAAGGCAAGCCTGAAAACACCCCCCATCTTTGATTTGATTATGGAAACAGGCAATATCCCCGAAAGAGATATGTATAATACCTTCAACATGGGCGTTGGCATGAGTGTGGTTGTTGCGAAGGAGGATGCGGAAAAGGCACTGAAAATCCTGAAGGCAAACGGTGAGGATGCGTATATTATGGGCGAAATCATCGCCTCCGAGGAAGGTGTTGTCATTGTCTAAGACAAGGATTGCCGTATTCGTTTCCGGCGGCGGCACAAACTTACAGGCATTGATTGATGCGGCAAAAAGAGGAGAAATCCCCAACGGCGAAATCGCATTGGTGCTGGCAAGCAACGATAAGGCTTATGCACTGACAAGAGCGGCAGAAAACAATATCCCTTCTGTTGTGGTAAAGCGCAAGGAATTTGAAACACAGCTTGCGTATGAGGAAGCCGTGAAGGCGGTTCTTGCGGAAAACAGCATTGATATGATTGTTCTGGCAGGCTTTATGTCCATCCTCAGCGAAAACTTCACAGCTGCATACCCCAAGCGTATCGTCAATGTGCATCCCTCTCTGATTCCTTCCTTCTGCGGCAAGGGCTTCTATGGACTGCATGTGCACGAGGCGGCACTGGCGTACGGCGTAAAGGTGACGGGTGCAACGGTGCATTATGTAAATGAAATTCCCGACGGCGGCGAAATCATTTTGCAGAAGGCAGTGGAAATCGAAGAAGGGGATACCCCTGAGGTACTGCAAAGAAGAGTCATGGAGCAGGCGGAATGGATTCTTCTGCCGAAGGCAGTGGAAATGGTGGCAGCAAGACTGCAGAAAGGACAGTAAAAAGCATGAATGTATATAAAAAGGATACCATGAAGGACTTGGTAAAGGATAACAGCTATGTGGGTCGCGGCATTGTCATCGGCAAAACAGAGGATGGCACAAAGGCGGCAGTGGCTTATTTCATCATGGGGCGCAGCGATAACAGCCGCAACCGCATCTTCAAGGAGGAGGGCGAGGATGTTATGATTTATCCCTTCGATGCATCCAAGGTGGAAGACCCTTCTCTGATTATCTACGCACCCATCCGTAAGCTGGATGGCAAGCTGATTGTGACAAACGGCGACCAGACAGATACCATCCGTGATTTTGTTGTTGCGGGCAAATCCTTTGAGGATGCACTGGAAACCAGAGAATTTGAACCCGATGCACCGAACTGGACACCCAGAATCAGCGGTATGCTGACCTTCGCAGAAAATGATTTTACATATAAAATGAGCATCCTGAAAAGTGCGGATGAAGCCGGCACAGCCTGCAACAGATTCACCTATTCCTACAAGGCAATCGCCGGCGTAGGGCATTTCCTGCACACCTATATGGGCGACGGTAATCCTCTGCCCACCTTTACAGGCGAACCCGAACGTGCAAGTATCCCCAACGATATTGATGCATGGACAAAGGAAATCTGGGAAAATCTGAATGAGCAGAATAAGATTTCCATCTATGTACGTTTCACAGACCTGAAAACAGGTGCGGTTGAAAATAGAATGATTAACAAAAATGTGTAAGCATTGTTGGCAGAACAGGGAAGAAAGGAGTTTTTGGCAAATGAAAGAATTTGAATTGAAATATGGATGTAATCCAAACCAGAAGCCTGCAAAAATCTTTATGGAGGACGGCAGCGATCTGCCCATCGAAATCCTCTGCGGCAGACCCGGCTACATCAACTTTCTGGATGCATTCAACAGCTGGCAGCTGGTAAAGGAAATCAAGGAAGCACTGGGTATGCCTGCGGCAACCTCCTTCAAGCATGTAAGCCCTACATCTGCGGCAGTCGGCACACCCATGAGCGATGCGCTGAAAAAAGCCTGCTTCGTGGATGATATCGAGGGTCTGGATGATTCCCCTCTGGCATTGGCTTATGCAAGAGCAAGAGGGACAGACAGAATGTCCTCCTTCGGTGACTGGATTGCGCTCAGCGATGTCTGCGATGCAACAACCGCAAAGCTGATTAAAAGAGAGGTTTCCGATGGTATCATTGCGCCCGGCTATACAGAGGAAGCACTGGAAATTCTGAAAACAAAGAAAAAGGGCAACTATAATATCGTAAAAATCGACCCTGCCTATGTGCCTGCGGTGCAGGAAAAGAAACAGGTTTTTGGCATTACCTTTGAGCAGGGCAGAAATAACTTTGCCATCAATAAGGCTCTTCTGGAAAATGTAGTAACAGAAAACAAGAACCTGCCTGAGGAAGCAAAGCGCGACCTCATTATCGCATTGATTACACTGAAATATACACAGTCCAACTCCGTTTGCTTCGCAAAGGACGGACAGGCAATCGGCGTTGGTGCAGGGCAGCAGTCCAGAATCCACTGCACCAGACTGGCAGGCAATAAAGCTGACATCTGGCATCTGAGACAGCATGAAAAGGTTCTCAATCTGCCTTTCCTGCCCACCGTAGGCCGCCCCGATAGAGATAACACCATCGATATTTATATCTCCGATGATTATGAGGATGTTCTGGCTGAGGGTACATGGCAGACATTGTTCTCTGAAAAGCCCGAGCCTTTGACAAAGGAAGAAAAGAAGGCATATCTTTCTACAATCAAGGGTGTGGCACTTGGCTCCGATGCATTCTTCCCCTTCGGTGACAATATTGAACGTGCGGCAAAGAGCGGCGTTAGCTATATTGCAGAGCCCGGCGGCTCCATTCGTGATGATAATGTAATTGAAACCTGCAACAGATTCGGCATGGCAATGGCATTCACAGGCATGAGATTGTTCCATCACTGATTAAGAAAAGATTGGAAAGGAGCTTGCGAAAAATGAAAATTATGGTAGTTGGCGGTGGCGGCAGAGAGCATGCCATCATTAAGAAAATCAAAGAAAATCCACAGGTAACGGAGCTGTATGCACTGCCCGGCAACGGCGGCATTGCTAAGGACGCGACCTGCGTAGATATTGCGGCGAAGGATGTGGAAGGCGTGGTTGCCTTCGCAAAGGAAAAGGGCATTGATTTTGCTGTTGTTGCACCGGATGATCCTTTGGTTCTGGGTATGGTGGATGCGCTGAACGCAATCGGTATTCCTTGCTTCGGGCCTGATAAAAAGGCGGCAATTCTGGAGGGCAGCAAGGTGTTCTCCAAAAATCTGATGAAAAAATACGGCATCCCCACAGCGGCGTATGAAGTGTTTGATGATATGGAAAAGGCGTTGGCTTATCTCGAAACCGCACCTCTGCCGACCGTTGTGAAGGCGGATGGTCTGGCACTGGGTAAAGGCGTTATCATTGCAGAAACAAAGGAGCAGGCACAGGATGCGGTGCGCTCCATGATGGCGGATAAGGTGTTCGGCGCAAGCGGCGACCATGTCGTAATCGAAGAATTTATGACAGGTCCCGAGGTTTCCGTTCTTGCCTTCACAGATGGCAAAACAATGGTTCCTATGGTTTCCGCAATGGATCATAAGAGAGCCTTGGATGGTGATAAGGGTCTGAATACCGGCGGCATGGGGACGATTGCACCCAACCCCTTCTATACTGAGGCTGTAGCAAAGGAATGTATGGAAAAGATTTTCGTACCGACTATGGAAGCGATGAACAAGGAAGGGCGCACCTTTAAGGGCTGCCTGTTCTTCGGTCTGATGATTACACCTGCCGGCCCCAAGGTAATTGAATATAACTGCCGCTTCGGCGATCCCGAAACACAGGTAGTTCTGCCTCTGCTGGAAAGCGATTTGCTGACCATTATGCAGGCGGTAGCGGCTGAAAAGCTGGCTGATGTTGAGGTAAAATTCAGCGATAAGGCGGCTTGCTGTGTCATCATGGCATCCGCAGGCTATCCTCAGAGCTATGAAAAAGGCTTCCCCATCACATTGCCCGAAAAGGATCAGCTGATTTTTGTTGCAGGCGCAAAGAAAGAGGGCGGCAAGCTGCTGACAAACGGCGGTCGTGTGCTTGGTGTTACGGAAATTGCGGACACCTTGCCCGAAGCAATCGCAAAATCCTATGAAGCTGTAAAAACAGTGAAATTCGATAACGCTTTCTATAGAAACGATATTGGGAAAAAAGCCCTTGCGGCGGAGGTATGAAATGGTTTATAGAATCTATGTTGAAAAAAAGCAGGGTCTGACTGCCGAAGCAGATGCCCTGAGAAATGATATTGTCAATCTGTTGGGCATCAAGGGGCTGACAGGGCTGCGCCTGCTGAACCGCTATGATGCAGAGCAGCTGGATAAGGATTTGTTTGATTACTGCACAAAAACGGTATTCTCCGAACCGCAGCTGGATGATTTGAGAGAAGAAATTCCTACGGATGGTGCGGCTGTGTTTGCGGTAGAATATTTGCCGGGTCAGTTTGACCAGAGAGCAAATTCCGCAGCGGAATGTATTCAGATTATTTCCAAGCAGGAAAGACCTTTGATTAAGACCGCAAAGGTTTATGTACTGTATGGCAATCTGAGCGGGGAGGATGTTGAGGAGATTAAGAAATACCTCATCAACCCCGTAGAATCCAGAGAAGCATCTCTGGACGCGTTTGATACACTGGATGTGAAATATGAAATCCCTACAGAGGTTGCTACCGTGGAGGGCTTCTGTGAAATGGATGAAGCGGCATTAGCGGCTTATATCAAGGATATGGGTCTGGCGATGGATTTGGATGATATCAAGGTTTGCCAGAAGTATTTTCTGAGTGAGCAGAGAGACCCTACCATTACGGAAATCAAGATGATTGATACCTATTGGTCTGACCACTGCCGTCATACTACTTTCCAGACAACCATCGACAGCATCAAATTTGAGGATGCGACCCTGCAGGCGGCATATAACGAATATCTGGCAACCAGAGAAGCCATCGGCAGAACAAAGCCCATCAATCTGATGGATATGGGTACGATTGTAGCAAAATTCCTGAAAAAGGAAGGCAAGCTGGATAAGCTGGATGAATCCGAGGAAATCAATGCCTGCACCGTGAAAATTGATGTAGACGTAGAAGGTAAAACAGAAAAATGGCTGTTGCTGTTTAAAAACGAAACCCATAACCACCCCACAGAAATCGAACCCTTTGGCGGCGCGGCTACCTGTGTAGGCGGTGCCATTCGTGACCCTCTGAGCGGTCGTTCCTATGTATATGCCGCAATGCGTGTGACAGGTGCAGGCAACCCCTTGACACCCGTTTCCGAAACACTGCGCGGCAAGCTGCCCCAGAGAAAAATCGTGACAACTGCGGCAGCAGGCTATAGCTCCTACGGCAACCAGATTGGTCTGGCAACAGGACAGGTAGATGAACTCTATCATGAAGGCTATGTGGCAAAGAGAATGGAAATCGGCGCAGTAATCGCAGCAGCACCTGCGGAAAATGTACGCAGAGAACGCCCGATTGACAGCGATATCGTTATTCTGTTGGGTGGCAGAACAGGGCGTGACGGCTGCGGCGGCGCAACCGGCTCCTCTAAATCCCATACACTGGAATCTCTGGAAAGCTGCGGCGCAGAGGTACAGAAGGGTAACGCCCCCGAAGAAAGAAAATTACAGAGACTGTTCCGCAACCCTGAAGCCTCTAAGCTGATTAAGCGTTGTAACGACTTTGGTGCAGGTGGCGTTTCCGTTGCTATCGGCGAATTGGCGGATGGTCTGGAAATTGATTTGAATGCAGTTCCCAAGAAATACGATGGTTTGGATGGCACAGAGCTTGCGATTTCCGAATCTCAGGAAAGAATGGCTGTTGTTGTTGCGGCAGAGGATGTTGCGCGTTTCAAAGAGCTGGCTTATGCAGAAAACCTCGAAGCAACCGTTGTTGCGAAGGTAACAGAAAAGCCTTATCTGGTGATGCACTGGAATGGCAAGGAGATTGTAAATATCTCCCGTGCATTCTTGGATTCCAACGGCGCAGAAAAGCATATCGATATTACACCCGATGCACCCAAGCCTTTTGCAAAGGAAATTCCCACAGATTTCAAGAAGGGATATCTGGCATTGGCGCAGGATTTGAACGTATGCTCCAAGAGAGGGCTTTCCGAACGCTTCGACTCCACCATCGGCGCAGGTACGGTTCTGATGCCCTTCGGCGGCAAAAATCAGAAAACACCCATTCAGGCTATGGTTAATAAGGTATCCGTTGAAAAGAAGGATACCACCACCTGCTCCCTGATGGCATGGGGCTATAACCCCTTCATTGCGGAAAACAGCCCTTATCACAGCGCATATCTGGCAGTTGTGGAATCTGTTGCAAAGCTGGTGGCAACAGGTGCAAAATTTGAGGATGTTTATCTTTCCTTCCAGGAATATTTTGAAAAGCCCATGAAGGACGGCAAGCGTTGGGGCAAGCCTCTGGCGGCGCTGTTGGGCGCATTCATGGCACAGAAGGGTCTGGAAATTGCGGCAATCGGCGGCAAGGACTCTATGAGCGGTACCTTTGAGCATATTGATGTACCTCCTACATTGGTTTCCTTCGCAGTAACAACAGACAGCATCAAGAATATCATTTCTCCCGAATTCAAGGGCGAAGGGCATCAGGTTGTTCTGCTGAAGCCCGAATATGATAAAGAGGGTCTGCCTACAACAGAGAGCCTGAAAAAGCTCTTTGATGTGGTAACAGGTCTGATGAGAGAGGGCAAGGTTGCCGCAGCTTATACCCCGACCTATGGCGGCGTAGCGGAAGCAATTTTGAAAATGACAATGGGTAATGATATCGGCTTTACCTATGCAGGCGATGTAAGCAAGGAGGATATCTTCGGCTATCACTACGGTGCATTTGTTCTGGAGCTGACAGGCGATGCAGAGGTTGGCACACTGCTTGGTACAACAGGCGGCAAGGCAATCGTCTGCGGCGGCGAAAGCATTGCTCTGGAGGAAATCTTTGCAGCTTATGAAAATAAACTGGAGGAAATCTATCCTATGCACACAGCGGCAGAGGAAAAGAAGGAGATTCCAACATTCACAACAAAGGCAGAGGGTATTTCCTATCACGCAAAAACAGCAGTTGCAAAGCCTCGTGTACTGATTCCTGTATTCCCCGGCACAAACTGCGAATTTGATTCCGCAAAGGCAGTGGAGCGTGCAGGTGCAGAGGCAAATATCTTTGTCATCAACAACCTTTCCGCAGCAGGCATTGCGGATTCCATTGACCGCTTTGCCAAGGAAGTGAAGCAGGCACAGACTATCTTTATTCCCGGCGGCTTCTCCGGCGGCGATGAACCCGATGGCTCCGGTAAATTTATTACAGCATTCTTCCGTAACCCCGAAATCAAGGAGGCTGTCACAGCACACCTGAAGGAGAAGGATGGCTTGATGATTGGTATCTGCAACGGCTTCCAGGCATTGATTAAGCTGGGTCTGGTACCTTATGGCGAAATCATTGATACAGATGAAACCTGCCCGACATTGTCCTATAACACAATCAGCAGACACCAGTCTAAAATTGTTCGTGTGAGAGTGGCAACAGAAAAATCTCCTTGGCTGACAAATGTAAAAGCTGGGGATATCTTCAGCGTACCTATCTCCCACGGCGAAGGTCGTATTCTGGCTGCAGATCAGCTGGTGCAGGATTTGGCGGCAAAGGGTCAGATTTTGACACAGTATGTAGACGAAAACGGTCTGCCTACCAACGATATCCAGTTTAACCCCAATGGCTCTACCTATGCCATCGAGGGTCTGATTTCTCCTGATGGTCGTGTTCTGGGCAAGATGGGGCATGCAGAACGTATCGGTGATGGTCTGTATCAGAACGTGGCAGGCAATTACGATATGAAGCTGTTTAAATCCATGGTAGAATATTTCAAATAATCGCTTTTGAAAATAGAAGAAAAGATGAAAGTGCCGACTTTGTCGGCACTTTTGTCAGAAAGAGAGAGAAAAATGATTCGTTTTGAATGTGATTATGCGGAGGGGATGCATCCTCGTATTCTGGAACGTCTGGTGGAGACCAATATGGAACAGACGGCAGGCTATGGCGAGGATTCCCACTGCGAACGTGCGGCGGCGCTGATTAAGCAGGCGTGCGGCAGAGAGGATATTGATGTGCATTTTCTGGTTGGCGGCACGCAGACAAATCTGACCGTAATCGGGAGTATCCTGCGCCCCTATCAGGGTGTTTTCTGCGCGGATACGGGACATCTGAATGTGCATGAAACAGGTGCGATTGAAGCGACAGGGCATAAGGTTATTGTTTTGCCCACCACGGCGGACGGCAGACTGACTGCGGCGGAAATCCGAAAGGCGTATGAGGCGCATTGGAATGATGCAACCCACGAGCACATGGTACAGCCGGGCATGGTGTATATTTCTCAGTCCACAGAGGATGGCACCGCCTACACCAAAGCAGAGCTGGAGGAAATCAGTGCAATTTGTTGCAAATGTGAATTGCCGCTGTTTATTGATGGGGCAAGACTGGGTTATGCGCTGGCAGCGGAGGATTGCGACCATACCTTGCAGGATATTGCAAGGCTTGCGGATGTGTTCTATATTGGCGGCACAAAGGTCGGTGCAATGATGGGCGAAGCAGTTGTGATCGTAAATCCTGCATTGAAAAAGGATTTCCGTTATATCATTAAAAATCGCGGTGCAATGCTTGCAAAGGGCAGACTTTTGGGGATTCAGTTTGAAACACTCTTTGAGGATGGCTTATATTTCCAAGTGGCAAAGCACGCAGACAAAATGGCGATGCAGATTCGGAACGCGTTTGAGGAAAAGGGCATAAAAATGCTCTTTGATTCCAAGACAAATCAGCAGTTCCCGATTCTGCCAAACAAAATGATGGAAAAGCTGGCGGAGAAATATGCGTTCTCCTTCTGGTGTAAAGTGGGGGATGCCCATACCGCTGTGCGCTTCTGCACCAGCTGGGCAACGAAGGAGGAAAATGTAGCTGAGCTGCTTGAAGATATTAAAAATCTTTGATTCTTTTTGGGGACGCTATCCCCAAGCCCCTGCAAGGGGCTTTCATGAGGGCTTTCATTCAAGCAGGGTTGCACCCTTGCCCTTCGGGCAACCGCCGCATCTGTTCGGCGGTGCGTACCTAGAACTCCCACCAAAGGGATAATCCCTTTGGAAACCTATACCTTTTGGATATTTATATAAAAACAAAAATCCCGATTGTACGATAAAAATACAGTCGGGATTCTTATTTTTATAATGATTTTTGGTAAAAGCGCATGCTTTTACCGTATCAGGTCAAGGGCATGATGCCCTTGCAGGGGTCTGGGGACAGAGTCCCCAGAGAAGAAAAAGGTCTTTGCTTACCCTTCCAGATGCTCGGTGTCGTCCACATCCAACGCCTCAACCAGCTTTACCTCAGGATTCTTCTGCATGAAATTGTTTAGCGTGTACTGGTTTGCAAACAGCAGAATCGGACGCTCAAAATGGTCATAAACCAGAGTGCTTCTTGCCACCACATAATCCTTGACATCCTTCGGAGAGCCGGGCGCAACCCAACGCGCTACCTGATATTCCAAGGGTTCCATGCGGATTTCGGAATTATATTCATTCAATAAGCGATATTGGAACACCTCAAACTGCAGCTGCCCAACCGCACCCAGAATGACATCATTAAATTCGTTATGATATACCTGAATTGCACCCTCCTGTGCCAACTGCTGCACACCCTTCTGGAACTGCTTCGCCTTCAGGGAGTTCACAGGGCGCACGCGGCAGAACAATTCGGGCGGGAAAGTCGGCAATGGCTCGAAAAAGAGCTTTTCCTTTCTGTCTGTCAGCGTATCCCCAATCTGGAAGTTGCCGCTGTCGTAAATACCGATGATATCGCCTGCAATGGCAGTTTCCACGGTTTCTCTGTCATTCGCCATCAGATGTGTGGATTGGCTCAGCTTCATCTGCTTGCCTGTACGGGAAAGGGTTACGCTCATCCCTCTGGTAAACGTACCGGAGCAGATGCGGAAGAATGCCAATCTGTCACGGTGCGCAGGGTTCATGTTCGCCTGAATTTTGAAAATGAAGCCGCTGAAGAAATCATCATTGGGGTTGACCTCGCCTGTAGTAGTCTTTCTAGTACCGGGAGCGGGAGACCATTCCAGGAAATGATGCAGGAAGGGCGTTACACCAAAATCCGCCAGTGCAGAGCCGAAGAATACGGGAGACAGCTTGCCGTCCTTGATTGCCTGCAAATCAAAGGGATTGCCTGCACCGTCCAGAAGCTCCATCTCACTACGCAGGATATCCAGATTCGCATCAGAAATGATACCCTCCAGCGTATCACCGAATACACCGTTTGCACCAAGCGCAATCACGCCATCCTTTTGCTTATAAAGATAAACCTTGTTTTCCAGTCTGTCATAAATGCCTTCAAAGGTCAGACCGTTGCCGATAGGCCATGTGACAGCGGTGGAGGGTAGACCTAATGCATCCTCCAAGTCCGCCATACAGTCCAGTGGGTCCTTGGACTGACGGTCTAATTTGTTAATAAAGGTAAAAATAGGGATTTCACGCATGGAACAGACCTTGAACAGCTTTACAGTCTGTGCTTCGACACCCTTTGCCGCATCGATAACCATAACTGCGCTGTCTACAGAGGTCAGGATACGATAGGTGTCCTCACCAAAGTCATTATGCCCCGGAGTGTCCATGATGGAAACAACCTTATCATCATATTCAAACTGCATAACGGAGGAGGTAACGGAAATCCCTCTCTGTTTTTCAATTTCCATCCAGTCGGATTTTGCAAATTTGTTTTTCCCTCTTGCCTTTACCGTACCTGCTTCGCGGATTGCACCGCCGTGCAGCAGCAGCTTTTCCGTCAATGTTGTTTTGCCGGCATCGGGATGGGAAATAATCCCAAAAATACGCCGCTTCTGAATTGCATCTGCATTACTCATATATTTCTTTCCTTTCTTTCGTGGAATAGGGTATTTTTTGTTATATTTGAATACACATTATTTCTATTTTACCCGAATTTCCACAAAAATGGAATACAAAGATAGGAAAAAAGTGCAGGAGAGAGAAAAATTTCATGTTTTTCGGGAAAATACATTGACGCGAGAATGTCTTTGGACTAAAATAAGAACGTTAGGAAATGTAACAAAAATAAAAAATTTTGGAGGTAATGAAAATGAAATTTACAAGCACAGATAAAGCACCCGCAGCACTGGGTCCCTATTCTCAGGCAGTATCCGTAAACGGTCTGCTGTTCACATCCGGTCAGATTGCACTGGATCCCGCAACAGGTGAAATCGTTGGTTCCGATGTTCAGGCACAGGCTGAACAGGTTTGCAAAAACCTGGCTGCAGTTCTGGAAGCAAACGGTCTGACATTCACAGATGCTGTAAAAACAACATGCTTCCTGGCTGATATGGGCGACTTCGCAGCATTCAACGAAGTTTACGGCAAATACTTCACAGGCAAGCCTGCACGTTCCTGCGTAGCAGTTAAAACACTGCCTAAGAACGTACTGTGCGAAGTTGAAGTTATTGCAGAAATGAAATAATTTCAGTTAAAATTCCGATTTTAGCTGACAGAGAAGTCCTTGTCCCAGACAGGGACTTCTTTTTTGTATGAAAAAGAGAATTACAAGAAAAATTGACAGGGGAGAGTCTGGTAAAAAAATACTCCCTTTTGTATAATAGAGAGCAGAGTAAAAAATCGGAAAAGAGGTGAGGTCATGTTTGATATTCAGGAGGAATTGAAAAAGCTGCCCCAAAAGCCGGGAGTTTATCTGATGAAGGATGAAAACGGGCATATCATTTATGTGGGGAAGGCAGTGAATTTGAAAAACCGCGTGCGGCAGTATTTTCAAAGCAGCCGCAATCAGACGGCAAAAACACGTTCCATGGTGCCGAATATCCGCGAATTTGAATATATCGTAACGGATTCCGAAATGGAAGCGCTTCTCTTGGAATGTAACCTCATTAAAAAGCATCATCCCTATTATAATATTCTTCTGAAGGATGACAAAAGCTATCCTTATATCAAGGTGACGGTGCAGGAGATGTTTCCGCGCATCTTCATCACACGCCGAATGGAGAAGGATAAGGCAAAATATTATGGGCCGTTTACGGATGTGCTGGCGGCGAAGGAAACCGTCGAAACCCTGCATAAGCTGTTCCCAATCCGTAAATGCAAGAAGGTATTTCCGAGGGATATCGGGAAGGAACGTCCTTGCCTGAATCACCATATCGGGCAGTGCATTGCCCCATGCAGCGGAAGGGTTTCCCCTGAGGAATATCAGGTCTATATCAAGGATGCTATGGATTTTCTGGAAGGAAAGCACCATACTATCATGAAGAAAATGGAGCAGGAAATGCTGACGGCATCGGGAAATATGGAATTTGAAAGGGCGGCGGCACTGCGGGATAAAATTGCCGCGATTAAAAGCGTTGCGGAAAAGCAGAAAATTTCCAACACCGGTCTGGGGGATGCGGATGTCATCGGCTTTGTGCGTGCGTATGAGGAATGTCTGGTGCAGGTGTTCTTTATCCGTGGCGGCAAAATGACAGGACGGGAGAATTTCACCCTGACCGCCTTTGCAGAGCAGAGCCGCGCGGAGATTCTGACG
>OKXB01002520.1_pt1 | contig 14515 bp, 7 predicted proteins | sample 1601731 | NCBI WGS metagenome assembly OKXB01 (sample SAMN04414077, study PRJEB24778) | human gut metagenome | material: faecal | host: Homo sapiens | reverse complement strand
GTTTCCTGCGTGAGCTCCTCCGCAAGGTCACGATCGCGGCACAGGCGGATCAGGTAGCCGTACACCATGTCTCGGTACTGCTGATATGCTTCTTCTGCGTCAAGCATCTCCAGCACCTCCCTTCATGAAGTTAGTCGCGCGAAAACGCCAAACGTTACATCCGATTACAAAAAAACATCCGAGCCGTTTGCCCGCCTATGGAGCAACCAGCCCGGATGTCTTTCTTTCGTGCGGGAAACAGGACTTGAATTCGACCGGATTATACATCCTCGATCAATTCTACCACATGATGTAGAACAATGAAAGAAGAATAATCAATATCTTGTGGTATCGACCAACGATAGTAAACCGTGTGTTCTCACGGTTTGGGTACGATCAGACAACGATTTTGCGGTATATCGGCAAATTTACCCAAACCAGATTTTAGCCGACGAAAGTGAAAAAGGCGGCTAAAACACAAAAAAGGAGGACATCAGCATGACCCGTTTCCCGAAAGAAATGACTGAAAATGGTATTCATTACACCCTGCATGGCGACTACTACTTTCCGGATCTCGATCTCCTCGGCAGACTATCGGCCGCTATGGCCGGATGCGGAAAGCCTATCTGGAAGAGCATCGTCCCGGACTGTATGAACGGCTTCTTCTTTCCGGTAAGTTGTATGACCATCTGGCGGAAACAGATCAAGTCTGCCGGGATCGTATGGAACAGATAATCACCCGGATGGCCAAAGCTGAAGGAATCAACGAACAGCTGAAAGCATCGGATCAGCTGGGCTGGGTTTCCCGGATCAACAGTATTCATCAAAGTGCTGAGGAAATCATACTGGATGAACTGGTCTTTGCCTGAATCCGGATCGCCGTCTCTTCGGAGGCGGCTTTTTTATTTCTGTTTATCTGATCGCCAGCATGATCTCTTCACACAATATTGTCATAAAGAAATGCATCTATCGGGTCAATAAATCAATAATCAGTTCAATCACCATTGCTTGCATTGGATTATTGATTCATAATATGTTCGCTTGTGTAATTCTCATGCTTCAGCATTCTCGATTTCCTCCAGAATCTCCTTCATCTCGTCTTCTCTGCCGCGCCGCCGAGCATAGCGCATCATCTTTGAGGGTTCAATGTGATATGTCTCCATTGCTTGTTTCAGCACTTCAGGGTATTCTGATTTACTGTATGCCGATGAGATCAGTTTATCGCAATACATATCCACCAGCATTTTCTCCAGACAGATTTCGTGCGGCGCAGATGCAGATAACGGTGCTTCGGAAATCATATCTGTCACAACAATGCAATCCTTTTCCCAGTACAGGGCATAGTCTGCTTTTTTCGGCTTGTACAGCAAATGCGCATAACCAAGTTCCCGAAGGTGACGGAAAACAAAAATGCTGACGTCCTTTTCCGCTTGAATAAAAACTGTGTTTAGTGCAACCAAATGATTCAGAAAATCATTCATCAATGCTGTCTCAAACACCGTAAAGCGAACCGATGGATGCTTATCTGATACTTGCGATATCAGTTTTGCTGCCAGATCAGAATAGGCCGGACGATACATTGGCTTTTCCCGCTCGTTTTGAACCACATATACATTGCGTGCAACCTTTGTTAGGTTCCCGCTTTTAAGCATTCCGCAGACAGCCCAATGATAGGAGCTGTCGCGCATTTGTGGGTAGTTGTTTTTCAGCAGCTTGATTAATTCCTGATGGGAATAGCGATGCCCGGCTTCGAGTTTTTAGAGGTCGCCTCATACCATTGCACGATTACTCACCTCCATTCTGCATTTCGGCAATTTCATATCAATATAGCCATAATACATTATATCGCTTCTGATTCACACAATCAATACACATCGGCAATTTCTAATGAATAGCCGATACTCACTGATAAGTTCTCCTCAACTGCTCAACTGCCCATTAGAAAAATGACTTTGTTGTGCTAGAAATCTCTTGATAATGGGTGGAAAAGAAAAAATAGTTATTCACGATTTGCCAAATCGCACTTGACTAATTTGCGTCAGAGTGATATATTAGAGACAGCCTTAATTGGAGGTGCTGTCCATGTTTATCGGCAGAGAGCGGGAACTTGCTTCCCTGAACAGATTATACAATTCCGGCAAGTTTGAGTTTGTGGTTCTTTACGGCCGCCGCCGTGTGGGAAAAACCGCACTGATCAACCATTTTATCGACGGCAAGCCCGCGATTTATTTCATGGGCGTCGAGAGCAACGCCAAGCAGAACCTGGAGAATTTCAGCAAAAGCATCATGGAGTATGCCAGCGGATATGAGGGGGATATGTCTTTCCTCTCTTTTCAGGCTGCCCTGGAAATGGTATTCAGGCTATCCGAGAAGGAGCGCCTGATCCTGGCCATCGACGAATACCCCTATGTGGCCCGCGCTTCCAAGAGCCTCGCTTCCACTTTGCAGCTGCTGATCGACAAATATAAGGATCATTCCAAATTGATGCTGATCCTGTGTGGCTCGTCCATGTCCTATATGGAAGATCATGTACTGGCTTACAAAGCACCTTTGTACGGCAGGAGAACGGCGCAGATCAAGCTGCTGCCCTTTAATTTTGCGGAGACCTGCGGTTACTTTAAGAACTTCTCCGCTGAGGACAAAGCCCTGGCTTACGGGATCATGGGTGGCACTCCGCAATACCTTCTACAGATGAGCGACAAGCTCAGCATCGAGGAGAATATCAAAAACACCTTCCTGGACGCCACTTCCTCGATCTATGAGGAGCCCATAAATCTGCTGAAACAGGAGGTCCGGGAGCCGGCCATCTATACAGCCATCATTACCGCCATTGCCACCGGATCATCCCGCATGTCGGAGATCTCAGGCAAAGTTGGCGAAGACACCAACGTCTGCTCCACCTACCTGAAAAACCTGATCACGCTGGGCATCGTGCAAAAGGAGCTGCCTTACGGAGAAAAAGCGTCAAAAAAGGCGATCTATTTCATCGACGACAACATGTTCCGCTTCTGGTACCGGTTTGTGCCGGAGAATGCTTCCCTGATCTCCCGCGGCGCAGCAGACCTGGTATATCAACGCATCGAACCGTACCTTTCCGACTACATGGGCAAGGTGTTTGAGGAAATCTGCAAGCAATACCTTTGGAAGCTGCTGCTGAGCGGAAAGTCCCCGGTGGAATTCACTTCCCTGGGCCGCTGGTGGGGCAACGATCCTGTCCATAAACGACAGGCAGAAATTGACATTATGGGCGAGCAGAACAAAAATACCGCCCTCTTTGCCGAATGCAAATGGACCAACGAAAAAGTTGATCTCGGCGTGCTGGAAACGCTGATAGAGCGCAGCAACCTTTTCGCTTATCAGAAAAAGCATTTCTTTCTCTTCTCGAAGTCTGGATTTACAAAGGGATGTATCGAAAAAGCAAAGCAGTTAGGGAATGCGACATTGAAAACATACGCCGATATGATACATGATAAAGGCGATTGAAAGAAACCGCCTGTAATGAATGGGGAAATTTAAAACTACAATAATCAGATGTATTGTGAACACTGTGGTAATTCGTTGGATATTGAAGCAGAAAGTATTAAGGAGTAACGCACATGGCATCATTAACACATGTCTGTATGTGGTCCGATCATGGCTGGAAACGGATTACAGCAGAGCAGGCAGCCAGGTTACATCCAGGCGGAACTGTATCTGCTCGCAGCGGGCTTTTTATGTGCGAACTCTGCGGACAATACGTTACGCTTACTGATGGCGACATTAATGTACGCTATTTCAAACATAGTGCGTATGAAAAAAGTAAAGATTGTCCTGAACGTACATTTGGGTCCGGATACACTCCCTCTTATAGCTCGCAAGAGCACGATTTGCCAATCCGCATAACAAGTATATCATCATCTTCTTACAGGTTTGAGCTTGGTTTGATTCGTGCCCCAATAAGTTCTCTTAGCAAAGACTTTCGCATTGAAATCAAACCAAAGGGGGCCTCTGACGTATCCTTTGTTTTCGCCAAAGAACGGCTGAATTCTGATAGTATAACCTATCTTCCGATCGGTGATAGACCGTTTGAAAAGTATGCGCTCAATTTCAAAAACGGCAATGATCAAATTCGTGAATTCTGGCCGGCGGAAATCAATGGTATAGATCCGGAAGGAGCATTATTTGAAAAAAGCTCTGGGCAAAAGCTTTCATATGATGCTGATGTTGAGATCGGGAACGAATACTATCTATTAAAACGCGGCCACCTGTATTTGAAAGCATATAACGGCATAACCATACGAGAAATCCTGCAGAAGCGAACCGGGTGGGAAACATGGAGCCTATATGAGATTTATGCGGCAGAATTTAACGAAGCCGCTGCTCGGTTCTATCTTGACTTTCATTGCCGCTTGACTGAGCATCCTGTTTCACTGCACCCGGTATGGCCGCTATTCATCGAAGGAAATTATGTAATTAAACACAATCAAAACAATATGTACATGCTGGTCGAAGGCAACGTGTCAGCGGTCAAAACCTTCCCTTCTGTAGCTTTGCGTCAGTTGAGTCATAATTCATCGCAAACCAGACTGTACGAGGTATCGTGTGCCGGAAGGCAGCAGTTAATTTCTGCCGGTCGAACACGGGCATTACAATACACATACCTTTGGAGAGAGCCGCTTGATCAGATGGGTATAGTGCCAAAAGTATCGGTTACTGACCTTACAGGCGCTGACGTTGCTTCTGGTGAAACGGATGTCTTACCCCACAGTAAAACGCTGCGTATCAAATCATCATTTGACGGAGAACTTATTATTTCCAACAAAAGCCATCTTGTGGATAAGCGAAAAATAACAGCTGATAAATACACGGAACTGGACGGGTTGGCCTTTGGTATTAGCATTCAAATTATGATCGGCTTTGATGTCGTTTGGCAGATTAACTTCAAGAAACAACGGTCAGTCAGGATCAATGAAGACGTTGAAATGCTAAAGCATATAACCAGCGTATCCGGAGTAACAATCCCAGCCCCGCATTCTTTGCGCAATATATTAGCAGGCATGCGCTCCTATCCAACAATATGCCGATGGATACGAATGTGTATAAAGAATGATGTTATAGATGAGCAGGCATACCGCAGATTGCAAGAGGCCTATCGCCGCATGACTACGAACGGATAAGGAGAATCGCTATGAATTACATTGAACTCCTCACTCAGGAAGAAAAGGTAAACCTCTGCGGAATCATGGGGGGAAGAGATTTCAAAGAACTATTCAAACACAACGAACGAGAATTTCAAAAAATACGAAAAGGATTCAGGGCCAAATCTTTAACTGAAGAGCTTGCGTTATCAATTGCTATTGCCAATGTGGACAAGCCCTTTATTGCATCATGGGTCAACGCAAGGGTACAGATTTGGCTTGATGAAATACAGGAAAATATAACAAAACTTGAAGGTGAAGGTTCTGCGCATGATATTGCCCTGGCAACAACGATGCTGGATTTCTTCTTTTCACATGATGTTGATTTGTACCTCAAGCTCGCAGGAATTACAATGGATGAAGTCTCCCGAACTGAACTTCGTACAACAATGGAGCGCATTGAATCTGACCGTGCTAAGGAAGAAAAGGATGCCGATCGCGTTAAAGCATTAGAGGAAGAGAAACAACGTTTACTCGGTCAAATAGAAGATTGCCATCAAAGTGCCAGTCTGCTAAAGACCGAATACGAGCAAAGGATTCAAGAGATAGAACAAGATAAGAAGGATTTAGAGTCTTCTTTGGCTGCGGCACAAGAGAAAATTTCAGAATTGCAAACATCTCTAACCGTTGCCAAAAGTGATGAGAGCAGCCACCTTTCGCAATACGACGATACCGATATTTCTTCTCTGCCCCCGGTTGGCAGCGAAGAAACCATTTCATTGTGCAATGTGATTTCTGACTACAGCGGACAGAAATGGCTTATACGTTTTGCTGATTTGAGCCACAATGGACACTATCACATGTTCCATAGAAATGAAGAACTCCCACCCTACTTTTCAAATAGGGATAAAATCTTCTATAAGGACGGCCCTTCCACTGACGGCTTTTATGGAATCTGGTCGTGGTCTGCAATTCCAAACGAAAAGGATCCTTCCAAGGATTATATTATATCAAAATACAATGTTAATCTTGATGCCATTGAAATAGCTACTATTCCAGAAGCCTCCTCTCTTGAAGAATTGATTCACCTGTTAAAAGACGGGTTTGTATACCAGCCACATAGTAGAAGAATCATGTTTTCTTTATACGCATCCAAAGGGCAATACATGGGCATTCTGTGCAGCATAAAGGAACTCAATGTTACCAATGGAAAGGTCTCCTTTGCTGAAGATTGCATCGAAGTACCAGTTTACGAATTCAACAGTGACAATATATTGCGTTTAGAAAACGGCCTATCTTTTTATAGAAATGCGTTTGCCGGTCTTCCGAATAAACTTTATCAGTTAAAAAGCCCACTCGATATTGTAAAGAATATTGTTTTCTCATCCATTTCTTGGGCAACCTATAAAACAAGAGGATATACTCGTGCTGAGTATAGAAGTTTTAAAGATTTTCTCGGTGCGATTCCGGTAGAAAATATAGTACAGAGAATAGAAGCTGAATGCCGCTGTTCTGATTCTGTGGCAAAAGAACTTTTGAATGAGTTCCTGAGTATAGTCTGGAAATATGTTGATGGTGACAGCCTGGAAGATGATGTGATCCTCTCGGCTATTTCCGCAAGCTCTGAGCTGCAGGAAAGAACGAAAGCTCTTATTCGTTTGGATTGGGAAGCGGAGCACAAAGACTTACTGACTGATGCCCAAAGGGAGCTTGATTTGCTCAATGCCAAGCTGGAATCTGTCAATACCAGTTTGACTGAGGCTCAGGAAGCCTTTAGTAAAACCAAGCTGGAAGAAGAAAAACTTTCAAACGTAATAGCTGAAAAGGAAAAGCTGGCTGAGGATGTTGAAGCAGCAGTTGCTGATAGAATCGAAATGGCACGTAAAAATGCAGCAGGTTTCATTGCCAACATGGCATTCGTTGACAGACATCCGAATGAGGCTGCAGCAAAACAAACGCCTAAGGAAGTTGAAACCATGGCCCAGCCTGTAGTTTCTCCATATCACGCCTATTCGGCAGTGGAAGAACTTGATGATCTCGAAGTCCATCGCTCATGGAATGAAGTCATTAACACAGCTTCGTTTGAGTTAGGCGAAGCAGGCGTTGCAGATAAATACAGAAATGGTCTTGCGGCTTTCTTATGCGCTGCCTACATTGAAAGACAACCTATTCTTCTTGTCGGACCGAATTCAATCGATATTTCGAAAGCGCTCTGCGCAGCAATAGCGGGACATAAGCATGGAATGCTCTCTTGTGAGGGTAGTTATAGCAGCCATGTGCTCCAAGAATTGGGGCATGATGGCGAGGATATCGTAATTATCAACAATCTCTTTGCAAGCGGGTGGATGAATCGACTCCCAGAGATCCTTTCGAAAAAGGATATTTTCTATGTTGCTACCCATCCCTACGCAGAGGATATTCAAGTTGAGCCTAAAAGCCTGTATGGTTTTATGCTGCCACTGTTCACAGAGTTTTTTGTGGACAATAAAGCATCTGGTAAGTACTATGGCGGATACTTTGCAGATGACTTTAAACCATACGCGGCTCAACCAGCATCAAGCAAAGAATTGAGAATCCTGTCAAGACTTTCGTTGAGCACATTGGTGAAAAATCGGATTAATAGCGTTATTTCTACCATGCATGGCATCCACTCTTCCACAACAGCGGATGAGGAGTTTATATTCGCTATTCTTCCAATTGCATATGCAACACTTGAACTAAATGACCTCACGGAGATGATTGCAGACCCGCAAAAAGGTATTGAACTATCCGCAAGCCTTAAGCGTGATCTGCGGTTTATCTTAGGAGAACTCTGATGAACAAGTATAATGGATTGCTTTCAGCAGTGGCTCAAAAGTATAACATCCGCAGAGGCCTGCAAGAAGCTGAAAACGATTGGAAGACACGATTGATTTATAGTGTCTGCGGAATGATGGCTTATGCATCACTTTGGGACGAGACGGAGGATGAACCCGTTTCCATTGTGCACTTAAAAAGAAAAGTCCGTAGCATGCTGTCAAGTTATAAATCGATGTATCCAGAGCTCTCCAACAGCTTACCGTATATTTCTGCAGAGCTTGAAGATGAAATTGCCGGCCTATTCTTAAGCACTGGAATGGTTTATCACCGTCCCAACCGAATAGCCCCATCCATGAAACACGAAGAATCACATTGCAATATTGTTTTTCAAAGAGGTATTGGCCTGGATAGTATCTCTTGCGTGTCCGGCATTGGATTCTATTCAAAGCTGGAATGTATATCAAACCCAGACGGGATTAAAACAATGTTTGGCTTGGAACAACAGGCTTTGTGGGACTTGTGGAATTCAACATTGACCACTGCTTCCTGGAAAGCAGCCCCGTCACTTGAACAAAATACTGAGTATCTTCGTCTAAAGCCTCCTTTTTCTCGGGGTTACTGGGAAAATAAACCGGATACTACGGGTTTGGTTTCGATACTTCGAACCGGAATAAAAGGTTCACAGTTGTACTATATTTATCGATATTCTGACAATGCAATGGAGATTAGTCCTCTCCCGCAGTGGCAGGTCGAAAACCATCATTATAGGTCTCTTGCATGTGCCTGCCTCCATAGTTATGGGGCGTTACCGCCGATAGAATATGTTAAAGATGGCGCATTAGTTCATATATGGATGAATTATCTGCTACCACCACATGAACTCGAATTTGTGAAGCTTTATAGCTGGCCTGAGGTATGTACATCGCTTCCGTGCGATTTCAAGCGAAAGCTCTCAACAGAAGTATTTTCCGCTATGAAAACGGTTTTGTCTGATCAGGGATATGAGTTTAAAGGAGAGATGATCTGATGCAAAACGGAGCAAATTCAGTTCATAAACTGTTACGAACAGAACTGGAAGATTACATTAAGTCTCAGTATTTTGGTAAATCCCCTCTTCTTCTTTCAGCCCTAAGCAATCACATTGACGATGAAGGTTTACTATATCAAAAACCGTTTATTGAGTCATCTCCTGCATATGTCACTGTACCCAACGGCATTAATACAGCTTCTATAGAGCCCTGGATGAAAGAATACTTCTTACAGCTGGCGCAGGCTGGTATCGGGGTCTTTCCATCTCCATTTGCTCATCAGATTTCTGCGCTCGAAGCGGCAACAAAAGGCGAAAACCTATTTGTATCAACAGGTACTGGTTCCGGTAAAACCGAGTGTTTTATGTGGCCTCTTCTCGCAAAAATGGCCACCGAAGCTAGGAACTCAAAGGAATCATGGGCAAAACGAGGCATTCGCACAATCATAATGTATCCTATGAATGCCCTGGTTTCCGATCAGGTCAGCAGACTCAGAAGGATGATTGGAGACCCCGATAAGAAGTTTATCAAAATTTTCCGAAGCACCTGTGGCGATAGTGTTCGACGGCCCCAGTTTGGTATGTATACCGGCAGAACGCCATATCCTGGAGCTCAGCCTTCTACAGAACAAGACAGAAAACTTGAAAAAACTTTAGCGAGAATGTCATTTCCCCAAAGTGATTCTGAAAAAGAGTTTTTCAATCAGCTTCTCAAAGAGGGAAAGATTCCGGCGAAAGCAGATATGAATCAATTCCTTCAGGGACTTCACGAGAGCAGGCACATTCCAAACGATGAGGATGCAGAATTAATAACCCGCTTTGAAATGCAGCAGTTTTGTCCGGATATTCTCATCACAAACTATTCCATGCTCGAATACATGCTACTGCGACCCAGAGAGCGGAAAATCTGGGATGATACCCGTGAGTGGCTTGCATCGTGTAAAGAGAATAAACTGTTGTTTGTAATCGATGAAGCACACATGTATCGTGGCTCATCGGGCGGTGAGGTTGCTTTATTGATTCGCAGGCTCTTTCATAAACTCGGCATTAGCCGTGATCGTGTACAGTTCATACTCACCACCGCAAGCATGCCCAATAAGAATCAGCAAGATTATGATTCAGTAATGAAGTTTGCGAATGAGCTCACAGCTTCCGACACAGAAACGCAGTTCCGCTATCTTACAGGTGAAAGAGAAGTTATTGATGGACAGCTTAAGTATGACATACCATCCGAGCTTCTCTTGAATGCAGATCCAGGTGAATTTGAGGACAAGGATGAATTGAAACTGTCTGCTCTTTTATCGTTCTGGCGTCAGTTAGATGGTTTTGATCGTACCCTTAACTCCTTGGAAGCTGTTTGTAATTGGATGTATGGCAATCTGGTTTATTACCGTCCATTCCATGAACTCATCAAGTATTGCCGAGGGAATGCTGTGTCCCTAGGTGAGCTGGCCACTGGTATTTTCCCAGATCTCGATCAAGAAAACGCACTTAAAGCGGTTAGCGTTCTTTTGGCAATTGCTCCACTTGCAAAAAATGCCAAAGGATCTGTTCTTTTTCCAGCGCGCATGCATATGCTTTTTAAAGGAATTTCCGGCGTTTATGCCTGTGCTAATGCAGATTGTAATTGCTCTCATACAGAAGGAGGCCTCACTCTCGGAGAAATATATTTGTCGGATGGTAATTTGATTTGCCCACACTGCGGCAGTGTTGTATACGAACTATACAATGACAGACGCTGTGGCGCTCTGTTTTTCAAGGGCTATGTACTTGAAGATGATGCAGAATTACATGGCAATGTTTACCTATGGCGTTATCCTGGCCAACTGATGGATCACCGAATGAAAGAGGTGCATCTATTTATTCCGACTGAAGATTTTGAGCTGCCCGTAAAGCAAGGGAAAAACGCCATCAAACCGTGTTATCTTGACGTTAAAAGTGGGTTTATTAACTTTACAGACGACTCCTCAGCCGGAAAACCATGGGTTAGAAAACTGTACTACTGCAATTACTCTGCGAAAGGAAGGCCGCAGATTATAACATTCCCGACTTGTCCGCATTGCAGACATCAGCTTTCCACATCACAACTAACCTCATTTAGCACACGCGGTAATCAATCTTTCTTCAATTTGATAAAATCACAGTTTCAGCTGCAGCCTGCTGTGCCAGGGAAAAACGAAGATCCTGACCGTTTCCCTAACGAGGGACGGAAAGTGCTGCTGTTCTCTGATAGTCGCCAGCGCGCAGCGAAATTAGCCAGGGACATGTCTGATGCTTCAGATATTTCTGCAGCAAGACAGTTGTTTGCTATTGCAATCAAAACAATGGAAGAGCAAACAGTTGAGCAACCCATGAATTCCCTATATGATTTCTTTTGCCTTGCTGCCGGTCAGCACCATGTACAAATGTTCCATTCTGATGAACGCATAAAATTCGCTGAAGACTGTACTTCTGCGTTGAATAATTACAGTCGATGTGTAAAACGAGGGAGAGAATATACTCCACGATTCACTATTGCGAATGCACCTGTACAGATGCAAGAATACCTCCTTAGATTGTTTGCAGGCGGCTATAATACTTTATATGACTCTGCCACAAGCTGGATCGAGCCTACTGATCAAGCGCTGTTCGATGCGGTCGATGCTCTTGATGAAAATCACATAAAGGTAACCGAGAAAGAGTTTATCGATGTTTTTAATGCTTGGATGCTGTCTATTTGTGATATGTATACTGCCCTGGGGCATACCATCAGCGACACGGTTCGATTGAAGGTTCGCCCAAATTATGGTGGTTACGGCCTTGAAAAAAACTGGGAGTTTTCCAAGGTGATCCGTGAAATCATGGGTTGGAGTGACGGAAATGAAGCTGAGATGGCGTGGAAACGTGTGCTGAAAGAAGCCTTCCTCGATGCCGCACAACCCGACAATGGGAAACTATACGTTGATCTTTCCAGAATTAAGACGCGTTTCGATACTATGCATGCATGGTATAAATGTGAACAGTGTTCAGAACTAACACCTTTCGTTCTGAAACACAAATGCCCGAGCTGCGGTTCAACTCGCATCCATAAGATGGAACCTGAAGAATACGAAGCGCTCAGTTTCTGGAGAAAACCGGTTGAGGACGCAATTCAGGGTGAGCCAATCCATGTGATTGATACAGAAGAGCATACTGCTCAGCTATCGCATAAAGATCAACGGGATGATCTTTGGAGCAAAACCGAACAATATGAACTGCGCTTCCAAGACTTGATTCAGGAAGGTGAAACCCCTGTTGATATCCTCAGCAGCACAACTACCATGGAAGTCGGTATTGATATTGGCTCCTTGGTTGCGGTTGGATTGCGGAATATTCCGCCAATGCGTGAAAACTATCAACAGCGAGCAGGTCGTGCTGGCCGGCGTGGATCCAGCTTGTCTACAATTGTCACTTTCTGCGAGGACGGGCCACATGATACATTGTACTTCAATGATCCTGTTCCTATGTTCCGAGGCGATCCCCGCAAACCGTGGATTGATATTCGAAGCGAAAAGCTTATCCAACGCCATTTAGCTATGGTTATCCTCCAGGGGTTCCTGGCTAAGCAAAATATGAGCCTTGATACGATTCCTGCCGCTGCTTTCCTCCAAGATTATCTTGATGATTTCAAGAACTACCTATCTTCTTATAATCCTGATAGTGATAAGCTTCTGGTGCCTATTGGGGCTGCTTTCCATTATTCAACATTTGAAAAAGAACTCAAAGAAGCTTTTGAAACTCTGAAAGAAAAATGTCAGGCTCATCCTGAGCTATTTGGGGTGGATGAAGGCGCCAAGGAAGGCGAGGCAAAGGTCCTCCTGGATGCTCTTTATGAAGAAGGCATCATCCCGACATATTCGTTCCCAAAGAATGTTGTAGGTACTTACATACCAGATATGTATGGGAAAATCCTCTATGAGGTTGACCGTGGGCTTGATGTTGCTATTGGAGAATATGCGCCTGGCAGGGCAATCGTTGTGGATAAACAAACATATCAGATTGGCGGATTCTATTACCCCGGAAGTGAACGCCGTCACGGGCAAGCCTTAACGCCAGCTCGTGCCTATACCGAAGACCCGAATTATGTGAAGCAGGTCATTTCTTGCGCAGAGTGTGGATGGTTTGGATTGATGGAAGAAAAAACAAAGCATTGTCCATTCTGTGGAAACAAGGATCTAAGAATCTCGAGAGAAATGATGCGCCCTTGGGGTTTTGCTCCCAGAAATGCCGAAGCAATACCAGATGTTCAGTTGTCAGAAGAGTATACCGCCGTGCAGCAGCCTCTGTATTCAACGCTTCCGGATGCCGAAGAGATGAAACTTGCTCCGGGCTGTAAGAACATTCGTATTGCTTCTCGTACCAATCAACGCATTATTATGCTTAACAAAGGTTCAGATGATAAAGGCTTCATGGTATGCAAGGACTGCGGAGCTTCTATGCCTGGTGATAACATTTCGGTTCTGAACGATATTAACAGGCCATATAAGTCCAAGTTCGCACGAAACAGATGCCGCCATGGTAATTCATTTAACGTGAATCTTGGCTATGACTTCATTACGGATATGCTGGTACTTGAATTCACGATTGACGACAAAATCATTGATGCGCGGCGGTATGACAATCCATGGCTTAGCCGTGCAGCCCAATCTTTAGCCGAAGCACTGCGATTGGTAGCGAGCAAAAAGCTCGATGTTGAGTTCACCGAACTTGTCACTGGCTATCGACTCAGAAAGGGAGCTGAAGCATCTTATGTTGATATCTATCTTTATGATAGTCTGTCAAGCGGAGCTGGTTATGCTGTCAGTGTAGCTGATGTAATTGATGAACTGCTATCCGACATGAAGGAACTGTTGAGCTCCTGTGATTGTGGATCTGCATGCTCAAAATGCCTGAAGCACTACAGGAATCAGTATGTACACGGTATGCTTGACCGCTTTGCAGCGCTTCAGCTTCTTGAATGGGGGATTGAAGGAATAAAAGCATCTCCTATCAATCCCGAGAAGCAGATTAGCATGATTAAACCTTTGACAAGTATCCTTAAACAATCAGGCTGTGAGATTTTCACTGATAGTGAGATTACCGCAATTGGCCACAGAAGCAAAAAGAAGATTGTTATCTATCCAGCGATGTGGGTTGAACCTCATGCATCCAACACTGTTTTCGTAAGTGATGCATATATAAAGTACGCCAAGCCATATGCTGTCCAAAGAATACTCGATAATACTTGAAGTAGAATGATGCTTCTACGCAGTTGCCTATGGGAAAAATATGGATCTCACCAGCATCTGATACTCAGCAGGATCCTAATAATATGCTAGCTATGAGCTTTCCCTATTACAGGATTATCCAATGCAATTACCCCATCACCTGCTGCACCCGTCTCAGATACTGAGTATTCCGCGCGAGATTGCGCAGCACGACCGCTCAAATTGAGCATCCATTCCGGCGGAATTGAGCACGCTTGCCGCCGTCGTTGAGCACTGCGGTAAAATGTAGATATGCATCGCATTTTGCGGTGTAATACTATTTCCAGATAAGAATGCGCCAAGATGCGCCGCGAATTTTTCATTCTGGC
>OKXB01002519.1_pt1 | contig 14521 bp, 9 predicted proteins | sample 1601731 | NCBI WGS metagenome assembly OKXB01 (sample SAMN04414077, study PRJEB24778) | human gut metagenome | material: faecal | host: Homo sapiens | reverse complement strand
ATGCCCCTGCCGTATGTCTACCACGGAGATGAGTCTGAGGAGGCACTTGCAGCGAGTGCCCGCACGCAGAATGCATTTTCAGCGGAGGATGCGCAGGCGCTTGCCGGAAACCGCCGCAGGACGAGCTTTGAGAAAGCTGTTTCAGGTATGTCATCAGTGGAGCTTGATGCGCAGCTTGCAGATGTTTATGCCAGGGAGTTTGGCATGGGCAAAAACGATATTGCAGAGGATCAGAGGCGCAAATGGTCAGGCAAAAAGAAAAATGAGTATGAAGGTCTAAGTGGTAAACCGCGCACCGTAAAGCATGATAAGCACGGCAATCCGATTTATCCGAAGAAATCCCAGGGGGAAGAGTACCTGATAGTTGACGGATATAATATAATATTTGCATGGGAGGATTTAAAGGAGCTTTCACGCATAAACATTGATTCGGCGAGAGATGCGCTGAAGGATGTTTTATCGGATTACCAGGGCTATAAGGGCTGTCATCTGTTGCTGGTGTTTGATGCGTACAAGGTGAAGGGCAATGCCGGAAAGAGAGAGACCTTCCACAATATAGAGGTTGTGTATACAAAGCAGGACGAGACAGCCGATGCATTTATCGAAAAGACTGTGTTTGGCATACGTGACAGGTACAAGGTAACAGTGGCAACCTCTGATGGACTGGAGCAGCAGACGGTCATGAGCCTGGGGGCACTGCGAATGTCAGCCCGCGAGCTTAAGGAGCATATTGAGATGACGAAGCGTGCCGGGATGGAGGCATTCATATCACGATAAACGATCATGAATGGTAACAATATGTGTATAAAGAGATGTTTATAAAGACATTTGTATGTCATAAGCAGAGATATTATAATAGTAAACATGCAAGAACATCAGAGATAAGGAGACAAGAAAAATGGTAGTAAACGAAAGCATGTACCAGCTCGGAAGCGTGCGCTCAGCAATCAGGGAGCTTTTCGAGTATGGTAAAAAAAGAGCAGCAATTGTAGGTAAGGAAAATGTATATGATTTCTCAATAGGAAACCCGAGCATACCGGCTCCGCAGATAGTAAACGACACAATAAAGGAGCTTGTGACAGATTATGATTCTGTTGCGCTGCACGGCTACACCTCAGCACAGGGAGACGTGGAAACGAGAGCGGCAATAGCTGAATTTTTGAACAACACACACGGCACACATTTTAATGCAGACAACCTTTACATGACAATGGGAGCAGCGGCATCGCTGTCAATCTGCTTTCGTGCGTTGACAAGCGACGCATATGATGAGTTTATTACCATAGCGCCATATTTCCCGGAGTACAAGGTATTTGTGAATGCAGCAGGCGCAAGACTTGTAGAGGTGCCTGCAGACACAGAGCATTTTCAGATAGATTTCGATGCGCTTGAGGAGAGAATCAGTGAGCACACCAGAGGTGTCATAATCAATTCACCAAACAACCCATCCGGCACAGTATATTCTGAGGAGACCATCAAAAAGCTCTCAGACCTCCTTGAGAAAAAGTCTAAGGAGATAGGAAGACCGATATTCATCATCGCAGATGAGCCGTACAGAGAGATAGTCTACAACGGAATCAAGGTACCGTTTGTGACCAAATATTACGACAACACACTGGTATGCTACTCATACAGCAAGTCACTTTCGCTGCCGGGAGAGAGAATAGGATATGTCCTCGTGCCTGATGAGGTGTACGATAAGGCTGAGCTGTATGCCGCTGTCTGTGGTGCGGGAAGAGCACTCGGCTACGTGTGTGCACCAAGCCTGTTCCAGAAGATGATAGTAAAATGCCAGGGGGCAACCGGTGATATCAATGCCTACAAAGAAAACAGAGACCTTCTGTACGAGGGACTCACAAGGATAGGCTATCACTGCTTCAAGCCGGACGGAGCCTTTTATATGTTTGTAAAGGCACTCGAGGATGACAGCAATGCATTCTGCGAGAAGGCAAAGGAGGAGGATGTGCTCATAGTAGCAGCAGACGGCTTCGGCTGTTCTGGCTGGGTAAGAATATCATACTGTGTGGATAGGGAAATGATAAAGCGCTCCATGCCTGCGTTTGAAAAGATATACAACAAGTATAATAAATAATAGTTATAAAAAAATAATCCGAAAAAGCGTCGAAAATTGTCTGAAAAATATGCAATTTTCGGCGCTTTTATTATGCAGTTTTCACAAAGCTGTCTCCGTGTGACCGTTGTGTGACCATTGTTTTGTATAATGGCATGAAGAGTGGGAATATAAATAAAATCGTAACGGAATAGTTACAAAAATACTATAGAAAAGGAGATATGAGAGTGTTTAATAAAAAACTTAACAGGTTACTAGCAATCATGCTAGCTTCTGTAATGGGTGCGACATCGCTTCCGGCAACACCGGTAAGTGCTGATACACCCTCTTCAGAGTATGATATATCTAACGACGCAGCCTCGGATGATATATCTGACAGTAAAATTCCAGATAAACAGGATTCGGATAATAATGCCACCGAGGAAAAACAGCCACAGCAGCTGACGGTAGAGTATACACCGGCGGATGATATTTATGTGGGAAACAAAGTTGTTCCGGTGGTAAAATCCGACAGGGTGGATGCAGCCGTTGACAATTTAAAATACACTGTTGTAGAAGGCAAAAATCTGATTGAAAAGGATACAGACTTTGCATCAAACGGTATATGGACAGCAAAGGGTACCGGAACTGTAAGGATAAAGGTGACAAAAGCAGAAGATGACAAATATAAGTCAGCAGAGGCAGAATATACTGTTACCATCAAAGAATATGATTACAGCAGTATGAATAACAGCCTGACAGGGACAATGCTGCAGGGTACACAGTTTTATGTAGAAGCACCTACATTATCGCTGGCAAGTGACAATCAGGCGGTATATGTGGTTAGAAAAGGTGATGAATGGATTGAAGCTGATAAATATCAGCTTATGTCACAGCAGGGGGATAACAGACAGACTCTTGTAATAGCACGTAAGGACAAGGAAAGCGGAGCTATCACAGATATTGGAAGTCTGCAGCTCGACTACAAATATGATACACAGCCTCCAAAGATAACATTGAATCCAAAGGAGGATGATAAACCTGCTTTCAAAAAGGATGCTGTGGATTATTATGGAAATGTCAGAAAAGTAGACATGAATATCCACGATGTCTCTTTGGATGATGGTTCCACACAGCTTTGGGTAAAGGTTGATGACCGGGAAGAATTCGATGTATTTGATGTCGATAATGCCCAGAAGCTGATTGATGCAGGAATAGAGTATAGTGACTGGATCGTGACAGGGGCTGATTATAGCAGCTGCATCACATTTGGTACAAAAGCGGATGAGGAACACAAATATCAGATAATCAGAATGCATGCGAAGGATCAGGCGGAGCATGAGTGTAATGATACAAGCTCAATAGAGCAGCCGTTTTATGTGGATAGAAAAGCGCCTTCAGGTACTATTGGATATGATGCTGATTTAATAGACGAGCAGAATATGGCCAGTCAGCAGGCATCAAATGTATATGGACAGCTGGAGGATATCAGCGGAATAAAGCAGGCATTCTACTATGTGAATAAATCAGATGAAAGTGGCAGTATTTTAAATGATGAGCAGGTAAAAGCGCTTGATGATTCAGCATGGAAGCCGTTAGAGCTTATTGAGGATACATATGATGCCCGATATAAGTACAACATTAATACATCTGATCTGAAGGATACTTCATATAACGTATATGTAAAGGCTCAGGACAATTGTAATGGCGAGACAGCATTTTTCTCCACATCGAAGCTGGTTGTTGATACCCTGCCACCGGAGCTTACAGTGTCCCAGGATACCATGACAGCAGCCGATGAAAAAGGCTGGCATAAGGATGATATAAGCTATATCGTTAAGGCTGCTGACAGCTTATCAGGAATTAAGAGTGTTGAATACACTGTATTTGACGGGAAAAGGAAAATTGTATCAGGACAGACTGTTGAGCTTGACGAGAGCGGGGAAGGAAGGATAACCATTCCGGCAACAGAGCAGTTTAACGGAATTGATCTGATGCTTTCAGTAAAGGCAACTGATTATGCCGGTCTTAAGACAGAGGTTAAAGGTGACAGCTTCAAGTTCAGCATGGACAGTCAGTCACCTGATGTCAGTATAGAGCCGGAAGCGGGCAAAAACAGAAAATATTTCAATGACGATGTCCGTATAAAAACAAGTGTAGCTGACAGCATTTCAGGTGTTGTATCAGCAAAATACCAGATAGTGACAGATGATCAGTCAGTATCGGATGATGAAGGTGCATGGAATGAGCTTGATGAATCAGGAATCATAAATGTATCGGCTGAGGCTTATCTGGATAAAAAGGTAGATGTATATGTTAAAGCTGTTGATGAGGCAGGAAACGTGACTGTAGCGGATTTGACAGCAAGCGGCAGCCAGCCATTTTATATTCACAAGGCAGCGCCTGTAATAACAGTGACATATGGTACACCTGAGCAGCCGGATCCACAGTGCATCAGCAGTGTAAAAGGCACTGAGTATTACAGGGAAAACAGGATTGCAACCATTTCGGTAAAAGAGAATGAGCTTTTCTTTGACCCCGATGAAACAAAAATCAATGTAAAGGTTGATGGAAATGAACAGACACAGTCAGATGCATGGTCTGAAAAGTCATACTGGGTAAAGACAGGCGAGGGAGCAGAAGCTGTTTACAGTAAGCAGCTCGTATTCAATGCAGGACACAAGTATGAGCTGAGTGTCAGTGCAAAAGATTTGTGTGGTAATTCAGATAATGGATTTGAGATAGAAGGAGACAAATCAACAGAGTTTGTAATTGACGTACAGTCGCCGACAGGAAATATCAGGTTTGACGGACTTTCAACAGGCATGGATACCGTGTGGGATTTATTGCTGCCAAAAGACAAATATGAGATTTCAAGATTTGCTGCCAAGAAGGTTAATATTGCCGGACAGCTTAGAGATGAGCATGGCGGCATCAAGTCAGCAGAGTATTTCGTTTCAGCAGAGGATGCAATAATTGACGTAGACAGTATTCAGGAGGCTGACTGGAAGACACTTGACAGCCTTAATGAGGATGGCACCTTCAGTGAACCGATAGAATGCGAGAACAAAAACTGCGTGGTATATGTCAGGGTTACAGATTTAAGCGGTAATGTTTCATATATCAGCACAAATGGATTGGTAGTTGATACATGCGCACCGGCAATATCAGTCATCACACCTGAGACAGCATCAGGAGTGTACAGTGCAGATGTGCCGGTAAGTATAGAGGTATCAGATGAGAATGCCACAGGAGTTGCATCAGGAATAAAGAGCGTAAACTATACGGTAACAAATATGGGACAGCCGACACAGGATGGAACATTATATAGCTATGATAAGACAGCAGCGGGCTTAAAAGATCTGGAAAATCATGTAACAGAGCAATTTGACATAAGCGCGGCTTCAAACAACAGTAATGAAGTGCGTATAGATGTTACCGCAACAGACAATGCAGGAACGGCATACACAGTAACAAAATACATAAAAATAGATACAACAGCACCAACAGTGCAGGTAAGCTATGACAATAACAGTGCAGATACATCATTTGGAGACACAGCATACTTCAAAGCACCGCGAACAGCAACCGTAAAAGTAACAGAGCGTAACTTTGATGCATCAAAGGTAGCAGCGGAAATAAAAGCCGCAGCAGGTAAGGCCCCTGCTCTTTCAAACTGGAGCACAGAAGGTGGAAGCGGTAACGGTGATGATACAGTACATGTTGCCACAATATATTACGGACATGATGACGATTACACATTTGGAATCGGAGTAAAAGACATTGCGGGAAATTCCGCAGCAGGAGTGGATTATGCAAATTCACTTGCACCGACAAAATTTACAATTGATACGACAGCACCTGTTATTTCGGTAGCATATGATAACAACAGTGCATCAAACGGAAACTATTATAATAAAAAGAGAACAGCAACTGTGACAATCACAGAGCACAATTTTGATACAAGCAGAATAGCACTGAGCATGACTGCGCAGGATGCAGGAAAATCAGTAGCAGCACCGGCATTTGGAAGCTGGTCAGATAATGGTGATATACATACGGCAACATTAAGCTTTGATGCGGATGCCACATATACATGGTCACTTGCATATACAGACAAAGCAGGCAATAAGGCAAAAGACCTTGCAAAGCAGGAGTTCTGCATAGATACGACAAAGCCTGTTGTAACAATCAACGGAGTAACCCCGGGCTCAGTAAACAATCATTCAGGAAATATGTCATTTGTAATAGAGTGCACAGATACTAATTTTGAGTACTTTTCACCGGTGCTTACAGTTGAGGTATATGAAAATGGCAGATTCGTAAGAAAAACGATTACCGGAAATGTGATATCAATTACAAACGGACAACGTGTAGAGTTTAGAAATCTCAATGAGGATGGAGTGTATTCACTGACATGCCATGTACAGGATAAGGCAGGAAATTCTTATGAAACAGTCAATATTATAGATGCAGGCGGAAAGCAGGTGACAGAGACTGTAGGGCAGGGAGGAAAATTGTTGGATTTCTCCATAAACAAAGGCGGTTCAATCTTCTCGCTGGATGACAATACGATGAAGCTTGTAAAGGATTACTATGTGCAGAAGGTATACCATGATGTGGTAGTCAGAGAGATAAATCCGGATGAAGTTACCAGCTGTACTGTCAAAGTAAATGGAAAAGCACTTAAGCAGGGAACAGACTTCAGTGTGAATAATGTAAGTGAAAGCGATGGCTGGCATAAGTACGAATATGTGATATCAAATGTGGTATTTGAAAAAGAGGGTCAGTACAATATCGTTGTGGAGACAAAGGACAAAGCAGATTCAGTTGCCTACAGTGATGTGAAGAGTGTAAATATTGAATTTATTGTGGACAAGACAGCACCTACATATACATTGACAGGTGTAGATGAAAACAATGAAAACTATATTGGCTCAAAGAATGCAGTATTGATGCCGAAGGATGATGGCGGAAAGCTTGGACGTGTAAAGATTACTGTAGTGGGCAAGGATGACAAAGAAAAAAAGGTTATCAAGGAAATGTCGGGAGACGATATGCTTGACTATCTGGACAAGCATGACGGAAAGATAGAGTTTGAAGTACCTAAGGAGGTGCTCTCTGCAAAAGACGGTGATTCAAGGCTTATGGTAGAGTGTGCAGACTGTTCTGTTGACGAAGGTGGAAAGACCAATGAAGTGAAAAAAATATATGGTAAGGATACAGAAGCAGATACAGAGATTGCCGAAGATGATGTACCTATGGAATCAAATTCGTCAGATGTCAAATCAGTAGAAACAAACAATGATAAGGCAGTATATATAATTGGAGCAATATTATTATTTGTACTTATAATTGCGATATTGATAATCGTTTATTATATGAGAAAAAAAATGAAGGAAAAGAAAGACAATGATGAGCAATAAGATAATTACCTATGTATTTACATCACTATGTGGTGGTGTGGGAAAAACAACAATGTCTGTGGCATGCGCGAAAGCGCATGCCCTTCAAGGCAGACTTGGCAACGAAGATTTTGAATTCTGGGAGGAGTGAGTATGAGATTTGAAATAGCAGCTGACACGGACAGAGGAATCGTAAAAGAAACTAATCAGGATAGTCTGCTGGTAAAGTGCTTCTCAACATGCAAAGGAGACATGGCATTTGCAGTATTATGTGACGGCATGGGCGGCTTATCGAAGGGTGAGCTGGCCAGTGCCACTGTAGTCAGAGCATTTGACAGATGGAGTGACGAGCAGCTGCCTGAGCTTTGCAAATCGTCGAACCCGGATATTGACAGTCTGATTCTGGAAAGACAGTGGGATGAAGTAATACAGCAGCAGAACGAAAAAATAAAAGCATATGGCAAAGCACATGCAGTAAACATGGGAACAACAGTGGTAGCGCTGCTTGTCACGCAAAAAGCCTACTACATTATAAACGTGGGCGATTCCAGAATATATAGCCTTTCAGACCATATAGAAAGGCTTACGACAGACCAGACATATGTACAGCGGGAAATTATGAATGGAAATATGACACAGGAGCAGGCTATGAGAGATCCGCGAAGGAATGTACTGCTGCAGTGTGTCGGGGCATCAGCAGAAGTAAAGCCGGAGTACAGGACCGGGGCAATGAAAAATGGAATGTCACTTCTGCTTTGTTCAGATGGCTTCAGGCATGAGGTATCAGAACAGGAAATCTATGAGATGCTGAAAACGGCAGCAACTGTAGATGGGCAGAATATGCACGACAGACTGGAGCAGCTCATCAGACTAAGCATGCAAAGAGGAGAGCGCGATAATATAACAGCAGCGCTCATAAAGGCACAGTAGGAGGAACAGATGCTTGAAATAGGCTCTTTAATTGACGGAAAATACAAGATACTAAACGAAGTTGGACACGGCGGAATGAGCGTTGTGTACCTGGCTATGAATGAAAGGGCAAACAAACAGTGGGCAATAAAAGAGGTCAGAAAGGATGGAGTAAAGGATTTTGAGGTGGTAAAGCAAAGTCTTGTTGCGGAGACCAATATGCTCAAAAAACTGAGCCATCCCAGTCTTCCTGATATTGTCGATGTCATAGATGAGGATGACAGATTCCTTATCGTAATGGATTATATAGAGGGAAATTCTCTCAAGACAGCATTGCAGGAGTACGGAGCCCAGTCGCAGAAAAATGTGATAAAGTGGGCCAAACAGCTATGCGACGTTCTTGGGTATCTGCACTCACAGAACCCGCCAATCATATATCGTGATATGAAGCCGGCAAACATAATGCTAAAGCCTGATGGAAATGTGGTGCTTATAGATTTTGGAACAGCAAGGGAATATAAGGAAAATAACATAGAGGATACGACATGTCTTGGCACGATGGGATATGCTGCACCGGAACAGTTTGGTGGAATGGGGCAGACAGACGCGAGAACAGATATATATTGTCTGGGAGCCACAATGTATCATCTTGTTACGGGAATGAATCCCTGTGAGCCACCTTACGAAATAAGGCCGATCAGAGAAATTGACCCAACATTGTCAGGTGGTCTTGAACGTATTATTACAAAGTGTACACAGCCGGATCCAAACAACAGATATCAGAGCGCAGCTGAGCTGATGTATGACCTTGAGCACTATACAGAGATTGATGACATGTATAGGAAGAATCTAAAGAGAAAGCTTGCGGTATTTATCACCACATCAGTTTTGACGATGCTGCTTGGAACAAGCACAGTATTAAGCTATTGTGCGGCAGAACACAAAAAAAATGAAAACTATAACAGCATATTAAAAGAAGCGGATACCTATGACAATTATGACAATGGATATTACACGGCTATAGTCACCGACCCGACAAGGACGGAGGCATATCTTAAGCTGAATGACAAACTGACAGACGATTTTGTGCTGGACAGGGATGAGGCGCAGATATTGAACAGGCTGATGGTAGGTATAGATTGCAAGGACCACAATGGCCGGGTGCATACATATGATGTTATGGCAAAGCTGAAAGGAAAAAATCCAAAGGGATATGAGGATGTATGCTATAAGATTGGTGAAAGCTTTTTATTCTACTACGAAATCAATGTGGAAAAAGACAGATACTCCAGTGCGGCGCAGTGGTTCAAGGAAGCGAAGGAGAATCATCCGGAGGCAGGAATATACTGTGAGATATCAGATTGTCTGACATTGATTAGCCAGTATGATGGAGCAAAGATACAACAGACAGAAAAAACATATGAAGAATACAAAAAGCTATGGAAGCAAATAAATGAGCTATATGCAAAATCAGAGGATTTTGACAGCGTAGACGCAAAGATTCAGGTATGGAATGAGATAGATGATATAGTTGACACAAATATCACATCATTTATAGCAGTGACAGATAATGATAAAGTTATGGATTTATTACATACGATAAAGGACAAAACAGAAAAGCTGGATAAATCCATAATGCGCGAGCAGATAACAGGATTGCAGGATAATATAGACAAAACAATTGAGAAGGCACAGAGCGTGAAGGAGGAAAACAAAGATGACTTATAATCTGTACAGGATGATATTTTACGTATCCTTCACGGCATTTGCCATAATGCTTATAGCTTCAATAGTCATATTTATAGTGCTTGAAATACCGAAGGTCATAGGTGCACTTACAGGAAAATCTGCCCGGAAAGGAATTGCAGCAATTGTACAAAAGCAGACAGCGGGACATATTGACATAACATCGTCCGGTCCCATAGCACCGTCATATAACCTGGCAGGGGAGGATAATAAAAAGCCGGGATATACACAAAAGATAGATGAAACTACTGTGCTGGCTGCACCGACAGAAGTATTGCAGGATGAAACCATAGTATTGGAAGATATAACCGAAAAGCTGCAGAAAACCAATATCAGGTTCGAAGTGACAAAGAAAATAGAATTTATACATACGACAGAATGTATCTCATAAGGAATGGAAAATAGCGAATGTCCAAATTAAAAGTAAGCATAAAAAAATCGACCGTTACTGCCATGATGAAGGCAGGACGAAAGGAAAGAATAAATGAAACCGAACTAAGCCAGCTAGCCAGAATAAAACCATGTGGAATCATGCATGTGACAAAAACAAAAAAAGACAGTGTCACATATACGTGCCCTGCAAATATAAATCTTACCGATAGATTGAAAAAAGCCGTAAGCAAATATGATTTCTTTTTCATGATGGAGCAGATAGTAATAATGGTTCAGGATGTATACAATAACGGACTGAACGTAAACAGTGTTCGTTTTAATATAGATGACGTATATATAAACGAGATGACAAAAGAGATGTACTTTATATATTTTCCGATAGTAGGAGGACAGGAAAGTGCAGATATTGTCGGATTTATAGAAAACATAATTTATACAATGACACCTGTTATCAATGAGGATACGAATTATATATCCAGATTTATGTATTATGTCAGGAGCTTTCACGGATTCAATGGTAATGCGATAGAAAAATATATCTCACGCGAAGAGCGTGCAGTTGTGAACGTGCTGAAAAACAAAGCAGTGACAATGCAGCAGACAATGCAGCAACAGACAATGCAGCAACAGACAATGCAGCAACAGACAATGCAGCAACAGATAATGCAGCAGGTAATGCAGGGCAGCATGGATGGAACTACAGTGTTGTCAGATGATGGCATATCCGTACAACAGATACAGCAGATGCAACCGGTGAACTATCATTTTGCAAGTCTTACAAGGCAGGTAACAGGTGAAAAGATAGAGCTTGGCAAACCATCGTTTGTGCTGGGAAAGAATCCGGAAAAGTCAGATTATGCGGTAGCAGACAATACGAATATCAGCAGGGTGCATGCAGTGATAACCATGCGAAACGGACGTTATTATGTAATGGACCAAAATTCTACCAATGGCACATTTATCAATGGAAGGATAATAAAGGCGGGGCGGGAAACAGAGATATTACCGGGAGACTGTCTGATGTTAGCTAATGAGGAATTTATATTTAATGAATAGCTTTAAATATAAAAGGTGAGGAGAATAATACTATTATGGAACTAAAAGAATTAAGTCGCAGAATATCAAGGTACCGGGCAAATGTAGAAAATCTGCAGCTTGAGAAAAACAGGCTGTTTAATGAAATAGATGCTCTGGATCAGGATGCATTGAAAATAAAGGAATATAAATGGCAGGCGCAAAACCGGTTTAAATGCAGAGTTGATAATATAGCCGGCATGGACAGATATAGCAGTCGTAATATAACAAATCTGAAGGGCAGACTTAAGAGTATTAATTCATTAAACGACGGAAAATCGTATGTAGCCAATGCGATGAATGCTATAGATTCAATGCTGAGAGATGTAGAGAATGCAATCAGGAGCAGAAATGACAGGATATATGAAATAAATCAGCAGCTGTGTACATATGAGGACAATATAGAGCAGCTGAGAATGAAAAAAAGAAGAATGGAGAGTAAGTAATGGGACAGTACAATTTAATGTTTGAGCAGGAGGAATTTACAGAACTTGTGCGTTTATACTCAGAACTTGCAAAGATTGCAGATAGACAGATGAACGAATATCAGATGATACTTGATATTATAAACACAAATGCGGTTATAAGCGGTGAATTGCACGATAAGCTGGAAGTGTACGAGGATGCTGTTCATACATATCAGAGTATACTGGGGGAATCCTTCAAGGAAATGTCAAAAAAACTTAATGAATTTGTGAGAGATGTAGATGAGGCAGATGGAGATATATATGGTATAGGAACATATGAAGCGTATTAGAAGGAGGGGTGACGCATAATGAAATTTAAGGATTTTACGCAGGAAGCATACGATGACATACAAAGCTATATGGGAGGAGAAGAACAGTGGGAGGAAATAAACAAAACCTACGGTGTAGTGGAAACCAAAGGTATATTTCAATATGATTATGAATCACAGCTAAGAAACGCGGCAACAGAATATCAGAGACAAAATGAAGAGGCAAGCAATAGTGTAAGAAGGATGTTTGATAATGTAAATGGAGTGGATGATCTATATGCAGCCAGGTTTCGGGACGAATATATGGACTTGGAAAGATTCAGCACTGCAATTAAAGAACTGGCAGCTCTGATTAATGTAAGATCCGTTGAGAATATATATACGATGGATTGCCAGACATTGAAAACAAAAGCTGGTAATATACAGGCAAAAGTGGACTCGAAGATAACAGAGTATTATAAAGAGCGATTCTATTCAGTGGATTCTAATGGAAAGACAGTTATGAACTGGGACGAAATAAACTATGAGATGCGGAAGGAATTTGTACCAGATGCAGAGCTGCAGGCACTTGTATCAGTATTTCCAAAGCTGTCCACAGATGATGAGGAAGAAACCATAGCAAATATAGAGAACATGCTGCGCGCAGGTTATGGAAACGCCAAGGATGATGAGTGGATAGATAATGCAGATCTGGAAGACCCTAAGTATTACAGTGTGAGTGTCACGAATACATTTAAGAGGGCGGTGGATATATATAAGACAAGTATGGATATAATTGACTATTACAGCGAAAAATGTGCATACAGAAACGACGAGATTAGTGATGAAGCGCTTGAAGAGATGAAAGAGCAGTACAGAGTGTCATCCCTGTTTAAAGCAATGGTTGATAGCTACCCGACAATAGGAGTTGCATATAATGGAAAAAACGATGGATTTACAATACATTCCGATAGAGAGAAAAATGTGACCGTATCCGTATGCCTGAAAGAGCTGCCGTTTGATGTAAGCATATGCAAGATTACAGACAGCAATGACAGGGAGATATTGGACAAATATTATAACGTCAAGGTAACAAATGGAACTATTAATGAAAAAGTAGGAAAAGAAAATGAGAAGGTCAATCAGATAGATGCGTATGGAATGGTAGATAATCAGATTGTAAGCCATGTACTTCCACACGGCATGATTGAGAATACAAAGCAGAATCTTGAAAATCAAAAGGAAGAGGAAAAGACTGAATGCAGAGTATTTTTTGATGTAACAAGTAATACTTTAAAAGGTAAGATTATTGATGAAGCTATAGGCCTTTCAGCGGTAATAATAAATGAAACCGTAGGAGATAAGATTAACAAGGCTAACGCAGCAATAAATTATTTGAATGACTTAAATGCAGCATATGATGAAAATAATGAAAATGTACAAAATAATGCAGAAATTGATGAGGCAAAAGACAGACTGACAGAAACAGACTTTACATGTCAGGACATGATAGAAGATGCCAATTATTTCGGCATGGATATGGAGATAACCAGGGTAGGTGACACCTATATCTGTGAGAATATCACGACGGATGTGGAGAAAGTGACGAAGATGGTGGATGCATATAATGCACAGGCAAAGCCGAAACAGCAGGTAAGTATTAAGGACTTAAAAGACTATGCTAAGGGAGCAGGTAATAAAAATCAGAGAGAGGATGACGAAAGTTATAATGATTTGTGCGACAGAGTGTCAAAATATATTGATTACGTTATAGAAAATTGAGATAACAATAAATAGGCATGAATGCAACGCAGACGGAAAGGAAAATTTATTATGAAGAAAGCAATATCAGTTCTTATGGTAGCGGCATGTATGTTATGTATGGTGACAGCATGTGAAAAAAACAATAAAAAGGAAAATGATACATCAGCAGTTCAGGCAACAGAAACAGATTGCACGGCAGCAGAGCGTGTGACCACAGAGCCGGAAGGTGAAATCACGATATCAGAGATGATAGATCAGAGGATTAAAGAGGAAGGAAAGATAATGATATATAGGATGCGTTTTGGCCCGTCAAAGACTCCTTTGGAAATAACAGAGGATTTAAACGTAAATATTATATCGTATGATGGGAAAGAACTTATCGGTTATAGAAATAGCTCTAATCGCAGAGGGGAGACCAGACTTGGTGACATAATACATAATAAAGTGGATTATTCAACATATAAT
>OKXB01002514.1_pt1 | contig 14535 bp, 9 predicted proteins | sample 1601731 | NCBI WGS metagenome assembly OKXB01 (sample SAMN04414077, study PRJEB24778) | human gut metagenome | material: faecal | host: Homo sapiens | reverse complement strand
CGTCTGAGACGGGCTGAGTTTCACTCGCAGCCTCTGCGGAAGAGGTGGTTTCGGGTGCTTTTGTCGGCGCCTCGGTGACAGGCTGAACGGCGGTGGTTGCCGTCTCGGGCGAAGATGTAGCCTGAATTGAATTTATATAATAGCTGCCGTCTTTTTCCCTTAAAGTGATTTTCATATATTTGTCGGGCTCGGGAGCTACCATATCGCCTTCGCTGTTTTGTGCCCATTGGTCTCCTGCAAGGTATCCGACGGTCAAAACCACGGCGCCGCTTTTTTTCTGAACCTTTATAACGTCTGGCGTATAGGTAGGGACAATGCCGGTAAGTGGGATAGAATACGTGTGCTTTGCCGAATCATATGTGAACGTGTAGCCGTAGCCGTTTACCGTGGCGTGCTCGGGTTCGGTGTCCGTACCGAAAAGCTTGTGAAATTCGGCGGTTACGTCCTCCTCGGGAATTATCATACCGTCTTCGCCGTACTCGTATTTGTCCGGCGAGAGGTTGCTCTTTAAAATAGACCAAACGGAAATGTCAATAAGCTGATTTTTATTTGCCTTTGTGATGTCGTCAAACGGGTCGGGGTCGTTCATCACGACAGGCGTCAGCATGGTATTGTATTCGTCTATGTTTTTGCTTTTGATTACCGCTTTTTTTGTGGCGTTTACTCCGGCGAGAATTACGCAGACAAGACCTATTACGGCAAATACCGTTATTACAAGGCCCAGGGGGAACGCCCATCGGTTTTTACGCTTTTTATTTACATTAGCCTCAGACATTCTGACTCTCCTAACTTATCTTATCTGACCGTTTCCGAAAATTTCGTATTTAAACGACGTGAGCTGCGGCAGACCGAGAGGGCCTCTCGCGTGGAGCTTTTGTGTGGATATGCCTATTTCCGCTCCGAAACCGAATTCGCCGCCGTCGGTAAAGCGCGTGCTGGCATTGCGATAGACCGCCGCCGCGTCCACTCTCGACATAAATTCGTTTGCCGCCTCGTCATTTTCGGTGACGATGCACTCGCTGTGACCCGTTCCGTATTTATAGATATGCTCTATGGCCTCGTCGATATTATCTACTATCTTTACCGACATTATGTAGTCGAGGTACTCGCGACCCCAGTCGTCCTCGGAGGCTTCCTTTATATCGGGGAGTATCTCTTTAGATGTCTTGTCGCCGCGCAGCTCGACATTTTTTTCGTCAAGGCGCTTTTTGATGAGCTTCAGCGCCTTTTCGGCAACGTCCTTGTGAATTAAAAGGCTCTCGGCTGCGTTGCATACGGACGGGCGCGATGTTTTGGCGTTAAATATGATGTCGGCCGCCATATCAAGGTCGGCGTCCTTATCGACGTAAATATGACAGTTGCCGACGCCCGTCTCTATAACGGGGACGGTGGAGTTTTTGACTACCGTGCCTATAAGCCTTGCGCTGCCGCGCGGAATCAGCACGTCTACATATTTGTTCATGGTCATAAGCTCGTTGGCACTCTCGTGAGAAATGTCGGTTATAAACTGTATGCAGTCCTCCGGTAAGGGCGATTTTTTGAGGGCGGCGCGCATTACATTAAATATTGCGGTGTTCGAGTGTATTGCCTCCTTGCCGCCGCGAAGCACGGAGCAGTTGCCCGATTTCAGGCAAAGCGAAGCCGCATCGGACGTGACGTTGGGGCGAGCTTCAAATATAACGGCGATGACTCCGAGAGGCACCGAAACTTTTTTGACCCGAAGGCCGTTCGGCCTTGTTATATCGGAGAGTGTTTTACCGACGGGGTCGGGCAGGTCGGCAACCTCAATAACGCCCTTTGCCATACCGTCTATCCTGTCGGGAGAGAGAAGAAGTCTGTCCAAAAGGACCTTGGGTAATCCGTTCTCCTCGGCAGCCTTCATATCCTTATCGTTTTCGCGGATAATATAATCCTTGTTGCTTTTAAGCTCTTCGGCTATAAGTAAAAGAGCCTTGTTTTTATCGTTTGCCGAGGCTGTTGAGAGCTTTTTCGCAGCCTCCTTTGCGTTTCGGCATTTAAGCTCGGTATCAGTCATTTTGTCTCAATCCTTTTTACCTACAAAAAATGTTCCTATTTGCTTGCCGTCGAGAGCCTTGTATATGTCCTCGGGAGCGGAGCCGTTCATAACTATCATATCTATTCCCGCGCTCATGGCTATTTGAGCCGCGTGCAGCTTTGTTACCATTCCGCCGGTGCCGAATTTTGAGCCGTGACCGCCCGCAAAGCCTATAAGTTCGTCTGTAATCTCGGTTACGGTGGGTATTATTTCGGCGTCCTCGTCGACTGTGGGGTTACCGTTATAAAGCCCGTCTATGTCGGTGAGGATTATCAGCGCGTCGGCTCCTATGAGCTTTGCGACTATCGCCGAGAGACAGTCATTGTCACCGTAGACAATTTCCTCAACGCCTATTGCGTCGTTTTCGTTTACTACGGGAATTGCGCCGTATGAAAAGAGCTTATCAAAGGTATTTATAAGATTTTTGCGCCTTTCGGGGGACTCCACGTCGCTTTTTGTGAACAGGAGTTGGCCTATTTTATGGCCGTATTCGCTGAACATCTTGTCATACATATACATAAGCTCGCATTGACCTACGGTGGACGCCGCCTGCCTGCCGGGAGTGTCCTTCGGACGCTCCGGGAGCCCGAGCTTTCCCGTGCCGACACCTATCGCGCCGGAGGAGACGAGAGTTACCTTGATGCCCGAATTTTCGATATCCGAGAGTACCGAGATAAGCTTATGCATTCTTCTTATATTTGTTTTTCCGTTGTCGTAGACAAGCGTGGAGGTTCCCACTTTGACAACAAGCCTTTTTACATCCTTTAATACCGCCAAGACATATCCTCCCACAAGCCCCGCCTTACAGGGCGCGAAATAATAATATTTATACACTATAAATTATATCATACGAAAAGGGATTTAACAATATAAAATATTTTTCGCGGCACCTTTTTAAATTTAACCGAATTGTAATTTTTTTTATATGTTTTTGTAATTTCGATGTTGTATAAACTTACTGTGTAGGGAGTCGGCTTGAAAAGCGGAGATATAAAATATTTGTATTCCGTTTTGTGTGATAATCTGTTAAAATAAAATCAGCCGAGCAGGCGAAAAATACGGAAGAGGGGCAAAGTTATGTATAACGTTCTTGTGTGTGACGACGACAAAGCGATACTCGACTCACTCGAAATATATTTAAATCTTGAGGGGTATAAGGTTTTTAAGGCGGAAAACGGCAGGCAGGCATTGAAAACAGCGGAGGAAAACGATCTGCAATGTATAATTCTCGATATTATGATGCCTGACCTCGACGGACTCAACGCAACGCTGAAGCTCCGTGAGAGCAAAAACATACCGATAATTCTACTCTCTGCCAAGAGTGAGGATACAGACAAGATAACGGGTCTTTCGTTCGGAGCGGATGACTATGTGACAAAGCCGTTTAATCCGCTTGAGCTTATGGCACGGGTGAAATCGCAGATAAGGCGTTATGTTTCGCTCGGCAGTATGGAGAAAAAGGACAGCCTTATAGTTACGGGAGGGCTCGCTCTTGACCTCGATTCCAAAGAGATTACGCTCGACGGCGAAAAAGTCAAGCTTACCGCTACGGAATACGGCATACTCGAATATCTTATGAAAAATATAGGCAGAGTTCTCTCTACGAATCAGATATACGAAGCGGTGTGGAAGGAGCCGTCGTTCCAGACGGAAAAAACCGTGACCGTACACATACGCAGAATAAGAGAAAAAATAGAGATAAATCCCAAAGAGCCGAAATATTTAAAGGTGGTGTGGGGCATTGGCTATAAAATCGAAAAACTTTAAAACTTCGTTCGGATTAAAACTCGTTGCATTTTTTATTGCGGCGTTGCTTGCGTTTTCCTCGGCGATTTGTGCGGTTGAGGCTATAAACGACCTGTTCAGATACGGCTCGGAAATCCTTACTAAGCCGGAAAAAAGTCTTGATATGACCGAAACGTCGCTGTTTGCATCGAAGCTGAATTCCGATGTGCAGTCGATATATGCCGGCAGCGGCCTTATGACGTGGGACGCATATAAAAGCACGTATTACAGCACTTTCGACGAGGAACTAAACGCGGCTCGCACGGAGCTGGAGCGCTTCAAAAAGGAATGTATGTCAGAGGCTGTGGCGGCATATCGTGATAAATATGCCGCTTCCGAGTATTCCTCTTCTCAAAAGAGCGACGATGTTACGGGGGCCGGTGCTTCCGCATATACGACAAATGTCTACGAAAACGTCTCTGCCTATTCCCGCTCCGACAACGTAGTTTCACCGAATTACGACAAGGACTACTATGACGGTTGCCGGGAGAGCTATTCGCTTAAGAGCGGAGATTCGGGGAATGTCACCTTTACAACCTCCACCACGGACGAGGAACTGGTATCGCTCGTGAGCAATGCATATTCTCAGGTTATGTCTGCGGCGCGCCGTGAGTATGAAACAACGGTCGCTATGGAGAGCCGCAGCATCAAAAATATAAAGAACCTTAAATACTATATATATAATCCGTCTACCGGCGAAATAATCACAAATCTTGAGACGGAAACGAGTGAGGAGAAAGCGAACGAAATTAAAAAATCGGGAGATTATTCGGCATTTACAAGCGGAAGCAGATGGTATATGGTCTATACTGCCGACGGAGGGCTTGTCGCGGCAAGTCCGCAAATAACCCGCGATACGCTCTATACCGTACAGAGCGGCGATAAATACTATTTTAGCCTTAAGTCGGATTACTACTACAAACGCACGCTGTCAAACGTTCTCGGCTCATGCTTTTCAAACAACGGCTATGACATAATTCTGATGCTTCCCGAAACGCTGTCGGAAGGCGACGATTATTACAATATGCAGTCGGAGATGGTAAAAAGCAGTGCCGATACATACAACTATATATTTTTAAGCCTTGCATCTATGCTTGTTCTTGCCATGGTGTCGGTTTACCTTATATATGCGGCAGGCGAGACGGCAGGCCCCGAAAAAATCAAACTTTCGTTTCTCGACAAGCTTCCGACGGACTTGCATTTTGTTTTGGCTGCCGCTGTTGCGGGGGCGGGAGTTTACGGAATTTTAACCTTGGCAGCCGATTACAAACATGCTTTCGATTACTATGCCGACGGCAAAGCGCTTATGATGTTTGTGGTTATGTCGCTTATTGCCGTTGCGGTGTGGGCTGTGCTGCTTGAGTGGCTCTGTTCTGTTTCTAAATATTACAAGGCGAAAAAGAACTGGCTTCGATCAACGCTTGTTTGGTATATTATAAGGTTTATCGGGAAATTATTTTCGCCGCTTAAAAGGCTTCGTGAAAAGCCGGTGCGCTTAAGGCGCCGTGTACTGCTTGTGCTTATAGGCTATATAATCGGCAACACCGTGCTGACCGGCGTTGCGGCTATGTGCAGAGGATTTTGGTTCGTTCTTCTTATAGCGGTGCTGCTGCTGTATAATATTCTGACTGTTTCGCTTATGTGGAAATATGTGCTGTCGCTTGACCGCATAATAGCGGCGTCGGAGAACGCAAAAAACGGAGAGCCTCCCGAAAACATCTATTCGGAAAATATGCCCGAGCCCTTAAAAACGCTGGCGCTCAATCTCAGCCTTACGCAGGAGGAGATGCAAAAGGCGATAAACGAGGCGGTAAAGGGCGAAAGAATGAAAACCGAGCTTATAACAAATGTGTCGCACGACCTTAAAACGCCGCTCACTTCGATAATCTCATATGTCGATTTGCTCAAAAAGTGCGACATAGACGATATTTCGGCGCAAAAATATATAAACGTGCTCGATGAAAAATCCATAAGACTCAAAAGACTTATCGAGGACCTTGTCGAGGCGTCAAAGGCGTCATCGGGAGCCGTGACGTTTAACAAGATGAATGTTAATCTCCATGAGCTTGCGGTTCAGGCGGTCGGTGAAATGTCCGACGCTTTTGAGGAGAGAAATCTCGACGCGGTGCTCAACGAGCCGACGGAGCCGATCGTTATATACGCCGACAGCCAAAAGACGTGGCGAATCATAGACAATCTTTTGAGCAACGTCAAAAAGTATGCTCTCCCCGGTACGAGAGTATATATAGACGTCGGCAGGGACAGCTCATACGGTACAATAACGATAAAAAACACTTCACGCGAAAAGTTGAATATAGACCCCGATGAGCTGACTCAGCGCTTTGTACGCGGAGACGAGTCACGTACCATGGAGGGCAGCGGCCTCGGGCTTTCGATAGCAAAGGATTTGTGCACGCTTCAGGGCGGAAAGCTTGAGCTCTCAATAGACGGCGACCTGTTTAAGGCGACGGTGAAAATGCCGCTTGTGTATTCTTGCGACGACGATCGGGGAAGCGTGCAATAAGAAAATAAATAAGCCGAGCCTGCGTAAAACGTAAGCTCGGCTCTTGTTTTATATTCGCGTAAAATCGGACTATACAAAAAAGCAAAAAAATGTTACAATCAACGGGAAGACTGAAGATGGGAAGGTGCGCTTTGGAAAAATTCGAAATAGCCGGTCTGACGGTTGAATTTGAGACGGGAGACGGACTGCTTCTTGAGCGCAGCAGACCGTATCTCACAAGTGACGATAAAAAAACCGACATAAAAATAGAACTCGACGATGACTTTTTTATGCGTAGGCGGCAAAGCTATCCCATGCTGTCGCTCGATGAGTGCCGATATGTGTGGACGGGCGAGGCGTTTTATTTAAAGCTGCTTGAATTTAACGGCTTTATGCTTCACTCGTCGTGCGTGTGCCGCGGCGGCAATGCCTATCTTTTTTCCGCGCGCAGCGGAACCGGCAAATCCACGCACACGCATCTTTGGCTCTCGGAATTTCCCGACGCATATATATTAAACGACGATAAACCGGCGATTATCATAAACGAAAGCGGCGCAGTTGCCTACGGTACGCCGTTCAGCGGCAAAAACGACGAGAGCAGAAACGCCGCGGCCCCGATAAGGGCTGTCGTGTTTATAGAGAGAAGCCAAAAGAACAGTATTGAAAAAATAAGTCCGGCGAGTGCCGTGCCGCTGTTTATGTCACAGACCGTGCGCCCGAAAACACCGCAGTATATGGGTGTCCTTTTGAGGTTGCTCGACGCTCTTTTAAAAGAGGTGCCGGTCTTTTTGCTCAAATGCAATATGGACCCGTCGGCGGCGCACGTGTCGTATGACGGAATAGAGGAATATTACAGACAAAATCCGAGAGTTTAAGAAAAAGAAAGGCAGTGCTGGTATATGAAAATTAAAGACGGCTTTATGCTAAGTAGGGTTGCCGGAAGCTATGTGGTTGTGCCGGTCGGAGCCGTTCAGGCGGACTTCACGGGTATGATAACCCTGAATCCCGTCGGCGCATTTTTGTGGGGCAAGCTCGAAAAGGAAACCACGCGCGACGAGCTTTTGAAAAGCGTGCTCTCACAGTACGATACAGACGAAAAGACCGCGGCGCAGGATATTGACCGCTATCTTGAAAAGCTCCGCAAAAACGGACTTTTAGAGGAATGATATTTTGGACGGCAAAAAAAGAGTTAAATTAGAGGAGCTGCTCCCGATAATCGAGGAGAAGCTCTCAGCCGGCGGAACGGTCGTTTTACCGATTACGGGAACGAGCATGCTGCCGCTGCTTGTGGCGGGCAGAGACAAGGTTACGCTTAAAAGTGCCGTTTTGCCGCTTGAAAAAGATGCTATTCCGTTTTACCGCCGAAACGACGGCGCATTTGTGCTGCACAGAAAAGTCGGCGAGGACGAAAACGGATACGTTATGTGCGGCGACAATCAATGGGTCAGGGAGCACGGCATAACCGATAAGAACATAATAGGCGAGGTTGCGTTTATAACGCGCAAGGGAAAAACCTTTTCCGTGAGCAGCCGTAGATACCGCCTCTATGTTAAGCTTTGGAAATTTCTGTTTCCCGTAAGGAAATATATAGTAAAAATAAGGGGGAAGCTCGGTAAGTGAAAAAAAGCTCTGCCGAAAAATGGATAGCCTCTCACTCAAAAAAAGAGAGCCCTCGCATGGTGCTGCTGATAATCGGCAACGCCCTGTTTTCCGTGTGCGGAGTTATGACGGCGCTGTATGCGAAGTATATAATAGACGCGGCGCAAAATGCCGATAAAAACGCTCTGATTAAAAACGGTGTCGCTTTGGGCGCACTCATACTTTTACAGACATTTCTCAAGGTTGTTTGCAAAGCACTTGAGGCGAGAGTACAGGGCAAAATCGAGATAAGCATTAAAACAGAGCTGTTTTCATCAATACTCAAAAAGGACTACGAAAAAATCACCTCGATTCACACGGGCGAGCTTATGACAAGGCTCACAAGTGACGTCTCGGTGGTTTCCGACGGCGTCGTAACGATATTGCCGTCCGCCGTTGCTATGGTGACGAGGCTCGTTTGCGCCTTTGCGGCTCTTTTTTCGCTTGACAGGATATTTTCACTCATGTTGCTGTCAGGCGGAGCTTTGCTGTTTGTATTCACCCGATTCTTTCGCGGCAAAATGAAGTCTCTCCACAAGGCGGTGCAAAAAACCGACGGCGGAGTCCGCTCCTTTATGCAGGAGGTAATAGAAAATCTGCTCGTCGTTAAGATATTTGACGTTGCCGATATGATGAAAGACCGCTCAAAGGTGTATCAGGACGAAAATTACCATGCTAAAATAAAACGCAACAGGTGGTCGATTTTCGCAAATATAGGTTTTTCGGCGGCGTTTTCGGTGGGCTGGCTTTTCGCGATGCTTTGGAGTGCCGCAAGGCTGAGCCGCGGAGCGATAACCTTCGGAACTCTCACGGCGATAGTTCAGCTTGTGAGTCAGGTGCAAACGCCCGTTACGAGTCTGTCGGGTTACCTGCCGAAATACTATACCATGCTCGCCTCCGCCGACAGGATACTTGAAACCGAGTATCTCCCCGAGAGCGTCGCATATAATTTGCCGGGGCTTGACGTCGCCAAAATATATGATGAGATGTCATATATGGAAATGGAGAGCGTGACCTTCGGCTACGGCAGAGAAAATGTAATAGAAGACGGCTCTGTGCGGATAAACAAGGGCGATTTCACAGTGATTTCGGGAATATCGGGTATCGGGAAAAGCACATTCTTCAAGCTGCTTACAGGGGTGCTTACACCGCAAAAGGGCAGTATAAGCGTTGTGTCCGGCGGCAAAAAATATCATATTGACAAATATATGCGTCCGCTGTTTGCATATGTTCCGCAGGGGAATATGCTGATGAGCGGCACCATACGCGATAACATAAAGCTCACAAACAGCACCGCGACGGACGATGAGGTGCTCGAGGCGGCAAAAATAAGCTGCGCCTATGATTTTATAAACGAGCTGCCGAGCGGCCTTGATACCGTCCTTATGGAAAACGGCAGGGGACTGTCGGAGGGGCAGATTCAGCGCCTCGCAGTTGCAAGGGCTGTGCTGTCGGGCGCGCCTGTTATGCTGCTTGACGAAGCGACGTCCGCGCTTGACGCCGAAACGGAGAAAAAGCTCCTTTTGGGCTTGAGGTCGTTGAAAGGCAGAACGTGCGTTATTATCTCTCACAAAACCGCGGCTTTTGAAGTTGCCGACAGCGTTATAGAGATAAAAGACGGACATTTGCATTCGAAAAAAATATAAATTTATTTTTTCTATTGTAGTATCGGGACGAATTTGGTATAATACAAATAATTGTTTTGCGTTAATTAAGCTTAAAAGGAGTTAAAAAGATGGCATATTCATCTTCGGGGAAAACTCATGCTGAGGAGAGCGTCAATCTCGACAGCGTCGTTATATATCTCAAAAAAATATTGCAGCATTGGAAAATAGTTGTTATCTCGGCAGTGGTGCTGGCTGTACTCGGCTTTGCCGTTGCAAAGCTCACCTACACGCCGTCGTATTCGTCTAAGATAACGTTTATAGCAAACAATAAATCCTCGGCACTCGCCGTTTCGGGTCAGACTCAGTCGGACCTTAACGCGTCCGCAACGCTTGCCGAGAGCTTCAAATATGTTTTTACAACGACAGAGCTTTCAAAGAGCGTTGCCGACAACAGCGGGTTTAAAGATATTTCCGTTTCAGACATAAAGAAATGGGTTTCGATTGAGGCCGTTGAAGACACGGCTATAATAAATCTTACCGTGACTACGCCGAATGCCGACGTTTCATACGGAATAGCGAATGCCTATGTAAATAACTATGAGAGCGCCATAAACGCGGCTTTCCCGAGTACTACTTTGACGGTTATCGATCCGCCGCTTCTTGCGAGTGCTCCGGACCGCGATGCGAGCGCAAAAATCTATACTATAGTAGGCTTTGCCGCAGGTCTCGTCATATCAATATTTGCGATTGTTCTCGCGGTAATTGCCAAGGATACGATTAAAACCGCCGATGATGTTAAGGACAAGCTCGGCGTTGACGTTATCGGTATGGTCACTCACGTTAACCGTAAAAAGAAGAAAAAGGGTGAGGAGTATAAGCCCCTGCTTATTTCCGACAGACGCAGCGGCTTCCCGTTCATCGAAACCTTTAAGATTATAAGAACAAAGATCGAGCACACCGCTCAGCGTGAGAAGTACAAAACTTTTGTGGTAACGAGTACAGCCGAAAACGAGGGCAAGACGACAAGCGCGGTAAACATCGCACTTGCACTCGCACAAAACGGCAAGTCGGTGCTTTTGGTGGATGGCGACTTGCGTAAGCCCGCAGTTGCAAAGCTTCTCGGAATCAATGCCTCCGAGGACGGCGGCGTATACGGTGTCATAAACGGCGAAAAGACTCTCGCCGAGGCGATAAAGTATTCGGAAAAATACAATCTCTTCCTGCTTGTCAGCGGAAAGCCCGTATTTGACCCGTCGGAGATTCTCTCTACGGACGCTATGTCCGATATAATCAAATCCGCGGAAAAGGAGTTTGATTATATTATAATTGATACGGCTCCCTGCGGAGTTGTGGCGGATTCGTCGATACTTTCAAGCTATGCCGACGGAATAATTCTTGTTGTCAGAAACGATATGGTTGCTTCAAGACGTATTAAGCGCGCCGTTGAAAACCTCGAAAATTCCGGCACCAAGCTCGTCGGATGTATCTACAATGATACAGAGAGCGGTATGCCGAAACGCTTTATGTCGTCCTACAACAAAAAGTACGGATACGGTTACGGATACGGTTACGGCTACGGCAGCAATCAAAAATAAATAAGCTCGTTTTACGGAGGTTCGCTGCGGCGAATCTCCGCTTTTTTAGTTTTGCCGAAAGCTTGGCTAAGACTCACCGTCAGTCTTTTTCAGCATAAAGCGATGCAGAACTGCGTATACGCTCAAAAAAACGCTGCTTTAGCAATGTTTTTACTAAAAAAGCTATTGCCCATTAAGATTTTCTATGTTAAAATTATATAATAATTATGCGGTTACAGCTTGTAACTGCTTTTCGGAGGTGAAAAAATGCTTTATCACAACGTAATGTGGAAATTCTGTGATGCAGAGGGCAAAACGCTTGACGAAAACATCGAAATCGTGAGAGCCGGTCTTACTGCGTTACCGGAAAAAATTTCCCAAATCAAAAGTCTCACCTTCATTAAAAACGAAGTGGTGTGCGACCGTAATTTTGACGCAATGCTTACAGTTGTCACCGAAAACGAGGACGACCTCAACGCCTATAAAGTTCATCCGGAGCATCAAAAGGTGGCTTCGTATGTTAAAAAAGTCACTTCGGGCAGAGCGGCTGTCGATTATTATAAATAATCCGTAAATTATTATAAAAACAACGGAATATTTATATTATTATACCCCTCGCGGGTGTAAAATGATTTTGGTTTAAAAAATGCAAGTGCCGCGGATTTTCAAGCGCAGTGCTGTATAAAAACGGAGGAAAAATATGAAGCATAAGGAAATTGTGGAAAAAATGAGCCTCGAGCAAAAGGCAGCTTTTGTTTCGGGCTATGACTATTGGCATCTTGAGGAAGCTCCGGAGCTCGGCCTTCCGAAGATAATGATTACCGACGGCCCTCACGGCCTTCGTAAGGCTAATCCGGACAAAAAGAGCTCAACGGGCGGCATAGGCCTCGGAAACTCTGTTCCGGCAACCTGCTTCCCGCCTGCGGCTACGTCGTCCTGCTCCTGGGACCCGGAGCTTTTGGAGAAAGAGGGCGAGGCAATGGGTGAAGAGTGCCTTAAGGAAAAGGTATCTACCATTTTAGGCCCCGGCACAAACATCAAGCGCGCTCCCGTAGGCGGCAGAAACTTTGAGTATTTTTCGGAGGATCCGCTTCTTGCCGGCGAATGTGCGGCAGCCGTTATAAACGGCGTTCAGTCAAAGGGCGTAGGTACTTCTCTCAAGCACTTCGCGGCTAACTCTCAGGAGGCTTTCCGTATGGTAGTCAACGAGGTAGTTGATGAGAGAACTCTTCGCGAGACTTATCTCACCGCATTTGAAATAGCCGTTAAAAAGGCTCAGCCCTGGACGGTTATGAATTCTTATAACAGAATCAACGGCGTTTATGCTTCGGAAAATGAATGGCTTCAGCAAAAGGTGCTCAGAAAAGAGTGGGGCTTTGAGGGCCTTATCGTAACCGACTGGGGTGCTTCCGTTGACAGAATCCCCGGACTTAAGGCAGGCACCGACCTTGAAATGCCTTGCTCGGGCGACCTTAACACAAACAGAATCATCGCTGCCGTAAAAGACGGTACGCTTGATGAAAAAATACTCGATGAGAGAGTTGATACGGTAGTTGACCTTATAGTCAAATCAAAGCCGGCTCTTGAAAAGACACATACATATGATGTTGACGCTCATCACGCAATAGCTCAGAAGATAGCCGAGGGCTCAATGCAGCTTCTCAAAAACGACGACGGCATACTTCCTCTCAAGGACGGCCAAAAGGTTGCCGTTATAGGCGAAATGGCAAAGGCACCGCGCTTCCAGGGCGCAGGCTCTTCCGTAATCAACCCCACCAAGCTTTCAAACGCTTTTGACGAGCTTCAGAAGCTCGGCGTAGACATTTCTTACGCTCAGGGCTATTATAAGAGTGCTCCCTCCAAGAAGGACAAGACACCCAGAAAGACAAGTGCAGAGCTTATAGCAGAGGCTAAAGAGGCCGCTTCTAAGGCTGATGTAGCCGTTGTATTTGTAGGTCTTACCGAAGAATTCGAGGGCGAGGGCTACGACAGAGAGGGAATTGAAATTCCGGCAGAGCACAATGAGCTTGTTGCTGCGGTTGCCGAGGCAAACCCCAACACCGTTGTTGTAATCGCAGGCGGCTCGGTAATTCTTATGCCGTGGCTTAAAAATGTTAAGGGACTTCTCAATTCCGGTCTCGGCGGTCAGGCAGGCGGCATCGCCGTTGCAAATATCCTTACCGGTAAAGTCAATCCCTCCGGTAAGACGAGCGAGACTTATCCGCGCGCATTTGAGGATAACCCGACCTACGGCAACTTCCCCGGCGGACCCGTTACCTCGGAGCACAGAGAATCGGTTTACATCGGTTACAGATATTATGACGCAGCCGATATTGATGTTGAATTCCCGTTTGGTTTTGGCCTTTCATACACCACCTTTGAGTACAGCGATATTAAGCTCTCAAAGGACAAAATGAAGGATACCGATACGGTTACGGTTTCGTTTAAGATAAAGAATACAGGCAGTGTAGACGGTGCGGAAATCGCCGAGGTTTACGTTGCCGATAAGGAATCCACCATTTTCCGTCCGAAGAAAGAGCTTCGCGGATTTAAGAAGGTATTCCTTAAAGCAGGCGAAGAGAAAGAGGTATCAGTCGAGCTTTCCAAGAGAGCGTTCGCGTTCTACAACGTAGAGCTCGGCGACTGGATGGTTGAAACCGGTGAATTTGACATACTCGTAGGTTCTTCGAGCCGCGATATCAAGCTTACGGCTTCAATGACCGTTGAATCCACCGTTACCGCAAGCATTCCGGATTACAGAAAGACAGCTCCGAATTACTACAACAATGTTGCAAATATCACTCGTGATGATTTCGCTGCTGTTTACGGTGAGCTTCCGAATCCCGAAATAGATAAGAACAAGAAGATTGACCTTTACTGCTGCCTTAACGACGCACGCCACACCAAGTGGGGCGGCAAGCTTTGCAGACTTATCGAAAAGATAATGTCCGGTATGGGCTCCGATGCTAACGGCGACGGCAAAATGCTCGCGGCTATGGCAACGCAGATACCCGTTCGTAACTTCATTTCGATGAGTATGGGCGCGTTCTCGCCGAAGCAGGCAGAGGGACTTCTCAAAATGCTCAATGACGACGAGTCGAGCTTTGTAGGCTTCAATACGATTTTCTGGAGACTCGGCGGAACTCTCGCGAGACTTCCGAAGCTTCTCAAATCCATCTGATGCGATAATCAAACAAAATAAAAGCGGAGCTGTAAGCTTTTAGGCTTGCGGCTCCTTTTTTGTTGCCCCGAGAAATATTTTACGGCTTTAGCTCTCCGCAAAGAAAAAAGCGAGCCTTTATTTTGCGTTATGGTTCCATTAGATTTGATTATGTATTCCAATAACCCACAAAAAATTTTGTTAAATAACGA
>OKXB01002500.1_pt1 | contig 14619 bp, 10 predicted proteins | sample 1601731 | NCBI WGS metagenome assembly OKXB01 (sample SAMN04414077, study PRJEB24778) | human gut metagenome | material: faecal | host: Homo sapiens | reverse complement strand
CGTCTATATCGACGTAATTCAACTGTATCTGTACGAATTCGACTTCGGGATACTCGGTAAGAATTCTGTCGAGCACTTCCGCTTTATCGTGGAACGAAAGCCCGAAGTGTCTTATTTTACCTTCTTTTTTGAATTCGATACTCTGTTCGTACGCGCGACAGCGTTTGAATTTTTCGTATCTTTCGGCTGTCTGCTCGTGCATAAGATAAAAGTCGAAATAATCTACGCCGAGTATGTTCAGTTGGCTTTCAAAAAACGGACGGACTTCGCTTTCGCTGTTGAAATACGCGCCCGTAAGTTTGTCGGTGAGAATGTATTTATCCCTCGGGTAGCGTTTTACGAGACACTCCGCAAGAGCGGTCTCGCTTTTACCGTCGAGATAGCCGTGCGCGGTATCGAAATAATTAAAACCGCTTGCGATAAACAAATCGACCATTTTCGTAAATTCGTCGAAGTCGACTTTGTCGCCGTTCATCGGCAGACGCATGCAACCGAAACCGAAATTCTTTTTTACTTCGTTAAAAGCGTTCATATAGTTCTCCTTATTTATAATTCTTTCCGCTGAATACCGGGAAGTATGTAAATTCGCCGTAATCCTTTATCGGTTCGGCGTTTTTAAGCGCAAGCATATCCTCGTCGGAAATTTCAAAATCGACGTTTGCGTTGTCGCGTATATGCTCATCGCTCGTCGCCTTCGGCAACGCCACCATTCCGAGGTTGAGAATATATCTGATGCAAAGCCTTGCGGGCGAAACGTTATACTTTGCCGCAAGTTCGGTTATAAGGCGGTTCTTCAACGCCTCGCCGTGCGCTATCGGCGAATATGCCTCGGTGAGAACGCCGCTTTCTTTACAATAGTTTATAAGCGAAAACGGAGTGTTCGAGATATGCGCCAGTATCTGATTGACCATCGGTTTGACAGTGCAATTATGAAGTACGTTGTCTAAATCGTCTTTAAGGAAATTCGACACGCCTATCGCGCGGAGTTTACCCGCCCTGTATGCGTCTTCGAGAGCGCGCCATACCTCGAGGTTTTCCCCGAAATATTTTTTCTCTCCGCGGAATTCCGCCCACGGTTCGGGGCAATGTATAATCATAAGATCAAGATAATCGAGACCCGATACGGCAAGGCTGTCGTCTATCGCTTTTTTCGCCGACGCGTAAGACTTATATTCGGCGCGGATTTTACTCGTGACGAAAATCTCGTCGCGCCTAAAGCCGCACTTTTTTACTCCGTCGCCGACGCCCTTTTCGTTTTCGTAAGCCTCTGCGGTATCGATAAGTCTGTAACCCGCTTTAACGGCGTTTACTACGGCATTTTCTGCCTGTTCGTCGGTCATGACCCATGTGCCGAGACCGAGTCTCGGTATCCGCACTCCGTTTGAAAGAGTGTAAGTTTCGTTCAAAATCATATTTTACCTCCTTGACAACGCGTATTTTTAAGTGTATACTGATTTTACAACTTAAAGTTGACTTTAAGTCAAGCGTTTTTCAAAAAAAACAGAAAAATTTTTGAGGTGAACTATGTGTTATTCGATCGGCGAAGTTTCAGACATGCTCGGCGTTGCCCCGTCTACCCTGCGTTATTACGATAAAGAGGGTATGCTGCCGTTTATAAAGCGGACAAGCGGCGGCGTGAGAGAATTCCGCGAGGAAGACCTCGAATGGTTAAGAATTATAGAATGTCTTAAAAAGACCAACATGTCGATAAAAGAGATAAAACAGTTTATCGACTGGTGTATGGAAGGCGATTCGACCATCGACAAGCGTCTGGATTTAATCAACCGCAGACGCGATCTCGTGCTTAAACAAATCGAGAGTCTAAACGAAACGTTAAAGACCCTCGACTATAAAAAATGGTATTACGAAACCGCCAAAGCCGCCGGTACGACGGCTATTCATAACAAGAATTAAACGTCAAGACGTTTGCCCGTCGCCGCAAACGAGACGGCGGCATTCAGGCACAATTCCGGTTAAAACCCGTATTTATCGTAAATATAACACGGCACTGCCGACCATGCGTGGCATAAACTGCCCGCATCGTCAAAATCGGCGTCGCCGAGGTCGGTTTCCCAAAGCGAAGTCGCTCCCGCCAATATCATCTTTCCGAAACGGTTTTCGATGTCTTTCCAGACAAAATCGAGACCGTTTTTCGCATATTTTATTATCACGTCATAATAAAACTGCAATGCGGCGGTAGTACACGGAACTATTCTCGTATCTTCGGACACGAGAATTCCGGCGATATGTTTCGCCCTGTCGCTTTTGATACCCGCATACAAAACCACGGCGAGAGAATATGCGTGCAGTCCCTCTTTTTTACCGTCTTTTATAAACGAATAATACAGTCCGTCGTTTTCGTCGTAAAAACTTTCGATAGCCGTAAAAGCCTTTTCGGATATATCCCTGTATCTGTCCGCCTGTTCTTTTCTGTCGAGTATCTTTTCAAGTTCGGCAAGATATTTCGCCGCAATCGACAAAAGCGCGGTCGGAATAAGGTCACAGGACGGTTTCCCTTCGACTTTTTTGAATATTTCGCCGCCGTCGAGACCTGCGGACCATTCGTAAAAGTTCCAATACCGTATTCCGACAAAACTTTCGACGCCGTTTTCGGTAAGCCTTGCGGCAAAAATTTCGGTAAGCCTTTCCGCAACGGGGAGCATTTCGGCAACGAAATTTTTATCGAGATCTTCTTTTGCGTTTTCGTAAAGCGCGATTATCCAGAACAGTGAAAACGACGGTATCGTGATGTTCATCTTTGCCGGCGAAGTTATCGAAAGCAGACCGTCTTCGTCGTCGGAAAGCGCAATCGTTTTAAGCGACGCGCGCGGATATTCGTATTCGCCGAACGCGCCGTATCCGAAAAGCATCTGATTGCGGGAGTCCATCGCATACAGCCCCTGTTCGCGCCACGGACAATCTTCGTAATGTTCGTGCATGCACAGTCTCAACGTTCTGACGCCCGTTTCATAGAGTTTTGCGACGAATTTATCGTTGAACTTTTTCGGCTTTTCGGTCACGGGATATGAATAATCCCTCACGGTCAACTTGTCGACGGTAACTTTATGCGTATATACGCATATCTGCAAATATCTCAGACCCAACCGCCTGAAATTGTTTTCAAAAAAGTTTCTGCCCTTTTTAAGTTTAATCGCAAACGCGAAATTTCTGCCGTCGATTTCAGACCTTACTCTGCCGTCGTAAAGATGTTCGCCGTAAGCGATATTCGCAATCGTATCTTCGTCGACGGTAATATCGATGGTGAGGTACCCCGCCGTCTCTTTGCCGAGATCGTACACGACGAATATACCGTCGCCTTTGTCGCAAGAAAAAGTATTCGGCTTGTCGGCAAATTTAATTCTGTCTCTTCCCGTCATTTGCGGAAATCTTTCAAACCCGAAAAGCGCGTTCTGCATTTTCATTGACGGTAAATCTCCGTCGGTATCGACAAAATATCCCTGCATTACCGCCGCAGACGAAAGCGGCCCGGACAACACACACTTCTTTATCGGACGCGGATTGAATTTATAATTTTCGACCGTAACCGTCGCGGGCGCGAATCCTTCGCCATTGCCGCAGACTGTCCAATCGTCGTCTGCCGTCATATCCGCGCGGAAAGAGTAACCGAGTTGTCTGGTGATGTTCTCCATATCGCCCGATTTATACAGGCGCGAACGCCTTGCAAGCGTCTTTTCGTCAGACTCGGCAAGGACGGCGTCGCCCGCAAAAATTCTGTACGCCAGACCCGCAGGTTTCGGATAATACACCGAACTGTTTTCGAGTCCGTCGTGATAAGCCCTTACGGCAAGCAGGTTTTCGCCTTTAACGCAATACCCCGTAATGTCAAGTCTGTCGTAAACCTTATAAAACGGATAGTCGGGATATTGCCCGTTTCCGACGAATTTACCGTTTATGTATACTTCGTATTCGGCGTCGGCGGAAATATCAAGCAGGCATTCGCCGCCTTCGTATACGAATCGGCTGACGAATTCCGCATAAGTATTTACTTCGTTTTCTTTATCGAACCATATAGTCTTCATTCTTTTCGTCGTCCCCGGAATATTATGTAATGCTTAAAAATAACGCAGACTTTCCCCTCGGAATAATCCGCGGGGAAAGTCGTCGGTTCAGAATTTGCGTTTCTGTTTTCTGTAAATTATCTTACGTTCTTATACAACGGTCCGTAAGCCGCGCACGCGCGATAGTCCTGACCCTCTTTATCCATTCCGAACGCATTCCATGACGACGGACGATAGATGTCTTTTTCATCGACGTTGTGCATGCAGACGGGGATACGAAGCATAGAACACATTGTGATAAGATCCGCGCCGATGTGTCCGTAAGAAATCGCGCCGTGATTTGCGCCCCAGTTGTTCATAACGTCGTAAGCGGACTTGAACGCACCCTCGCCGGTCACTCTCGGAGCAAACCAGGTGCAAGGCCACGTATAGTCGGTTCTCTTCCAGAGTTTGTCGGTTACTTCGTCGGGAAGTTTAACCGTCCAGCCCTCGACTATCTGAAGAACGGGACCCAACCCCTTGATGAGGTTAAGTCTTATCATGGTCGCAGGCATTTCCGCACGCGTTACGAATCTCGACGAATAGCCGCCGCCACGGAAATATCCGAGGTCTGCGTAAGGCCACGTCGTAGCGTTCATCATGGTGTCGATGTCTTTATCGGTAACTTCCCACCATTTTTTCATAACGGCGTTGCCGTTTTCATCCTTTACTTCGCCGCAAGCGTCAACGCAGCATGCGCCCGAGTTGATAAGGTGAATAAATCCGTCCGCCTCTTTGGCGTGACCTTCGAGTTCGTAACCCGTAACTCTCTTTACCGAATCGCCCGACCAGTAAGTACGAACGTCCGCAAACATCTGCGCTCTGCCGGTTAAAAGTTTCATAAACAACATGCTCGTCGCGTTGAGCGTGTCGTTTTCCGTGCCGAGAATATACGGTTCTCTCGCGCCGTTCCAGTCGAACGAAGAGTTAAGTATCGATTCGGGGAAGTCGCAGTTAGGATAGAAGTCCGTCCACTGACGCTGACCCTGGAAACCGCCGACAATCGCGTTATGCCCGACTCTTTCTTCTTCTCTGCCCTTGGGAAGTTTCTTGTTGCCGTTGAACAGGTCTTTGATAATGCACGCCATTTTGGCTGTGAATTCCCAGTCTTTTTCTTTCTGCGCGGGGGTCTTCTGCATTTCGACGGGGTTCTTGTCGAAGTCGGGTCTGCATTTAGCCTTTACCCATTCGAGAGCTTTCTTATATTCCGCTCTGTCGTAAATGCCTTCGGTCATTCTGCGGATAATTTCAACCTCGTCAACCGATTCTACCCGCATTCCGAGATATTCTTCAAAGAATTCGGGGCTTATTATCGAACCGCCGATACCCATGGTAACCGAACCGATTTGCAGATAGGATTTACCGCGCATGGTGGCAACGGCGACCGCCGCTCTCGCAAAACGCAAAATCTTTTCCTGTACGTCGGACGGAATGGACGTATCGTCGGCCTCCTGAACTTCGTGTCCGTAAATGCCGAACGCGGGAAGTCCCTTCTGGCTGTGCGTCGCAAGAACGGATGCGAGATAGACCGCGCCGGGACGCTCCGTACCGTTGAAACCCCATACCGCTTTGATAGTCATCGGATCCATATCCATGGTTTCCGCGCCGTAGCACCAGCAAGGCGTAACGGTTAAAGTGACGTCGACGCCTGCTTTTTTGAATTTATCCGCGCACGCTGCCGCCTCGGCAACCCTGCCGATAGTCGTATCGGCGATTATTACCTTAACGTGTTCGCCGTTGGAATAAAATACGTTGTCTTCTATAAGTTTAGCCGCAGACTTAGCCATGTTCATGGTCTGGTCTTCCAGACTCTCGCGTACTTTGATTTTACCGCGTCTGCCGTCGATCGTCGGTCTGATACCGATGACGGGATAGTCGCCTATAAGTCTCGATTTTGCCATTTTTTTACCCTCTCTTTATAATTTTATGATTTGAATACCCGTATGTCCCGTCGGGAACAATACAAGATTTTTCACGATTATTGTACCCGTTCCGCCGATTATTTTCAATAGCGAAACTTGCTTTGTTTTTTTCGCGTATTACGCCAAAGTTTCACGCCTCGGTCGGAACGTCCGTCAGAAGAACGGTCGCCTTGCCCGTCAACGTAAATTTCTGCCCCGCCGTAACGAAGAAACCGTCGCCTTTTACAAACGGTTCGCCGTTTATGTCTCCATCGCCGTCGACGACGTTCACGCAGGTGAAACTGTCCTGATTTTCGCCGTCGTACCGCCCGTCGAGTCTGAGTTCTCTGAGCGAAAAATACGCGCACTCGGCTAACTTTTTGGTATTATCGGGTTCGATTTCGCCGAAGACCGTCGGAACGTATTTCCCGAAATTTATGACTTTTACCGCCTTATCGATATGCAGTTCGCGCAATTTGCCGTCCGCACCGCGACGATTGTAATCGTAAACTCTGTAAGTCAGGTTGCTGTTTTGCTGAACTTCGCATATAAGGCATCCCGCGCCGATCGCGTGCACCGTACCCGATGCGATAAAATAACACTCGCCCTTTTTTACGGGTATGAAATTAAGCAACTCTTCGACTTTGCCGGCTTTCAGAAATTCAAGAAATTCCTCTTTGTTCGTATCTCTGTTAAAACCGCAGTATATGCCCGCGCCGTCTTCGGCGTCGACGATATACCAGCACTCGGTTTTACCGAAAGAATTTTCGTATTTAAGCGCGTAATCGTCGGACGGATGAACCTGCACCGACAAATTCCGTTTCGCATCGATGAATTTTATAAGCGTCGGAAAAAATCTGAATTTTTCGCACGCGACGCCTGTATCTGCGGCGGAAACGACTTCGGCGAGCGTCCTGCCGTCGGCGATTTTAGTGAGCCCGTCTTTATGAAAAGACAATTCCCAACTCTCCGCGCACGGAGACTTATCCGTTATTTTTCCGTATTCTTTTTTTAATCTCTCCCCGCCCCAGAGATAGTCTTTACATTCGGGGAACAATCTGTATATCATAATTTTATTTAAGCGTGAATTTCGCCACGCGCACGGAATAACTTGTTCCGTACGAAAACGGAACGACGATAAAAGATCCGTCTTTTTTAACCTTTATACGTTTACCGTTATCGAGCCATACCGCCTTATCGACGGCGGCGTCGATTCTGACGCGTTTCATCTCTCCGCCGAGCGAAACGTTCGGATCGGAAGACATCGGCACGTCTTTTATAATCGCGTAATAATATTCTCCGTCGTAAAGTATATCGGCATTTTCGGCGGTTATATCGCACGGTTTCGCGTCGTAGACAAAACCCTTGTTTACCCTGACCCATTTGCCGACTTCGCTTAACAGACAATAATCGGTGCAATTTACGTCTCCGTTGCCTTTAAGCCCCGTATTAAGCAGGAAATTACATCCGAATTTTCTGCAATCTACAAGATTTTCGATGAGTTCTTTTACGGATTTATAGTTGCAGTCGTCTTTCGCGTATCCCCAGTGGTCGTTAAGCACCTGACACATTTCGCCTGCAATCGGCTTTTCGCTCCTGTCAACGTAAGCGGGGTTTCCGCGCTCGAAAGTAACGCTGTCGAGTTCTTTATGTCCGATCTTTCCGCATGCCGAAAGACCGGTATTGTTGATTATCATAGCCTCCGGCTGATATTTTCTGATAGTCGCGTAAATCCTGTCTTCCTGCCAGTCGGCATCGGGTTTTTCCCACATGCCGTCAAACCAGATGCCGCCGATTTTGCCGTAAGAAGTACAGAGAATTTCAATGCTCTTTACGAGATAATCTATATACTTCGGAAAATCGCTTTTATAGTCGGGATTGTGCCAGTCGAGCAAGGTATGATAGAAAAACGGCACAATGTCCGCTTTATCGCACTCATCGACGAATTCGCGGATCAGATCTCTGCCGCATGCAGAATGCGGTGCGTCGAAATCGTTAAGCCCTTTGGTGTCGTACAGCGAAAATCCGTCGTGATGACGGGTCGTAAGCGTGATATATCTGCAACCTGCGTTTTTAGCCGCGGCGACAAGATCTTTCGCCCAGTTCTTTTTGACTTTGAATTTATTTATAAGCGCGTCGTACTTTTCATGGTTTGCCTTCGGATTGCTTGCGAGATACCACTCGCCCTTACCTATCACACTGTAAAGCCCGAAATGAACGAACAAACCGAAGCCGAGGCGATTAAACCTTTCGATGTATCCGAAATCCTGCATATGATCTCTCCTGATTTATGTAAATTGGAAACACAATTTTTTCCTTTTTATATAATACCACATGACAAAAACCTTGTCAACGTCTGACGCGGAATATTGCCGTCGGCAAGATAAAAAAATATGCGGATTTTTGCTTGACTTAATTTTGTCGCAGTGGTAAAATCGATATGTTTCTATGGGGAGTAACCGGCGGAGAACATCCGCGGCACGGTCGGTAGCACGGGCGGAAAGCAATAACGCCTCGGCTTTGCATTAAACGGTGAGACCATAGGCGGGGCGACGTATCGCCGCCCCGCCTATGGTCTTTTTTATTCCCGACAAAACAAATCGGAAAAGGAGATTTTTATGGAATTTCTTATCGAAACCTTTCAAGCCGTAACATGGCAACACGTCGTCATGTGGCTTATCGGCGGAATTCTGATTTTTCTTGCAATCAAGAAAGAAATGGAACCCGCTCTGCTGCTGCCCATCGGTTTCGGCGCGATACTGGTAAACATTCCGTTTTCCAACGTATTGACGCAAGGCGACGAAACGGGTATCATTCAATGGCTTTACCGCGTCGGTATAGACGGTTCGGAGGCTCTGCCCATACTTCTGTTTATCGGTATAGGCGCGATGATAGACTTCGAGCCGCTGATCGTCAATCCCAAACTGATGCTGCTCGGCGCGTTCGCACAACTCGGAATTTTCATTACGATAATTCTTGCGGTTTTATGCGGTTTTTCGATTAACGACGCCGCAGCCGTCGGCATTACAGGCGCGGCGGACGGTCCTACGTCGATACTCGTCGCGAAGACGCTCGGAAGTAAATATCTGGGCGCGATTATAGTCGTGGCGTATTCGTATATGGCGCTTGTACCGATTATTCAACCCGCCGTAATCAAATGCATAACGACCAAAAAAGAACGCCTTATCCGTATGGAATACAAGGGCAAGAGAGTAAGCAAAGTCGTTAAAATTCTCTTCCCGATAGTCATCACGATGGTTGCGGGTCTGATCGCCCCAAAAAGTCTCGCGCTGGTCGGCTTTTTAATGTTCGGTAACCTGCTGAACGAATGCGGAGTTCTCGGCAGCCTTGCGGATACGGCTAAAAATTCGCTCTGCAACCTCATCACCCTGCTGCTCGGCATAACCGTTGCTTTCCAGATGCAGGCAGAGAAATTCCTGCAGTTAGAGACACTCATCATTATGGCTCTCGGCTTGTTCGCATTCGTCTTCGACACCGTCGGCGGAGTAATGTGCGCGAAAGTAATGAATCTGTTCTCCAAAGAAAAGATCAACCCGATGATCGGCGCGGCAGGCATATCGGCTTTCCCGATGTCCGCAAGGGTCGTACACAAAATGGGGCTGAAAGAAGATCCGACCAACTACCTGCTGATGCATGCCGTAGGCGCGAACGTCTCCGGTCAGATCGCATCAGCCATAGTCGGCGGTCTCATCATAGGTCTGGTTCTGTAAAGGAGGAAAATCGCTTATGTTATCTTTGCTTTTATCGATAAATCAAGACGCTTTAATCAAATCTCTTAACATATTGTGGCAAGGTCTGGTCGCCATACTCATAGTTGTAGGCGTAGTTATTCTCGTAACGTACCTGATGCAATATATATCCAAAAAAATAGTCGCCGGAAGAGAAAAAAAGAACGCCCCGACAGACAATGCCGATAATGAAAAAGACTGAATACAATACGTCGACTTAAACCGCGGGGCGGAGAGATATTTTCTCTCCGCCCCGCCTTTATATTACGTTAAAAAATTTATCCGAAAGCAACAAAGCATTTATGAAAAATCAAATCTCGTCGGGGGACACCAGACGGCGATACGAAGAATTCATAATATTCCCCGCCGCGCCGTACGGCAATATATCTTCTTCGAGTTCGGGTACGGATTCGATTTTGCCGTGTATATAATTTTCGATTCTCTCGCGGCAGGAACGTATACGCAACATCAATCCGCCGAGACGAGCCTCCTGCACCTCGAAACCGAACGGTTTATTCTCGGTAAACCATAATTTTGCGAACGCCGTATAAAATTCGTTCAGCCTGTCGGATAAAACGCGCATATCTTCTACGATTTCGCCGAGTTCAGCGCAATCTTTATCTCTATACGCACGCCTTATGCGCATACCGAGATCGTATTTTATATCCAGAACCGAGCATAATGCGGACAGACTTTCAAATATGTAGCCGAATTCGCCCGACCTGAGAGCCGCGTCTTTTAAGTTCTTCGCCTTTTTGTCGTACTCGGCATTCCTGCGTTTTTCGATCAGGTCGTCATAAAATCCCATAAACGGGTCGCTGTAAAGCAACGCTTTACACGGGTTTTCTATTCCGCCGACGGGGTTTGGCAACTCGTTGGGAGTATCGAGCAAAATAAAATCGTCGAAATTAAGCCCGTATGTCTTTTTGAAATCGGCTTTGATGACGTCGTAATCGAAACAGCCGTCGGCAAAACGACGAACGGCGAACAACGACGGCAACAATGAGAAAAACGAACATTCCTTACCGTCGTCGCCCCACATGGTGATTATAACGTCTTTTACGTCGTTTTCGGCAACGCTTTTCATCGCCGCGCCCATCGACTTTAGCGTGAACCCGTTAAACGGAGCAAACCCCGCCCAACACCAGGCTCCGCCGGCAAACCAGACGTTGCGGTTGAATTTCTTGTGCGCGGCAAACATATCGTCATAGTTCTTTTCGTCGGTATGGTAATAATCCCAGTAAACAGGTTCGACGTTATCGGGCATTTCGGATAAAGACTTAGCATCGAGTTTTGGGTTTTCGCCATAATATTCGCCGCCGTTCGCTATGCGGAAAAACATATCGCTCCACATATGCGCGGTAAAACCGTATTTCGCGGCAATTCCGCACACCTTTTTCAGATGCCTTAAAAGCAGTTCGTTGCGGTCGGTATAACCGTGCAAATCGAGGTATTTCCCGAGTCCGACCATATGAGCCTCGTCCATGCCGATATTCACCTCGCGCGAAGTAAACGCCCCGGCAAGCGCGGCAAACAGATTGTCGATAAAATCGTAAGTTCTGTCGTCGTCGATCAGCAGAATATCGTTCACGTCTACGATACCGTAATATTTTTCAAGTTTGACAAGATTGGTAAAATGCGCAAGGGTCTGCACCGCAGGTATCAGTTTTACGCCTTTTGCGGTCGCGTATTCGTCAATCGATTTCAGTTCATCGATCGAATACCGTCCGCGCATATATCCGAAATAAGGCTCGTTTTTTACCTCGTATACGTCTTCCATATAGAGTTCGAGCGTATCGTACCCGGCGAGACTTATATAGTCGATAAACTTCTTGACCGCGCCGACGCTCATAACCGCGTTTCGCGAGCAGTCAAGCATAACTCCGAAATGTCTGTAATTCCGCATATTATCATACCTCTTTGCTTCCGGCGATTCTTACCGTATATCCATTTTATATGAAATCGTCGGCAAAAGCAAACATTTCGCGCCGATTTTACAATGTCGGATCTTTTCATCATACCGACAAATGATCGGACTTGTTTCGAATACTAATTATTTACACTACATTGACTTGTTGTACTTTACAAAGAGCGACCTTTATCGTCAAACGAGTATAATCGAATGCGTTCCTCCTTTAAGAATAATGTTTTCGTATCCCGACACCTGACCATCGACTGTTTTTACCTTATATCCGTCCGGCGTCACAAATTTTGCCTCTCCGAGATAGGGAATGATAATTTTCATATGCGTTTCGGCTCCCGATATTGCGTAGCCGACGGCATATTTGCCGACAACGGAATCATATTCGCCGTACACTTTATCAAGACGCTTATCCAGAACCGGAGCGATTACCGCACGGTCAAACCCGCCCGCCGTTTCGTCCGGTCTTATGCCGACAATCGACTTATACACCCATGAAAGCACTGAACCATAGGCATAATGATTAAGGCTGTTCATTTCGCCGTCACGAATATTTCCGCCCGGCAGAACCGAATCCCAGCGTTCCCACACCGTAGTCGCACCCATATTCACAGAATACAGCCACCCTGGAATATCTTCGCCGAGCATAAGCGAAAAAGCCTCTTTTATATAACCTGCCGACGTCAACGCATCAAGCAGAAACGCAGTACCGACGAACCCCGTCGAAAGTTTCATTCCGTTTTCCGAAAGTTTATCGTACAGATGTTTACCGGCGATTTTTTTATCGCATAACCCGAACACAACGGCAAGCGCATATGCAGTCTGAGTGTCGCTTTTTATCTTTCCGTCGTCCGAAATATATTCCGACCGTAACCCGTCAAAAATTTCGCCCGCAAGTTTTTCGTATTTTACTTTATCTGCCGTTTCGCCGATAATATCCGCCGCTCGCGCCGTAAGTCTTGCCGCATTATAATAATATGCCGTTGCAATAAACCCCGTATCGGTTTTTCCTCGTTTATCGTCTTTATCTGTATTATCAAGTGCAAGCCAGTCACCAAACCCGAACCCATAATCGCGCACGCGTCTGCCGCCGTGGTTTTCGTCCGTACGATATAAAAATTCCGTCCAAAGTTTCATATTGACGTAATTCTTATTCAGTGTCTTTTCATCGCCTGTGAATCGATAAAGATTCCACGGAATTATTACCGCGGCGTCTCCCCACCCCGCAGAAACACGATTTAACATAAATTCTCCGTCTCCGACAGGTTTTACACCTTCTTTCAATTCCTCTCTCGCATAAAACGCATCGGGAACGATAAACGGACATGCCCCGCCGTAACGAATCTGCTCTTCACGCATATCTCGAAGATATTTATCGTAAAAAGCGATACAGTCGGCGTTATACAAAGCGGTTTCACAGAAAACCTGCGCGTCACCAGTCCAGCCGAATCGCTCGTCGCGTTGCGGGCAATCGAGAGGTATATCAAGAAAATTATCTTTCTGACTTTGAAAAACGTTTTCGATAAATCTGTTTAATTTTTCGTTTGACGAAATTATTTTGCCGCCGATCGGCAAATCGGAATAAATCGCCTTACCAATAAACTTATTTACATCTTCGGATGTAAGATTAAGTCCGTCGACTTTAACATATCTGAATCCGAAAAAAGTAAAATGCGGGCGGAATTTTCTCGTTCTTCCGTCTCCGATCGCTATAAATTCGGCTTTTGCCGTACGCAGATTGTCACGATAAAACTCTCCGTTTTGCAAAATTTCACCGTAAGAAAGTTTAACTTCACCTCCGCGCGGAATGTATGCCTCGAATTCCGCCCAACCGGTTATTTCTCTGCCGAAATCAAGTACCGTACCGCCCGACGGAGTTATAATAAGCGACGGAATATAATTTTCTCTTACGCAGATTTTCGGGCTTATTCTCTCAATTATTTTCGCTTGCGGATTATTCGTCGATAATGCCTTTTCGCCGAAAGTTGTAACGTCCGGTTTTACTTTTCCGCTATCTGCAAAAATTTCCCTTCGCGAATCGTAAATTTCACCGTCGTAAATCTCTGAAAACACTATCGGCGTTGCGATTGAAAGCCAACTTTCGTCCGTAACCGCTATTCGTTCCCCGTCTACAACGATTTCGGCAGAAAGTAAAAAACCGTTGCCGAACATACCGTCTCCGTTCTCGCCGGACGGATGCCTCCCGCCATACCAGCCGTTGCCGCATAAAACCACGATTTCGTTTTCGCCGACTTTCAGATTTTCGGATATATCATAAGTCTGATACTGTAAAATATACCTGTAATCGTCGCAATAAGGAGTAAAATATTCGTCGCCGACCTTTCGTCCGTCGATATACGCCTCGTATAAACCGAGTGCGGTTATATATAATCTTGCATTATCGGTTTTGCCGATACGGAATTTCCGGTAAAAAGCTACAGATTTACAGTTATCTGCGCGCGTGGTAATAAACGGAATATCCCACACGCGATTTTTTCTGCCGCACTCGAAAAACGACAGCGACGACGCGATCTCTCCTATCGTATTTTCAACCGTTACGCGCCAGAAATACCTTATACCGCCCGCGAAAGAATACGGCAGAGAAAATCCCGACGGAATCAATGCTGTGCTTGTAAAAGAATATATAACGTCGCCGAAATCCTCATCCGTCGAAATATCGACGGTAATACTTTTTATGCATCCGGAACCGTCTCCGTTTACCTTAAAAGAAAACGTTGGGGCATCGGTACATATGCCTATCGGCTCTTTCATGCGGTTTACCCGCAAACATTCGAGTTCCACTGTTACGACTCCGAAATAAGATATGAATATTATATATCGACATCGTATAAAATACTATGCACTGTATTGAACAATAATTGCAGTATATTGATAATTTTCATATATAGAATCTATATACATATCTCTATTGATTTTGCAAGGTCGGAATTTGAAAAATTCAAGGCATAAAAAAGGCAGGTTGAAAAACC
>OKXB01002479.1_pt1 | contig 14691 bp, 12 predicted proteins | sample 1601731 | NCBI WGS metagenome assembly OKXB01 (sample SAMN04414077, study PRJEB24778) | human gut metagenome | material: faecal | host: Homo sapiens | reverse complement strand
TTCTTTGCGGAAAGATACGGCGAAAAAAACATTATCGCGGCGGTTGTTCATAACGACGAAACAACGCCGCATATGCACTTAAACTTAATGCCCGTAACAAAAGACGGCAGACTTTGCAGTAAACAACTTTTCGACAAGCCGCAGTTACAGCAGTTACAAACGGATTTTTACGAAACCGTCGGAAAACGTTGGGGCTTACAGCGCGGAAAAGAAGGCAGTCAGAAGAAACATCTTTCCACCGCCGAATTTAAGGCAAAAAAGATAATCGAACAAGCGGAAACCATACGGGAAGAAAATCAAGTTTATGCGGACGCTTTAACCGAGGCAAAAAGCGGGAATATCCCACGGAAACGCGGAAAGTTACAGGAACAAGTAATCGCTTTAACGGCAGACAACGTCGACCTTTCAAAGCGGCTTACAAAATCTATGGACGAAACGCTCGAATATGCCCGAAAAGCAGAAACTTTGCAAAAGGAAAAGGACAATAATTCCCGTTATACAAACGTAGGAAAAGAACTTGCAAGAACGAATCCGACCGAATATCGACGTATAGTCCACGGCAAGCCGAAAACAATCGGGAATTTTTTCGATTCTGTTCTTTCGCTCTTTACGCCCGACATCGTTCGGCAAGTCCCGCGCTTACAACAAATAGAAGCGGAAATCGAAGAAGAACGCAAAAAGCAAGAAAAACTCAACAATAACGACAATTATAAGAAATAAAGGGATATTTTCTACCCCGTTCACAAAAAGAGCTTGACTCCTGAGAGTAAAATCGTTATAATATGTATCAATACGATTTTATATTTTCGGAGGTTTAACTTAATGGAACGGAAAGAAGATACTCCCGTGCGTAAAACGCGCAGGAAGTACGAAGAAAAGAATAAAGAAAAGAGAAAGCAAGCGAGCGGCAATTTCGGAACGATGATACCGAGAGCCTTATATGATGAGATAAACGCTTTTCTCGAAGAAAACGGAATTACGAAAGTTCGGTTGATAAAAGAAGGCTATGAAGCCTTGAAAAATATGCAAAAAGACGGAAAATTGTAAGCCGTCCTTCCTGCCGTTTTGCGTAAATAATCATTGATAAGGAGATTATATTTACGGAAAACACGGCTATGGCGAATCTTAAAGTCATACTTATAGTTGTTTATAATCATTTTACCATATAAGAACGCCGTTATCTACGAGAATATTATGTAAGAGAAAAAAGCTAAAAAAGGATCCGGCGTTAATTAACGCCGGATCCCAAAAAGTTTTACACTACCAAAAACCTGTAAATTTATTTAACTTTTTTTTTCTAAGCGTTACACTTGGTTTGGCAATTCATCGTTTTCGATTATTTTTTACCTGCAGTTTATATTGAACAAGCGACGAATATAAAGCCGAAAGAATTCCGCATGAGAGTAAAATCGAAAATCAGATAATCCCGATTCAACTCTTTATGCCTTGACATATCACTTGATATGCCTCAAAACGCCGCGATAAGCCGACTATAAGACATTTTTACCTTCGATATGCGCTCAGCGGTTATATTTATCCACAAATTCGAGAAGTTTGTCTACCGTCGTGAACGCTATCGCCATATTAGTATCGGCAACGCCGTAATAAATCGTTACCTGCCCTTTTGAATTACAAAGCGCGGAACATGGAAAACAAACGTTAGGCGTAAAGCCCGTTTTTTCGTAATCTTTTTCGGCAGTAAGCAAGTATCTGCCCGCGCGTTTCAGAACTTTTGACGGATCGTTCAGATCGAGAAGAGCCACGCCCACACTGTAATTTAACCCGTTACAGGTCGACTGAACTCCGTGGTAAATAAGTATCCAACCGTCTTTAGTCTTAATCGGAATAGGCCCCGCCCCTATCTTCACCTTTTCCCAGTAATTGTCGCCGAGATAAAAATTCTTCATCACAAGTTTATGGTTTCCCCAGTGAATAAGATCTTCGCTCTCGCTTATCCAGATATTGCCATAGGCCGTTCCGCACGGATGCGGACGTGACAACATTATATATTTGCCGCTGATTTTTTCGGGAAACAACGCGCCGTTCCTGTTAAAAGGCAAAAAGCCCGTGGGGAGCATTTTAAAATTTTTAAAATCGACGGTTTCGGCGATGTAAATGCTCGGGCCCTGAATGTCCGCGCAGAAAATTATATAATAAACGCCGTCGATCTCCGCGACTCTCGGATCGTAGGCGTAAGGATAGGTAAACAAGCTCCCGTCCCTATTTTTAAAAACTATGCTTTCTTTTTCGATAACCCACTTTATCCCGTCTTTACTGTACCCCATAAACAAATCGGGTCTGCCGCTTTTGTCATCGCAACGGAACACCCCGATATATTTTTCGTCTTTAATAACGATCGCGCTGTTGTAAACATGCCAGAATTCGCTGTTTTCCAAGTCTATCAGCGGATTTCCTTCATATCTTCGGATATATTTGCTTTTATCGCCGACGTCCTGCCAGAACATTTTATCGTTTACGTTGTAATTTACCATTTTTTCCTTTGTCCGAAGCTTTGTTCGGCTGTATTTTTTTATTTTTCAATAGTATTATACAACCGCAAGCATATATTTTCAAGGCGTATTTTACGATTTTGTATGCATATTATACGATTTTACTTTAATAAACGCAGTTTTAGCGTAAAACGCTTTCAACTTTCCGCGCAAAATATTATAATAGATTTATGAAAACCAGACAAAGATTTTTAAAAAAGACGTTTACTCCGTCGAAAGAGATTTGCGTAACGTATAAATCCGGGGAAGCGATTTTTCGTATGCACTTTCATAATTTTTACGAGTTGGATATAATAACCGATGGTTCGGGAGTCTCAAATCTGAACGGAAAAACAATAAAGTTTCAGAAAAATACGGCTTTTTTCTTATCGCCGAAGGACTTTCACGATATTATCCCGGATACGACCTTACATATAACAAATCTTCAGATTTCCAACGACACCATGAATCGCTGTTTTCCAAATTGTGCGTCGATGAAAGGCTCATGCTCTGTTTTTGACAACGACGTGACGGTAGATGTCAACGAAATCTGCACGCTTATCGCAAAGGGAAATCGAAGCACAGATTATCGGAACTCTCTATTAACGGCTCTTATCCGACTGCTGTTTTCTCAATCGGCAACCCTGACGGCGCCCGATTCGGGCAAGAACGTAACGCACAACATTATAAATTATGTAAACGAACATTACAAAGAAAATCCGTCGCTCGAAACGCTCTCAAAAATTTTCGACAGAACCCCGAATTACATTTCGTCCAGGTTTAAAGCCGTCACGGGAGAAACCTACAAAACGTACTTAAAACAGCTTAAACTCGACTCCGCTTTAAAGCTTCTTATATCGACCGATCTTTCCGTCACCGATATTTGTTATGAAAGCGGTTACGAAACGATATCGCATTTTAACCGCGAATTCAAAAACTATTTCGGTCGTTCTCCGAGACAAGTGAGAAATTCACTCGATTCCGAACCTTCTTTATAAATTATATACGATATAAATTTTACCAGAAAACAATTCGCAATTACGTCGGTTTTACAGCGGAAAACAGCTTCAAAAAATTATCTCTTTAAATAGAAAATCGCTTGTTTCGAATATATAATTTCACTAAAAAAACGATTTCAAAGGCGACACACAAAAATGCAAAACACAAATTTTTCAATAACGACGGTTTATAAAAACTGGCTTAGCTCAGTGAAAGACGACAAAACGACGGAAACGGTGCGTATGATTTACGATATGTATTCCGCGGGCAAGGGGATGTCGCAGATACGCAACGAACTGATACGCCTGAAACGTAAGGACAGTTCCGGGCTGGTGCGCTGGAAAAACTGCAAGATAGCGCGGATATTGCATAATTCAACCTATAAGGGGTACCCCGCGTATCTGAAATCGCGCAGAAACAATTTTCTCGAACAGAAAATCATAAGAAACCGCGACGAAGATACATATCTGTATGTGAAAGGCGATTTCGAGCCGATTATAAGCGAGGAACAGTGGGACAGATGCCGTCAGATACGGGAACAGCGCGTCCGTCGCAATAAAATTCTTACGGAAAACGGGGAAAAGAGTCATCTGACAGGCGTTCATACAAGCGACGACGTCTGGACGAAAAAACTCCGCTGCCGTTGCGGTTATCGTATGCGCAGAAACAAGTGGCGGAAGAACAGAAACGGCGAGTTGATTTACGGATATAAGTGCTATGCCAGCCAAGAATAATCCAAACCCCGCCAAAACGCCGCTATTTCCGCGCTTTATGCCGAATGTGCCTTCGCCCGTACAGCAAGTACGAACAAAGTCGCCTTCGACAGAAATCATCGAAAATAGCAACGTTTTGGTTGCCGGCAAATATTGCGGCGCGTTTTTAGGCTAAGACGCGGCGCGCAAACGGCATAATACATCCGTATATGGCGGTTGCGGAACAAAGTATTAGTCTGAAAACACGCCGCAAGACTGAGGTTCGGCTTATTCTTGGCTGGCATAATCAGTTGAATAACGGCACAAAAACCGCAAGGCAACAGGCGGGTGTGGACGATTCCGGGTTCTGCGACCTGAAAGAAATCTGCGACTGGAAACTTGAAATGATGGCAAGGCGCATTTTTTCGGGTTTATGGGGAAACAAGAAAGATATTCTGAACAAAGTGTCGTCGTTATATCAGGTAGGCGTGTTTATGGAATACCGCGAAGCCGAAACGGTGAAAGATCGGGTGACAGAACAGCTTGCCAAACTGGACGAAAAACTGAAAAAACTTACCCGTATGCGGCTGGAAGACGAAATAACGCGGGAATCGTATTTCGAATTCAAAAGCGAGATAGAGAAAGAAAAACTCGATTTGCTGAGCAAACGGCGGGTGCTGGATGCGGGAATGGTGCCGAACGGAAATCCGGAAGATCCGGCGAAAAAGGCAGAAGATTTTTTGCTGGCAAAAATGGATTTTACCGACCATCGTATCGACAGAGACGTAATCGGTCAGTTCGTCGGCACGATTGTTCCCGTTACGGAAACATGTTTCAACTGGTATATGAATTTTGACCTTGCAGACAAATCCAACGATATGAAAAAGCTTGTGTGGGAGTTTACGATAGATTATAAGGAGGCGAAATCTTACCGGAAAGAACGGGACGGAATGCTCAGGCAAAATCAATGGCACGACCTGACAGTAAGAGTGTTTATGTGACTTTACCGGCAGACAGAAAAACGCCGTCCTTTGCTTTTGCGGAGGGCGGCGTTTTTTAATGCTTTCAGACTAATAAAAAGATTTCGGGTTTACGATATTCCGATTTTATTCCTTTTTACGACAAAACAATATCCGATTTTATTCCTTTTCTATTGACAAATACAAAAAAACCGAGTATAATATCGGTAATAAAACCTGATTTCGGAGAAACGTTATGTTAAAAAGAAAAGCATATCAGAAACTTGTCGAGTGGAAAAATACGCATCGGAATAACTGCTTGATGGTGAAAGGGGCAAGGCAGGTCGGGAAAACTTATCTTGTCCGCGAGTTCGGGAAAAAAGAGTATAAAAGTTTTGTCGAAATCAATTTTATCAAAAATCAGGAATTAAAACAGATTTTTGCGGGAACGTTGGACGCCGAATCCGTTTATAAAAGAATGACGGCTATGATAAACGGCGTAAATCTCGTAAAAGGCGATACGCTGATATTTTTAGACGAAATTCAGGCGTGCGGAAGCGCGCGTACCGCGTTGAAATTTCTTGCGGAGGACGGGAGATTCGACGTTATCACTTCCGGAAGCCTTTTAGGACTGACGTATGGTGAAGACGCCGACGAAAATACGGAAGAACCCGAATCCGTTCCTACCGGATACGAAACGTTTCTTACGATGTATTCGCTTGATTTCGAGGAATTTCTTTGGGCGGAAGGGTACGAAAGCGGAATTTCTTATCTGAAAGAACTTTTTGATAAAAAAGAAAAAGTACCTTTCGCGCTAAATGAAAAATACGAAACGCTGTTCCGTGAGTATATGGTGGTGGGCGGTATGCCGGAAGTCGTTGCCGATTATGCTATAAATCACGATTTTACGCGGGTTGCCGCATTGCAGGAAAAAATTCTCGAAAACTATCGTTTCGATATTTCAAAACACGCAAAGGGCGCAGAAAAAATAAAGGTGCGCAAGTGTTACGACGCTATTCCGAAGCAACTCGCAAAGGAGATTACGAAATTTCAGTATTCCACCGTGGAAAAGGGGCAGACAAGCAAAAAATACGGCGGAAGCGTTCAATGGCTGAAAGACTCGAATATCGTTAATCCGTGTTACAATATTCACGAGCCGTATCTGCCGTTGATGGCGAACGCCGATGAAGATCAGTTCAAATTGTATATCAACGATACGGGCTTGCTGTGCGCTATGTACGGTTTTGAAACCAAAAGAGCGATTCTTGAAAACACGATAAAAGGGAATGCCAAAGGCGGTATTTACGAAAATATTATCGCCGAAACGTTGGTGAAAAACGGTTACGCGCTTTATTATTATAAGCCCGACGATTCCAACGAACTGGAATTTCTGATAGAAAAAAACGGGGAAGTGGTCCCGGTGGAAGTGAAAGCGGGAAATACCGCGACAAAATCGCTGAACAGATTTATAGAAGCATATAAACCGTCGGCGGCATATAAAATCGTTGACGGGAACGTCGGCACGAGCGACGTAAAACTCACTATTCCGCATTATATGGCGATGTTTTTATAAAACACGGTTATATTGCAGTCAATCGGGATTGGCGAAAAATTCAGAAAAAATACGGAAAAACGGCGCAGGAAAAACGCAAAAAAATATTGCGTACAGTCGGGCGATAACATATATCCCGAAGACGGGCGATTTTCGATTGCAGACAGTAATGTTACCTATCGGTCGCTTTTGAAAGCTTTTGCGCAGGCTAACATCAAGAACCCGAGAAAGTAAGGTTTTATCAAACAAAATTCGGTATTTTAGCCAACATAGGGAAGAAGTATAAACCGCACGCAATAAGAGAAAAGATCGTTTGTTGACGGCTGCCGGCATTAAGATTTTACGTCTTCCTACGACTACGATTGAGTGTAAAGAAAAAATCATCAGTGTTTTGACCGACAATACCGATTCGATAATTTTGCAAGAAAGAACAAACTGAATAACTTCGGTGTCAGATGATATTCAGACGATTTATTTGCGCAAGGGTTTGACCGATGAAAAATTGTAAAACCTTGTAAACAAGTTTCTAAATTTATATATAAAGTAAAACCGTCAAGGGAAACAAAAAATGAAGTCGGGGATAAGCCGACTTCATTTTTAACGGTATCGATAAACACTTTGACTGGTATGTCAGTAAAAATAATACGAACATCGGTCGCTCAAAGGTGCTGCCGCATAGAAAAATCGTCTTTGGGGTCATTCAAAATGCGACTCGATAAATCGCGAATCTATTATAAGAACGTAAAATACCTTTCCGTAATTCGCGTTATCGACGATTCTTCCGTGATCGTAAACACATTTATATTCGCCGCTCTTTGTGGCAAGCCGATATTTGACGTAATCGTTTGAGCCGTCGCTTTGGGAATTTATCTGTTTCCAAATGCTGTTTTCAACCTTCTTACGCTCGTCGGGATGTATAAGATTTGAAAATTTCCTGTCACAGAAATCCATAAAATCGTCTAAATCTTTGCATCCGGTCAGTTTTATCATTTCATTGTTGGCGAACAGCATTGTGTCGTCGTTTAATTCGGCGCGGTAGATAAGAAACGCGCTGGGTAAGTTTTCCGAAATATCTTTCAATGCGAAGCCGAGTTCAAAGCGGCGGCGTTCGAGGAAGTCGTTTTCAAAAGCCATGCAACAACGTCTTCCGCGTAGTTTAGCCTCGTATAAAGCGATGTCGCCCAGTTCGATAAGGCGTGAAACGTCGTCGGTCTGTTTGGGGTATTCGGCATAACCGATAGAAGTCGTAAACGTCTGAACGTCTCCGCCGCAGGATGTAAACACGCGTTCGGCGGAAGTGAATTCTTTGAGTTTTTCCGCCACCGAATCGTTGGTCGCATTTTCCAGAACGATGTTGAATTCGTCGCCGCCGCTGCGCGATATGATCGCGTCGGACGGAAAGGCTTTTTTGAGTTCGTCTGCCAGGTATTTAAGCACAACGTCGCCCGAGGCGTGACCATATAGATCGTTGATGACCTTAAAATTATCGATGTCGAGTACCGCGCCTACGCACGTTTCGTCGGGGTGTTTTTTCAGATATTCTTTTACGGCCTGGGTTCCGCCCGCTCTGTTCAAAAGCCCCGTCAGCGGGTCTTTTGAGGCAAGAGTTTTATATTCACGACTTTTTTGTCTCAAAAACACGGTAAGCAGGGAGGTAAAAGAGATCAGAACTATCAGTATAATGCCCGTAATAACGACGATAACCGTATTATTGCCGTTGTTCCAACCTTTCGTCGGCATGACTGCGAGCGTCCATTCGTTGCCGCCGAAAACAAATGAGTACGTTTCGGGGGAATTCAGCGAGGACTTCGTCGACAGAACGACCTCGTCGTCGCTTTGTGTTATTTTCGATTTGGAGAAAAGAATATAATCGTATCCGAAATTCGTCAATGAGTTTATCGAATCTTCGAAAATCTCCGGAACTTTTATTATCGCTATCGTAAAGCCCCAGAAACGTTCCGATTGTCCCGGCGAATCTTCATCCGGAAGATATACGGGGTTTCTTATCGCTAGCCCGAGACCGCCTTGTTTAAGCGTGAACGGTCCCTGAACCACTGTTTCGTTGTGGTCGCGGGCGTATCTGGAAATTTCGCCGCGCTCGGGGTCGTTGATAAGATCTATCATTCCCGTCTGATTGCCTTCCGTGGGGAAAATTCTGTCGACAATGCCGTTCGGCGCGAGTTGGATGCTTTGAATATCGTCGGTCATGAGATTTGCGGCAACCGTCTCGAAATTATTCAACTCACCTTTTTCGCTGACGATTATCTGTTCCGTCGCAGAGGTTATGTCGCCGGCTTTTTCGAGTTTCATTACCATTTGCTGCGAATATGTTACGGCGTTCAGTCGTGCCCGTTGATGAACGTTGTCGATATGCTCTTTATTTATGATATGGGCGACAGGGCTTAAAATCGATATTCCGACGATCAGAACAAGCACCGGCAGCCAATATAAAAATTTTAATTTCGAGTTTTTCACTGTTTTGCCCCAAAATAAACATAGTTGCGAATATATTTTACTATTTAATTTATAAAAAATCAATCGGAATAATATAATTTCTGCCGGTGTCGGGGAGTATTCGGCGTAAAATTTTTAGTCAGCCGCTAATTTTCGATTGACAAAAATATTTTTTCGAGTATAATGTTGTGTGTTCCTTGCGGGGAACTCTATTTTTTGTTTAACGGTTAGCCTAGGCTAACTAAAAACGGGAGTTATATGAGTTCATCGGAATTGAGGTATCTTATAGCAGCCAACGAACTTGCCGGACAGATGATAAGCGTAAAGCAAACAGATCTGGCAAACAGACTGCAGGTGACGAAAGTCAGCACATACAATGCGATGGAACGCCTGCGCGAAAAGGGCTTTATTGAAAAGAACGAAAGGAAAATCGTCCTGACCGAAAAGGGAAAGGACGCCCTGAACGAATATCTTACGATAATCCGGTTTATCGCGTCGCACCTTTCGTTGCATTGCGGCACGCCGAAAAATCAGGCGTACGAAGACGCGTTGAACGCAACGTGCGCGTTTTCGGATGCGACCCGTAACGGAGTGGCGCAATTTATAAAATCGGGAATGAAAGGAGCGCATCATGAGTAAAGAGTATAAACATTGGAATACCGAAAAGCAGTTGATTCCCGTGATGATAAAAATGTATTGTCGCGGAAATCATAAGGCAGAGAGGAAAGCCGAGGGCGTAAAGGGGAGGGAACTTTGTTCCGAGTGCAGAGAACTTGCAGATTATGCGGCGTTCAGATTGGAGAAGTGTCCGTTCAAGAAGAACAAGGGTTTCTGTTCTTATTGCAAAATTCATTGTTATAAGCCCGAATATCGCGCCGAAATGAAAGAAGTGATGAAATATTCGGGACCGAGAATGCTGTTCTCTCATCCGATATTCGCCATGTCGCACGTCACGGCAATGATAAAACACAAAAAGCAGTTGAAAAAACAGGCAGGACAACAAGCGGCGAACCCCGCCGTAACGAAAACCGTTCAGACGGACGGTCAGAATAAAGACAAGGAGTAAACAAATGATAGACAAAGAGTTATTCGGGCTTATCGGCGGGAATAAAAAATACATATTCATCGCCGTGGCTTTGCAGGTACTCGGACTTATCGCTAACGTAACGATTACGGCAAGCGTATGCTACGCCGTTTATCTGCTGGTCGACGGAGCGGAAACCGTACGGTTTATTTATCCGTTTATCGGCGCTGTCGTCGGTATCGCCGTAAGGTATACATGCTCGCGTATTACCGGCGATATTAAGGACAAGTTGGGCAGAGGCGTCAAAAGAGACCTTCGCGAAAAGGTATACAACAAAATATTAAAACTCGGCGTTAAAACCACCGACGGAATGAGCATGGCGGGATTGACGCAGGTGTCGCTGGAAGGCGTAGAACAACTCGATATATATTTTTCGAGTTATCTTCCGCAGTTCTTCTTTGCGATGATCGCGCCGATAGTATTGTTTCTGATCTGCGTATGGATAGACTGGAGAACCGCGCTCGTTCTCATCTGCTGCGTACCGCTTATACCGATGTCGATTGTCGCGGTAAGCAAGTATGCGAAGAAAGTTTTCGCCAAGTACTGGGGAAAATACACCTCGATGGGCGATAAATTCCTCGACAGCGTTCAGGGTCTTAAAGAACTTAAAATCTTTCAGGCGGATGCGGCGCAGCACGTCAGGATAAACGAGAGCGCGGAAGAATTCCGCGTTATTACGATGAAAGTTCTCGTGATGCAACTTATAAGCATTACCATAATGGATCTCGTCGCATACGGCGGCGCGGGTATCGGTATAGGTCTGGCAATATGGGGCGCGGCGTTCCGCGGACTTAACCCGATAGCGGCGTTGTTCCTGTGCCTTGTTTCCGTCGAATTTTTCCTGCCGCTCCGCGCGTTCGGTTCGGCGTTCCACGTCGCGATGAACGGCGTCAGCGCGGGTAAAAAAATCATATCTCTTCTGAACACCCCCGATCCCGAATGGGGAACGGAAACGCTTGACGGCAACAGAGACGTGAAACTCGAAAACGTGACGTTCTCTTACGACGGCAAACGCGACGTTCTGAAAGACGTGAACATGGTATTCCCCGAAAAGGGAATGACGGCAATCGTCGGCGAAAGCGGATGCGGAAAGTCTACGGTCGTGAACATGCTTATCGGGGCGTTTCGTCCGCAGAAAGGCGAAGTCACCGTCGGCGGAAAGAGACTCGAAAGACTTTCACGCGAGAACTGGTATTCGCATCTGGCGGCGGTCAGTTATAACACATATATCTTCAACGAAAGCGTGAGAGACAACTTCAGAATGGCGAAAGAAAACGTCACGGACGAAGAGATATTCGCCGCTCTCGGAAAGGTGAACTTAAAAGAGTTTATCGAAGAAAACGGCGGACTCGATAAGGTAATCACCGAAGACGCCAACAATATCTCGGGCGGACAGAAACAGCGTCTCGCGCTGGCGATCGCGCTCGTGTCGGATAAGGATATTTACGTCTTCGACGAGGCGACAAGCAATATCGACATCGACAGCGAATCCATAATAATGAACAACATAAAAACTCTTTCCTCCGATAAGAGCGTCATCGTAATTTCGCACCGTCTGGCGAACGTCGTACCCGCAGACAATATCTATTATATGGAAGACGGCGAAATCAAAGAGAGCGGGTCTCACAACGAACTGATGTCGGCGGAGAAAGGGTACGCGCGTCTGTACAACACGCAGAAGACGCTCGAACAGGGTTACACGGAGGCGGTAGCATGAGTACGCAGAAGAAAGAAAAGAAATACGTAAGAAGAAGCGGCGCAAAGATCATGGCAAGCCTTATCGTTCTTCTCGGCAGCCTGTCCTATATAATGATTCTTGCGGTAATAAACGGCAGTCTGGGTTTCGTCACGGCAATGGGCGTAACGGTATTCGGCGCGGTGGGCGTCGCGAAGGCTCTCGGCGAGCAGATCGCGCTTTCCTACGGCTGGATAATCGGTCTCACGATAGGTTGCGGCGTCATCCGCGGGCTGTTGAGATACATAGAGCAGTACAGTAACCACTATATCGCGTTCAGACTGCTTGCGGCGTTCAGAGATAAAATATTCGGCGCGCTCCGCGTGCTTTGCCCGGCGAAACTCGAAAGCAAACAAAAGGGCAGCATCATCGCGATGATAACTTCCGACATAGAGACGCTCGAAGTTTTCTACGCGCACACCATTTCGCCTATATGTATAGCGTTAGTCGTATCCACGGCGGTGTTCCTGTTCGTAGGTTTCGTTTCGAGTTGGTATCTCGCGCTCGTCGCGCTTGCGGGGTTCCTGTTTATCGGAATAGTCGTTCCGCTTATCTCTTCGGGCAGACTTAAAGAAAGCGGCGTAAAATACCGCGCGGAATTCGCTTCGTTCTCGGCATACTTCCTCGACAGCATCAAAGGTATCAAAGACATCGTTCTTAACAACGCCGGCGAAGAGAGAGAAGAAGAGGTCAACAAACGCTCGGACGTACTCTTAAAAGAAACCAAAAAGATGAAGCACGACATTACCCGCGCGGGTTCGGGCATAGAACTCACGGTGTCGGTGTTTATTCTTGCGGCTCTCGCGGTCGGAATCGCGCTGGTTAAAAGCGATGCGTTGTCGATCGGAAGAATGATTATCGGTATGGTGACCGTATTCTCGTCGTTCGGACCCGTAATCGCGGTGGGCGGACTTCCGGGCAATCTTACGCAGACTTTCGCAAGCGGAGACAGAGTTCTCAATCTCCTTGCCGAAAAGCCCGCGGTGGAAGAAGTCAGAAACGGCAAAGACTTTGAATACGAAAATCTTAAAGTCGACGATTTGTCTTTCGGTTACGACGGACAGACCAAAGTGTTAAACGACGTCAGAATGCACGCCGAAAAAGGCGAGATCATAGGCATCGTCGGCGAAAGCGGTTGCGGCAAGTCTACATTTCTCAAACTCCTTATGAGGTTCTGGGAACGCGACGGCGGCAAAATCGATTACGATAATATAGATATAGACAAAATCAATACGGATTCATTGCTTAAAAACGTAACGATGGTTTCGCAAAGCACTTATTTGTTTGAAGAGACGATAGAAGACAACCTTCGTATCGCGAAACCCGACGCAACGCAGGAAGAAATCGAAAACGCATGTAAAATGGCGGCGGTACACGATTTTATAATGACTTTGCCCGACGGGTACAAGACGCAGGTCGTCGCGCTCGGGGATAACCTCTCCGCGGGCGAAAAACAACGCATAGGCTTGGCGAGGGCGTTCCTCAGAGGCAGCGAACTTATCCTTCTGGACGAGCCTACAAGTAACGTCGACAGTATCAACGAAGGAATCATACTGAAAGCGTTGAAAGAACAAAAGAATAAAAAGAGCATCATTCTCGTTTCTCACAGAGAATCCACGATGGCTATCGCCGACAGAATTTACAAGGTCGAGAACGGCAGAATGACGGAGGCTGCGTAATTTAATGGACGAACAAAAGAAATTAAACGAAATCGACGAGGCGGCGTCCGCGCTTATCGAAAATTCGGAATCGGTTTCGGGAAATACGGACGTTCGGTCAAAAGAGCGGGTTTCGCCCGCGGCTACGCCCGAAAAAGAAGTCAAATTTTTCAAAAAATACAAGATAAAAGACATAGTGTTTCTGGCAATCATGACCGCCTGCACGCTTACGACGGGCGCGGTAATGCCGTTCGTCATAAACGTACCGGTATTCGGTATAGTGCAACTGTGTCTCGGGCTGCAGTTTTCGATTTTCCCCGTAATCGGCATGATGAAAGTCAGAAAACCCGGTTCGCTGTTTCTGCAGTCGATATTCATAGCGGTATTTCTGGTGTGGATGTTCCCGCCCATGGCAATGATCTGTCTTTGCGGACTGATCGCCGAGGGAATAGCCATGCTGATTTTCCGCGGCTATAAAAACGACTGGGCTTGCGTCGTCGGCGGAACGCTTTATCTGCCAATGACTCTGCCGTTCCTGTTCGTATATTACAAGTTCTTCCACACCGTGACGGACGAAGGGCAAAACGCGTTGGAGGCTTTCCTTTCGGGCGCGAATCCGTGGTTCGTCGTCGGGATTTCCTGCGCGGTCGTGGCGATATGTTTCGTCGGGTCTGTCATCGGCATGGTAGTTTCCCGCGAACTCAAAAAAGCCGGAGTGCTTAAAAAATGAGATTTTTGTCTTTCAAAAAGAAGATATATCCCATATTCGTATTTCTGACGAGTCTGTTTTTCATCGTCTTCGGGCTTGTCATGGCGCGGAATAAAAATTTCGGATGGTTTCTGCTCGGCGCGTATGTATGGCTGTTTCTGTTCGGATGCGGAAAAGGGTGTCTGCATGTGCTTTTCCCGTTTATCGTCGTAGGCGGTATAGTCGGCGCGATAGCCTATTTCGCATACGGAAGGGATCTGACCGCGGCGATCGCGATGGTGAACAGATTCGGCGCGGTGTTTCTTGCGGTCGCGCTCGGCATGAGCATGCAACCGATCGATATGACGCGGAGTCTTGCCA
>OKXB01002474.1_pt1 | contig 14722 bp, 9 predicted proteins | sample 1601731 | NCBI WGS metagenome assembly OKXB01 (sample SAMN04414077, study PRJEB24778) | human gut metagenome | material: faecal | host: Homo sapiens | reverse complement strand
TGTAGCCCGTCAGCAAAAGACGGGCTACCGTCTCTACGGCTATGAGTGGAACAGCCACTTAACGGAGGTGGTGTTACCACGATTCAATGATGAGAGAAAGCGTTATCTTTCGGAAATAAGCGATAAAATCCATATGGATGTCAAGTCTTTTCAAAAGATTATTTCAGGATTTGAGCATAGCGGTTGTGACTATACCGCAGATGATGTAATAGCTGAATTTGTATCGGATAATCCCGAAAATTATCTCTTCTCATTTATGGAGGGTGTCATCTCCAATCTGAAAACATTGGGCAAGATACGCACTTCTGAAACCTATACCGCAACTCTCAGCAGCTTCAAACGCTTTCGTGAGGACAAGGATTTGACATTGGATGAAATGGATACCGATATGATGATGGCATACGAAGCCTACTTGAAGCGTAGCGGAGTAAGCCCGAATAGCTCATCATTTTATATGCGTAATCTTCGGGCTGTGTATAATCGTGCCGTTGAAAAGGAATTGACCACCCAGCGATACCCGTTCAAGCATGTCTATACAGGTGTGGAAAAGACTGTCAAGCGAGCTGTACCACTCAAGACTATCAAGCAGATTAAGGAGATGGACTTGTCGATGAATCCCACTCTTGGTTTTGCCCGTGATATGTTTCTCTTTTCCTTTTACACTCGTGGAATGTCATTCGTGGATATGGCATACCTTCGAAAAAAGGACTTGAACGGCAATATCTTATCGTACCGCAGACGCAAGACAGGGCAACAGCTATTCATCAAATGGGAGATGTGTATGCAGGAAATAGTGGATAAGTACGATAATCCACTGTCGCAATATCTGTTGCCTATCATCAAGCCTCTCAGTGAAATAGATGAACGCAAGCAATACATCTATACGGCTCACAACATCAACCGTAGCCTAAAAGTCATCGGAAACCAATTAGGATTGTCTGTATCGCTTACGATGTATGTGAGCCGTCACGCTTGGGCGAGTATTGCCAAGAGCAAGAATGTTCCTATTTCGGTTATCAGCGAGGGAATGGGGCACGACTCAGAAGCGACTACACGCATCTACCTGGCATCGTTGGACACAATGGCAATTGACAAGGCGAATAGTATGATTCTGAAGTCTCTGTAAGTGGAGGATTGTTGAGCGAATTGTAAAGTCTCTTTGGAAGAGAAAACTTATCTCTTTGGAAGAGAAATGATTACCGATGCAAAATTACACATTTTTCGGCAAATAGCACCAATTTACACTAAAAAATGTTATGCTCGATTCAGATTTTGTTTAGTGGCAATGTGGATTGTTGAGCAAATTATGTCGTGACTGTTCAAATAACCTACTCGTAATCAATAGCAGTATGTCGCATAAATCACTCTTCCAAAGAGAAGTTATGTGTAATGCTTGTTAAGCAGTGCGTATATTACTGATTAACAGTAGTAAATACATTAATTGCCATAACGAAGAGTAATTTATGCAAGGTCAGGAAATGAACATAAGTACAGAATTGAAATATAGGGAGGCTATAACCCTGTATTCGGATTCCGATCTTTCGATAAAAGATATATGCGAAAGAACGGGAGTAGGATTCAGTGCATTCAGTTCGTATCTGTCCAAACATCATCGTGAACTAATCCTTAAACGTCACAACCTGACAGAACATGAGAATGTTAAACTTCGTGGCAGCAAAGGTCAAACTACTTCGGCTCACTATAAATACAAGGATGCCATTGCCGCTTGTGACAGTGTGGAGTACATCGAATATAATATATCACAGATAGCACGTATCTTTGATGTGAACTGTTCGGCATTGGCAAGCCAACTCCGCAGACATTATCCTGAGATAGTTCCACGGAGGGAAAAACAACGCAAGTTTATGGGCATTACCATCAATCTGCAATATGGCGCACGGAAATGGAGCACGAAAGCATATTGTACTGCCATTGAAATGTTGCAATCGTCAGATATGACCATTGAAGAGGTGGCAGATGCTTGTAACGTTTCACATACTGGTTTGCGAGAACATGTTTTAGCTTACCATCCGCAAATTACCCAATTAAGGGAAATAAAACGTATAAATGCCAAAGGTCAGAATGTCAGAGGTATGCGTAACGGTTGTTGGACTATGCATGAGCCTGAACAAAGTTCGATTAAGAAATATGAGGAAGCCATAGAAATCTACAGAACAACATCTACTGATGTAAAAACAATAGCTCGCCAAGCAGGATTAAATCTCGGTGCTTTCAGATATCATTTGAGAACCTGGCATCCAGAACTGATGGTGCAACGGAGGGGGTTTGATGGAAATGTCCCAATCGAACAGACCAAGCGTTACAAGAAATCAACGGCTGAGAAATATGCTGATGCCATTGAACGGCTGAAAAGTTCCGACATGCCAACTTCAAGGGTTGCGGCAGAGTTCGGTCTCAATCCGGAGGTGTTTAGAATGTACTTGAGGAACACTATCCCGAATTGACTGCAGTCCGTGGAATGACAAAGGCAAATAATGGAAGAACCGTTTCTAATCGCAGTGCAGAGAAATATGCTAAGGCATTACAGCTCTATGAGACTACTCCCGAGCCGTTAAAATCCATTGCCCAGCGATTGGGGCTTACATATAACAGTCTCGGAGGGTTTATCCGTCGCAACTACCCCGAAGCAATAGAAAAACATAAGTTATTACAGGTTGCATCGAAGAAGATAAATAAGTATGATTTATAAACATACCTAAAGCATACTAAATGTAAAAAACATATGTATATTAAAAAATATTGTATAACGCTGATTTTCTTGCTGTTTGGCTTATGTGCTACGTATTCGCAAGAGAGACGCACGGAGATTTGCGTCGATTTCCGTGTGAACAGTACAGTCATTGATTCTACATACTCGGACAACGCTGTCCGTATGCAGGAAATCATCGAGTTCCTACGGAATATCCGTCAGGACAGTACAATCAACATCGTTGAAGTTTCCTTCTGTGGTGCTGCATCACCCGAAGGCAGCGACCAGCTTAACCGCAAGTTGGCACGAGGTCGCCTTACAGCTCTTGAAAATCTCGTTCGCCAGCAGGTGGATATTCCCGACAGTATCATTACCCATAATGACAACTACATTCCTTGGGAGTTTCTTAAATCCCAAATTGAAGATTCAGAACTAGTTTATAAAAATGAAGTGCTTGCCATACTGGAAGAAGAGTCTTTGTTGGTTGATTATCATTATCCAAACTTACACATTGATAATCGCATCGTGAAATTGCGGGCATTGAATGATGGTAAGGTTTGGCAACAGATGCACAAGCTTTTCTTCGAGCGTATGCGAAATGCGTGTGCCGTGTTTGTAACCTACAAAAAAGAGTTGCCGGTTGTTCAACAGCCTATTATAACAGAGCCCGAACCTATTACACAGGAATATGAACCGAAAGAACCTATAGTGCCAGAATTTGTAATAGAAGAACCAAAGGAGAAATCCCCATTTTATATGGGTCTTAAAACTAATTTGTTATACAATATTTTAGCCATTCCAAATCTTGGAGCCGAATTCTATTTGGGTAGTAACTTCAGCGTAGCTACCAATTGGCATTATGCGTGGTGGAAGAATGATAAAAAGTATGATCATTGGCGCACATATGGTGGCGATTTGGCTGTTCGCTATTGGTTGGGGAAAAAGGCTCACGAAAAATCCCTGACAGGTCATCATATAGGACTGTACGGCCAAATGATAACTTATGACTTCGGGCTTGGAGGCAAAGGCGTTCTTGCTGACCGTTGGAGCTGGGCTACTGGATTGGAATATGGTTACTCATTGCCTGTTGCCAAACGCTTGAATCTTGATTTCACAATCGGCCTGGGCTATCATTGGGGAGAATTTAAGGAATACTTGCCCATTGATGGACACTATGTGTGGCAGGCAACCAAGAATCGCAACTATTGGGGTCCGACAAAAGCCGAAATCTCACTGGTGTGGCTCATCGGAAGAGGTAACTATAATCAAAGGAAAGGAGGCAATAAATGATGAGACTCTTTAATATATATGTATTATGTGCCATACTGATAGTACCATTGGTATCGTGTGAACATAAGGAGCTATGCTATGACCACGATCCTCATGCGTTGAAGTATCATGTCAATGTGAAAGCATCGTATGAACAGGAATGGCAATATACCTATGGTGATGCTACTGATTGGGAAGCCGAATGGCCTGAGGAACTCTCTATGAGTTATGAAAGCCTGCGTCCGGACATTCCTGAGGGATTGCGAGTATTGTCTTTTGACGAAACTGGCAGACAGGAAATGAAAAACATGCCAGCAAGTGGTGGTAATCTCTTATTGTCAGAAGGTTCGCACTCACTTCTTTTTTACAATAATGATACCGAATATATCGTATTCGACAAGCTTGAATCGTTCGCCACAGCCAGAGCCAGTACCCGTACTCGAACTCGAAGTTCCTATATGGGTAACAGCTATAGCCAAACGAAGAATGAAAAGACAGTAAGTGCTCCCGATATGCTTTATGGTAACTATCTGGAGAAATATACCCCCGAAAAGGTGGTTGTCGCTCCTGATATGGATATTACAATGCATCCGCTGGTATTCACCTATGTGATAAAGTATGAATTTGAACACGGACTACAGTATGTTGCATTGGCACGCGGTGCATTAGCGGGTATGGCAGAAGCCGTATATATGAACAGCGGCAAGACTTCTGCTGATGTTGCCACAATCTTGTATGATTGTACTATTGAGGATTATGGGACACAAGCCGTTGTAAATTCATTTGGAATACCCAATTATCCGAATGACAACTATATGCGTACAAGCGATAGATATGGTTTGAACCTGGAAGTCAAGTTAAAGAATGGAATCGTCAGGAATTTTGACTTTGATGTGACCGAGCAGGTGGCCAAACAACCGCATGGCGGAATAATCACCGTGAGTGGCATCATAATCTCCGATGAAGACGGTAAGCAGGGAAGTTCCGGCTTTGATGTGGATGTGAACGATTGGGGAGAATTTGAAGATATTGAAATCCCATTGGATTGAATGAGTGAATGTAATATAAACCTATTTATTAATTGTTAAATTTTCAAAACAATGAAGAAATTTTTATTTTTAGGTATCGCTGCAACTGCTATGTTTGCCAGCTGTACAAATGACGAGATGGTGGAGATGAATCCACAGAGTGCGATTGGATTTGAAACATTTGTTGACAAATCTACTCGTGCTACAGATGTAACAAAGGCTAACCTTACAGCTTTTGAGGTTTATGGTTGGAGAACCAAAGATGCAACCGAGCAGATTTTCGATGCTCAGGCAGTAACTGCTAATAATGGAGTATGTACATATTCTCCACTCCAGTATTGGGTAGGTGGCTATAAGTACGATTTTGAGGCTGTAGCGCCAAAATCAGGAGAAAAAGGTGTAACAGTTAATGATACTTATGGAGCAAGCACCATAACATTTGCGAGTGATTCAGAAACTGATCTTATTTACGCTAGTGCAAGCAAAGATTTGTCATCATATGACTATGGTACTCTCGCAGCAGCTCCTGGTGTTGTAGATTTGACATTTGGTCACTTGTTGTCTCGTGTTAAGTTTACTTTCATTAACGGAGCTGATGCTACTAGTGCTGCAAAGATTACTGTTACTTATGTAAAGATCACAAACGCAGGTACTACAGGTGTTTACACTCCTTCTAATGGAACTTGGGCTGCTGCAACAGTAACTGGCGAAGTATCATTCGCTTCTACAAACATCACCGACATTGAAGGAGGTGAATCTGGAGAAACAGAGCATAAATACTTGATTCCTTACAATGTGAAGGATTATTCAGTTAGCTTTACTGTAACTATGACTCAGGGTTCTGTTTCAGATTCATTTAACTATACAGTAGAATTACCTGAAGACATCACTTTGGTAAAAGGCAACAGTTACAACTTCAAAGCTACATTTAACCCTGGACAACCTATTGTATTTACAGCTGATGTTACTCCATGGAATGACTTTACTGATGTTACCATTCCTTAATAACCAAACACTCTTTTTGAGAAATTTAGGGTATAAGGGGCTGATTACCCCTTATACTCACTATAATGAGCCGCTGGCTCAACTGCAAGAATAAGAAAACATAGAGAACATGAAGAAGAATTATTTGTATATTGTATCTTTCGCTGCATTTGCCTTTCTGATGATGTCTTGTGCCGATGATGAGATTATAGAGACACCTACAATTTTATCTCCAAGCAAGACCATTGCTTTTGATGCTGATATTGAGTGGACGGAGCCCGACCAAACACGCAGTGCTTCTCCTGATAGAGTGAGCAATTTCTCTCTCTTGACTGATACAGGCGAAGAGGTTTTACCTTGCGGTGTATATGTGCAAGATGGAATCCAATACAACGGTGAAGAAAAGCCTTTGACCCGTGGTGCTGTTATAAACCGCATCGGCGACTCATTTGATGTGTGGGCTACATATACTAAGGATAATGTCTCTTCGGAGTTTTTCTCGAATCTTGAATTCTCCAAAGGCAGTGGCGATGTTTTCAATTCTCTAAATACATACTATTGGCCAGGGTCGGGTACATTAGACTTCGTAGCAGTTTCAAATACGCCAGCAAGCAACTTTGCACACCAGATGAGTAGTGACGGAACTAAACTGGAATCATTTATATACACCGTTCCTGCTGATGCTACACAGCAAAATGATATAATTGTAGCTATAGCCAAAGGGATAGCAGGTGATAATAATACGTCCGTACCATTGTCATTCAAGCATATTATGTCGGCAGTGAATGTAAAGATAGGCTCGGTTGTGAAGGGTGAAATACAATCCATTACGTTCAAGAATGTATATAACAAGGGTAAGTATCTTGTAGAGCAAGGCGTGTGGGTTGTTGACAAGACTTCTGTGGGAGATTTTACCGTTACGATGCAGGACGGCAAGTTTGTATCATTGGGTACGGATGCGGAAGGAACACCCGTAAATACTACGGAAGGAACATTTATGTTTATACCTCAGAATCCAGGTGATAACGCTGAAATGGTAATTGAATTTTTGGATTCAAATACAGGGCATCTGTACTCTGATGATGATACCAAGAATCCATATAAGCCCGCTCTTCGTGGCTCTATTGCAGATGACAATTGGGATAAGAACAAAACAGTCAACTATATGCTCTCTATTGACGAATCGTTTACTCTGACTATCGAGCCTGTAGGCAAGAAGTTGGATGCTCACTATGTGATTGGTTATGCCAATGTAACGGTAGAGGGAATTGACAATTGGACTATTGAAGTCTCTTCAGACATTTCCTCCGATGAACAAATAACCATTCAACCCGAGGAAGAGGTAAATCCTCTTGCAAAACAAGGTTTCTGGACTGATAAAGTAGTGGACGCTAATGGTAATGTCACTACGGAATCTGCTCGAGGTTCGAGCTCATGGTCTGGAACAGGTAATGTAACCAACAAATTGTTCTATATATTTATTCCAGAGAATGTTAGTGATAAAGACAGACAGATTAGTCTGACACTTAGAGGGACAGGCGACGCTTCAACAGTATCTACAACAAAAGTACTGTTGCAGAAATATCCTAATTGGACCGATGGTGGCTTTGGTTGGGAAGTTGTGGATGATGATGAGAGTGGTGAATATGGATTTAAATGGACACGAAAGGTTGTTTATCAGTTTTACCAAAATCACGGAGAAATTTTGGGATTTGGAACAGATTGGACTGGTTATACTCGTACACAAATGCTTGAGTTTATCAATTCTATTGTAGCTCCATATAACAATGGTAATGACTTGTCTGTTGGTGCATCAGATTCGTGGATATATTTAACAGAAACACTAATTAGAGATTGGTGGTTATGGAGAGAGTATAAGATGAATGTTCATATAGATTATACAAAACTTAATAATATTACCACAGCTCTATCCGAGACAGATGGATTGGCTAATTCTAAAGCATTGTATCAATTAGGAGGTTCAGCAGCAACATCTTCATTAGAAACAGTGTTGCAGGAGTCAACAAAAACAGAAAATACAGACCCTGCATTTACTATTACAAGCCAAGACGGTAGCCTTAATGACTTGTCGGGTATTTTGACATACATACAGAAGAAGAATAAATATAATATGCAGATAGTTACCACTGAAGTAGCCACAACTCCTCATCCAATTTTTAATGTAGATGACTTGAAATGGTATCTGCCTGCTTATGGTCAATTCCAATACTTCACTCCTGACCCTAACATTGCGGGTGATGACAAGTCTCATTATTGGTCGTCGACTGCTGTAAGTGGTTCGTCTGAAGCATATATCGGAGATGGAACGCCCAAAGACCGTGACCTACCGTATCGTGTTATTGCCGTGCGTAAAAATGACAACTGATATAGAAGTGAGACTATGCAGGGCATAGGACTAACCAAACGAGGCTTTCCATTGATCAATGGGAAGCCTCGTTTGGTTAGATTTCATCGTTGTTGGAACTTTTCATTTCGTTCGTTACCAATTCTTGTAACTTATTCTTCGGAAGCAAGTATTGATATTCAGCCACACCAATAGGCTTGTTTACATCTTGCAGAGCCAATTCTACCTCCAAATGGTCTTTCTCCGCACAGAGGATAATACCGATAGACGGATTTTCATCGGGAGCTTTCTCAAACTTATCCAATAGAGATAGGTAGAAATTCATCTTACCCACATATTTGGGCTTAAATTCACCAATCTTTAATTCAATGGCAACCATAGAACGAAGTCGGCGATGGAAGAAGAGCAAATCAACCCTATACTCCTTATCGTTGAATGTTAGCGTATGCTGATTGCCGATAAAACTGAAGCCACTACCTAACTCCATTATAAATGTGGTAATCTTCTGAACAAGACGACGCTCCAACTCCAATTCTTTCAATGGCTCAATAGCATCAATGAATCCGATTTTGTAACTGCTACGGAATACGTCATTGACATACTCGGCTTGTTGAGCAGGTAGTGTGGTTGTAAAGTTATTAGATTTTTCTACAGTCGTAACTATTACAATTCAGGTATTAAAACTCCCTACTTATCCTTTTTTTATTAGCATTCTCGCTTAAATATAATAAACTACATTACCTTTGTAGTAAAAACTCAAAATAAATGAAGAAAATAATAGAAAATGATAGAGTAGAACTATTTACTTATTTTGCGGACAAATACTCTAATAAGATTGAGGATAGTCATACAGCTGAAGAATTTTTTAAAGATTTTTTAAAAGAAACAGAAGGCTGCGTTAACATAGACTGTTTAGATGCAGATAATGACGACCGGATAGAATGTGTTGATTTCAATCATGATGAAGGTATGATACGCTTGTGTACTCGGGTTCCAGAAGAAGACGCTGAAATGAGAGAAATGCGCAAGATGGCATTTCCTTTTGATATTTACAGTTTCCTTATTCGCTTTAAAAATATTCATTTTATCCGTATTAAAAATGGAAATTGTATAGCAATTGTAGTAAATGGTTATACGATGAAGAAAAAAATGATACAGTCATTTGTGAAGACAAGTAACTATACCATTAAGGGATTTGATGAGAAGTCTAGTTTCTTTACATCTAATTTGGTGAGAGAAAGAGATGGCTTATGTGAATATATAAGAGCAGTGAAAACGCCAATCACTTCATTTTGGATAATTCCTAAACAACTTACTATAAATGCTCAAGAATCTAAACAGAAGTTGTATTTGTATAATGCTGTAGCATTAGAGGAACGTCTTAAAAACTGCATGCAGAAACTTGAAGGTCAAATAAAGACAACAAAAGACAGGGAAGATATTGATGACTTTATCAAGATGTACGGTAATCAAATAAGGACTGTTGCAGAGGCTCTTTTCAAATTGGTTACATGTTTTTATCATGAGAAATTTGATTTTAAGGAAAAAAATAAGGAATACAATGATCGCCTATTAGGCGATTTGATAAGTCCACTGAAAAAATATGTATATACATCTCAAGATGATGAGTTACATTTGTCCACAATTGTTCGGATTGCAAATGAGCTGTCACATGATTCTGGATTACCTGTTAAAATTGCAGATATATGTGAACTGTATGTGTGGCTATTATACTATATATCCGATTTTAAAGAAAGAATTTCGTCATATGACGATAGATGCAAGCCTAAAGTTTTGGCAAAACCATCTCCCTTGGCTTATATTGATGAAAATCTGAAAAAGTGGAATTTTAATGATGCTATTGTGGAAACGGTCAATACAACCTCTAGCAGTAGTTGTACCTATCACTTGAGAATAGAGCAGACCTTTTTAGATTGGGACTTATTCAATAACGGGGCGGATTATCTTTGTAAAGATGGGTATATCAAAACACTTAATCGAACTGATGTATCAGAAGTGTTAGAAGTCAACAGTAAAGAAAATGTCATTGCTCTTGTCGAAGCTATTAACAACAAAGTAAAATCAGATTGTGAAGCACAAGGACTAGATGAAGAACGTGCATATCTGTCATGGGATATTGATATTATAAGGAAAAATAAGCCATCCCATCTATTTACGTTTGATGAAATTAAACAGTTAATGGCGGATGCTGATGATTCAAAGAACAACAAACTAGTAATTGATGAAGATGGATATGCACATATTATCGTAATCCCTGGTCCAGCATTCTTATATCCTGTAAGCATTGAAACTTGGTGCGCAGGAAATGGCTATGTCGGCCAAAATTCATCTCTTAGCGATGCAAAGTCTGTTTATCATTTGTGTTTATCACTTTGGTTGGACTACTTAAATACAGATGAGAAGCAATACGATGATTATTATAGACAAGTTGATGTAGATAAAACAATAGAGGAGATTAAAAAGTATTACTAACGCGAGTTTGAGATAAGGATTCAATTTGTTTAGAGAAACTAAATTAGTTTATCTTAGGCGGTCAAATTATGATTGCCTAAGATTAGACAATATTTCTTACGACCAAAGTATAAGCTGTCAATATATTGGATTAAGTTCAAAGTCAAAGTTTACTTCAGCGTCCGGGCATTGAATATGATAGAACAATCCATATTGCCCGAAAGTAAACAAAAATGTGATATAACAAAAAGTTTATATATAGAACTAATATAAAATAGTTTTAATATCTTGGAAAAAGCGTTTTAATCAATATTCTTTTAGTATCTTTGTATCTAGAAAAAGCGTTCTTTTCAATAATGCAGAATAAGACAGATAAGGGAACTTCGCTTGTTTCTAAATCGTTAGCAATCTAAAAAATCAATTCTGTAATCTGTTAGTTTTCAAAGAGTAAGATAATTTGTTATGTCTTAAGCAATGGAACGTTATCGGCTTACTTATTCCGGCGGCTTCCATCCATGGAGTGATATACCTCTTTGTGCAGATCTCGCGCGGAAGTTTAGGGAAGATAAGACACTCATCACTCATGTTACCTTTTTCCGGGAGCCAGCCGATGGCTTTCTTGGATATGGGAAGATATATGGGTGTTCCTGTCTTCTGCATCAGCTTGTTCAGTCTCCACTGGTCACCGTCCTTAATGAGATCCTTCCATCTGAGCTGACGGATATCGCTATATCTCAAACCGCAATAGCAAGCGAACAGAAAAGCCTGTTTGATATGCTTATGGGGATTTTCCGTTTCTTCAACTTTTTTCAATTCATCTATTGTCAGGAATTCCCTTTTGCTTTCTGGTACCTTTATCTTGTCCTGGACGGAAAGCTTGTTTATGGGATTTTCTGATATGATGTCCTCACGGACTGCCGTGTTCAAGGCATTACGCAGACAGGACATATAACTGATTATCGTGAATGTCTGAACCTGTTTCCCGCTACGTGTGCGGTAGTCATTTTTCAAGAAGCTCATGAATCCGATGCAGTATTGCCTGTCAATTTTGTTTAGCGGAATGTTTATATTGTATTTTGTCAGCACATTTATGGTCTTGTGAATCAGCTTCTGGTCTTTGATACCTTTCTGTGCCTGCTTCTTCTTGAAAGTTTCCATCCAGTCGGCCAATGTCTGCTTGGCTTTCAGTGAAGTATTCTTCAGACCGGCCTTGTTGTTGGTTATTTCAAGAATACGGGTCATCTTTATGGCGTTGGCAGCCTGTAGAGTGGCTTCGTTTTGAGCCTTTGCCATGGCTCCTTTCTCCGGTATCAGATACAGTTTCAGAAACTCATAGTTGCGCTTTCCGTCCACATAACAGTCCAGATAAAGTGACTGTACTCCGTTGGCCAGATTCTTTACACGGAGTCTGACGGGTTCCTTTGTGGATTTGATTGTTACTTTATTTGTCATATATATGGGGATTTATAGTTTGTTATCTATCAACCGGACTGCATCGTCTTTTTTCTGACTGATGATTTTTGCATACCGTTGTGTGTGTTTGATACTGGTGTGCCCCAAGAGTTTTGATACAGTATAAAGGTCAACACCAAGAGTAAGAAGCATGGTGGCATAGGTATGCCGGGCCGTGTGGTATGAAACATTCTTGTTCATGATTCCGGCTTCCTTTACCCATGGCTTCAGATACTTTGAGAGAGCATAGGGAGTCAGATCAGGAAACACATTGCTGTCAGCATTCCTTTCAGTGTCCGGCAACCATTTCAATGCCTGTCCGGGCAGAGGAATATAAACGACATTTTCAGTTTTTTTCATTCTGGTAGCCACCTTCCATGTACCATTGTCACTGTAGATGTCTTTCCATTTGAGGGCTCTGACATCGCTCAGGCGCAGTCCACAATTACAGGAAAACAGGAATGCACGTTTTACAGTTTCATTTCCGCACTTTGCTCTGATAAGCTGCTTTACTTCATCGATTGTAAGATATTCCCTGATAACTTCGACTGGCTGTATCTTTTCAGACGACGATAAAAGGGAAAAGGGATTTGTAACAAGTATTCCTTCACGGACGGCCGTGTTAAGGGCTGTATTCAGTTCACAGAGTATATTGAATCCAGATTTGGGGCTAAGACATTTCCCATCCGGCATTTTGTATTCAGTCTTAAGATAATTGGAAAAACCGATGCAGAAAGACTTGTCAATCTGACACAAATCTAAATCTTCACTGTATGTTAAAAGGAATTTTTTGGTTCTTGTGATGTTCGATAGTTCTCTTACACCTCTGTTCTTTTGGATTGTATAGTATTGGTCCATCCATGAAGATAACATGATGGGGGATTGTCCCGTATCTTTGATTGAAATATATTTATCCGGTACCGGGTTCTTCTGGAGTTCTTTAGTACGTTGCTTCCTGAGTTTTTCAACCTTGTTTAAGGTTGCACGGTTTTTTCTGATGGAATTGTCATCCGTCTCCACAAGCAGGAACAAATTAGGAAGACGTTCATACGTGCGCTTTCCATTCTGGTAAATCTCAAAAGATATGGATTTACGCCCGTCTGCCTTGGTAGTAAACCGGACTTTTACGGGATCTTTTGTATATTTGCCTCTGTCTCCTTCCATCACTTCTAATTTTGTTACAGCTACAAAGGTAACACAATTCCCCGTATTTATCGCAAAAACGAGTAACAAAATTACAGCAAAAATAAGCTATTTAATAAAACGAAAGGAATCAAAGGTATTTTATAAGTATCTATAAATTAGCATTATGAGTTGCTTTTATTTCTGTTTCTTTCTTTTGATTTTCGTATTTAAGGTATTAGGCTTCCCTCTTTTAAAAAAGTGAATAGGGCAAGCCCTTTTATAAATGCGTTGTGCTATGGTAGTTTAGGGAAAAAGTATATATCAAAATATATGGTGATAGAGCTGCTTTTATCATTATTTTATCTGTGATTAATTGTTTGATTTCTATAGAACTAATCTCTTCCCTATAGTTTCTTATAATCTTAAACAAACGGAACATGTTTTGCTTATTTTTCTGCAATATTACAAATGGATTTTTATCTATTCTCTTGAATAGAAGTTTATTGTTGAATATTTTGTTGTATATTCGAGAATATTGATGTCAATGGTATAAAAGACTTTTTGTTATGTGTTTCTATACAATGAATGAATAACAATTTGTAGATCACTTTCTTCATTAATTTGTTGGTCATATTTTAAGTTGATAAGCAATAATTATATTTACTTTATAATTGAATTTTGATAGACATTTTAACCTAGTAAAGCATACAAAAAATGCAGTTTTTATTTTTAATAAACTTCTTCTTAATAGGTAGTATAAAAGTAGAGAATGGGGGTGAGTGAGTGTAGTAAGTAATGTAAAAATATGAGATATTTTATATTTATCAATTTATAATTATTAACTTTATGCTCATTAAATAGGTAATTATAGAATAATTGATAATTTTAAGAAGCATCATTAACCGTATTGAGTTATCGTATTTTAAGAATAGATAAAGATTCAAGAGGAGTAGACGGAAATTTTCAACGATAGATACTAAGATGCAGCACACGAAAGCTGTTCTGCAGAAGTTGCTGACTGAGATAACGACATAGAATGCAAAGGCTTTGGTAACAAGGTTATTAGGAGTTGTTGAAGCTGGCAAACCCAAAAGAAGGAGTCGGTTATGTGGCTATAGCAGTCATTTTTGTTTTAATATTGGTTATTTTAGGATTGATTTATAGTCGTATAATAATGAAATAATAGTACGATTGGTTAAAAAGTGATTATTAATAGATTGTTTTAAAATCATAAAATTAAGTTTGATATTATGATACAAGCATACTTTAATCAAATACGGAAGAAAATAATAGAAGAAATTAATAACTCAAATAAAG
>OKXB01002469.1_pt1 | contig 14755 bp, 10 predicted proteins | sample 1601731 | NCBI WGS metagenome assembly OKXB01 (sample SAMN04414077, study PRJEB24778) | human gut metagenome | material: faecal | host: Homo sapiens | reverse complement strand
GCCGGGGTCGGACTGGCCGCGCCGCAGGTCGGGGTTTTGAAAAGAGTGATTGTCATCGACACCCATGATGAGGAAGAAGGCGAGGCACCGCGGCCGCTGTTTCTGGTTAATCCTGAAATCATCGCCCGTTCGGAAGAAAAAATCTGTCATGAGGAGGGCTGTCTGTCGGTGCCCGACCAGCATGCGGAAGTAATGCGCTTTGCCGAAGTCCGGGTACGTTATCTGGACTATCACGGGGAAGCAAGGGAAGTGGCGGCCGACGGTTTGCTGGCGATTGCCCTGCAACATGAAATCGACCACTTGGACGGGATTTTGTATATCGACCGCATCAGCCGGCTGAAGCGGCAGATGCTTTTGAAGAAACTGCAAAAAATGCGGGCGGAGGAAAACGAAGAATGAAAATCGTGTTTATGGGAACGCCGGAATTTGCTCTGGCGGCCTTAAAGAAGCTGGCTGCCGAACATGAAGTTTTGGCCGTTTACACTAAAGAACCGAAAGTTTCCGGCCGCGGCAACAAACTGGTGAAAACGCCGGTGCATTTGTGGGCGGAAGAGCAGGGTATTGAAGTACGTACGCCGAAAACACTGCGCAATGCCGAAGAACAGGCGAAATTTGCCGCGCTCGACGCCGATATGGCGGTGGTTGCCGCCTATGGTCTGATATTGCCGCCGCCGGTGCTTTGCTCGGATATCTTGAAGATACTCAAAAGAACGCACTGACGCATATAACCCGGATAACGAAAATTCGACGCAGCGAGTTTATGGGTATCGACGCGGCGACAAGGCGCAACCTTGAATTAACAGAACCGCTGAGGTTTGACGGCAGCAAGAAAAACACTCTTTTGTATGTTCTCGACAAAACAGAGACTGCAATGGGCGGGCGGCTGCTGCGCAAATGGATCGAACGCCCCCTTCAGATTGAAGAACAGATTAATGAGCGGCTCAATGCCGTGGAGGCAATCTCGGACGCCGCACGCGAACGGGAAGTTCTCGCGGCTGCACTTTCCGATGTTTATGACATCGAACGCTTGTGCAGCAGAATTGCATACGGAACAGTCACCCCAAAAGACTGCCTTTCACTGTGCTCAACGCTTGCTGCATTGCCCTTGATTTATGCCGCCGCAAACAGCTTTGCCTGTTCGAAACTTCAATCACTTGCCGCACGCATTGATCCTATGACGGAGATTGCAGAGCTGCTCAAATCCGCAATAAATGATGATGCGGGAATATCCGTAAAGGACGGAAATATTATAAAAAGCGGCTACAATGCCGAAGTGGACGAGTTACGCAGTCTTGCTGAAAACGGAGGCAAATGGCTTCGTGACTTTGAATCTGCCGAAAAAACACGAACAGGCATAAAGACACTTAAAGTCAGCTACAATCGCGTGTTTGGGTATTACATTGAAGTTTCAAAATCGTACGCCGGAAGCGTACCGCTGGAATATCAGCGCAAGCAAACCCTTGCAAACTCAGAGCGTTATATAACTCCGCAGCTCAAAGAAGCCGAGGAAAAGATTCTGAGCGCAAAGGAAAACTGTATCCAGCTTGAGTACAGACTGTTTACCGAGATTCGCGAAAAACTTTCCGATTGCCTCAGCGCGCTCAAGCTCAATTCCGCCGTTATTGCTGAACTTGATGCATTCTGTTCGTTTGCCAAAGCTGCGGTTGCAAACGGGTATGTCCGTCCGCGCATTAATACCAAAGGCAGAATTTCAATCACCGACGGAAGGCATCCCGTTGTTGAACCGGGCATGAAAGATGCATTTGTTCCGAATTCAACGGATATGAACATGCAGAACGATCGCTTGATCATTCTGACAGGCCCGAACATGGCGGGGAAAAGCACATATATGCGCCAAGTTGCGCTGATAACACTGATGGCACATTTAGGGTCATTCGTTCCGGCAAAAGCGGCTAATATCTGCATTACGGACAGAATCTTTACCCGTGTCGGCGCGTCGGACAGTCTTTCAACGGGCCAGAGCACATTTATGGTTGAAATGAGCGAAATGGCAAACATTTTGAACAATGCGACTTCGAGAAGTCTGCTCATTATTGATGAAATCGGCAGAGGAACAAGCACTTTTGACGGATTGAGCATTGCATGGGCAGTACTGGAGTACATCTCAAATCCCGAAAAATGCGGAGCGAAAGCTCTTTTTGCAACTCATTATCATGAGCTTACCGAACTTGAAGGCAGGCTGTCCGGAGTTAAAAACTATCGAATTTCCGTCAAAGAGATCGGTGACAACATTATTTTTCTCCGAAAAATCGTACGCGGCGGTGCGGATAAAAGCTTTGGAATCCAGGTTGCAAAGCTTGCGGGGCTTCCCGCTGCGCTTATTGAAAGGGCAAAAAATATTTTGTCCGAACTTGAAGCTTCGGATATCAATAACGCATCACGGCGCGTAAAAGCAGAAGATAAGCCGACGCAAATGAGTATGATCGGTGAAACAGGTGCCGATGCCGATGAGGTATGCGCCGGCGTTATTGCAGAACTTGCAAAAATGGATGCGGACAGAATGACTCCCATGGAAGCGTTAAGCAAGCTTTATGAGCTGAGCTCTCGCGTTAAAATTGCAAAAAGCTGAAACGGGACGCCTTTCTTCAGCACCAAATTCATTTGATTTTCGGTATTATGCAGCATGAATAAACGAATTATTATACTTGAACCGAATACGGCTAACAAAATTGCTGCCGGCGAGGTTGTTGAACGCCCTGCAAGCATCGTTAAGGAGCTTGTTGAAAACGCTCTCGATGCAGGCAGCAGCGCCGTAACCGTGGAGATACGCAACGGCGGAATCGACTATATCAGAATAACCGATAACGGCAGCGGCATACCGAGTGATGATGTCCGCACGGCTTTTCTCCGCCATGCAACAAGCAAGCTCTCTTCTGCGGAAGAGTTAACCCATATTGAAACTTTCGGATTCCGCGGAGAAGCGCTTGCCTCTGTTGCGGCCGTTTCAAAAGTTTCAATGCGAACGAGAACCGAAGATGATGAATCCGGGACTTATGTTGCAATTGAGGGCGGTGTCGAAACGTGTTTCGAACCGTGCGGCTGCCCGACGGGCACAACAGTTGAAGTTAACGAACTTTTTTTCAATGTTCCGGCAAGGTTGAAATTTCTTAAGTCTCCGCGAAGCGAAGCCGCATTTATCGGTGATTATGTCGTGCGCCTAATACTTGCAAACACTGATACGGCGATAAAATTCATTAATAACGGAAAGACCGTTTACCACAGCACCGGTGACGGCAGCCTTGAAAATGCATTGTTCTGCGTCTATGGGAACGCAATTTCGAACTCTTTGTACCCTGTTGAATTCGACAACGGTTACATTCGAGTCGGCGGCTATGTCGGCAGTGAGAGCATTGCGGGGAAGAACCGTGCAAAACAGAGCATATTCGTAAATCGGCGATACATTAAATCTTCACTTATCAGCAATGCTGCTCAGCGCGCATTCGATACAAGGCTGATGAACGGAAGGTTTCCGTTTTTCGTGCTTGATATTACAATTTCGAGCAGAGAAATCGATGTTAATGTTCACCCAAACAAACTATCCGTCCGTTTTCGCGACGATGAACGTGTGGCTCTTTCCGTAACCCGCGCGATTGCGGAAGCAATGAACAGCGTGTCGACGGCTTATCCGTTTTTTGAATGTTCCGCTGAACAAGAGCCGTGTACTGTCAGAGACTCCGATTCAGATGCAGACAGTGCCTCCGCTCATATTATTTCAACAGCGGGTCAACCAAACGCAGGAACCGGTCGATATGACAACATCGATGATTATGCGGAATCAACCAAGACTGTACAGTCGAACGAATCAGCTCTCGTTCGAGCGGAAGCTGTAAGTGAAGAATTTTCAACCGTCAGCGGAGACGGCTGCGGTGTGGAAACTGCCGCCGAAAATATTGACTGGAGTCTTAATAAACCGTCAAAGTGGATGCTTCGGGACAGCGGAGCCGCTGCAATACCTGATTTTATGCCGGACACACATTTCGAAAGGAATTTTGGTTCGATACCGTTTTATTCAAGCAATGCTGTGCCGACACAAAAGCTCGAAAAGCCTGAGCAGATTCGACTCGATGCCGATTCGTGTAACATTATCGGTACGGTATTCAACACATATATCATTGTGCAGCAAAATGATGCGGTTTACTATATCGACCAGCACGCGGCTCACGAAAGACTTCTTTATGAAAAGCTTGTCGCAGGGGAGCTTCGTTTCTGTTCACAGCTGCTCGTCATGCCGGATTATGTAAAGCTTGATCCCGTTGCGTATTCTTGCCTTGAGGATAATCTTGAGCGAATAGAGGAACTTGGTTTTTCTGTTGAGTTGTGCGGTGAACTCACAATCAGAATTTATGCCGTGCCGGATATTCTGAATTTTAACATTGTGAACGGCCGCACCCAAAACGGCCGCGGAATTGAAAGTTTTCTTAACGAGGCAATTGCGATCATTGAAGAAAACGGCAGTGTGGACGAAACGGAACTTGTTCGTTCAAAGCTCATAAAGGCTTCGTGTAAGCACGCTGTGAAAGGCGGAGATATGCTGGATGAACAGCAGGTGAAGGCGCTTGTTCAATCATATTGCGGCGGCAATGTTCCGCTGACTTGCCCGCACGGCCGACCTGTGATAATCAGCGTAAAAAAATCCGACCTTGAAAAACAGTTTAAAAGGGTGTTGTGATGAAACAGAGGATTTATATAATTGCAGGCCCAACCGCAAGCGGAAAAACAGCAGCGGCGATAGGCGTTGCAAAGCGAATGAACGCAGAAATCGTCTCTGCGGATTCGATTCAAATTTACCGCGGACTCGATATCGGCTCTGCAAAGCCATCTGTTCAGGAACAATGCGGCGTTCCGCACCACCTGATTGACTGTGTTGACATCGAAGACAGGAGTTTTAATGTTGCAATGTTTCGGGAACGTGCCTCCGAAAAAATACGCGAAATCGCCTCTCGAGGAAAAAACGCGCTTGTTGTCGGAGGAACAGGCCTTTACATCAATGCTTTGACTTATCCGCTGAACTTCTCATCCGCTGAACCGAATATCGAGCGGCGTGAAGAGCTGAGCAAAACGGAGGATGCCGACCCCGGGTGCCTCCACAAAATGCTTAGCGCCATTGATCCCGCAACTGCCCAAAGATTGCATGTTAATGACAGAAAACGCATAATCCGTGCCATTGAAATCTTTGAACAGACAGGGCAGACCGCATCTGCGCACGGCGGAGATTTTTCAAACGCCCGCGGTGAAGAAATTGAATTTGAACCCATAATTGCCGCACTCTGTTTTTCCGACAGAGCGAAGCTCTATGAACGCATTGAGCGCAGAGTTGACCTTATGATTGAAAACGGATTGATTGATGAAGTTAAAGCCGTTGCGGAAAAGGGTTATGACCGAAGTTTGCCTGCGCTCCAAGGGCTGGGGTATAAACAGCTTTTGATGTACCTTGACGGCGAATGCAGCTTTGATGAGGCAATTGAGCTTATAAAACGCGACACACGCCGATTTGCAAAAAGGCAGATCAGCTGGTTCAAACGTGATAAGCGTATACACAGTTTCTTTGCGGATAAAGAAACCGCTGATGGGCTTGTACAAAGCCTGTATGAATACTTTATGAACCCGGAGCTGTTTCAGGGAGATGCACCCGAAACAGAACAGGAAGGAGAATAAACCTGAATTATGTACGGAAAAGCATACAGCAACCTATTAATAAGTGAAAACGCTTTCAACACGGTTTGCAGACTCGAAGAAGAGCTTGCTCCCGTTTTTCGGCGGATTGAATCAATTGAATGCGAGAATGAAGCAAAAGTTCTTGCGGCTTTCCATAAGAACCGTGTTGCAGCGCATTATTTTAATTCGACAACCGGTTACGGTTATGATGACATCGGCAGAGATAATCTTGACAAAGTATTTGCGGACGCGTTCGGTGCTGAAAGTGCAATTGTCAGTCCGCAGCTTATTTCCGGAACTCATGCGATTTTTACTGTTCTTTCAGGGCTGCTTCGGCACGGCGATTTACTCCTTGCCGTTTCCGGAAAGCCATATGATACTTTGGTTGATGCGATAGGCGTTTCCGATGCCGAAGACGATGAAGCCGAGGCTGCAAACACCGTCGAATGCTCACTCAAGGAGCGCGGTGTGCGTTATTCGCAGATAGATTTAAACGATGACGGGAGTTTTCGGCTTGAAAGCATTATTGAATGTATCGAACGGGAACATCCGAGGGTTGTTTACGTTCAGCGTTCACGCGGATATGCATGGCGGGAAGCTGTTCATCCGCAGGCAATGCAGCCGGTTTTCGATGAAGTGAAACGAATATCTCCGAACTCAATAATCGTTGTTGACAATTGTTACGGTGAATTCACCTGCAATTGTGAACCTTTGGCTGTCGGTGCGGATATCATTGTGGGTTCCCTTATCAAAAACCCGGGCGGCGGACTTGCTCCCACCGGCGGATACTTCGCAGGAAAGAAATCTGCTGTGGACAGAATAGCAAACTCAATGACGGTGCCCGGCATAGGCAGGGAAGCGGGGTCGTATTTCGGAAGCTATCTCCCGTTTTATCAGGGCTTTTTCAGTGCTCCGCATGTTGTTGCGCAAAGCCTCAAGACTTCGGCGCTGTTTGCAAAGGCTTTTGAATATCTGAAACTGCCCACGATGCCTCCGAGTGATGCTGTGCGTTCCGATATCGTGCAGTCGCTGCGTTTTGATACTAAGGAAGAACTCATTGATTTCTGTGCATGCATCCAGGCAGTTGCGCCTGTTGACGGGTATGTTGTTCCCGAGCCGTGGGCAATGCCGGGGTACAGCCACGATGTTATTATGGCGGCGGGCACTTTTGTTCAGGGCGCGTCCATTGAACTTTCCGCCGATGCGCCGATCTGCAAGCCGTACACAGCATACGTTCAGGGTGCATTAAACTATTCTCACGGTCGGCTTGCCGTGATGAGGGTTTTGACTTCTCTGCTTGATAAAAAAGGCTGCGGCACGAATGTGTTAACCGACTGAAACTGAGGTGCAGAATGAAAAAATGTGTTCTTTATGACGGAAAAGTTTGCAATGACTGCGGTGAATGCAATCGCTGCGACCTTGATCCCGGCAAAATTTGCGACAATTGCGGAAAATGCCTCCAAAGAGGCAGCGATGAATTCAACAGCATAATTTATCGTTATCCGGCGGAAGACGAGAATGAGTGCGAGTGCGGATGCGAATGTGATCATCACGAAAACGGTGAAGAATTGAATTCCGCAGATTTTGACGAATTCCTCGATGAACCTATAGAGCTCGACGTTCCGGATCCTATTCAAATCGACCCTGCGCTTGCCGCCGAATGGGAGCGACGACTCGCAGAATCTTTTCGCGAGGATGCTCGGCGGGAAGCGGCTTCAGATGATGCTCCGAAAGGTCTTTACGCCGTGCGCAAACGCCGCGAACGAAAGTGACGGGGGAGTATTGCTCCGTTCCGCAAATAACTCGAAGTATTTTAAGATACGGCAATGTGCAGCAAGGCTTATCCGTTGTTCATTGCCGTATATTCTTTTGCAAGGTCGGATCGGATGTCAACCGTTATTCAGCATCGTCCGGCTCGTTTCCGTTTTTTGTGTCCGCATCAGCAGTGCCGCTTTTTTTCCCTTTAAGACTGATAACCTCGGCAGCAAAACGCCGTCTGTCCTCTGCCTGAGGAACATAGTGTTTTCGCGTTGTATTGACGTCTTTTTGGCCTAAAACATCCGCAACAAGGTAAATATCTCCGGATTCACGGTACAGCATAGTTCCGTATGTGCTGCGCAGCTTATGCGGGGAGATTCTTTTCAGAGGAGCAGCAAGCGCAGCATATTTTTTCACAAGGTTTTCGATTGCGCGAACCGTCATGCGTTTGTTCTGCATTGAAAGAAACAAAGCCTTTTCGTGACCCGGCTGCGCAGTCATGCTTTCTCGACGCAGCATATAATTCAGCAAAGCCTCTCGAACCTCGCTCCCGAAAACAAGCACATCCTGGTTGCCGCCCTTGCGGACGATTCGCACTTCGTTTGACATAAAGTTTAAATCATCGATATTAATCCCGACAAGTTCACTGATGCGCATTCCCGTACCCAAAAAAAGTGTCACTATCGCAGTGTCACGAACCTGTGTCTGTTTGTGATATTTTTTCTGAGCGGGGGACAGCCCTTCGCCGCTTTCAACAACTGTCAGCAGTGCATCAATTTCATCCGGTTCAAGCTTGACTATCGGTTTTTCATGCACCTTGGGTGTGTCTGCCAAAGCTGCGACGTTGCGCGTTATTCTTCCTTTTTTATAAAGATACTTAAAAAAAGAGCGTACAGAAGAGAGTTTACGCGCCTTGGCTCGTTCACCGTTTGTAATATATTCCTCTTTTTCGTAATCTACAGAATCGGTTTCCGCAGGATACATAGCAACGTATTCGAGGTAGCGTTCGATGTGATCGATTGAAACGTTTTCAAGAATCGAACAGTCAATATCACGTATGCTCAGTAATCCCGAGCATAAGCTGTCGCTGATCAAAAACTTAAAAAAAAGCTTCAGGTCAAGAGCATATCCGTACCGTGTGAGAACGCTTGTTGACGGTTCGATGCCGCGGAAAAACTCCGCGCAAATCGGCGGCAAATCTTCGAGCAATGCGCGCAGTTTGAGCGTATACACGCGGGTTCTTTCATTTGAATAGTCTTCACTCATATTTTATACTTAAAGTAATATTAATACCGTAACAGCCGAACGTATTGAAACTGAAAAGCGGGGAAAAACACTGTTTCTGTTCTTCCCAACTATTCGCAAAATGCATGTTTTGCGAATAGTTGGGAAGAAACACATTCATAAACAGCTTTAATGGCTTCCGTTTACACTCCCTTGCATTTTAAAACATACGCCAGACTTGTTATGTCAGTTCTGCTTTTTGAGGTTTGCAGCTGCAGTTGTTGCAAGCTTATCGCACCGGTTGTTGTATGGATTATCCGCATGCCCCTTAACTTTGCGCCAATCAAGTTTGTGAACCCGCTGCAATTCCAAAAGTCTTTCCCAAAGTTCTCGGTTTTCAACAGGCTTTCCGGAGGCTGTTTTCCAGCCGTTTTTCAGCCAATTCCATATCCAGCCGTTATTAAATCCGTTGCACAGATATGCGCTGTCCGTATATAACTCGACTTCACACGGCTCCCTAAGCAGTTCGAGTGCTTTAATTGCCGCTGTAAGCTCCATGCGGTTGTTCGTTGTCATTTTTTCGGCTCCGCTTATTTCTTTTTTTGCTTCGCCGTATATAAGCACCGCACCCCAGCCGCCGACTCCCGGATTTCCTGAGCATGCACCGTCAGTATAAATTACAACTCGCTTCATTAAAATCAGTTCCTGTGCTGAATTGATTTACACATCATATTTTGATTACCCGATGTTAAAATTGTACGATGATTCAACTTCAACATTCGGAATATCCGAATCGGCTGCGTCATCCGCGGATGACGAACCCTCATATCGGAATTCATCATTGTATGCATCCTCTTCATCATATGCTTCGGATTCGTTATGACAATTTGCGGATTGCGGAAGCGGAATAAACACGGGCGCACCGTCCTTAAACTTCCATTCTCCGAAAACACCGCGAAACTCTGCTCCGAGTTCAAGATGCAGCATGGCAATGCCGCAGTCAACCCCGCCGAACCCCCAATTGTTTGAATTGTTTATGAGTTCAATGCTGTCTTCCTTTATATCAAGCTCCCACGGCTGCTTATTGAGAGCCGAAGGCGAAAGCCGTGCGCAGTTGACAGCCTCCTGCTGCCATGCCGGAAGCGCTGAAAACGCTGCGGCATTCAATCCTGTAAGCTGTTCGATGCTTTTCTTCTTTGTGTGTTTAACTTTTCCGTCATAAAAGCCAAATGCGATAATGCAGGCAAGCGTTTCATCTTCCTTAATGTCCACAAATTCACGAACCTTTGACTTTTTATATGACGCGCCGAGCCAGCATGTTGCAATTCCGCGGGCAGTGCATTCAAGAACAAATGCCTCGCCGATATAGCCGCCCATGTATTTGCTGCCCTTCTTTGTTATGACTGCCGCAAAACCTTTTGTTCCTGCAACTCTGCCGTAAGCCAAAAAAATGGATTTCAGAACCCCGTCCTTTGAACGCAAAACAAGCCGTGCTTCATCGTTGTTGAGCCCTGCTGCGAATTTTTTCAGTTCAGTGAAAGTTTTTTGATCCACCGTATCTGAAAACTCACGTACGGATGTCCTGTTTTTTATTGATTTATACCAATTTAAAGTCATATCATTCATAATGATGTACACTCCCCCGTTTTCATTAGAATTATTTATTAAATAAAATCTTCTTGAGATACTGACCGGTGTAGCTGTTCTCAACAAGCGCAACCTGCTCCGGTGTTCCGCAAGCCACAATGCTGCCGCCGCGGTCGCCGCCCTCAGGTCCGAGATCAATGATATAATCCGCCGTTTTTATTACGTCGAGATTGTGCTCGATAACAAGGACACTGCTGCCGCTGTCGCAAAGGCGTTCAAGAATGGCAAGCAATCGTTCAACATCAGCAACATGCAATCCTGTCGTCGGCTCATCGAGAATATACAGTGTTCTGCCTGTATCGCGCCGAGCAAGCTCATTCGCAAGCTTGACGCGCTGCGCTTCGCCGCCGGAAAGCGTTGTTGAGGACTGTCCGAGTTTTATATAGCCCAGCCCGACATCAAAAAGCGTCTGCAATTTCTTCGCAATTTTGGGATGCGCCGAAAAGAATTCCAATGCCTGCTCAACCGTCATATCAAGTACGTCCGCAATTGTTTTGCCGCGGTATCGAACTTCCAGAGTTTCACGATTATACCGTTTGCCCTTGCATACCTCGCATGGAACATACACATCGGGCAAAAAATGCATCTCTATCTTTATTATACCATCACCGCGGCAGGATTCGCAACGTCCGCCTTTAACGTTAAAGCTGAATCTACCGTTTGTATATCCGTGCATTTTTGCATCGGGCGTCATTGCGAACACTTCACGGATAAGGTCAAAAACGCCCACATAGGTTGCGGGATTGCTTCGCGGTGTCCTGCCGATAGGCGATTGATCAATATCGATTACCTTATCAAGATACTGAACTCCGCTTATACTGTCAAACTCGCCTGATTTTGTCCGTGCCCGATTGAGCATTCGCAGCAATGTATTTCGAATTATTCCGTTCACAAGGCTTGATTTTCCCGAACCGGAGACGCCGGTTACGCATGTGAATACACCGAGCGGAATTTTCACCGTGATATTTTTAAGATTGTTTTCCCGACATCCCTCAACGCACAGCCAACGTTCATCGGACGGTTTTCGGCGTTCCTCAGGAATTGGAATAAAACGCTTACCGCTCAGGAACTGCCCGGTTATGGATTCCGGAGCATTCATTATATCCTCAATGCTGCCCTGTGCAACAACATGCCCGCCGTGCACGCCGGGGCCGGGGCCGATATCTACAATGTAATCCGCACTGCGCATGGTATCTTCGTCATGTTCGACAACAATAAGAGTATTACCGAGGTCTCGGAGTCCTTTCAGCGTTGCAAGCAAGCGATCATTATCTCGTTGATGCAGCCCTATGCTCGGTTCATCCAAAATATAGAGAACGCCGACAAGGCCCGAGCCTATTTGAGTTGCAAGCCGAATGCGCTGTGCCTCTCCTCCGGAAAGGCCTGATGCCGAGCGTGAAAGTGTGAGATATTCCAACCCGACGTTGACAAGAAAGCGCAGTCTGGCCTTCAGCTCCTTGTAAATTCGGGAGGCAATAATCTTTTCTGATTCCGAAAGAACAAGCCCGTCTATAAAAGCAAGGATGTCAGTTATGGACATGCCGCACACGTCCGCAATCGACTTATTCCCGATTGTAACTGCAAGCACTTCGGGCTTAAGTCGCTTTCCTCCGCATGTCGAACAGGGTATTTTGCTCATAAATGCTTCGTAAGCTTCCTTCATGGAATCGGATTGAGTTTCGTGATAACGTCTTTCAAGAGTGGGTATAACGCCTTCGAATTCCGTTTCGAAAAAACCGCCGCCGTAATCTCTTTCGTACTCAACATGAATTCTCTTTCCGCCCGTACCGTAAAGAATAACCTTGCGGATTTCTTCGGGCAGTTCGCGCCACGGCGTATCCGGCGAAAAACCGTATTCGTCAGCGAGTGCTTTTAAATACATGCTTGCAATTCCGTTTGCGGAATTCCATCCCATTGCGGCAATCGCACCTTTGTTCAAGGACAGCGAATCATCCGGAACAACAAGCAGCGGATCGATTTTTTCCTGATAACCAAGGCCGGTGCAGTCCGGGCAGGCACCGAACGGACTGTTGAACGAGAACATTCGCGGTGACATTTCTTCAATGCTGATACCGCACTCATGACAGGCAAAATTCTGAGAAAAAAGCAGCTCCTCCACACCGTCCTCAACGATGATTCCCCCGTTTGCAGCCTTTTTTTCAGCGGGAATATTCTCCTCTGCCGCATCCCTGTCGGGCAGGATATCAACCTTTGCAAGCCCGTCGCCGAGCGCAAATGCTGTTTCCAACGAATCGGTAAGTCTTGAATCAATGCCTTCCTTGATAACAAGACGATCGATAACGACATCGATGCTGTGTTTGAGCTTTTTGTCAAGTTTGGGAACATCATTGATATCGTAAACCGTGCCGTCAATCTTAACGCGCACATAGCCGTCTTTACGTATCTGTTCAAGCAGCTTAACATGTTCGCCTTTTTTTGCACGTATTACAGGCGCAACGATGAGTATCCTTGAACGTAACGGGAGCAGTTTAACTTTATCAACCACCTGGTCTATGCTTTGGCGCGCAATTTCCCTTCCGCATTTGGGACAATGCGGAACGCCGACACGCGCAAAAAAAAGCCTCAGATAGTCATAAATCTCCGTAACGGTACCGACTGTTGACCTCGGGTTGTTTGATGTGCTTTTCTGGTCAATTGAAACCGCAGGTGAAAGCCCTTCGATGTAATCAACATCGGGTTTGTCCATTTGGCCCAAAAACTGGCGGGCATATGTCGAAAGAGACTCGACATATCGCCGCTGCCCTTCTGCAAAAATCGTTTCAAACGCAAGTGAAGATTTTCCGGAACCCGAAAGTCCGGTAAAAACAATCAGTTTATCTCTCGGAATAGTTAAATCTATGTTTTTCAGGTTATTCTCCCGTGCGCCTTTTATTGTTATGCAATCTTTCATTTTTGCCATATCTCTTTTCTTGCGTGATTCATTCAAAATACGAGTTATTTTCTTGTTCTTCCGCGTGCCTTTTTTCGACTGCCGGGAGTTCCGGGCTTTGCTCCGCGTTTTGTTCCGGGCTTTGGTGCGGAATCCGATGCTCCATCCGACCTGCCCTGCAATCTGTACAGTTCATCGCGAAGCTTTGCGGCAGTTTCAAACTCAAGCTCCATGGCGGCACGCTGCATCTGTTCGGTCAGCAAAGCAATCTTTTCGGCTTTTTCGTCCTCGTTCATTCCCGCAGCAGCATCTTCAACCGCGCCTGATATTTCTATTATGCCGTGAACAGCCTTCTTAATGCTCTTGGGAGTTATTCCGTGTTCAATGTTAAACGCCTGCTGCTTGGCTCGCCTGCGGTTCGTTTCATCAATCGTGATTTGCATTGAGTCCGTTATCGTGTCTGCATACATGATAACATATCCGTCAACATTGCGTGCTGCTCTGCCGACAGTCTGAATCAGCGACGTTGACGACCGCAGAAAGCCTTCCTTGTCAGCATCAAGTATAGCAACAAGCCCGACTTCCGGAAGATCCAGTCCCTCTCGCAGCAGGTTTATGCCTACGAGAACATCGAATTCTCCGAGTCGAAGATCCCGAATGATTTCCATGCGCTCCATTGTGTCAATATCTGAATGCAGATAGCGCACTCTGATGCCGATTGAATCAAGATGTTCCGTCAGCATTTCCGCCATGCGTTTCGTGAGCGTTGTAACAAGCGTGCGATAGCCCTTGGCTGCATTTTTATTTACTTCGGAAATCAAATCATCAATCTGCCCCTTGACGGGACGAATGTAAATCTCCGGATCAAGCAGCCCTGTCGGCCTGATTATCTGCTCAGCAATGTTTGCTGCTCTTGCAAGTTCGTATTCGGCAGGAGTCGCGCTGACGCACACAAGCTGTTTTATGCGTTCTTCAAACTCTTCGAACTTCAGCGGACGATTGTCAAAAGCACTTGGAATACGGAATCCGTAATCGACAAGTTCGGTCTTGCGTGCAAGGTCTCCTCTGTACATTGCCCTTATCTGCGGAATTGTAACATGGGACTCATCGATAATTGTCAGGAAATCATTGCCCATGAAATCAAGCAGCGTAAACGGCGGCTGTCCGGGTTTTCGCCCGTCAAAGTATCTTGAGTAGTTTTCTATGCCCGAGCAATAGCCTATTTCCCGCATCATTTCCATGTCGTATTCCGTCCGCTGGCGGATGCGCTGGGCTTCTACCAACATCTCATTGTCATTGAAATATTTTACCTGATCTTCCAACTCCGTTCGGATCTGGCCCAAGGCCCTGTCCATCTTCTCCTTGGTGGTGACATAGTGGCTGGCGGGGTAGATGGCCACATGGTTCAGCACCCGGTTCACCGTGCCGGTGAGGGGGTGAAAGTCGGAGATCCGGTCGATCTCGTCCCCAAAGAACTCCACCCGGATGGCGTGGTCCTTATAGTAGGCGGGGTAGATCTCCACCGTGTCCCCCCGCACCCGGAAGCGGTTCCGCTCAAAG
>OKXB01002465.1_pt1 | contig 14765 bp, 16 predicted proteins | sample 1601731 | NCBI WGS metagenome assembly OKXB01 (sample SAMN04414077, study PRJEB24778) | human gut metagenome | material: faecal | host: Homo sapiens | reverse complement strand
ATTTCTTCTTGAAACATAAATCTTTTAATTATAATTATTATTAAAAATAATGTAATAATTCCAATTATATAACACATAATTTTCTTCATACCAAATTATATGAAAAAAAGTTACTTCTTAGTAACCTTCTTCTTTGTAGTTTTATCAGTTTTTAATAAATCTCTTATTTCACTTAATAATATAACTTCTTCACTAGGTGTTTTAATTTTTTCTTTATTTTCATTCTTTTCTTGTTTCTTCTTAAATCTATTAATTATCTTAATAACTGTAAACAAACAAAATGCTACAATCAAGAAATCTACTACATTCTGTAAGAAACTTCCATACATAATTTTAGCATTACCCACTTTAATACTTAGATTAGTAAAGTCATGTCCACCTATTATTATACCTATTAAAGGCATCATTACATCATTTACTAAACTAGATACTATTTTAGAAAATGCTCCACCTATAATAACACCAACTGCCATATCAAGTACATTACCTTTACTAATAAACTCTTTAAACTCACTAATAAACTTCTTCATTACTCACATGTAAATCCAGTTTTTGGACCCTCCTTTATTTCACTCTTTGATAATGATGTATATCTTTCTTCAGTATATTCTATAGTACGTTTATATTCCTTGTTGCTTGTCCATGTTGCATTACAAGATAAAATATTTGGAAATTTCATATTTTCACCCTCCTCATTTTCTAATAACATTGTATCAAAAATAATTAATCAGGTAAAGTATTTTTTAACATTTATAATATGAAAATATCAATTATAAACTCTCACATTTTTAATATTTTATTGAGTTTACAAATATATATAATTTAGTATATTAATCCTAAAGAAATATAAATAGATTTAAATAATATAGTATTTAATTTATTTTTCATTACTATCTAATACTTTTTCAACTTCAATAATTAATTGCTCCTTTTTGAATTAGCCAGACGCGTCTGACTAATTTGTAAAAATTCTTATCCAATTTCTATAACTTAATTTCTATCAGTTTTAAATTGTTTAACTATGACATTTTAACAATGAAATTTTCATGACATTTTATATTGACATTTACAACTCTTACATTTTTTAATATTTTATTAGCTTTGCTTTGTTTACAGCAAATCTCCAGTTGGTTATTTATAGTAAAGAATAAACACTTATTAAAACAAACTTTTTTGTAAGCTTTAAAAGGGCGGCCACCAAAAAAAAGAACTCCAAAGAGTTCTTGATTTTTTCTTGGTGCGCGCGAAGGGACTTGAACCCCCATGGATTTCTCCGCTAGATCCTAAGTCTAGTGCGTCTGCCAATTTCGCCACGCGCGCGCACTGGTGGACCCTGCAGGACTCGAACCTGCGACCGCCCGGTTATGAGCCGGATGCTCTAACCAACTGAGCTAAGGGTCCAACGACTACTTAATCATACAATAAAATTTTAAAAAATGCAAGTACTTTTTAACAAAAAGTATAGAAAAATAAAAAAAGAGGAATTATTTATCCTCTAATCTACTTAATAAATCAATTTTAAACATTTCTTTTTGAGCATTTGCTTTAGAAATCATAATACCCTTATAAGCAGTTAACTCAGATTTATGTCCATCCATTAAAATATCTTTTGGTTCAAGTCCAGTTAACATAACAACGTTTTGATCTTTATAAACAGTATAACTTAACTTAACTTTACCATACACTTTAACAAACAAATTATCTGTAGGTAATTGTAACTCATAATTTTCAGTTTGATCATGTTTATTAATTCCAACTAATTCTCCTAAAAATTCACCTTTTCTTAAACTTGGATAAAAATCAAACATCAATTTCTTATAAGCCATCATGTTATATTTTTTTAAACTTCTTTCTAATTTTTTAAAATTATTTTCATCTAAATAATCTAATAAATATCTACCTTTCATTTTTTACTACCCCCATTTACTGATACAATTATACCAAATTAAATACATTTTGTCAACACTTTTGTATCATTTTAAATACAACTAGATATTAAACATTATATTACCTTAACCAAATGCAATTAAACCATATTTAGTACATTTAATAAATATAAATGGTTAACCTCTGTTAACCACTATACCTTCCTCTATCTCATTATACTTTAGTCTTTCAGTATTTATAAGCCCATTAAGTTCAATAATTCTCTTTTTAATACCTCTAATTTCTTCTGCACTTTTTGCTCTTTTCAAACTTTTATTTAAAAGTTGCTTTTCTCTAACATACTCATTTATTTTATTATCAATATCTCTTAAATTCATAACTAGCTCCTATTTCTTTTGCTTTCACCAATTAAACTTATAGGCATACAAAGTTCTTTTATTCTTTCAATTATTCTCCTAGCCTTTATTTTATCAATACTACTACTAGTTTCACTTAAATGTTGTTCAAGTTCATCTAATGAGAAATTAGAAGTAAAGAATGTAGTTTTCTTATTATCCATTCTACTTTGAAGTAAACTACCAAGTACCTCATCTCTTGCCCAAGGAGTATTATTTTCAGCACCAATATCATCAATTAAAAGTACATCACACATCTCAAGTTCATTATACATTTGTTCAAAAGACTCATTTTTACTATTAAAAGAATCCTTAAGTCTCTTAAGTAAATTTGGATAATATACACTCACACATTTATAATTTTTTCTACTAAGTTCATTAAGCACAGCATTCATTATATAACTTTTACCACTTCCAAACGAACCATTCAAATATATACCTTTTTTATTTTTAGGATCACTCATAAATTCTTTGACATATTTAAGAAGAGTAGTTCTAGCATTATCATCTATATAAATATCTTTCATTCTAGCTTCCTTTAACTTAGAAGAAGTTTCATAATAAACAACATTACTTTTATATTTATCATGTTCTTTTTTATATTTACAAGGAGTATAAGAAAAAATAAGAGCATCACCCTTTTTTGAAGGAAAATTAACATACCCGCATACATCATTCAAACAAGTTTTCAAATTCTTACAATTTTTACAATTCTTAAGTTCTTTAACTGTACTTTCTAACTTAGTTGTATATTTAACAATTTCTTCTTTTGGCATATCTAATCTATAAACTAAATTAGCAAATTCCTTATCTTCCATAGCAATATTAAAATTCTTCAAATTCAAACTCTTAACATCATTACTAATTTTAAAAAGATTATTTATATTATTCATACATACTCCTTCAAAAAGTCTTCTAATTCCTCTTTAGTTTCACTACTAAGTTCTTCTTTTTCTAAATTTTTATTAAACCAGTCAGGTGTAGTTTCCTCTTTCTTAGTCTTAACCGGTTTTATTTTCTTAAATTTCTTATGGCTTTTTTCTGCATATTCCATAGCCTCTTTAGCAGTTTCCAAATTAGCCCTTTTCCACTCACCAGCGACTACTTCTACATAGCTTTTAACTAGTCTATTATTTTGAGTTTTTAAAATATAATCAATAAGAACATTACATACTGCAGGATTAAACTTCAAATCCACAATAAGCATTTCAAGTATTTTCATATCTCTTTCAGTAGGTCTAACTCCTTTATATTTACTCTTTAAAAAATCATAAGGCTTAGTCGTTTCAAACACTTTAATAATTCTCCCTTTTAAGGAATTATCTCCCACTGGACTTCTTAAATAATCAGGCTGACTTTTAAATATTAAACTAGGTAACCTTCCATCATGATTAAATTCATAATATTTTCTAACATTAGTTTTAAGTTCTTCCCTATCAATTAAACCTTTTTCATTTATTGAAATTTTAATAATATCCCCCATTTTAAGTGGATCAAGTTCATACAAAAAAGCTAAATTTGTAATAAGTTCTTTAATAGATTTAGTTAATGCTTTTTCATTTAAAAAGTTTTTAGGTATCCCACTTAACAAAGCATCAAAATCAAACATCATATCATATTCAAGATTTCTTTTAACTTTACAAGCTATCTCGTCATCATTAGTAAGCTCAAGATTTGTATAACTTCTACTTTTAAATGTCATATCAAAAGGACTAGTTATATCTTTATAGCCAGACAAGTTTAAAGAAGGAATTTTGAAATAAGATTTAATTCTTAAATATTCTTCTTTTCCAACATTATTATATAAAACCATATTAAATATTGGATGATTAAAAAATTCACTTACACTTAAAGGACTAAATAATTCATACACATATGAGTTAACACTGCCTTCTTTAACATAAGTTTTAACAAGTCCCACACCTTCTAACTTAATTCTAGCCTCTTTAATATTATCTAATGTATCACCTAAATTAGTCATTAAATGATGATGAGTTAATTCTGTACTAACATAATTATTAGCCTTAAGTTCATTATAAAGTGTATTATAAAGTGTTATACTAGTATTACCTATTATAGGCATATAAAGCATGTTTAAAACAAGTTTATCACTTTCATTTAATAAACTTTTATTAACAACTTGATATATATCTGCAGGTAACAAAGTAACACTATTCATAATAACCACCATATGTATATTTTATATTAAAGAAGTAAATAAAACAAGTGATTTTTAACTTATTTTTTAATTAATTATAAAGTGTATTTTTATAAATACAAAAGAGAAAAATTTAATTAATTTTAAATCTTTCTCTTAAAATCAGTTATTTATTTAATTCAGTAAACATCTTTTATTTTAAATTATCAGCAACTCTAACTATAGACCATTTATAATATGAATAATTTATTCATTTCGAAGAACAGCTTGTGCCACCGTCTTTATAGGGGATAGATTTCTACTACCAACTTTCAATAGTATATACCGCAATCAATAAAGGTAATAGATTAAATCCCAATCATTATAAAAAAATATTATTTAAAAGTTTTGATACCTTACTCGTTAATACATGATGATTATAATTATACCATCATTGTTTTAAAGATACAATTTGATTAGTTCAAACTACTTTGTTTTAGGCGTTAATTCATTTTTTATATTTTCATATTCTTTTTCAGAAGGATCGTCATCTATCATTAGACAAATATCACCATATGTTAATTCCATTCCTTTGCTAATAGACATTTTTACCAATTCGATGATTGCTCTATCTCTAATTTCTCTTTCTAATTTTTGATCAACATCTGGAACCATTGGTATTACTTCAGTTAGAAAATTATTGTTCATTTTATTTGTAACTTTATTTATATATTCATCATATCTTTTACTCATATTATTGTCCTCCTCATCAAATACATTATACCATATTTTTATAAATTAGTATATATAAAATTTAAAAGGACTAGATTTTTCTAGGATTTTTGGTTATAAATTTTAATTAATTATTTATCCCAGTTATTGATTGCGGCTTGCGCAGCACTAAGCCTTGCTATTGGAACACGGTATGGACTGCAAGAAACATAGTCTAAGCCAACATTATGACAAAACTCTACACTTGCTGGATCTCCTCCATGCTCTCCACATATTCCTAAATGTATGTTAGGATTTGACTCTCTTCCTAAAGTACTAGCCATCTTAACAAGTTTTCCAACACCTTTTTGGTCTAGTTTAGCAAACGGATCATTCTCATAAATTTTTTTATCATAATAGTCAGTTAAGAATTTACCTGCATCATCTCTTGAAAAACCAAATGTCATTTGAGTTAAATCATTAGTACCAAAACTAAAGAAATCTGCTTCTTTTGCTATCTCATCTGCAGTTAAGGCAGCACGTGGAATTTCTATCATTGTACCAACATGATAAATCATATCTATATTAGCATTTTTAATAATCTCGTCTGCTGTTTTAGTTACTATATTTTTAACATATTTTAATTCTTTAACTTCACCAACTAAAGGTATCATTATTTCAGGAGTTACCATTTTACCAGTTCTCTTACTAACTTCAATTGCTGCTTTTATAACAGCTTTGGTTTGCATTTCAGCTATTTCAGGGAACGTAACAGCAAGACGGCAACCACGATGTCCCATCATTGGGTTAAATTCATGAAGTGAAGCAATAATATTTTTAACTTGTTCTACACTTTTTCCTTGAGTATCAGCAAGAAGTTTAATGTCTTCTTCTGTAGTAGGCACAAATTCATGTAGTGGTGGGTCTAAGTATCTAATTGTAACACTATAACCTTCCATTGCCTCATAAAGTGCTTCAAAGTCTTTTTGCTGCATTGGTTCAATTTTAGCCAAAGCAGATTTTCTTTCTTCTACAGTATCAGAGACTATCATTTCTCTAATTGCAGCGATTCTATCTTTTTCAAAAAACATGTGTTCAGTTCGGCAAAGTCCTATTCCTTCTGCACCAAGTTCTCTTGCTTTTAATGCATCTTTTGGTGTATCAGCATTAGTTCTTACTCCAAGACGTCTATACTTATCAGCCCAAGCCATAATACGGCCGAATTCTCCAGTGATAGTTGCATCTACCTTATTAATAAGTCCTTTATAAATTTTACCAGTAGAACCATCTATTGAAATTTCGTCTCCTTCATGGAAAGTATAACCACCTAACGTGAAGACTTTGTTTTCTTCATCCATCACAATACTAGAGCATCCACTTACACAGCATGAACCCATTCCACGAGCCACTACTGCAGCGTGAGAAGTCATTCCACCTCTTACAGTTAAAATTCCTTCACTTGATTTCATTCCTTCTATATCTTCAGGAGATGTTTCTAGTCTTACAAGCACTACTTTTTCTCCACTTTCATGCATTTTTTTAGCATCGTTTGCAGTAAATACAACTTTTCCACTAGCAGCCCCTGGTGATGCAGCTAAACCTTTTCCTATTTCTATAGAATTCTTTAACTCAGCTGGATCAAATGTTGGATGAAGTAAAGTATCTAAGTTTCTTGGATCTATCATTAAAACTGCTTCTTTGTCTGTAATTTTTCCTTCATCTACTAAATCACATGCAATTTTTAATGCAGCCCTAGCAGTTCTTTTACCATTTCTAGTTTGTAACATATATAAATGCTTATCTTCTATAGTAAACTCCATATCTTGCATATCATGATAATGGTTTTCTAGTTTTTCACAAATACCAACAAATTCTTCATATACTTCTGGCATCACATCTTTTAAGTGACTAATAGGTTCAGGTGTACGAACTCCTGCTACTACATCTTCTCCTTGAGCATTCATTAAGAATTCTCCCATTAAATGTTTTTCACCAGTTGCTGGATCTCTCGTAAATGCAACACCTGTACCAGAAGTTTCTCCCATATTACCGAATGCCATCATTTGAACATTTACAGCAGTTCCCCAAGAATATGGTATGTCATTATCTCTTCTATACACATTTGCTCTTGGATTATCCCAACTACGGAACACTGCTTTAACTGCACCCATTAATTGCTCTACTGGGTCTGTTGGGAAATCACTTCCTACTTTGCTTTTATATTCAGCTTTAAACATATTAGCAAGTTCTTTTAAATCCTCACTAGTTAACTCAGTATCTAGTTTAACACCTTTACTCTCCTTCATTTTATCTATTAATACTTCAAAGTATTTCTTTCCAACTTCCATTACAACATCAGAATACATTTGAATAAATCTTCTATATGAGTCCCATGCCCATCTAGCATTTCCACTTTTTTCTGCTAGAGTTTCCACAACACTTTCATTTAGTCCTAAATTTAGTATTGTATCCATCATACCAGGCATACTTGCTCTTGCACCACTTCTAACACTAACTAAAAGTGGATTTGTTGTACTACCAAAACTCTTTCCAGTAATACTTTCCAATTTTTTAATGTTTTCTAGTATTTCATTTTCTATTTCTTTACTTATAACTTCTCCATCTTCATAATATTTTGTACAAGCTTCAGTTGTTATAGTAAAACCTTGTGGAACAGGTAAACCTAGTTTAGTCATTTCTGCTAAGTTCGCACCTTTTCCTCCAAGTAAATTTTTCATATCTTTATTTCCTTCACTAAACAAATAAACATATTTCATAAGTTAATTCCATCCTTTCATTTTTCTAACTTTCTTTAAGTAACATTCTCCACACAAGCTCTCATATTCTACATCCCCATCAATTGCAACTTGTCCACCTTCTAAAGTAAATTCTCCATTTACTATTCTTGCATTAAATCTAGCCCTTTTACCACATCTACATATAGTATAAAGTTCCTCTATCTCATCAGCAAGTTCAAAAAGTCTTTTACTTCCTGGAAACAAATTAGTTCTAAAGTCACATCTTAAACCAAAACATATTACTGGGATATTTTTAATTTTTGCAAATACAAAAAGTTCATCAACTTGACTTTCAGTTAAAAACTGTGCTTCATCAACTAATACACAACTAACAAAGTTATCAGAAACAAAATTTAAGTACCCTTTTAATGACTCATCAGGACTAACTAAATAATCAACTTTTCTTTCTACTCCAATTCTACTAGACACTCTATCTTCAGCCTTAGTATCTATACTCGGTTTAATTAAAACCACTTTCATTCCTCTTTCTTCATAATTATGTGCAACTTGTAGTAAACTAGTTGTTTTCCCACAGTTCATCGCACCATATCTAAAATACAATTTACTCATTTAAACCTCCCTCTAGGGTGACTCTTAAAATATACATCTTTTAATCTTTCACTAGTGACATGAGTATATACTTCAGTTGTATTAATATTCTTATGTCCAAGAAGTTCTTGTACACTTCTTAAATCACACCCATTATCAAGTAAATGTGTTGCAAAGGTATGTCTTAAAGTATGTGGACTTACCTTAGTTTTAACTTCGGTCTCACTAACAATTTTATCAATTATTTTTGCAATACCCCTAGTAGTAATATTATTACCATTTTTATTAAGAAACAAGTACTCACTTTCCTTACCATTTAAAAGTTTTTTTCTTAAACCATGCATATATTTAAAAATAGCATCTCTTGCATATTCTCCAAAATAAACAGTTCTCATATAAGAACCTTTTCCAAGTATTCTAATACTATTAGTTTCAAAATCAATATCATCAAGTTTAATATTAACCAGTTCACTAACTCTTACTCCAGTTGCATACATAAGTTCAATAATTAAGTCATCTCTTTCATAAAAAGTATCTTTTTTAGTAGCATTTATCATACTTTCTAACTCATTATAATGAACAAAATTAGGTAGTTTCTTATCTGCTTTAGGATATTTAATACTTAACGCTGGGCTAAACTTTATAACATCATTTTCTTTTAAATACTTGTAAAAACTTTTAAGAGTACTTATCTTTCTACTAACGGTTCTATTACTATTATCTTTGTCAAATAGGTATTTTAAGTATGATTTAATATCTTCCTTCTTAACTCTAGTTAAGTCTTTCTTTATATAAATACTAAACTCAGTTAAATCATTGTAATAGTTTTTAATTGTTAACTCACTATAATTTTTATACACTTTTAAATAATTTAAAAAACTTTTTACATTATCCATTTATACTAGAAACAACTTCTCCATCAATAAATTTTAAACAAATACTTACATTATTCATAGATTTATTATTTTTAGGATTAATCATTTGATAACCAGTTTCATCATCAGCACTCAAATACTTTAACCTAATAAGAGTACCAATTGTAACATTAGTACATTCACTATTTGATAGTGTATCGATATTATCAATTCCATACTTATAAGACGCCCCTAGTGCCTTCTCAATTTTAGCATTATACATCTTAACTTTAGTTTTAGAATCCATATCAGTTATTCTAGGAATTACTAGTACTGCCACTATTCCAATAAGCGCTATTACAGCCAAGATTTCAATTATAGTAAAACCTTTTTTATTAATCATTCTCCCACCTACTTTACACATTTAATTTTACTAATACTTTTACAATATGTCAATAAATATTATAATTTGTTCTTTATTTTTAAATATATTTATTGTATAATATTTATAGAATAGAGAGGGAAACATATGAAGGAATTTAATTTTGAAAAATTACCTATAGTTGAAATTGCAAATGAAATTATAATGGACGCTGTAAATAAGGGTGCTAGTGATATTCACTTTGATCCTTCTCAAGATAGTTTAAAGATAAGATTTAGAATAGATGGTATACTAAGTGACTATAGTATTATACCTTCTAAATATAAAAGAAATATGATAAGTCGTATCAAAATGATAGCTGGAATGAATATCATGGAAACTCGTCTTCCTCAAGACGGTGCTATTAAAAGTAAAATTGGAGAAAGATTTCTCGATCTTCGTGTAAGTAGCCTTCCAACTAATAATGCAGAAAAAATAGTTATTAGAATACTTGACTATTCAATGAGTTTAGCTGGACTTGATAACTTAGGTTTCAGTGAAGATGCAATGGAAAAAATAAATAGATTAATTAAGATACCTAATGGAATCATACTAGTAACAGGTGCTACTGGTACAGGTAAAAGTACTACACTTTATTCAATTCTACAAAAACTTAATACAGAAGAAGTTAACATTATTACAGTTGAAGATCCAGTAGAAATGGATATTGAAGGAATTAACCAAGTACAAACTCAAAGTGAAATTGGTCTAACTTTTGCAACTATTTTAAGAAGCATATTAAGACAAGACCCTAATATTATAATGATCGGAGAAATTCGTGATGATGAAACAGCAAGAATCGCAGTTCGTGCTTCAATTACAGGACATTTAGTACTTAGTTCACTACACACTAATAATAGTTTAAACACAATCGAAAGACTTACAGATATGGATGTAGAAAGATACTTACTTGGAAGTTCGCTTGAAGGAATAATAAGTCAAAGACTTGCTAGAAAAGTATGTCCCGAATGTTCTATCAAACGTCCTACTACTGATTATGAACGTCAAGTATTTAAAACAGTTTTAGGAAAAGATGTGTCAGAAATGGTTGTTGCTAATAAAGAAGGTTGCCCTAAATGTACACATGGATATAAAGGAAGACTTGCTATTCTAGAAGTATTAGTTATGAATGAAAAAATAAAAGATGCTATTACAAATGGTGCTAATAAAAATACTTTAAGAGAATTAGTTTATACAGGTGATGTTGTTACACTTTTACAAGATGGTCTAAATAAAGTTGTACTTGGAGAAACTACTTTTGAAGAAATATTAAAAATAGTAGATTTAGAAAATGATATGACTCAGTATAACGATGATAACCTAAAAACTAACCTAATAATGGCTCAGCAAGCACATAAAGCTGACAATAAAACTAATGATAAACCTATTACAAGTAATATATCTAGTGAATTTAAAATAGAAAAAACAAATAATGAAAATATAGAGACTGTGGAATTCTAATCCACTTTTTTTATGTATAAAAAAAGAGTACCTAAGTACTCTATTTAGTTATAATTTCAATAGCCTTTCTAACTTCAAGATCATACTTTAAGAATTCTTTACCACCAATTTGACTTAAGAATTCACTTTCATCTACTCCATATTTTTTAGCCATTTCTTTAGAATAATCATCTACTTCTTTATCATTAACCTTAATATCTTCAGCCTTAACAACTTGTTCAATAACTAATCTATATTTAACTCTCTTTTCTGCTTCTGGTTTAAAATTAGCCTTAAAAGTATCAATATCAGTATTAAGCATCTTCAAATAAGTATCAATATTCATTCCTTGATAACTTAATCTTTGACTAAATTCATTAGTAATTCTATCAACTTCTTCATTAATCATTTCTTCTGGAACATCCATCTTAGCTTCTTCACTAACTTTATTTAAACATTCATCAAAATATTTATCTTCAATTTCAGCAGTCTTATGTCCCTTAATATGTTCCATAACATTATTTTTAAGAGATTCATAGTCAGTTACACCTTCCATATTTAAATCCTTAAAAAATTCTTCATTATATTCAGGTAATATTCTCTCTTTAATAGAATTAACTTTAACTTTAAATACAACTTTAGCACCCTTTAACTCTTCACTATGATAGTTTTCTGGGAATGTTAAATCAATATCTTTTTCCTCATTAACTTGCATTCCAATAAGAGCATCTTCAAATCCAGGAATAAAAGTATTACTTCCAATAACTAATGAATAGTTTTCACCTTTTCCACCATCAAAAGCCTTTCCATCTTTAAATCCTTCAAAGTTAATATTAACTTCATCACCCTTTTCTACTTTACCACTCTTATCTTTCATTTCAACGTAATGTTCTCTTAAATGTTCAATTTCATGATCAATTTCTTCATCACTTACTGAAGCCTCTTCTTTTTTAATACCTAAATTCTTATATTTACCCAACTTAACTTCAGGTTTCATAGTAACATGGAAAACTATTTCTAATCCATCATTACTAATACTTTTAACATCAACTTCAGGACGACATGCCATATTGAAAGTTAAGTCAGTATTTTCTTCTAACATTTTATCATATAACTCAGGTAATGCATGATCAACTGCATCCATATATAAACTTTCTAATCCAAAATTCTTAACATAAATTTCATATGGAACTTGACCCTTTCTAAAACCATCGACTTTAACTTCATTCTTCTTGTGTTCATACACATGAGTTAAAATTTTACCCCACTCATCTTTTTCCATTTTTACAATATAATCTTTTTTCATAAATATTCCCTCCTTATTGAACACTTACTATCTTAACATTATAAACACCCTGTGGACTATTAACTTCAACAGTTTGTCCCACTTTTTTATTTAAAATTGCAGCAGCAATTGGGCTTTCATTACTTATCTTATTATTAAATGGATCTGCTTCTTGACTACCAACTATTCTATATTCTTCTACTTCATCATCACCTTCATATTGAAGAGTAACAGTACATCCGATATTAACAACATCTTTATCATTACCACCATCATCTATAATAGTAGCATGCTCTAAAATATATTCAACTTCTTTAATTCTTGCTTCTAACTTTCCTTGTTCTTCACGAGCACTATCATATTCTGCATTCTCACTCAAATCCCCTAAAGCACGAGCTTCTTTTAAAGAAGATAAAACTTCTTTTCTCTTATCAGTTTTTAAATAGTTTAGTTCAGTTTCTAATTCTAGATAACCTTCACTAGTTAAAAAAAATTCTTTTTGTTTCATTTTTTCATTTCTCCTTAACAGTTTATAATAATACCAAAAAATACTAATTTTGTCAACTAAATTGGTACTCTTAATATATCATTTTTCTTTACTTCAAATGGTATTTTTACAAATAATTTTTCTTCTGGATGATTAGCAACCATCACACTCTCATTTTTTTCATTTATAATACTTTCTATAGTAAACCTTTGAATAGGTGTACTAGGCCCAAAAACTTCTACCTCATCACCTACTTTAAAATAGTTTCTTTGTAAAATAGTAGCCACTCCATTATCATAACTAGACACTACTCCCAAAAAATCTTGATTAGAAACTTCTTTTCTACCCAAATAATACTGATCATTAAAATCAGTTTCTTTATTAAAAAATTGTGGTTTATTTTCTCTATTAGATACCCTATTTAATACTTTCTTATAATAATTTAACACTTCATCAGTTAAAGTATTATTAAAATAACTTTCTACTATACTTTTATATGCATTTACAACAGTTGCTATATAATAACTACTTCTCATTCTTCCTTCTATTTTTAAGGAAGAAACACCTATTTTAATTAACTCTGGTATATAATCTATCATTGATAAATCCTTACTAGCTATTTGAAAGTCGTCAAACTCACTCATATTAAATACAAATCTACATACCTGACTACATCCCCCACGATTAGAGTCTCTTTTAGTTACATAGTTAGATAAAACACATCTACCACTATAACTAGTACACATTGCTCCATGAATAAAAACCTCAAGTTCACTATTACAATTTTCATGAATATTAATAATATCTTCTTTAGAACATTCTCTACCTAAAACCACTCTAGTAGCACCAAGTTTTTCCCAAAACTTTACTGTTAAATAGTTTACACTAGATTCTTGTGTACTAATATGTATTTCAGGCTTCAATTTAAGTTCATTAATCCTTTTTATAACAGCCATATCACTTACAATATATGCATCTATTCCAATATCACTAAGTTCTTTTAAATACTCACTTAATCCTTCCAAATCTTTATTATGAAATAAAATATTAACTGTTACATAAACTTTCTTATTTAATTCATGGGCTATCTTAACTGCTTCTTTAATTTCTTCCATACTAAAATTATTAGCATTAGCCCTTAAACTATAATTATATCCGCCAATATAAACAGCATCAGCCCCATACATTAATGCCCATTTAAGTCTAGTTAAATCTCCAGCTGGACACAATACTTCTATCACTTAATATCACCCACCTTATAAGGTATAACATTATCTAAAAAATAATCATCTATTTCTATATAATCACTCAAATTAACTTTATCCATATATTTTAAAATAATCTTAGTTTCAAATTCATCCATATTACTTAAATTAACTATCTTATTCACACTACTTAATTCACTCATATACTTATTACCTGCAAAAATACGTTTATTAAATATACAAGTACCACACTTTTCTTCTTTAATAATAAGTTTATGATTACTAACTTTTTCAGTAATAACTTCTTTTTTTGAAATATCACTATTTTTATAATTACTAAATTCAGTTAATAATCTTCTCTTACTATACATTAAATTATTTTTACTTATAAAATACATAAACAAATTACTAGAAGTTTTACTAATTATTTCCTCTAACTCATTTATAGTTAAATCATTATTAACAAGAATATTACTATATCCTAATGATTTAAAATAATTAATACTATCATAATTATTAATAATATGATTTTGACTAACAACCACTTTATTATTATCTAATAAACTAACCAGTCCTAAGTCTTCTACAAATATATA